>PVBE010830631.1_pt1 | contig 54670 bp, 42 predicted proteins | sample 1631181 | NCBI WGS metagenome assembly PVBE01 (sample SAMN08397723, study PRJNA350692) | Marine metagenome, whole genome shotgun sequencing project. | isolation source: water | place: Pacific Ocean | collected 2012-04
GGTCTTACGTCGTATATCCTTAACGTGTTTTTCTGTGTTTGACATGCTCATTTGAAACTCCTCTGCTTCGGTTTAAATTAGCAGAAGTGTCTCTTAGCAAACAGGGCTAGGTGGTGCCATATGGGCTGACGTCACACAGTGGCGCGGTGGGTTGCATTAATTGACCAATGAAGATCGTGAGTTCGTCTGGCGCGTGATCCAAGATGTCGAAGACTTCCTCAGTCTGAGCTGTGTCCAGGATATTGCTCCTATTGTTCAACTCCACTTGGCGAAGGTATTCGTCAAACATTGACCCTTCAATTCTTCTTGCCAACCTTTCCGCGTTCTCCGCTACCTGGATGAGCCAAGCGTCATATTCCTTACGTGATTTGCCATCTGATTTCCAGTGCGGGTATAGATAAAAGCTCTGTACTTTCTGCATGAAGTGAGTTGGCGATATTGCTAGTTGTTCAAGATTCTGCCAGATGCTTATGACTGGCTTCGACTCGTTGGGTGAACGTCGATCCAAGACCAACCGTTCATACATTTGTTTTACACGAAGTGGTTCACCATCCAACAGTTTTGAATTCTCGTAGAGCAGTTCATAGACAGAAACGATAGTTTTGGGAACGCAAGACAGAACCTTCATGATCGATCCTCTGTTGCGTTTAACACCTCAACTGCTTTCATTAGGTGATCAGGTGCAAGGTGTGCGTATCTCTGAGTCATCTCAATTGAAGTGTGACCAAGAAGACGCTGAACACTGTACAAATCAACGCTCTTCATCACCAGCTTGCTGGCAAAATCATGACGAGTATCATGGAACCGAAAATTCTGAATCCCTGCATCCTTCATCACGTTCCGCCATGCCGTCGTGATGTTATCCAGTCGCTTGCCGGTTTTCGGGCTGGGAAAGACGAGGTCCGAGAGATCCTGCTCGTCGATCCAGGAGGCGAGGGCGTGCATGGCTTCGTCATTCAACGGAATCGCTCTGCTGTTTCCGCTTTTGGCTGTGTCGCCTTGGACAGTCACCTGTCTCTGTTTCAGATTGACGTCCTGCAATCCCAGACTAAAGATTTCGCCTCTTCGCATACCGGTATTCAGTGCCAGCAATACGATAGGTTTGATGTGATCGGTGAACACAGCTTTCGTCAGGCTGAGTGCCGCCTTAAGGTGACGTTCCTCTTGCCACTGGATATGGCTTTCGCGCTCGTTTCTCTGCTGATCCTGGCGCTTATCCAGGGCAGCTCTAAGCCGATTTTCTTCATCCTCTGACAGATATCGCACAACACCTGTTCTGTCTTCCTTGAGCTGTTTCATTCCAGCTAACGGATTTACATCAATAACCTGCCACTCGACCGCGCGGTTGAGTAGCGCCTTCAGAGCTGCAATCGGTCGATTCACTCCGCCCGGTTTCAGCCCATCTTTTAGCTTTTTGCGTCGCCAGCTTGTCACCAGCCATTGATTGATTTCAGTTAACGGTCTGTCAGCCCAATGCTCCACAAAATAGTGCTTGATGACCCATGCACGATTGTTTGCGGTTTCACTCTTCATGTGAGCCTGGCAATAGGGTTGGTATCGCTCCTCAAAGAATACACCGAGGGTCTGTTGCCGTACTCGCTCAGCCCGCCGCCTGGCCTCCTTCTTCTGGCTGTGAACGTCTACACCCGATTTAGCTACCGGTGATCTGCTTTCTGCCTCCTGTCGTGCAGCAGGCACCGTCATGTTCTTTCCATATTTACCGATTGTGAGTTTCCTGGCTTTACCCTCGGCATTCCGATACCGGAATATGAAACTCACGGTGCTGCTAGGAAACGCGATCAACGCAAATCCAGCCAACTCCGTGTCGCGTATCTCGGTTTCCTTGGTGGGGGGGAAAGTGGTAAAATCCGCGATCTTGCCGTTGATGAGATCCTTGACGAATTGTGCAGTAATCTTTGCTCTCATGGCGAGTCACCTAACAATTATTTGATGTCGTACTCTCTGGGTGCATATTGGGTGCAGCATTCAGATACATCCTGTAACTTGGCTTAACGATGAGTAACCCGATCTTCGATTCGGATTCTATAGGTAAGCGGTTGTATTTGAAAGCTTATTTGTTAGTTGAGGTTAAGGTACGTTATAGTATAGCGGGCAGCGGAAATCTGGTCAATTCGGACTTCTAAGCCGAGGGTTACAGGTTCAAGTCCTGTCGGGCGTGCCAAAATAAGATCGACATAGGATGCACACGAAGGCCCGCTTCAGCAACGATAAATGGTGGACGTAGCTCAGTCGGTAGAGCTCTGGATTGTGGTTCCAGTGGTCGAGGGTTCAATCCCCTTCGTCCACCCCATTTCTTAAAGTGAAAATTCTCAATCGAGATCAGGTACATGCCTTGCGGCTGCTGCTCTTGAGCTGATCGCTTCGCCAACGAAATAACTCCGCCGCAACTGCTGGTTGGTTTTCGTCAGGAAGATGAGATCAAGAGGGTACAAGAGGCCAAAACAAATGCTCTTCAGGCAACTCATAGATGCCCCGACAGGAACACTCAGCTATCTCTTGGCAGACGAGAAATCCAGCAGTGCAGTGCTTATAGATTCGGTCTTCGAACAGCACCTTCGGGACTTGGCGCTGATTCGGGAACTGGATCTGAAACTGCTGTACACCTTGGATACTCATGTACATGCTGATCATGTTACGGGTGCCTGGCTGATGAAGGAAGCACTGGGAAGCATGATCGCGATCGCTAAAGCGTCTGGCGCCGAAGAAAGCGATATGCTCCTTGAGCACGGCGCGCAGATTGCGTTTGGTGGGCTATCGCTTGAGGCGAGGGCAACACCGGGACATACCAATGGCTGTCTGACTTACGTTCTGCCTGACGAATCGATGGCCTTCACCGGCGACGCTCTCCTAATTCGTGGCGCAGGGAGAACGGACTTCCAGGAAGGTGACCCCCACACCCTCTTTAAATCCGTCAGAGAACAGATTCTCAGCCTGCAGGGTGACTGCTCTTTGTACCCGGGCCATGATTACAGTGGGCGCTGCGCTACCACTGTGACAGAGGAACGACGACACAACCCGCGTCTGGGCGACCAGGTACGAGAAGAAGACTTTGTCGGATACATGAATAACCTCGGTCTGCCGCACCCCAATCGTATCGATGAGGCGGTTCCTGCCAATCTTCGCTGTGGGAAACCTACCGACGATTCATCCTTCCCCGGAACCCCCGACTGGGGTCCGGTAATACGCACCTTTGCGGGAGTCTGGCAGATCGAACCGGAATGGGTATTCAAGAATCAGAGCGAAGTTTCCATTATCGATGTTCGTGAGCATGAAGAGATCAAGGCAAGCCCCATGGGCCGACTTCCCGGATCGGCGGTGATCCCCCTCAGCGTACTGCGCGACCGCATACACGAAGCATCGAATGCTAAGCCATTGGTCTTTGTGTGCCCGGCTGGTGCTCGGTCAGCAATTGCTGCGACCATCTTTGAAAAAGAGGGTTTTGAGCGAGTGGCCAATCTTCGTGGGGGCATTCTCGAATGGAGGTCGATTGGGTTGCCTGTTGAGCTATAGGGATGAACGCCGAGCTATGGGCACAGAGTAAGATGAGTTCTGATCGACGGTATTTTGTCAGCATCCCTGCCTGTACCGCTCTGTGCCTATAGTCGACGTTCGGATTATGCACAGCAATTCATGTGCCACATATTGCAGCATGCATAACTAATTGATTTAGAAGGAAAAAAGATTCTCTACACGGTCCGTGCAAGAAAATGGCGAAAAAAATAGCGTGGAAACAGACATCAGTTCTATCTTGCATTCGCCAGAATTTTCACCGTGGGCATTATTGCGGGGAGGGATAGGGCCTGACCGCACCCACTCGCGCTGTGATAACGGTATTGATCGCGCGCAGCGGACCTTCTTTCAGATCACGTGCTGGTTGAATTGGCGCGCGCCGATGGCCTCAGGATTCATCGTCACCAGATTCAGTTTTTCATGGATCGCCTGTGCCTCTGTCATCCTGGCCTGAACGTCGATGGGACGGTGGGCATCTGAATTGACGATGACTTCAACCGGAAAATCGGTAGCCTCCTCCCAGAAGGGAATCCATGGATACATGGGATAGGGATTATCCGGCTTTTTATAGGCGATCTTGCGCAATCCGAGGGCGTTGATCTCCAGGCCGACCTTCAAGTCGGCTGCTGCACTGATAATATCCCTGGAGCAAGCAGTCGTATCCTCATCCCAGTTCAAGTAGCAGTTTCCGAACAGGTCCGGGTGGGCGATGAAATCGAACAGCCCGGTCGCCATCATTTGAATCAGATAATCGGCATAGGCGCGTAGCATTTTGGGGTTGCTTGTACCGCCATAAGTATTCAGCCACGGCCTTTCCTCATTGTTGGCACGGTCACTGAATGATGGGTTTGGGAAGAGATGAGCGGCACCGATCAGATAGTCGAATTTGTGCTCGCCCAACAGTTCCTCTGCGTAAAATGCGTGGAATTCCGGTATGTATTCGCACTCCATCCCCTTGAGGATTCTCAGTTGCGGGAAGTCGAGTTTGGCCTGATCGATGCTGCTTGAGTAATCCGGCAGTTCGGCGTAGTGCATTCGAGCGGTGATCCAACGGTCATCCGGCAGTGCCGAATGATCGCTGAACCCCAAGGTCTCCATGCCTTGTTCCAGCGCTACCTGACAGTAGTCGGCAACGTCTCCTTGAGCGTGCTTACAGCGGTAGGTATGGGTGTGAAAGTTATGTACTGGTTCATGCATTCCGATGGCTCGTTCTGAATTGGTGGGGATTATACATGGATAACGTGCGGCAAGCTTAGCGATGCCCGGTCGCACAAACGGCTGTTCACAGCGTGACAGGTAGGGCGCCTGCCAGCAGGAGGGCAAGCAGTTGAAGTTACGCTCTGCCAGCTTGTCCCCGGGGTGCTTTTGTCATCTTGATGTCACCATCGTAACGGGTCCGGGTGTGCTATCGTTCGTCCTGCAAATAGTGCTTAATACCGGCATTGACCTGATCGAATGCGATCGATATCAAGCGGGTAGAACGGCATGACAATAGCGCAACCCTTACCACCCGAGGTGGTCTCGGCACGAGATGGATTACTGGCGTTTTCCGAGCAGGAAATCAAAGCGCGTCATCGACAGCATGAGGAACTGCTGGATGATCCACGGCGTCGCTATCAGGCGGATGGCAGCCTCAGTCCTGACGTACGGGAACTCATTCGTCAGGTACGCTCGTCTTCCGCTGACGCCGGTTTCTATCAGATGTGCGTACCCGAAGAATTGGGTGGCGGCGGCTTGGGACACCTCGCCTATTATGTAGCATGGGAAGCCCTGTTCCACGATTGTGGGCCACAGAATTGGTTGATGCTGTATGCCCTCGCTCACTGGGCGTTTGGTCCGAGTCGATTGCTGGAGCAGATGACAGCCACAGCCAGAGACAAGTATCTGGCGGGCTTGATGGACGGATCGGCGTCGATGTGCTTCGCTCTATCCGAGCCCAACGCCGGTTCGGACGCAAGTATGATCAGCACGCGGGCGCAGAAAGACGGCGATGGATGGCGCATCAACGGCCGCAAGATCTGGACCAGCAACGCACCGATTGCAGATTACTGTATTCTGTTCGCGGTTACCGATGCCGCTGCCGCCGCTGCCAAGAAAGGCGGCATCAGCGCATTTATGGTTCCGACCGACACGGCTGGGTTCACGATGGAGCGCGTCATCAAGCTGTTCGGTCATATCGGCGGTGACGAGGCGGAATTGTCCTTCGAGGACCTGTATGTCGAGCCCTGGCAACTGATCGGCGAGTTGCACCAGGGTTTCGCGACTGCCCTTTACGGTGTGTCACTGGGTCGTATCTACAATTCAGCCAGAGCGGTGGGTTACGGCCGTTGGGGGCTGGAGAAGAGCCTCGAATACACGAAGATCCGCGAGGCGTTCGGGCAGACCATCTCAGCATACCAAGGCGTCACATTTCCCCTGGCGGAATGCGCCACTGAATTGCACGCGGCGCACCTGATGGGGATCAATGCCGGTCAGTTGCTCGACCAGGGGCACCCGGCAGTCAAGGAGTTGTCCATGACCAAGGCTTATTCGGTGCAGATCGGTCTCAAAGCGGTCGACCGGGCTATCCAGACTCACGGGGCCATGGGCTTCACCAATGAACTTGGGCTCACCGAAGCCTGGCATGCGCTTCGCATAGTCAACGTCGCCGACGGTACCAATGAGATTCTCTACCGCACCATATCCCAACGACTTCTGAAAGGTGATGTGCAAATATAGAATTCGAGCTGGCGATCGCATCACCTGATTGAGAGATGCGTTCCACATACGTGCTGCTGAGCGACGTGCGATCTCTACACGTGGAATGTCAGTCCTTGCAACATTCAGTCCGATTGCTGTGTCAACTCATCTGCGACCCAGCTTATGGACCAGTTGTGTCCAAGCCGACGGCCACGATATGAATCGGGCAGGCGGGTTACACTACTTGGTCTCAATTCGATCACCTGAGGGTCCACTTTCATATCCTTGAATGCGCCATCAAGAGCGTGTTGGGTACGCCACTGGAAGAACTGAACGTTTTGAGCTACCGAATCGGGTGGGCTATATTCGCACGATCTGTTAAGGCCCTCGATGCCGGCAAGAGGCGCGGCGATCGTGTGAATCTCGACTGGCGTCTGGTAACGCCATTCCTGTACGATTGTCGCTACCAGTACGCCGCCATAGCTGTGACCTAACAGGCGTACACGTTCTATGCCGGGCGAACCTGCTAGAATCTTGCCGATCGACTCATTCAGGGAATGTGCTGAAGGCGCTGCACAGGCGTTAAAGTCCCAACGATAGAAATACGTCACCGTGTCATCGTTATCAAGCGTCTGCAACGGGTATACCCATTCATAGCCGTTACTGGCGTAGCCGTGTATCCCAATCAGGAGAATTGATGCCGTGGTCGCTTTTGGTTCCAGAACATGTAGACCGTGAGGGAGCGCCATCAGTCGCTTGCCGGAGTGCTTTACGTCCGCTCCGTCATCGAGTTCGGCGAGCCACGGGTAAGGCAGGTCTGCTGCACTGCAACCGGGAAGAAACACCAGGCAGATGAGGACGATTCGTGTCGAGTGCAACATGTGTTCCCTCCGGTCACTGGGTCGGTTCTCTCAATATAGCATCATTGATTGACCACCACCCATGTATAATGCGCTACCTCTGAATCACCGACGCCACCTATTGGAGGCCGCATGAGCCAAGAAGTCGGCACCTGGTCTGTTGTCCGGGACGAACAGCTGCAGGACTGTCGTGTATTTACCGTACACAAATCGGTAAGACGATCGCCCGTGGATCAGTCGGAGCACGACTTCTTCCTGATCGGCTCAGCATCCTGGGTCAATGTCGTGCCCCTAACGAGTGACCAACAGATCATATGCGTCAGGCAGTTCAGGCATGGCAGCAACAGCATTTCGCTCGAGATTCCAGGCGGCCTGGTGGACCCAGGCGAGGACCCGGCCACAGCGGCGGCGCGGGAATGTCTGGAGGAGACCGGTTATCAGGTGGATGCCGTGCAAAGCCTGGGAACTCTGAACCCGAATCCAGCGCTGTTTCCCAACACTCTCCACACATACATGGCCACCGGTGCGGTCCCGAGTGCTCCCATCGCCAACACCGACCGGGAACACACGGAGGTGGAATTGGTGCCGATCGATCGACTGGAGGAACTCCTGACCAGCGGCGAGATCGATCATGCGCTCGTGGTGGCCACCCTTTGGCGATTCCTGCACGTCTTCAGACAGCAGTAGCGGAATTCAAGATTCTCAATGTTGGCCAGTCGCAGGTGATGCGTCAATTGCTCGCGATCCAACAAATCTGTCGAGGCAACGCTCCCGGGTAGGCGGGCATCGGCCCAGGAAGTAGGTTCAATCGCCAACAGGAACGTTCAGCACCAATAGTCGTTTCGGGTTCTTACCCTTCTGTAACTGGATCGTCGCCTTTTTGGATCGGGTCTTGACATCGAAGGCCGTTACCACGTCGCCCGGTGCACTGGAAACGTATACCGTCTTGCCGTCCGGCGTGACCGTCAGCCAATAAACAGGTGCACCGTTCTCGAGCCTGGCAACCTGTCTGGGGGGATCCTGGGTCACGTCGAACACGAACAACAAGCCGTGGTTGACGTCAGATACCCACAGTTCGGTACCGTCGGGTGTGGCAATCATGCCGTGGGATCGGCTCGGACTGGCTTTCTCCCTGTCCGTGAGTTGATACTCTACGCGTGCCACCTGCTCGCGCCTGTCAAGATCGAGTACCAGGAACCCTTGCAGGCCATCCGTGTTTACATAGAGTCTCTTTCCGTCCGGGCTGATTGCGATGGGCCTTGGCGCATCGCCAGTTGGGATGGTGGCGGCAACCGTGTGGCTGCTCACGTCGACAACATAGATCTTCTCATTCAGTGTCGTCGGGAAGCCACCTTGCGCCACAGCTTCAGCCGGGGCTCGACCGCGATCCATCGGCGACAGGTAGGCGTACCTGTCATCGGGTGAAATGACCACATTGTGGGGAAATCCATTTGTGGCGATGCGGGCAACTATCTTCTCTTCAACTGTGTCAAACACCTCGTAGACACCGTGGCCCAGGATCGGGAGATATACAAAGCGACCATCAGAGGTAACGTCGATTTCATTGGGACGATTGCCGAATATTTTGTGTTTCTTGATAACCACGTCTTTGACCGGATCTATCACAGTCAAGCCGTTATCGAATTCCGTGGCAATGTAGAGAATGTCTTGTGAACGAGGTGCTGCAATACCGTGGGGACGGTCTCCCACTTCGATCGACCCGATAATGGAGTTGGATGCTACGTCGATAACGGTTACGTCATTTCCCGCACTGCTGAGCACATAAAGTTTCTGATGTGTCTCTGCTGCCGCACTGTAGGCAGTCGGCAGAAGCAGCACTAGTGTGATAAAGAGATGTGGTAGTTTCATGGTTCCTCCTTGTAGAGCAAACAGGTGTCTACGTGAAAAGCGTTAGGACTTGCTCCTCCACTTGCGTGATCTGAATCTTAGTACCACTGGTGGCGAGGCGAAAACGATAGAGCCCCCGATGCGCCGGTCCGTTGAGAACGTCACCATCCTGCAGGGGGTCGAATACTGAGAAGTGACATGGGCAGACCAAAAGGGGATGGTCTGGCACCGTGCCTGATTCAAGCCGGACCATGCTCGAGTCCTTCTGGTATTGCACCTCGCAAACTTCGTGAGGGCACATCAGGCAGAATGCCTTCAAGCCGCTGCTGTCATCCCTGTTGGTTCGCAGCAGAATCCCTTTGAGTAGCTTGTCCGTGGCCGTATCCCCAACGGGAGTGAGCCATGCTTCGAAGACAAGGGAATGCCAGCGTTCGGCAATTGATGAAAGAGGCAGCGTGACTGCGTTCTTGAGATCGAGATACGGACCGTTCGACACCTTGGACGCACCCCACACAGAGCTGCAGGCTGCACCAAATAGACTGAGACAACTCCACAGCATCGTTCGACGCCGAATGGGTCTCGCCATAGGGTACCTCCCAAACTGAAATCGTCCAGACACAAGGGATGGAGATTATAAACGGATTGTCCGCTCGGTTTCCACGAGTCAGTCAAGCGGTTCGTCCAACGCCGATGCAGGACCTCACCAACGAGTTTGGTATGGTAACGTGGTATTTCTTTGCAGCAGTAATGACCGCAATATGCCAAAAGCAGCGTTGTAGGAAGACCGCCGTTGAGGAACGTGTGGTTGCTGATGGATCAAGAATACCAATGTGAAGTAATTCAAGGCAGGCAGCGTAGACTGGTCCATTCGCGAATCAATCGCGCACGACGCCTACAAGTCATCCGATGCGTGTGGCGGCCCCTGACAACGGGGAGCTTTGGGAGTGAATCGATGGCGATACCGTAATACACACCTGCCTTGTCGTTCCGGCTACAGCGCATCGCCCCGGCATGAGATTGTCCAGATTGTGCTAAAATGCCGCCAGCGCGAAAGTGGCGGAACTGGTAGACGCGCCAGATTTAGGATCTGGTATCGCAAGATGTGAGAGTTCGAGTCTCTCCTTTCGCACCAAATCTTGTTACGTTGGCAGAATTTACGCTTAATATCAGCTGGCACGACGAAACTGATCGTGGTGGCTGCTGGCATCAACGTGGTGGCTGCTGGCATCAACGTGGTGGCTGCTGGCATCAACGTGGTGGCTGCTGGCATTATCGTGGTGGCTGCCGGCATCAATGAATGAGGAAAACCAATGCAGGTAACCGTTGAGGAGACGACGACCCTTGAACGTCGCATGAAAATCGTAGTCCCTTCCGAGAAAGTCGATGAAGAGGTGACTGAGCGCATGAAAAAAGCTGCCTCCACCGTGAAAATGAAGGGATTTCGACCTGGTAAGGTGCCGATGAGAGAGATCAAGCGAAGATTCGGCCCGGGCATACACCAGGAAGTTTCCGGAGAGCTCATGCAATCCAGTTTTCTGGAAGCTGTAGATCAGGAAAATCTCAAACCGGCCGGCGTGCCCACAATCGAGGAGATCAGCAACCAGTCGGGTGAGAATCTTGAATTCACGGCGATTTTTGAGGTATATCCTGACATTGTTCCGGCCGACTTTTCTGAAATCGAAGTTGAGAAACTGATAGCGAAGGTCACCGTCGACGACATCGACAAAATGGTAGAAGTGCTCCGCAAGCAGCAGGTCCAATGGGAGGAAGTAAAGAGAAAAAGCAAACCGGGAGATAAACTCAACGTGGATTTCGAGGGATTCGTGGATGATGAACCATTCGAGGGTGGCAAAGCGGAAGGTGCCGATATCGAATTGGGATCCGGGAATATGATCCCGGGCTTTGAGGATGGACTCAAGCAGGTGAAGGCAGATCAGCAGAAAACTTTGAACCTGACCTTCCCGGACGAGTATCACGTTAAGGATCTGGCTGGTAAAAAGGCCAAGTTCGAAGTCAAAGTCAATTCGGTATCAAAACCGGTTCTGCCGGCTCTGGATGAAGACTTTTTCCGACAATATGGGGTGGCCGACGGCGGTGTAGAGGAATTCAGGGATGAAGTACGTCAGAATATGGAGAAGGAACTGGCGCAGGCGATCAATAACCGGTTGAAAGCACAGGTGATGGAGGGGCTACTGGCGAGCAACCAGGTGGAATTGCCCAGTTCGTTGGTAAGCGGTGAAATAGATAAGCTTCGACAGGAAGCGATTCAGCAGTTTGGCGGTCAAAATGCAGGTAAGATCGATGCTTCTCTACTGCCCCGCGAGATGTTTCAGAAGCAGGCTGAAAAGAGGGTGGCGCTGGGACTACTGGTAGGGGAGGTGTTGAAACGGGAGAAGCTGGAGGCCGATGGAGATCGAGTGCGGGCCATGATCGAGAATATGGCCAGTTCCTATGAAGATCCGGAGCAAGTGGTCAAATGGTATTACAGCAACGAGCAACAATTGGACCAGGTGCGAAACCTGGTGCTGGAAGAACAGGTGATAGAACAGATCCTCGAACAAGCCCAGGTGACGGAGGTGGACAGCAGCTATGAAGAGGCCATCAAGCCACCTGATCGGGAGGAGGAAGCCGCATCGGACGAGGAAGGGTCAGAAGAACCCGATGGCGAGAAGCAGTAGTCGAGTGATCGCTGCCCCATTGAAGTTTCAACCGCATGACTCAATATTGATGGGGTGATCTGATTGAGAGAGAACAGATTCATACAGAAGTCAACAGTAACATAACCGTGGATGAATGCAGAATGAGTAACAGAACGATCTACACCACCGAACCTCCCGCCATTCAGAATCTGGGACTGGTACCCATGGTTCTGGAGCAAAACGCTCGAGGGGAGCGCTCCTACGACATTTATTCCCGCCTGCTGAAGGATCGGATCATCTTTATCGTCGGGCCCATAGAGGACATGGTGGCCAATCTGGTGGTAGCCCAGTTGCTGTTCTGCGAATCGGAGAATGCCGACAAGGACATCCAGCTATACATCAATTCACCGGGTGGATCGGTCACTTCCGGATTGGCGATATACGACACCATGCAATTTGTCCACTCGGATATACGCACCATGTGTATCGGTCAGGCTGCCAGTATGGGTGCTCTATTACTCGCGGGCGGCACCAAGGGAAAGAGAACCTGCCTGCCCAATTCGCGGGTGATGATTCATCAGCCCAGCGGCGGATCTCAAGGTCAGGCCTCGGATATCGAGATCCAGGCAAAAGAGATTCTATTCCTGCGTGAGAGGCTGAATCTGATACTGGCGGACCACACCGGCAAAGATCTCGAGACGATCGCACAGGATACGGAGCGGGATAATTTCATGACGGCAGAACAGGCTCTGGAATATGGCCTGATCGATGAGGTACAGGATCCCAGGACCGTACAAAGACCGATGGAATAGCCTGAAAAGGTGGTTTTTCATCATATGTGGTGCTGTTAGGAGGAAGATCCATAACGCGAAATTCGTTGATTTTCGCTTAACAGCGCCTTCATAATCATTCAAAATGACTGAACAGTAACGCCCGAAATAGGAAAATCCGAGGTAGTTGAATGTCCGACGAACACGATGGCAAAGGTAGTGATGGCAAATTGCTGCACTGCAATTTTTGTGGAAAGAGCCAGCACGAGGTGCGCAAGTTAATAGCCGGTCCCTCGGTTTATGTGTGTGACGAGTGCGTTGAACTCTGTAACGACATCATTCGCGAAGAGTTGCAGGAGAGTGGCGACGAGGGCGAGAAGAAGCACCTGCCCACGCCCCAGGAAATAAAAGAGATTCTGGACGAATACGTGATCGGGCAGGAATGGGCCAAGAAAGTGCTGTCAGTCGCCGTCTACAACCACTACAAGCGCCTTAACTATGCCGGCAAAAAGGACGATGTTGAGCTGCAGAAGAGCAATATCCTTCTCATCGGACCAACGGGCGTCGGTAAGACGCTGCTGGCCGAGACGCTGGCGAGACTTCTGGACGTACCCTTTACCATCGCTGATGCGACCACCCTCACGGAAGCGGGTTATGTGGGAGAAGATGTCGAGAACATCATCCAGAAATTACTGCAGAAGTGTGATTACGATGTAGATAAAGCTCAGGTGGGAATCGTCTATATCGATGAAATCGATAAGATTTCCAGAAAGTCAGACAATCCCTCCATTACCCGGGACGTCTCCGGCGAGGGCGTTCAACAGGCGCTACTGAAGCTGATCGAAGGCACGATTGCCTCGGTGCCTCCCCAGGGGGGCAGGAAGCACCCGCAGCAGGAGTTCCTGCAGGTTGATACCACCAATATCCTATTCATATGCGGTGGTGCATTTTCGGGGTTGGATAAGGTGATTCAGGATCGATCGGAAAAAAGCGGCATCGGCTTCAGTGCCAACGTGACCACCGAAGCCAACAAGAAGAATCTGGGTGAGATTCTCGGCACTGTTGCCCCGGAGGATCTGGTCCGCTATGGCTTAATTCCGGAATTTGTAGGTCGACTGCCGGTCCTCGCTACGCTCGGCGAACTGGATGCCGAAGCCCTGGTGCGCATTCTGCAGGAGCCCAAGAACGCCTATACCAAACAGTATGCGAAACTCTTTGAAATGGAGGAGGTGGAACTCGACTTCCGGGAAGATGCTCTGAAGGCGATCGCGAAGAAAGCCATGGAGCGAAAGACCGGTGCCAGAGGACTGCGCTCAATCCTTGAGACCGTACTACTCGAAGTGATGTATATGATCCCCTCTGAAGACAATGTCATGAAAGTGATCATTGATGAAAATGTGATTACCGGCAATTCCGAGCCCATACTGATGTATGAGAATCCGGACCAACCCAAGGCCGCGCAAGAGTAAAGATTCTGCGAAGTCCAAGTAGATGCACAAAAAGGAGCGAATTAGCCCCATTCATCCTGTTTTTTTCCAGAATTAGACGGAAGGTATTGTAAAAAGGCCGCCAGTGCCGCATCTTAGCTGTGTTCCAGTCTTTCCGGGGGTTACCGGCTCATACAACCAGAAGTTGTCTGTGTACAAAGAGGAGTCACCGTGGACCCAATTCTGAGTACCGGTATCATACGAAACATACCGATTGTCCATCTCACCGACACGGTGGTCTACCCCCACGGAGTTCAACCCCTCCTCATCGGCACCGATAGGTCCATCCAGGCACTCAATTACGCCCAGAAATTCGACAAGGATAAGCAGGTCGTTCTGGTCGCCAAGAAAGACCCCACCCTGGAGGATCCCGGAGACGGGGATCTGTTCGAATTCGGTACCGTATCCACTATCCTGCAATTGATCAAACTACCAGACGGTACAGTCAAGTTCCTGGCTGAAGGACGCTATCGGGCCAAGATTCACCGCGTCGACAGCAGCGGCGATTTCATCATTGCAGATGTCGTCAAAATAGAAGAACAGGAACTGAGCCAGACGGAATCGGAAGCTCTGATCCGATCGATTATTTCAGCCTTCAATCAGTATGTTCAGCTGAGCAAGAAGGTACCACCTGAGGTGATGACCTCCCTCAATAATATCGACCAGCCGAGCCGACTGGTGGATACCATCGCTCAACAGATGACGCTCAAACTAGAGGAGAAACAGAAGATTCTTGAGCTGGTAGATCTGGACGAGCGCATGGAATTCATGATGAAACTGCTGGAGTCGGAGATCGACCTGTTCAAGGTTGAGAAGAGAATCCGCGGTCGCGTCAAGAAGCAGATGGAGAAGAGCCAACGGGAATACCACCTGAATGAACAGATGAAGGCGATCCAGAAGGAACTGGGAGATCTTGACGATGTGCCCAATGAGGTAGAGGAACTTCAGAACAAGCTCGACGAATCGGGTATGGGGAAGGATGCCGCAGAAAAGACTCAGAACGAACTCAACAAGCTGAAGTTGATGTCTCCCATGTCTGCCGAAGCCACTGTGGTGAGAGGATACATCGATTGGATGCTGAGTGTGCCCTGGAAGAAGAGAAGCCGGGTTCGCAAAGACATCACCGAAGCGGAAAAAATACTGGAAGCGGACCACTACGGACTGGAAGAAGTCAAAGAACGCATTCTAGAATATCTGGCGGTACAGCGCCGGGTGAAAAAATTGAAGGGACCGGTACTGTGTCTGGTAGGTCCTCCGGGAGTCGGAAAGACCTCGTTAGGGGAATCCCTCGCTCGGGCAACCAATCGGAAATTTGTGCGCATGGCTCTCGGCGGCGTCAGGGACGAAGCTGAAATCCGTGGTCATCGTCGCACCTATATCGGCTCCATGCCGGGCAAGATCATCCAGAAGATCTCCAAGTCCGGCGTAAAGAATCCGTTATTCCTATTGGATGAAGTGGATAAGATGGGTCAGGATCATCGCGGTGATCCAGCGTCCGCCCTGCTGGAAGTACTCGATCCGGAGCAGAACAACACGTTTGGCGATCACTACATGGAGGTGGATTACGACCTTTCCGAAGTCATGTTTATCTGCACTTCCAACTCAATGAATATTCCACCACCTCTGATGGATCGCATGGAAGTCATCCGAATTCCTGGTTACACGGAGGATGAAAAACTCAATATCGCCACCCGCTACCTGGTTCCCAAACAGCTCAGCAACAACGGTGTAAAGAGGAATGAACTGAAGATCGGTGATGAGGTGATTACCAACATCATTCGTTACTACACCCGCGAAGCCGGTGTGCGAGGTCTTGAGCGAGAGATCGCTAAACTGTGCCGCAAAGTGGTCAAGGAAGAGAGTTTGCTGCCAACGTCTGAAGATCGTAAGGATTTCCGTGTCACGATCAGCGAGGAATTACTGGAGACCTACTGTGGGGTGCGAAAGTTCAACTATGGACGCGCGGAAGAGAAGGATCAGATCGGTCAGGTAACCGGCCTGGCAGTGACCCAGGTGGGTGGTGAATTGCTTTCCATCGAAGCGGTGGTAGTCCCCGGTAAAGGAAGGCAGACCAAGACGGGCTCCCTGGGTGATGTCATGCAGGAATCGATTCAGGCGGCCATGACCGTGGTTAGAAGCCGTGCCAAGGTGTTAGGCATTAAGGACGATTTCCATGAGAAGTGTGATCTGCACATACACATACCGGAAGGGGCGACCCCCAAGGATGGTCCCAGTGCAGGTATTGCACTTTGCACCGCCATGGTCTCGGTGTTAACAGGAATTCCAGCCAGAGCTTCAGTGGCCATGACAGGTGAGATCACTCTGCGAGGGGAAGTGTTGGCGATCGGTGGATTGAAGGAAAAACTCTTGGCTGCGCACCGGGGCGGCATCAAGAAGGTGTTGATTCCAGAAGAGAATCAACGTGACTTAAAGGAAATACCTGATAATATCAAGGCAGATTTGACCATCACACCGGTGAAGTGGATCGATCAGGTTCTGGAGATTGCCTTAACGAGAATACCAGAGCCATTGGTTAAAGATGAGAAGAGTACGGAAGCCGGAGACACGGACACCTCTGGTGATTTGGATCCCGATGTGAGAATTAGTACCCACTAAGGGAAATCAGGGATTGGGCAGCTTGACAGGCTTTTTGTGTTGCTGGTATAACGAAGTTCTGACAAGGATTACATTTTGCACGTTAACGGTAAAAGGAGTGGATAGTGAATAAACAAGAACTGATTGAGAACATTGCAGTTTCTGCCGATATCACTAAGGCGGCGGCAGGGCGAGCACTGGATTCTGTAATTGATTCGATTACTGATTCTCTAAAAGGTGGTGATTCGGTAGTTCTGGTTGGGTTCGGGACATTTTCCGTCCGGCAAAGAGCAGCTAGAACCGGTCGTAATCCACAGACCGGTGCGGAGATTCAGATTAAGGCAGCTAATGTGCCTGCCTTCAAAGCTGGTAAGGCTCTGAAGGATGCCGTAAACTAACGGGATCTTTCGATCCGTTAGAGTATGGTTTACTAGAAAACAGGTCAGCTTCAAATCACCACAATGGCGCATCGAAGGGTGCGCCATTTCTATTTGCAATCTCAGGATTTAGCCGATGCTTTTACAGCGAATGCGAGAAGGGACCCATGGAATCCTCGCTAAGATAATAGTGGCTGCGATCATCCTCGTGTTCGCACTGTTCGGTTTTGGATCGATCACCACGTTCTTAGTCAATATTCCTGAAGTAGCCACCGTGAACGGTGAAGACATAACCGAACAAGAGATGTTGATAGCGGTAGAGAGAAACCGCCAGAGGATTTTGGGCAATGCCAGCCAACCGCTGGACATCGATGACGATGAGCTGACCAGATCCACCCTGAATGACCTGATCGAACGGGAGCTCTTGTCGCAGTCAGCTGATCGTCTCGAATTGTTTTACTCGGATGAGAGAATAGACCAGGACATGCTCAATACCGATGCGTTCCAAATAGATGGCAAATTCGACGCGGAACGATTTCAGCTGACCCTTCGAAGTGCCGGATACAGCCCTGTCAACTACAAAGAGACTATCAAGAGTGAACGCATGTACGAACAGGTGAACCGGGGGTTGGGTGCGTCCGGTTTCGTCACGGAAGCCGAAGTGCTGACATCTGCACGCCTTGCGCAGCAGACCAGGGATATAGCGTTTTTGAAGGTAGAGGTGGATAAAATAAAGGCCGACATTACTGTCACCGATAGCCAAGTCGAGCAATACTACGCTGAGCATCAGCAGGAGTTTATGACTGACGAGACCGTGAATCTGCACTACGTAGAGTTATTGAAGTCCGATTTGAGCGATGATGTCAGTTACCAGGAAGCTGAATTACAGAGCTTCTATGAGGAGGAGAAAGATCGGTACTCGACGCAGGAGGAGCGTCGCTTAGCCCACATCCTGATTGAGATAAACGATGTTGTGTCCGAGCAAGCTGCCAAAGACAAGATCGATGGGATCCGTGAGCGCATCACCAAGGGCGAGCCGTTCGCTGACCTGGCCGTGGAGCTTTCCGAAGATACCGGCTCCGCTGCCGAGGGCGGTGACCTTGGTTTCAATGCCCGCGGCATATTCGTTACGGAATTCGATGAGGCAGCCTTTTCACTCAGCGCAAACCAGATGTCGGAACCTGTGCTGACCGAATTTGGATACCACATAATCAAGTTGTTGGAAGTAAGGGAAGCGACGATACCGGAATTCGATGACATCGTCGATAAGCTGGATAAGGACTTGAGATTCAGCAAGGCAGAAGAGTTGTTCGTGGAGCAATCGGCAAGGCTGAGTGAGATCAGCTATGAAAGTGCTGACTTACAGGATCCAGCAGCAGAACTGGGGCTGTCCATACAGACAACTGGTCACTTTGGCAGAAGTGGTGGCGAAGGGATTTCCGCCAACAGTCAGGTGGTGCAAGCCGCATTCAGTGAAGATCTTCTACTGGATAACAACAACAGTGACGTAATAGAGATCGATCCAAATCATCACGTCGTGGTCAGGATATATCAACACGAACCAAGCGAAGTGAGCCAGTTGTCCTCTGTCAAAGAGGAGATTGGTGATCTGCTGGCGTCGAATGTCGCCAGGATACAAGCTAAGGAACAAACCGACGAGATGCTGACCATGCTGAAAGGGGGATCCATCACCAAGTTTGTTGCCGATCAGTTTGGCCTTGAGTGGTCTGTGCACGCCGCCATCAATCGAAATCAGCTAGGCTTGGATGCACAGATTGTTCGTGGAGCTTTTCGATTACCCAGACCGGCTGAAGGGGACAAGTCGTTGGGAACCGCCTTGTTGGGCAATGGTGATTCTGTCGTCATCAGCGTAACGAAGGTAGCTGACAAGGAAGATAATAGCTTGCCGGCGGCTGAGATACGAAACTTAGGCCGATACCTGGCGATTCAGCAGGGCCAAAATGACTACATGGAATTCCGCCAGCAGCTCAAGGAGAAAGCGGAAATCACCAGGACGCAATAGCTCGGTTGTATTCTCTTAAATAGGCTTGCTGTTCACTCGGCTTGGATAACGTCAACGTAGAGAACCAGCCGTTGCCCGGGTTGTATGTATCGCTTTCCAATAAGCTGGCTGTTCCACTTCTCTATGTTCTTCACACTGAGGTTAAACTTATCTGCGATCAGTGACAGGGATTCACCCTTGCGCACATGATAGTTGACCTTGCGAATGACTTCCGATCGTTGCTTGTCGTGGGTCGAAGACACGATCACATTGCTGGAAGGACGTGTCCAAATGCTCAGCTCTGTACCCGGGTGTAACAAGCCAGTGGTCGCCAGACCATTCCATTTCGCCAATGCTCGCACGTTAACCTTGTATTTGCGGGAGATGTCCCACAGATTGTCCCCAACGACGACCTCGTGCTTCAGGGGAGCATTACCATGCTTGTGTTGTAAGCTAGTCTGGGTGGCTTTAAGTCGTTCGTCGCGACTCAACTTATAACTATCCTGACCTTGTAGCGCCGATGGGATCAGAAGCGAGCGTCCGGCTATTATGACAGTTCCGGTCAATCCATTGACTTGCTTTATCGTGCTCGCCGTGGTTCCGTACTTCCACGCGATGAGGCCGAGACTTTCCCCAGGCAGGATTTTGTGCCGGAGCCATGCCACCCTCTTCTCGGGCGATAGCTGTTCCAGGTTCTGTTTGAAGACTTGGCCTTGCCCTGCTGGTATGAGCAACTGGTGAGGCCCTTCCGGGTGCGTGGCCCAACGGCTGAACGCAGGATTTAGCAGATACAGTTCCTCGACACTGATCTCTGCCAGTTCAGCAGCGAGGGCCAGGTCGATCTGAGAGCCGGTATCCACCTGCACCCAATAGGGTTGGTCCTCTATCTCTGAGAACCTGACATTGAACTCGGGGGGATTGGCCACCAGTCTGGCGATGGCCAACAGTTTCGGTACGTAGGTACGGGTTTCCAGCGGCAGTTTTAGCGACCAGAAATCTATCGGTTTACCTAATTGCCGGTTTTTCCTGATTGCGCTTCGGACTTTTCCAGCACCGGAATTATACGCTGCTAACGCCAGCAACCAATCATCGTCGAATTCGCCGTGGAGTGCTTCCAGGTAATTGAGCGCCGCTTCAGTGGCAGCCTGAATATCACGTCGGCCGTCATACCACCAGTTCTTCTTGAGGCCGAAGAGCTTGCCGGTTCCAGGAATGAATTGCCAGATGCCCATGGCTCTACCGTGTGAATATGCGAACGGATCGTAGGCGCTTTCGACGACGGGTAGCAGAACCAATTCTGTGGGCAGCGCTCTTTTGTCCACTTCGCCGAGGACGTGGTACAGATAGCGACTGGCTCGAACGGTGACTCGGTCGAGATAATCCTGGTGGGCCGCGTACCAGCGCATCTCGTCAGCGATCCGAACATCCTCGACAGTCGTATCGAGTTGGAATCCAGCTCTGATTCCGTCCCAGACATTACCGCTGGTTACCTCGGTGGCAGCTGCTCTCTGATCGTCGATGGTCACCTTCTGAGCAACTACGTCCTGCAGTGGAGTGCTGTCCAAGTCCGCCAATACACCTGTCTTGATCGCTGCTTCCGCAATGGCGATCGACTCGCCCGGTTCTTCGACCGAGGTGGACTCGTAATGGGAACCGGTTGGTGGTTGCTGCCCGGCTGCAGTCGCTACAGGCGATGTGTTGGGGGACCCAAGGTCTGCGGGCCGTTCGATGCCGGGCTGTTGACAGGCGCTGAGAACAAACAGCGTGCAGACAGATTTGGTGATAGAGCGAAGGTACTTCATAATTATCCGGTCACCAGTCAATTGGGCTAAAATGTACCTGGTGACGATCACAGAGAGTTGGGAGATCCGTGAATAATAATGAGTCGGAGCATATAAGCCAAGTGAATACTCGATTCGACAGGGCGCGCCTTTGAACACAAGCGATTTCATCGCCGGTAGTGATCTGCACCGGTTGTCGATGTTACGTGACTGGTTTTCCTCTGCGCTTGGCTCGCAACTTCTGGAAACAGAAGGCTCCATTCTGGATCAACTCCTTCCCGGTTTATTTGGATATCAACTGCTGCAACTGAGCGTGGTTGACCACAAGCTGTATGAGTCCAGCACCGTGGGGCATCGATTCCATATGGGGGTCAATGGTGATGACAACAGCCCGTTTATTGGCAACCTGACGCGATTGCCCTTCGAAGATGGCAGCATCGATGTCGTCCTGCTTCACCATGTACTGGATATCTGCGAAGTACCACAGCACGTATTAAGGGAAGCAAGCAGAGTCTCGATAGCCGCTGGTTACCTGCTCATCATCGGGTTTAATCCCTTTAGTATCTGGGGCCTGTGGAATGCAGTGAAGATGTGGGACAGAAGGTCCCCCTGGAACGCAAACTTCATCAGGCCGGGCAGGTTGATGGATTGGTTGAATCTCTTGGACTTCAAAATAGACCGGGCGATCTTTGGCTTCTACAAGCCACCCAGCGCAACGATAGGTCGAGTGCATATGCCGGATTTTTCGAGGGGGCTGAGCCGCAATATCAATTGGCCACTCGGCGCGGCGTACGTGATTGTGGCCAGGAAGCAGGTGGGTGGCATGACCCCGATCAGGCCGGTATGGCGCAGACAGGAAACTCACCTGGGACAGATTTCGGTCGTCAAGCCCATGGGTCGCGATATGGGGGAAAGGTAGTCTGAACAAAACGGTTGAGATATTCACCGACGGCGCCTGTCGTGGCAACCCGGGACCGGGTGGCTGGGGTGTATTACTGCGCTACGGCGAGACCGAGAAGTCGCTTTACGGCGGTGAGAAGCAGACAACCAATAATAGAATGGAGTTAGTGGCCGCAATCAAGGCATTGGAGTCTCTCAAAAAGCCCTGCGATATCGTATTGACCACAGATTCGCAATATGTACGTCGTGGCATAACGGAATGGATCGACGCATGGAAGAAGAGAAACTGGAAGACGGCCAATAAGCAACCGGTAAAGAATGTGGATCTGTGGATGAAACTGAATGAACTCAGCGATTGCCACGCGATAGAGTGGCGCTGGGTAAAGGGGCACAGTGGCCATCGGGAAAACGAAATGGTCGACAGCCTGGCAAACCGGGGCATCGATGAGTTGGACGAGATCACGGGCGGTACAGTCGCCAGGCAACCGGAGGACTAGCAGTTACATGAGACAAGTCGTATTGGATACCGAGACAACGGGTCTGGAACCGGACCAGGAGCATCGTATCATCGAGATCGGATGCATCGAGCTGATCGATCGCAAGATTACGCGCAGAACCTTTCACCAGTACATCAATCCCGAAAGAGACAGTGATGACGGCGCGCTGGAGGTGCATGGGCTATCCAGACAGTTTCTCGAGGACAAGCCACTCTTCGCAGATGTTTGGGAAGATTTTGTCGACTTCATCAAGGGAGCGGAACTGGTGATCCACAATGCGGCTTTTGATGTAGCTTTCATCAATTATGAGATGAGCCGTTTGGCTGATGCTGTGGGCAAGCTTGAGGATTATTGCGCCGTTGTAGATTCCCTGGAGATCGCACGCACGAAACATCCGGGTCAGAAAAACAGTCTGGATGCTCTCTGCAAACGCTACAGTGTGGACAACTCCCAACGGGAGTTACATGGCGCATTGCTGGATGCAGAGATATTGGCTGACGTGTTCCTGCTGCTTACCGGCGGCCAGGTGGATTTGGCCCTTGGTGAGCGTGAAGTGGGCAGGGGAGCTGATTCAGGCGATGGCTACCGGCGGTTGCCAGAGGACCGACGTCCTCTGCTCGTAATCGAAGCCAGTGCGGATGAGATCGAGCGCCATGAAGCGAAACTGAGCGAGGTCGAAAGGGCCTCCGGCGGCGAATGCATCTGGCGAAGGCTGTAGCCAGGAATCTACCTGGCCTGCGCAACCCATATCAGACCTGGCGGAGTTAGGCCTGGTTAGCCCAGTCGGGGACGCCTAGTCGGGGACGCCTAGTCGGGGACGCCTAGTCTTTGACGCGGTAGACAACCGTTGCGTCTTCAGGGGCAAACAGGTGTAGAAGCAATTGACTCATGACAATATTGCCATCTGCCCGATAGCGCCCCTGCATGAACGCTTCCATGCCGTCGATGGACCCCGTCAGGAGTCCCGCGAGGGTGGCGTGACTGTCGATAAATAGCGTGACGGTCGGCCGATGGCAACTGCCTGGCAGGAATTCAAACCCATCTGTTGCCACTTCCAGATAGCAGGATTCATCCTCGTCGAATTGAAACTGAAAGAATGCAGGCTGAAGAAAAGCTGCTTTGAAGTGGGGAGCCAACCGGCTTTGCAGCTCTGCCAGCAGGCCGGCCAAATCACTCATTTTGTACGCACCTCGAACAAAGGATGAAACGCAGATTGTAATCCCGATCGGACGTGGTTTTACAGCTCCTAGACAGCAAACAGTCGGTCAAACTATGTTAGGATGTCACGTTTCCTAGTGACTCCAAACGGGGATTGATTTGGAATTTTTGACCGAGTACGGCTTATTCCTCGCCAAAGTCGTTACGATCGTTGCGGCGACCGTGATCGTAATCATCGTACTGGTGGCAGCGGGTTACAAGACCCGCAAGAGCGACCAGGGACATATTGAAATCCAAAACCTGAATGAAAACCTGAAGTCTGTTACCCATACCCTCAGGCAGGCAATCCTGCCTGCCGAAGTCTTCAAGCAGCAGGTAAAGGAACAGAAGCAAGAGGAGAAGAGCAAGCAGAAAGAGTTGAAGAAATCGCTTAAGAAGGATGCTGGGAAGGTACCTGCCAAGACACGCCTATACGTGCTGGATTTTCTTGGAGATATGCAGGCTTCAGCAGTGACCCAACTGCGCGAGGAAATCACTGCAGTCGTTTCGATTGCGACGGAGAAGGATTCTGTGCTGCTCAGACTGGAAAGCTCCGGCGGATTGGTGCACAGCTATGGACTGGCCGCTTCGCAGTTGATGAGACTGCTGGATAAGCAGATTTCACTTACCATTGCCATTGACAAAGTTGCCGCGAGCGGCGGCTATATGATGGCCTGCATTGGCAACAAAATCATGGCAGCACCCTTCGCCCTACTGGGCTCTATCGGCGTAATCGCCCAAATACCCAATTTCCATCGACTGCTCAAGAAAAATGATATCGACGTGGATGTGTTGACCGCTGGGGAATACAAACGAACACTGACAATATTCGGTGAAAATACCGAAAAGGGTAGAAACAAAGCGATCGAAGAACTGGAAGATGTGCACACGCTGTTCAAGAATTTTGTCTCTGAACATCGCCCGCAGCTCGATATGGATGTGGTGGCAACGGGAGAGGCATGGTACGGCAGGCGTGCTCTGGAGAAGCAACTGGTAGATGAACTGAAAACCAGCGACGCCTTTATCTATGAGCAGTGTCAGGAGTGTGACGTCTACCATGTGGCATATGTGCTGCACAAGAGCAAAATGGACAGACTGTTCGAGCGAATCAGTTTCGCCATCAATAGCTCGTTAGAGAGACTATTGGTACCGTTTACGTAGGCTGACAAAACAAGAGGGAAACATGACGCAATTCAGAGCTTTCTGGGTCGAGAAATCCGACCGTGAGGTCACCCACAGTGTCATCGAGAGATCGACCGATGATCTGCCCGCCGGGGAACTGCTGGTACAGGTGCACTATTCTTCACTGAATTACAAGGACGCCATGTCGTCGAAGGGACTGCCCGGTGTTACCCGCAACTATCCACACACGCCCGGGATAGATGCCGCAGGCACAGTGGCGCAGTCCAGTCACGACGGCTTTGCAGAGGGTGATGAAGTTATTGTCATCGGCTTCGATCTGGGCATGAATACGGCCGGTGGCTTTGGACAGTACATCCGCGTACCGGCTGGATGGGCGGTTAAGTTGCCCGCTGGGCTTTCCCTGAAGGAGAGCATGATACTTGGCACAGCGGGATTCACAGCAGCCCTGTGTGTTGAAAAACTCCTGAAGATGGATGCGACGCCCGCTGACGGACCGGTGCTGGTAACAGGCGCAACCGGTGGCGTGGGTTCAGTTGCCGTTGCCCTCCTGGCCAAACTGGGATACGAGGTGGTTGCCAGTACCGGTACCATGGAAAAAGAGAGTTATTTGACGACGTTGGGCGCGAAGTCAGTCACACAACGATCTGAGCTTGAGGAAGTCAGCAATCGTCCACTGCTCCGCGGATCATTTGGTCATGCGGTCGACACGGTCGGTGGTGACATCTTGGCAAACGTGATCAAGAGTCTGAATTATGGGGGCAGCGTATCTGCGTGCGGTCTGGTCGCCTCAGCTGACTATGCCGCCACGGTGCTACCGTTTCTGCTGAGGGGCGTAAATCTGCTCGGAATCGATTCAGTTGAACTGCCCATCGATCGAAAGGCGAGCACCTGGAACCGCTTGGCCGATGAGTGGCGGTTGGACAATCTTAGCGAGATGTGCACGGAGATTGGTCTCGACGATCTATCCGACTCCGTCGACAGGATCATGGCAGGTCAGACAGTAGGCCGGCTGCTGGTCACTCTGGGAACAGCCTAACGCGAAGTGCTCCGACCGTGATGAGAAGTGCTCCGTCCGTGATGAGAGTTGCTCCGACCGTGATGAGAAGTGCTCCGACCGTGATGAGAGTTGCTCCGACCGTGATGAGAAGTGCTCCGACCGTGATGAGAATTGAGGAGGTATAGAGATGGATTTTTCTGTGGAATTCACACGTGAGCAGCTTGAATTTGCCGAGGAAGTGAGTGCATGGCTTGACGAGAACATGCCCGCTGATATGGCGCCCATAAGAGATGCTCAGAAGATGAGCTATGAGCAGTTCCACAAGCGGCGCGATTTTGCCCGCAAACTCGGTGAGAAGGGGTGGCTCTATCCCGGGCATCCGCGAGAGTATGGCGGCGGCGGACTGGGCCCCTTAAGTGGCATGATATCCCGTGAACTGACCAAGAGAAACGAGTCACTGCCCATCGTCACCGACTGGGTTGGACTCGCGGCTCCAGCCATTCTGGCCTGTGGCACTGACGAGCAAAAGAAGCGCTTTTTACCACCCATGCTTACCGGGAACGCCCTTACCTGGCAGCTGATGACCGAACCGGACACGGGCACAGACGTAGCCAACCAACAGACCAACGCCCTGCGCCATCGCAAAGAGGGTGAGTATTTCATCATCAACGGAGCCAAGACCTTTGTTGGCGGACTGCATCCACCACCGGAGCAATTCTATCTATTGACGCGCAGTGACCTGCAGGCTGCCAGACACAGGAACTTGTCCAGCTTCATCATGCCGGCCAATCTGCCGGGCATTTCCATCCAGCCGCTGGATCTGTTCCCCCTGACAACTTTGGGTGGGGCTTGCGGCCCATCGGGTGCCACCATGGAGGCGGTTAAGAACTCGGTCTTCTTCGACGATGTCAGAGTCCACCAGTCCTATCTACTTGGCGACGAAGGCGATGGCTGGCAGGTGACCATGGCTACGTTTGCCGTCGAGCATGGTGGTGGCGGCGGCATTTCTCGCAATTACATGTCCGATAAGTTCTTCGACCAATGCAGAAATAATCCGCAATTGGTAAAACGCTTGAGGGACAATCCAAACCTGCTGGACAAGGTAGTGGACGTCTACCTGTATACCCAAACGGAACGACTCCTTTCCATCAGAAATGCCGGTGGTAAAGGCGGGGCATACGGAGGACCGCACTTCGCCATGTATCAAAAAGTTTTCGGCAGCAAGTATGCAGCGGACATGGCCGAGGTCCTCGGACCCTATAGCTTCACCGACGAGGGTGAGTGGTGTCTGGATGACGGCATGTTCGAGGTCGGTCAGCGCAACAGCATCGCTAAGGCGCCCGGTGGTACACCGGAAGCGATGAAGATACAGATTGCTCGCGCACTTGCGATTGGGCGCTAGAACAATATGAGTGCCATGGATTATCACACTTGCCCAGGTTCTTGGAATTGGGCGCTAGACCAATATGAGTGTCATGGATTATCGCACTTGCCCACGTTCTTGAAATTGGGCGCTAGACCAACATGGGCAAAATGGACTATGCAACAAGGATCGCAGGAGTGGACAAATGAGTCTGGATTTGAATCTGACTGAAGACGAAGAGGTGCTGCGAAAGACAGCACTGGATTTCCTACGACGAGACGCCCCCAAGGATGTTGTCCAGCGCCTGCAGGAAACAAACACTGGGCTAACAGACGAGTTGTGGCGCACGGCGGTCGAATTGGGATGGCTCGGAATTATCATACCGGAGCAGTATGGCGGCACGGGATTTCCACTGACCAGCGCGGGAGTCCTCTTCGAGGCGCTGGGCAGCGGCCCGCTTCCCGGTCCATATTTCTCTTCCGGCATATTGAGCAGCCTGATCATCCTGGAAGCAGGCACTGAGGAGCAAAAACAGCAGCTTCTACCGCCCATTTCCAAAGGGGAGCAAATCGTGACGCTGGCACTGACTGAACCTGACTACAGCTGGGAACCCGGGCTAATCGAGACGACAGCCACCAGTGTGAATGGCGACTTTGTCATAGACGGCGTGAAGCTCTTCACCATGGATGCTGAAGCCGCCACGCAGTTCATCGTTGCAGCACGAACGGAAAAAGAGTCCGGCGCGTCCAAAGGCATTTCTCTGTTTCTCGTGGACGGTAAATCCGATGGGGTTTCAGTGAGCCGACAGCCAGGTTTCCTCTCCGGACGAGTTTTTGAAGTCAAGTTGGGTTCGGTCAAGGTTCCCGGCTCAGCGATGCTCGGGGATAAGGATCAAGGGTGGCTGCCGCTGCAGCAGGCGATCGGCAAAGCCATACCGATACTCTGCGCTAATAAGGCCGGAGGCTGTCAGGCTGTTATCGAAATGACGTTGGAATACAGCCGAATCCGGGTACAGTTCGGTCAGCCCATTGGCCGCTTTCAGAGAGTTCAGGACATGATTATCGATATGGTCACTCATGCGGACGCTGCTCGCTGGGCTACTTATGAAGCCCTCTGGAAACTCGATACACAAGCACCGGCTACAGAGAGCGTACATCTGGCCAAGGTCCTTTCAAGCCAGTCCTACTGGGAAGTCTGTACACTCAGCCATCAGGTGTTCAGTGGCGTTGGTTACTCACGGGAAAGCCCTCTCAGCTTCCATACCAGAGCATCCCGTTCCCTTTACCACTATCTCGGCGAGCCCTCTTATCACCGACAGCAGATCGGCCAGCTCTTGATAGCTTGAGCGCCTTGCCGCAGCAGAGAAGTAGGGCGCTGATCTTTCTCGAAAGGGTCTTTTCGCCTCTGCGAGCTTGATAAGGCACATGAATTGACAGTGCAGGGGCACGGCGGCCCCTTTGCAGCTAAAGATGGGATACCTCTGCTACGGTATCCCACCCAGGCCCTCACGAACCGAAATTGTAGACAAACTCGAAGCCAACGAACCGAGGCGCCAGGGCAACGACTCGTTGTGGGAAGTTTGACCCGTATCCTGTTCGGCGAGGCTCCATATCACTCCATCTTAGATAGGTGTCATCGAAGACATTATCGACGAATAGGGAAGCGTTCCAGCGGCGGTCAGCCGAGAGAAAGCTGAGCCTCATGTCAGTTCGATGTCGCTCCGGCACCTCATCCCATGGACGAGCAAAGGCACTGGTAAAATACTCGCCGGTATAGGCTACTGAAGCATAGGCGGTCAGGGTGCCTGCACTTAGATACCATTCATAGGATCCCCAGACAGTTGCTTTATGCTTGGGAATACCTGAGAGCTGCATGCCGTCTGCCTCAAGACAATAGAGGACCTTAATATCTTCCGGCAGGGAGCAGGGATCCTGAGAGACGTCACCACCGAGAATTTCCCTAGGGTACCTGGGATCATTTTCATTGAAGAGTGTGAATTTGGCATCCCACTCACTGATGGTGTAGCTATAGTTGCCGCCAAGGGTCAAGGCATCCGTAGCCAACCATACTGCATCGATCTCCAATCCCTCGTTCGAAGCTTCCGGTATGTTAGTCGTGGCTGACACCGGCCCGCGACCACTTGGTGAAGGTATACCAGCGGGCAGATCGAAGTCAGACGAGTTGGTTTCCCAGCGCTCGACATGATCCTGGTAATTCTCGTAGTCATAGACATATAGAGCAGCCGTAACCAACAGGCGACTGTCAAAGTGAGTGCCTTTATATCCCAGCTCCCAGGCGATCAGGTCTTCGTCATCGTAGAAAAGCAGAACCGTCGAATCGTCTGCACCATCTCCAGTAGTGTCAATTTCTGCACGATTCTCTGGACCACCCATGTTGAAGCCGCCTGCACGATAGCTGGTGGTGGCGCCAAAATAGATCAGCGTATCCTCGTTTGGCGTCCAATTTAGGTTGACTCGGTAACTCCAGGAATCAGTTTCATACTCTCCTGCTGCGCGACTTCCCCAGGAGATGGGTAGACCACCTAACCTGAGGGGATTTGCACAGGTGACAGATTCTAGCGGACAGACCGGGGCTATGGGGTTTTCGGGATCACCCGTAAATGTCGCTGCACCCAAAGCAACATTCAATGCTGCAAGGGGGGTAACGCCTGGAGCAGAGAATTGATCTTGATCGAATCCGGCCGGTGCTGTCGGGGCAATCGCAAACGGTATTACCCAATCCCAGTCTGGTGATGTGAACTCGATCTCAGAATATCCACCCCTGGCTTCAAGGGATTCGCGGGTATCTTTTGAATAGCGTACACCCAGGGTGACACTCAACTGGTCATTGATCATCAGATCGCCCTGCGTATAGAAGGCAAGATTGTCGGTCACTACATTGTTATCGTGTTCATAGATGGCACCCGAGTCGCCAAACGTGGAGTCGTTAGACGGACTGTTGGCTACACCCTGGTCACCACAATAGGCGCCAAAACCACCTGCCGCGCCAACTACCGCGGTCTGCCATGCAAAGCAGTCAGGCATCCATGGAAACGCATTCCTCACCCAGTCTTCGTTCCCTGGCGGCCCATAGATGGTTGCATCGGTCGAATAGCCCTTACCGAAATGGTTGCGAATACCGTAGTGCTGGTCACGGTCTTCGAGAAAGTAGAACGCACCACTGGTCACGGTCCAACGATCCCCAACGTCCCAGAAGAATCGGAATTCATGGGAATAGCTGAACACCCCTTCCAGTACCGTATCGCCAACGCTTGAGATTTCGCTCGATGAGAAGTCATTGTCACGATTGAAGTAGTAGTCGAACGACTGGTAATTGCCGAGATAATGCACCGCCAAATTGTCGCTGATATCCCACTTCAGTGTCAGTGCAGCGGAATTGTGTTGGAAGTTCTCGTTAACCATGTTGTTGGTCAACGATTTGAATTCAGGTTTCTCGTTGTCACCCCCATCATAGAGGGCTACTAGCGGATCACGGTAGTTTGGCGATGGGCTATACGGCCATACGGTCGGATCTACGCCGGGTCGCTTGTAGGATGCATACAACGTTTGACCGGTCGTCGGATGAACGAAAGGAAAGGCGTCCGGAAAATCAGCATCAACACTACGCAGACCGGTAACATAGTAATTGGTGTCTCGGGCAACACGGTATTTAGGATCGCATTGACTCAGATCCGTTATTGGTCCAGGCGAAGTGCCAATGCAAGGCCCCTCACTCAGTATGCCATGTCCGCCATTACCGAAATTGCCAATGCGATCTCTATAGCGATCGTTAACTCTGAAATTGACGCTAAACGAGTCGTTTGCCTGCCAGTCAAGCGTCACTACGTAGTTGTGATCATCCATGTCTTCGGTGTCCTCGGCATCTCCCAGACCATCGACACGGCCATCCCGCAACTGCTTCACACCAACCAAACGGTATGCAAGGGAATCGGTAATCGGTCCACTGACAACGCCATACCACTCATTGGTATTGTATTGACCGAGTATGACTTTTACCTGACCCTCCATCTCATCGTGATTTGGCGGGACCGTTACATAATTGAGAACGCCCCCGATTGAGTTGCGGCCATAGAGTGTACCTTGCGGTCCCCGAAGGACTTCGATGCGCTGGATGTCGAAGAGAACCACTCTCGGTTGCAGCGATACCGAAGTCGGGAGAATAGATACCGTTATAGTAGGTCCCGACTCCGGGGCCACCCCCTAAGCCGCGAAAATTACGGCCTACACCTCGAATCTTGATATCCCAGTCCGTTCGGGTGGTGGCGGGAATGAAATTGATCATTTCATCCGGTCCTTGAATCCCCATATCTTCAAGGAACTGCTGGTCCATCGCTGTGATGGCGATAGAGGTGTCTGACACGGTGGCTTCATCCTTTTGACCGTAGACAACCACCTCCTCTATGCGTTTGGAATCGCTCTCTTCGGCTGTGACTAAATGCCCGTATAACAACGTGATAGTAACTAGGTATGGCACGCAGATTCTTGACTTTCTTATCATCTCTGTTCTCCACTATTAGTCTATGCTTGCTGTCTGTCTCTTGTCGCTACCTCCAATCACTTCCCTCGACGAGTTGATACTGACACGTTACATGCACGACGCGAAGAGCACTTGGTTCATTCGGCGCGCTTCGACAGACACAATCTTAATCCTAAATCCCGCGTGGTCAAATCTAATCGACATAAATGGCCCGAATGTTTCACGTTCGATTGTGGATTTTCCATCGACATGGGCATGAAGAGGTAGGCGCAAGAAGATGTGCGAGAAGTTGGCTGTAATTAGCCTTTCGCGACCCACTTGGCCGTCAGTCGCGTCGCAACGTATCCGATATGGCAATGGGTGTCGGATAACGGAAGACCACCAGGTAGGACGAAACCAGAAATGTAATGATTGCTGTCGCCTGTATGACGTGCGATGCCTCGTCTCCGATCAGCAGTTCCCGGCTGGCTATAAACGCGATCAGCAGCGAGAATTCGCTGATCTGTCCGAGACGAAATCCAATTTCCCATGCTAACGGCAGGGTTTCACTGACCTTCTGCAGTAACGCGCGAAAGATGAAGGGTTTGCCCACCAGCACCAGCAGCGAAAGAATGCAGGTGGGCAAGAGGATGTCAGGAAGCATCTGCAGATTGAAACTGGCCCCCAGCGAGAAGAAGAATAACACCAGGAAGAAATCTCGTAACGGTTTCAGATTGTTCGCGATATAGAGTGCAATGGGACTGGTGGCGATGGAGATGCCGGCAATAAAAGCACCGATTTCCAGGGACAGTCCGGCTAGCTGGGCAATCTCGGCGAGTCCCAGACACCACCCGATGGCAGTCAGAAAGATGTACTCATGAAAGGCGTCGAACTGCTGCAGAAGCCTGAGCAGTACAAACTTCACGAAGCCGAACGCAAACAGGATCAATGCGGGTAGAGCAAGCACCGCCTGGAAGAGCCTACTGTAATCCGCGCTGCCGATCAGACCGCCACCCAGAACCAGCAGGATGACGATGGCAATCAGATCCTGTATCAACAGGAGACTGACCACCAATTCACCTGTGTGGCGGTGGTGCAGTACCGTAGTGGGTATAAGCTTGATGCCAATGATTGTGCTGGAAAACATCATGGCCAAACCGATTATCAGGCTCTCCATAATGGAGAAACCAAACTGCAGGCTGATGAAGAATCCAAAAAGCGCAAACAGAACCGAACTGGTCACCCCTACAAGAGCGGCCTGACGCAGCATGTTGAGTAACTTACTCGGCTGCATATCGAGTCCGAGCAAAAACAGTAGAAAGATGATGCCGATCTTGGCGATGCTGTTGATCAGGGCCGGGTCTGATACCAGAGAAGTGCCGGAAGGGCCCAACAGGATTCCGATGGCAATATAAGCGACGATCAGCGGCTGACGGGTGAATAGCGCAAACGTGGCCAGAACAGCTGCACAGGAGAAAATCAGAAAGAATGAATATACGAGTGGATCGCTTTCCATGGAATCGACGGGTGCTGGTGTCTCCCCGGCCAGTATACTGTTGTCGGCAGGCGATACCAGTCATTGGTCCATGGGTAGGAGAGCCTATCTGATTCGAAACAGTGGCTGTGGACGATCGATAGAGGATTGATAACTGTGAGAGAACAGCTTGAAACCTGCCAGGGCGGCCGTCAGGTCTTGTCCCTCGGCGAGCTGGTAGGCATTGAAGCCACAACGGTGCATCTGTTCCATCTGGTCCCGCCGAACGTCACCAACCGCCCGTAACTCCCCCTGGTAAGCGTGCACTCTGCGCAGCAGAGTGGCACTGGAATAGGGTCTGCCGTCCGAAAAGACCGGAAAATTGAGTGCGATAAGCGCGATGTCGGCCAGGTCATCAACGATCAGCCGCGGATCTTCGTCACTGTTCAACCACACGCCTACATCTGTATCCGGCGCAGGCTTTCGACCTCTGCTGAGCCAGTCGGACAAAGGCACGATCGTATGTGGCTGCTGATCCCCCGGGACATCTTCGTCCAGTAGGATCCACTCGTCATCGACAATGCTGCCATCGCGTATTATTTTGGGCACCACTTACTCCTTGGCGTAAACTGCAGCCTTGAAGGGATCCAGACCAACCCTTCTGACCGCGTTGATAAAGGGCTCTCCCTCGCGGCGTGTATCCAGGTACACCGTAAGGATGGTAGCTATGACATCCGCTATGTCGTCTTCGCGAAAGGAAGGTCCCAAGATCCTACCGAGAGATGCATCTTCATAGGATGAACCGCCGAGGGAGACCTGAAAGTAGCCGACACCCTTCTTATCAACGCCCAGGATTCCAATATTACCTACGTGGTGGTGACCGCAGGCATTCATGCAGCCGGAGATGTTGAGGTCGATATCGCCCAGATCATGTAGATAGTCAAGGTCGTTGAAACGGCGTTGGATGGCTTCTGCCACCGGCAGCGATTTGGCGTTCGCCAATGAACAGAAGTCGCCACCCGGACAGCAGATCATGTCCGTTAGAAGCCCCAGGTTGGGAGCTCCGAGATCCGCATCTCGGAGCTGCTGCCAGAGTTCATGCAGGTCACTTTTCTTGACGTCGGCCAGCACCAGGTTCTGCTCATGGCTGACCCTGATCTCGCCGAAGCTGTATCTGTCTGCCAGATCAGCAACCAGTTCCATCTGTTCGTCGCTGACATCTCCCGGTGCAACCCCGCCGCGACTCAGGGCCAGCGTTACGATGGCGTAGCCCGGTTGCTTGTGCTCACCGACATTGCGCAGCGTCCAATTCTTGAAGCCGGAATCATCACTGATTCGGCTGGCCAATTGATCGCACTCATCCGACAGTTCCTGGTAGGCGGGAGCGGTGAAGCAGGCTTGCACTCTTGCGAATTCTGCATCGGTTATAGTGACGGCTCCATCCTTCAGAGCGGCCCAATCCTCTTCAACTTTTTCTGCAAAGACTTTCGGGGTCATGGCGCGCACCAGGATTTTGATGCGAGCTTTGAACTTGTTGTCCCGGCGGCCAAGTCGATTGTAGACCCTCAAGATGGACTCGAGATAAGTAAGCAGATGTTGTTTTGGGAGAAACTCACGGATGACACTGCCGATCACCGGCGTGCGCCCCAATCCTCCGCCAACGAGGATCTGAAAGCCTACTTCCTGTTGACTGTTCCTGACCAGGTTGATGCCAATATCGTGAACCTGGACAGCCGCACGGTCGTGTTCACAACCCGATACGGCAATCTTGAATTTTCTCGGCAGCCAATTGAATTCGGGGTGGAACGTCGACCATTGACGAATCAACTCACAGTATGGGCGACTGTCCTCGAGCTCATCTGCGGACACGCCGGCAAATTGATCAGTGGTGGTGTTTCGAATGCAACTGCCGCTGGTCTGAATCGGATGCATCTGTACGGTAGCCAATTCTGCCGAGATGTCCGGTACCTTCGCCAGTTCCGGCCAGTTAAATTGAATGTTCTGACGGGTGGTAAAATGGCCATAGCCCTTGTCATAGTCACGGCTAAGCTGCGCCAGTTTTCTGAGCTGTGTAGACGACAACATGCCGTAGGGGATGCAGATCCTGAACATGGGTGCCAGGCGTTGAACATACAAACCATTGCGCAAACGAAGCTGCAGAAATTCATCGTCAGGAATTTCGCCGCGAAGGAATCGATCGGTTTGATCTCGGTACTGTGCTGCTCTCTCCTCGATCAATTGCTGATCGTAAGCGTCATATTTATACATGCAGTCTTGTCCCGATACGAGGTGCTTTTGCCCCACTTGGCTTGGATCTAAAATTCGCCAGTGTATTCTAAAAAGCCAAACGTTACAGTCAAGCGAGCCACGGAAGAATAGGGCATTTAATCTATCCATAGATTAGCCAGAAATAAGTGTCAGCACTCTCTGGTGGGCAGCATCGACCTGCCCGTCTCAGCCATGTGGGATCAGAATGCCGGGTGGAACCTGGGCGGCCCCACCTACGCGCCTGACCTAGGCGGCCCGACCTACCTATACTCGAGCTGAGGCGACAACCACTTTTCCGCTTCCATCCGGTCGATCTTCTTTCTTGCCGCATAGCTGTCGATCTGATCCCGGGCGATCTTTCCCAGACCGAAATAGCGTGCCTCGGGATGAGAAAAATAGAATCCGCAAACGGACGCAGCCGGGTGCATGGCGTAGTGCTCGGTCAGAGATACCCCGGTCCGGGTTTCAGCATCGAGTAGAGCAAACAGAGTGGCTTTCTGCGTATGGTCCGGACAGGCCGGATAACCGGGTGCCGGGCGAATACCACGGTAGGCCTCCTTAATCAGCTGCTCATTGCTCAGATCTTCTGCGCGAGCGTATCCCCAGAACTCTTTCCTGACCCTTTGATGCATTGCTTCCGCCAGTGCTTCGGCCAGGCGATCCGCCAGAGCCTTGACCAGTATGCTGCTGTAGTCATCGCCGTTGTCCTCATACTGCTTCACCAGATCCGCGACGCCTATACCGGTAGTAACCACAAAGCCACCCAGATAATCGTCCAAGTCAAGCTGCCTGGGTGCGATGAAATCAGCCAGACTCTGGTTTGGGCCACCGCCCGGTTTGCGCATCTGTTGTCTCAGGAAGTGAATGCGAGCAACCACATCCGACTTTGATTCGTCAGCGTAGAGCTCGATGTCGTCATCATCCACCTGGGCAACCGGCCAGAAGCCGATTACCGCTTTGGCCTGAATTGTCTTCTCTGCAATTAACTTTGCCAGCATCTGCTGTGCATCGTCATAGAGATTGCTGGCAGCTTCACCAACGACGTCATCCATCAGGATCTGGGGGAACTTGCCAGCCAGCTCCCAGGCCAGGAAGAAAGGCGTCCAATCGATTATTCCCAACAGTTCATTTAAGGGGTAGTCATCGAACACCTTGGTACCGGTGAAGCTGGGAGCAGGCGGCACATAGCCGTTCCAGTCAGCATCTAGTTTGTTGGCTACCGCGTCCGGGTAGGTCAGAAGCTCTCTGCGGGGCCGGTTCCGGCTGCGCTCCCGGATCTTGGCAAATTCCTCTCGCTGTGTAGCAGCGAAGTCGCTCTTCGACTCTTTGCTTAGCAGAGACGCCGCCAGTTGTACGGCCCTCGAAGCATCCGGCACATAGACGGTACTGTCCCGGCTGTAACAGGGCTCGACTTTTACGGCCGTGTGCGCTTTGGACGTAGTTGCCCCGCCGATCAAAAGAGGAACGTCGAAGTTCAGTCTCTCCATCTCGCTGGCAACGTGTGTCATCTCATCCAAAGAAGGGGTGATCAATCCACTCAGACCGATGATGTCCACCTGCTGCTCCTTTGCGGTTTTAAGGATCTGCTCACAGGGAACCATCACGCCCAGGTCGATCACTTCGTAGTTGTTACACTGCAGTACGATGCCGACGATATTCTTGCCGATGTCGTGAACGTCACCCTTAACGGTCGCGAGCAGTATCTTGGACTTGGTCAGCGCATGGCTTTGCTTCAGTTCATCGATAAATGGGGTCAGGTAAGTCACCGCCTTTTTCATGACCCGAGCACTTTTCACCACCTGGGGCAGGAACATCTTACCTGCGCCGAATAGATCTCCCACCCGTTCCATGCCAGCCATGAGCGGACCTTCGATCACATCTATGGGGCTGGCGCTCTTCTGTCTTGCCTCCTCTGTGTCTTCAGTGATGAAGTTGGCGAACCCTTTCACCAGAGAATGGCTGAGTCGCTCCTCTACCGGCGCATCGCGCCAGCTCAGATCCTCACGGTCGTTGTTTGCTTCTCCGGTAGCCGTGAATTTCGATGCGATCTGCAGTAACCGTTCCGTTGCATCAGGACGTCGATTGAGCACGACGTCCTCGACCCTGTCTCGGAGTTCGGTGGGGATCTCTGCGTAGATAGCCAACTGACCGGCATTGACGATACCCATGGTCAGGCCCGCCCTGATGGCGTGATAGAGAAAAACGGCATGGATGGCTTCGCGGACCTGGTTATTACCACGAAACGAAAACGAAACGTTGCTGATGCCTCCCGAGATCAAACAGCCTGGCAGGTTCTTCTTGATATAGGCACAGCATTCGATGTAGTCCCGGGCGTAATTGTTGTGCTCTTCGATGCCCGTGGCGATGGCCAGGACGTTTGGATCGAAGATGATGTCGTGCGGCTCGAATCCCACCCTCTGCACCAGCAGGTGGTAGGATCTTTCGCAGATGGCGATCCTTCGTTGCACCGTGTCAGCTTGTCCCGTTTCGTCGAACGCCATGACGATCACTACTGCACCATATTTGCGACACAGACTGGCCTGACGGATAAACTCATCTTCGCCCGCTTTGAGACTGATGGAGTTCACGACCGATTTACCCGGCAGGCACTTCAGGCCTGCCTCGATGACTTCCCAATTGGATGAGTCCACCATCACCGGCACCTTGCAGATATCCGGTTCTGCTGCAATCAGGTTCAGATAGTGGATCATGGCCGCTTTGGAATCGAGCAATCCCTCATCCATATTGATGTCGATAATCTGTGCGCCATTTCTAACTTGCTGGGAGGCAATGTCGAGGGCGGTGGCATAGTCCTCTTCCCGGATCAAACGTGCGAATCTTGCCGAACCTGTAATATTGGTGCGCTCGCCGACATTGACAAAGAGGGAGTCTGCGTCGATCCGGCACACTTCAAGGCCGCTCAAGCGGGAGGCGGCTGGGACGGAAGGCTTGCTGCGCGGCGGATAATGGCGAGCCAACTCTGCAATCGCCTTGATGTGCACTGGCGTAGTCCCGCAACAGCCACCGACGATGTTAAGCAGTCCGCTTCGCATGTACTCTTCGAGGGTAGCGGCGATCTCGGCGACGGTCTCGTCATAGCCCCCGAACTCATTGGGCAGACCTAAATTGGGATGAGCACTCACGTAGGTGTCCGACAACCTGGCCAATTCTTCAATATAGGGTCTGAGCTCGGTTGCTCCCAAGGAGCAGTTCAACCCTACACTGATGGGATTGGCATGCGTAACCGACACCTGGAAAGCTTCGATTGTCTGCCCCCATAACAAGCGACCACTGGCGTCGGTGATCGACCCGGAGATCATCAACGGCAGTTCCACGCCAGCTTTATCGAAACAGTTCAGAATGGCAAAGATGGCAGCTTTTGCATTGAGCGTATCGAAGATGGTTTCAATCATGATGATATCCACACCACCTTCAATCAGTGCACTGGTCGCTTCAGCGTAGATGGTCACTAACTGGTCGAAGCTCACGTTGCGAAATGCAGGATCACTTACCTTCGGCGACAGACTGGCTGATCGAGTGGTAGGGCCCAGCAGTCCAGCCACAAATCTGGGTCTATCCGGGTGCTGTGCCTCAACTTCATCGGCAGCCTGTCGGGCCAGGCGCGCCGCAGCCAAGCACATGTCTTGAACCCGATCCTGCAGGGCAAAGTCGGACTGGGAAATTGCATTGGCGCTAAAGGTATTGGTGCTGATGATGTCCGCACCTGCCTGCAGGTAATCATGGTGGGTGTTGCTGACAATTTGGGGCTGGCTCAAGGAGAGGATTTCGTAATCACCCTTGACCTCCTGCGGGTGATTCCGGAGGGTCTCTCCTCTGAACTCCTGCTCACTCAGCCCATGGCTCTGTAGGAGCGTTCCCATGGCGCCATCCAGAACCAGAATGCGTTGATCCAGTTGTTCTTGCAGCAATATTGAGCGTGGTGATGTCTTATTCATTGGGGTTGTTTGTGTGTCTTGGCTAGATGCCGGCTATCATAGCAACGATGGCGCGCAGCCACGGTGATCATCCATACCGATCAGTATGAATAGCATTCATATCATGCCACTGAAACCCTATCCGTAGATGGGTCGGTCCTATGTAATAGTGGTTACAGGATCACATATTTCCACAGTAAAATTAGGGATTTAAAGCGATAGAAAGTGCCAGGGCTATCACGTAGAATCTCGCTGGTTCAATCAATTCAGGTGTCATCATGATCGAAATTACAGATCCCGCTCGGGAATATCTTGTCGAATTACTGGCAAAGCAGGACGACAAAGAGGTCGGCATACGGGTGTTCATAACCGACCCAGGTACCCCCAGGGCGGAAACCTGTCTGGCCTACTGCACTAAAGGCGAGCAGCAGGAAGGCGATCAGAGTGTGCAGTTCGACGGCTTTACCGCCTGGTTCGAAGAGCGCAGCATACCGTTTCTGAAGGACGGCGTGGTGGATTACGCCAAGGATCGCATGGGTGGTCAACTCACCATCAAGGCACCGAACTCCAGAGTACCGCAGATATCGGATGACAGCCCTTTGGCCGACAGGATTAACTATGTCCTGTTCAACGAGATCAATCCTTCCCTGGCTTCACACGGCGGCATGGTATCCCTGATTGAAGTCGTTGATGACGACATCGCAGTATTACAGTTTGGCGGCGGCTGCCAGGGTTGCGGAATGGTGGATGTCACCTTGAAAGATGGCGTTGAAAAAGCCCTGCTGGAGCAACTTCCTCAGCTTAAAGCTGTGAGAGACGTTACCGATCACTCGGTTACTGAAAACGCCTTCTACAAATAGCCTTCGATATATCGAAGATACTTCCGATTCAGGTCCATCAACCGGCTTGAGCTGACAGTTCATCATCTGTCACTGACGGGCGTGGCGTGGTGCGTCCAGGAAGCAGTGTCCTTACCTTGTCCCGCAAGTCCAGCAGCATCTTCTCGGTGGTTTCAAAACTGACGCAGGCATCGGTCACGGAAACCCCATACTTCAGGTCATCCCTGTTGTCGGGTATTGCTTGATTGCCTTCGTTGATATTGCTTTCTACCATAAAGCCGATAATTGACTGATTCCCCTCGATAATCTGGTTGGCGGCATCCGCCATGACGATGGGCTGTCTGGAGTAATCTTTGTTTGAATTGGCGTGGCTGCAGTCGATCATGATATTTGGCGTGATGCCTGCGTTTATCAATCGGCTTTCACAATCGATCACATTCCGGGCCTCGTAATTGATCTTCCCACCGCCTCCCCGCAACACGATGTGAGCGTATCGATTCCCTCTGGTGTGTATCACTGCAACTTCGCCCTGGTGATTAATACCGAGAAAACGATGCGGCGCCGTCACGGATTGCAGGGCGTTGATGGCCACATCCAAACCGCCATCTGTACCATTTTTGAAACCGACCACCGAGGAGAGACCACTTGCCATTTCTCGGTGAGTCTGCGACTCGGTGGTTCGGGCGCCGATGGCGGACCAGGCGATTATATCCTGCAAATACTGGGGCGAAACCGGATCCAATGCTTCCGTAGAAGTCGGCATTCCCAACTCCAAGAGATCCAAAAGCAGCTTGCGCCCTCGATGTAAACCCACCTCAATGTTGAATGAATCGTCCATGAAAGGATCGTTGATGAACCCCTTCCAACCAACGGTTGTCCTGGGTTTCTCGAAGTACACCCGCATAACGAGGTAGAGGGTATCTGCAACTCTATCGGAAAGTTCCTTGAGGCGCCTGGCATAATCGAGGGCTGCATCTAAGTCGTGAATGGAGCAGGGACCAACGATGACGAAGAGGCGCTGATCCTCTCTTTGCAGTATCCTCTTGATGGCAATCCTGGCTTCTCGAATGGTGTCCAAGGCGTTACCGTCAAGGGGCAGCTTGCTTTTCAATTGTTCCGGTGTGATGAGGGTATCTTGGCTTAACACGTTCAGATCATCCGTCTTTGTTTGAGTCATAATCTCTTCTCGCCTGGGTTCTCCGTTGGTTGGCAAGGGGCAAAAAAAACCCCGATCTGCAAACCGCCAATCGGGGTATTTCCGGAAGGCGGTGTAGAGCGCCTTCCCATTTGTTGGATTACGGCGACCTATCGAGTATCCATAAAATAGCGATAACCAAGTTTTTCTCCCAGCCACCAGTTAGCCAGCCCTGTGCAGGCAGCAATGGCTGGGCTGGTAAATAATCTGGGATCGATCGGTCGTCTAATCATGGCGCACATAATAGATCAGAAAGAAAACATATGGAAGAGGCTATTGTTTAGGGAGCGATCTGAGACAAAGGCTGGTGTTATCATACGACTGGATGCACTTGTCTGGGAATTGAGGGAAGAGTAGTGCCCCTATCAGTTGGTAAATTGCCGCAAGCTGTTTTGGATAGACTATTGAGACAGATTAGGGTGCTGGATCCACGGGTGATTGTCGGACCGAGGGTAGGGGAGGATGCAGCCGTCTTGGATGCAGGTGGTGGTAATCTCCTCATCGCAACGACAGATCCAATAACTTTTGCCACGGAGAGAATTGGCTGGTACTGCGTCAACATCAATGCCAAAGACATCGCGGCGACGGGCGGCACACCGAGATGGTTTATGGCCACTCTGTTGCTGCCGGAAAGTCAGTCTGAAGAGCAAGTTGAATCGATATTCACGGACATAGTGGATTCCTGCCGGAAACTCGACGTGAGCCTTATCGGCGGGCATACGGAAATTACCAGTGGACTTGATCGCCCGATCCTGGTTGGTCAGATGTTGGGAGAAGTGGCCAAGGATCGACTGGTAACTTCTGCCGGTGCAGGAGTTGGTGACGTGGTGGTGCTTACCAAAGGTATCGCCATCGAGGGTACTGCGATCATCGCCAATGAAATGCATGACCTCAGCAGGAATCTGTTGGCTGGTAAAGGTTGGCAGAAGGCCAAGCAGTTCCTGAACGATCCGGGTATCAGTGTCGTTAGGGATGCAAGGATCGCACTCGCTAGTAGTGATGTCCACGCCATGCATGATCCCACCGAGGGGGGCGTGGCGACGGCTTTGCACGAAATGGCCAGAGCAGCCGGAGTGGGCTTCGTTATTGACGCAGAGGCAATTCCCGTATTTCCCGAAACCGCACTGCTGTGCAACCATCTGCAACTGGATCCCCTTGGACTGATTTCTTCGGGTGCATTGCTGGTAATCTGTTCAGCAAGTGAGGCCAAGAGAGCGGCGGCGGCACTTCGTAAGGAGAGCATAGCGGCGAACATCATCGGCAGGGTCGTGGATCAAGCTGAGGGTCTCAAACTGAAGGACAAATCCGGGCTGCGGGATCTGCCCATCTTTGAGCAGGATGAGATCACCAAAGTCTTGAACTGAATCGGACCTCAGTTGAGACCTCGCCTTTCCAACAGGGGGGCTATGTTGGGTTCCGCGCCTCGAAAGAGCCTGTACAACGTCATGGCATCCTCGGTGTCCCCTCGTGACAGCACTGTATTGCGGAAGTGGTCACCATTTTCCCGTTTCAATCCGCCGTTCTCCACAAACCAATCGACCGTATCGGCGTCTAGTACTTCGCTCCAAATATAGGAATAGTAGCCGGCTGAATAACCACTGATGATGTGCGAAAAATAGGTGCTGCGATAACGGGGTGGCACAGCGCTCAAAGCGACACCTGCTTTTGCCAATACGTTGGCTTCAAAATTCAGCAGGTCTTCCGCGTCGGGCAATTCACTCGGCTGTAATTGGTGCCACGCTTGATCGAGGAGTGATGCAGCCAGGTATTCGGTCGTGGCAAAGCCTTGATTGAACCTTCGAGCGGCCGTTACCTTGTCCAGCAACGCTACCGGCATGGGCACGCCAGTCGCATAATGACGCGTATAGTTTTTCAGGATATCCGGCCACATTGCCCACATTTCATTAACTTGCGATGGGAACTCCACGAAATCTCTGGGTACGGAAGTGCCCGAAAAGGAGGGATAGCGGACGTTGGAGAACATGCCATGCAGTGCGTGACCAAATTCATGGAACATGGTAGTCACTTCGTCAAATGTCAATAGCGTGGCTTCCCCTTGCGCCGGTTTGGGAATGTTCAGGTGATTGGCGACTACAGGTCTTGTATTCAATAAGTCCGATTGGGACACATAGGCATTCATCCAGGCACCACCGCGTTTGGAAGGGCGTGCGTAAAAGTCAGCCAGGAAGATCGCCAACCGGGTGCCGTCGTTATCCAGGACATCAAATACACGAACATCTTCCTGATAGAGGGGTAGGTCAGTTCGCTCCTCAAAGCTTAAGCCATACAGGCGGGATGCCGCGTAGAAAACACCATTGTGGAGTACCGAGTTCAGTTCAAAATAGGGTCGCAGCTCCGATTCATCATAATCATAGCGAACTCGGCGCACCTTTTCCGAATAGAAGTCCCAATCCCAAGAGGCCAATTCGAAGTCGTTGCCGTCCTTCCTGATCATCTGTTGCAGTGCCTCGGCCTCGCGACGAGCGTTTGCTACGGCAGGCAGCGTCAGCTCCTCAAGCCGCTGATTGACCGCATCCACCGTAAGTGCAGTCTGATCATCGAGGACATAGTCGGCGTGGGTGTCAAAACCCAACAGCAGTGCACGTTCCGCCCGTAGCCTCGCAATCCTGGTCAGAATGCTGCGGTTGTCAAAGTCGCCGCCTCGGCTGCCACGGGAAAGAGAAGCCTTGTGGATTCGCTCCCGCAGGCCACGATTCTCCAAGTAGGAGAGCGATGGTTGACCACTTGTGTTCAGCAACGGGATGACATATTTTCCACTCAGATCGCGAGCACTGGCCTTCTCCGCTGCGCTCTGAATAACGGTATCTGAGCAGCCCGCAAGTTCCTGGCGGGAATCGATAACAATCGCCAACTCATTGACTTCTTTCAATACGTTCTGGCTGAACGCCGTCTGTAGTCGCGCGGTTTGTGCATTGTTGACGCGCAGGCGTTCCTTGTTGGCTTCGGACAAGAGGGCACCGGCACGGACAAACCTACGATAATACTCCTCAATCAGGCGTTTGCTTTCGGCGTCCAGGGGCAGCTCAGCACGCTGCTCGTATATATGCTGAATTCGCTTGAACAGCGTTTCATTTAGGAGGATCTTGTCTTTGTGAGCCGCTAACTTGGGCGCCAATTCGGAGCGAATCGCTTCCAGTTCATCGTTGGTGTGGGCCGAAACGAGATTGAAAAACACCGGCCTCACCCGCTGCAGCAACTGTCCGGATTTCTCCATGGCCACGATGGTGTTTTCAAACGTGGCGTCTGCGCTTTGCCTGGCAATCACGTCTGTCTCGGCCAATTCTTCCGCCATACCACGCTCGAATGCAGGGGAGTAATGCGCCGTTGTGATCTTGTCAAATTGCGGGTAGAAAAAATCCAGTTGGCTACGCTTGAAAAATGGGTTGCTCATGGCGGATCCCGGACCGGTGGCTGTGTGCCCAGTCGGCTGTGAATTTGAGCAGCAAGTCAGCAGGCTCAGCACTACGAGCCAACGGACGAACACGGTTCTTTCAGCTGACATGCTTTTCTCTAAGTGGCGGAGCCGCCTCGACAAAAGTCAGCAATGCTGCGTGCGGTTTCTCGACTGATGTCCGGACAAGCCAGCGGCAGTGTATCGGCGCCATGGATGGTGCCCATAACCTGGCGACAGGACGCTCGAACACCTGCCCTCAGAAGTAGTCGGTAGAAGTTGATGCCTTCATCGCGCAGCGGATCACACTCGTTCACGCTGATCACTGTTGGCACCAGTCCCCGCACGTCATCCACGGTTGCGAAGCCGGGCCATGCCAACGGATTCTTGCGGTCAAGTTCCTCGATCCCATAAGCCATGGCGCCACGGTTATTGTGCAGGTCCAGCATGATGCCATTGTTTTTGATGGACGAAGGATTTTCGTCCAGGGGCCAGGTGCCAGCTATGTATGGGCAGAGAGCATAGAGTCCCTGGATCAGGTCGAGATTGCCTTCCCTGAGCAGTCGCAATCCGCAAGCGAGGGTGAGATTGCCGCCGCCGCTTTCGCCTGCTATGACGATACGACTCCTGTCGATCTGTAAGTCATCACTGTTGTCGGACACCCACTGCAGTCCCGACATGCAGTCGTTCAGACCGGCCGGATAAGGTGCAACTTCTGACGCAGACGAGGGCGTTAAGGCGTTGCGAAAGTCGACCATGGCGACCGCTACACCCTGACGAGCGATGGTCCGACCCCAGGCGCGGTAGTTGCCATCGTAACATGACATGGACTGCATTCCGCCCCCGTGGATGTAGTAGACACATGGCACCGCTTCGCCGGCATCTGGAATAATGAACTGAATGTTGATGGAATTGCCATCTGGCGCCGAGCTGAATTCTTTGGTGCTGATGGTCAGGCCTTCAGACGGGGCAATCTCCTCGGTATCGCACATAGCAAAGAAGGCCTTCATACCTTCTTGTGCGGCTTTGGCTTCCTCTGTGTTGGCAGCCCGCACGAGTTCCTCACGACTTGACGCGTCACCCGGATTTTCCATGCTGGGCATGGCGCCAAATAACTCCTTCAGACGGGGATCAATTCTCGGGTCGTCGGTTAACTTCGACATGTTTTCTCCTCAGAGTGGTTACGACCGGATCTTGGTTACAGTAGGCATTCCCAACGTGGTTCTCGGCCTGCCAAACTAACTGCTTAATGCTGCAATTCTATCGTGATATCCTTAGCCGACAAAGGGAATCATTATGAAAGCGATCTTGTTTGTACAGCTGTTAGTCATTTCGCTGGCAGGTTCTGCCGCCGAAGATTTCGCCGGCCCGGTAAGGCTGATTGGTAACGTGGAGCACGCCCCCATCAACGAGATGAGCGGCATAGTGAAGAGTCGCCGCTTTGACGGTGTTTACTGGGTCCACAATGACAGTGGTGATGCGGCCAGGATTTTTGCAGTAAACAGAACGGGCAAGGTGATCATCCCTCAGTATGTACAGCAGTCCTTTTACGGCGAGACAGTGCAAGCGGGCAAGGAAGTGTGGCCTGGTCTGGAAATACTGTTAGCCGCCAATCAGGACTGGGAGGACATCGCTGTCGATGATGAATATATCTACATTGCAGATGCGGGCAACAACGGCAACGCCCGCCGGGACATGGGCGTCTATATTCTGTATGAGCCCAACCCGAGGCAGATCCTTAGCTCGCGCATCTTGAAATATCTGCCCATCAGATATCCCGAGCAGCAGGAGTATCCGGCCAAAGTATGGCATTACGACAACGAGGGGATGTTTTTTTGGAATGACAGACTCTACTTCCTGTCGAAACATCGCAAGCCGGGCCAGATAGCGGGGTGGGAAGCGGGCGCTGTACTGTACCGGTTGGATACAGAGCATATCGATCGGGTCAATCTACTGGAACGAGTCGATGACAATCAGGACATCACGCTGGCGACCGGTGCGGACGTCTCTCCGAACGGAGCCAAGCTGGCCATCCTGAGTTACACAGCTCTGTGGCTATTCGACCAGCCGAGACGTGGAGACAAGTGGCTGTCGGGCCAGGCGTACAAGCTGGATATCAATCTCGCTCATACCAAACAAGCGGAAGCAGTCTGCTGGGATGACGATGATACGCTACTGATAACCAATGAAGGCGGGGAAATCTTTGAGGTGAAGATCGCTGACATCCCTGCGCTCTAAAGACAGCGAGTGGCTTCAGCCGGCGAAACCAAAGATGCTTTGTAGGCGGGGATCAGGACCGATGCCTGCCCGACCAGCATGACAAAAACGATTCCCCAACTGGTGACCATCAAATCCGCCCGCCCCAAACCCAGGTCTGACATCACCACATTCAACGGGATGGCCAGAGCGCAGCCGAGGATAATGCCGGTTCCGGTGGTCAGCAGATTCTCCAGGAAGAAGTAACGCACGATCGCTGTGCGCGTCGCACCCAGCGCGCGGCGTGTGCCGATCTGTTTAATCCGCTTGGTTACCGCAAAGGAGGCCATGCCGTAGATTCCAAGGGCGGTGGTCACCACAAGCAGGCCGCTGATGCAGAGTAGCACCAGGCCACCATAGGCCTGCAGGCCGGTAGCATTGGCCAGATTGTCAGTGAGGGGATTGATCTGATTGATGTCCCGGCCCTCATTGAGGGCGAGCAGTTTCTCCTCGATTTCCGCAATCAGTGGGTCGACCAACCCCGGTTCCGTTCTCACCAGATAGGTGGAACTCGCTCTCTTGCCTGAGTTGTAACCGGGAAAGAACATGCTCATCTGAGAGTCACCAAGAATTGGATTCCTGCCCCTGAACACGTCGACAACACCGATGATCGTTTTCTTCAGTCCTACGGCGTACACGGTCTTGCCTACCGCGGGCTCATCCCCAAAAAGGTGATGGGCCAGCTTACTGGTAATCACGCCGATCTGCGGAAGTGTTTCGTCGCTGGGAGGCCAGGAGGAGTAGAATATTTCCTCGGGCAGGAAGTTACGTCCTTCGACTATCTCGATACCCAGGGTATCGAAGGTATGCTCATCAGCTGAAAATGTTCCGGCACTGGTGCCGGTATTGCTGTCACGACCGTCCGCGTATATGCCGTTATTACTGCCGATATCACCGGGGATAGAGTTGAGGGTGGTGGCGTTGACAACGCCGGGAATGTGACGAAGATAATCGAGATCTTCCCGCAGGCGCGCTTGCATATAGGACTCTTCGTTGAACTGCGGATCGAAGGGAATGGACAAGATCGCGATGATATTCTGACTATCCATGCCGTTGGGTTCGTCGATTATCTCTCTGGATCTCTTTACCAGTGCCAGTGCATTTACGAGTACGGCAAGGGTGATGGCTACCTGCAGGGCGAGCAGCACAAACGCCGCCTTGTTGTGTATCAAGGACTTCAGGATGTGCGGGATTTCCATCGGCCGATCCCTCGACTATTCCGTACTGAGATAGATGGCCGGCGCTGCGCTGCAGGCACGCCAGGCAGGCAACAGACCCGCCACCAGACCGGCCAGCAGAGACACCCCGAGCGCTACCCCCAACAGGTAGCCATCCAGGGAGAACAGGGTTTCCAACAGATCGAATCTGGCTCGGATAATGGTGAGTACAAGCTGGCTTATGCCGAGCCCCAACAGTCCCCCCAGCAGACCCAGCAGCGCCACTTCAAAGAGGTGTTGGCGAAAGATAGCGGATCTCGGTGCGCCGAGTGCACGTCGAACACTGACCTCGTGCATCCGTCCCAGGAATTTGCCCAGCAGCATACCTACCAGATTGATGATGCAGACAAACAGATAGAGTATGCCGAGGATCAGAAATACCAGTGCCGGACCATTTAGGGGGTAGGTGACCGCCTTGATCCATGTCATCACATCATAGACCCGATTATTCAACGGTCGTTGAAAACGGCCGACCTTCTTCTGTTCAGTGGCATAGCTATCAAGGAAGTCGAGGTATTGCGCCTTTTGCTCGTTGCTGTCGAGCTGTGCCCAGAACTGCAACCAGGTCGACTCTGACTGCAACCAGTTTTCAAACCCGGGATCCCAGCGCTTCCAGCCCATATCTGCGCCGTTATTGCCGAGCTGCATTCTTTCAAAAAAGTGAAACGGGATGAAGACGTCAGCCGGCGGGCTCACGCCAAGCCCAAGGGTCATGAAGTTGTAAAAAAGCGGCGTAGGTCGCCATCGATCCATCACCCCGACGATGGTAAACAGAGTCCCATTCAGGTCGATGCTGTTGCCGATACTATCCGCGCCGCCAAACAACCGGTCGTTGGTTTCGGAGCTGATGACTACCACGGGATCCGGACCCTCGTCCGACGCGGAAGCCCATCCACCGCCGTACACAAATGGCGTATCGAACATGGGAAAGAAACCGCTGAAGGTGACTCTGGCAGTGACGCGAAATGGTCGCTTGATGCTGGGGTGAGGGTCGGCTGGTTGCAGATACATGACCGACTGAAACATCGCAGCATGGTACGTAGGGACGTCGGACGTCATCAAATTCATGGCGTCGATGTAAGTCATCATGTAGGGTGGTTCACCGGAGCGCCAAACGCCCTGGCTGGGTTCGCCGTTCAGGTCCCAGGCATCCACCAGAACACGGTATACCTGCTCGGATTTCTGCGGCAAGGGATTGCGCTCCAGCAGATGGTAAGCCGTCAACAGAATCATAAATACGCCGATACCCAAGCCGATAGCAGCGATGATTAGCACGCTCAGCACCGGATTTCGCCTGATGCTGAGCAGCGCTAGTTTCAAGTCATAGCGCATGGTTAGTTTTCGGGTTTTACCGCCGTAGTTACATCCGTCACCCGCCCGTCCACTATGTGCACCTGCCTCTGAGCTCTGCTGGCAAGATCGTGTTCGTGGGTTACCATCAGAATGGTGGTGCCGGATCGATTGATATCGGTGATCAGGTCCAATACCTGTCCTGCCATTTCTGAATCCAGATTACCGGTGGGCTCGTCAGCTAACAGGAATCGTGGCTCGCCTGCCAGGGCACGTGCGATTGCCACCCGCTGCTGCTGGCCGCCGGACAACTGACTGGGCAGATGCTTCATGCGGGTCGACAGGCCCACCAGTTCCAGGGCATTGTCGATTCTTTTTTTTCGTTCCTTGCCGTTAAAGCCACGATAGCGCAGCGGCACATCCACATTGTCGAACAGATTGAGATCTGGAATCAGATTGAAACTTTGAAAGATAAAACCGATCTTCTCATTGCGAAGGTGAGATCGTTCCCTGTCATTTAGTTTACTGACATCCTGGCCATCCATTTCGTAAGTACCGGATTCGAAAGTTTCCAGCAGGCCGGCAATATTCAAGAAAGTGGTCTTGCCGGATCCCGAAGGGCCGCTGATGGAAACGAAATCTCCTTCAGCCACTTCCAGGTTAAAGCCCCTCAGAGCATGTGTTTCCACCAGCTCCGTACGGAATATTTTGGTGATGTCCGACATGGAAAGCATATGTGCCCACCCTTGTTGCAGATAATTCGTCTTCAGGCGAGTACCCTTGTTGGGACTGATTTCGCCATAGCTAATTCGTTAGATATACGACATCGGAGTCCTCAAACTCGCGTGTATTGGAGATGATAATGACCTGATTCTCCTCGAGTCCCGATAGGATCTCCACATTGGCAACGCTGGTTACGCCGATACGGATGGGCTGTTTCTGAGCCAGGTCGTTTTCAACTAGATAAGCGAACCGCCCACCGCCACTTTCCAGGAAGGGCCCTCTTTTGACCATCAGCACGTCAGCTCGAGACTCCAGCAGGATGCGGGCCGATACCCTTTGATTCTGTTTCAGGTTTGACGGAGTTTCATCTGTAAACCTGACCTTGGTGGTGATTTGACTGTTGACAACCTCCGGCGATATGGATACCAGACGACCGGGATAGAGGATGCCACTGTGACTGATCTCTGCGTCCAGGCCGATTTCGAGGCCGCTTGAAAAGTTGTCAGGAACCTGCAGTTCAATTTCGAATGCGGTCAGATCAACCACCGTTACAAGGGGTTGGTTCTTGATAACTGCATCCTTGTTTTCCACTGCCAGATTGCCGACGATGCCAGTCACAGGCGACGTCATTGACAGCTCGCAAACCTGACGAGTGAGTTCCTTCACCTTGAGTTTCTGTCTATCTATCTGCAATTGGGCTGTTTGCAGTTCGAACTGCAGACTTTCCGTCTGCAATTTAGCATCCTGGGTCGAGTGTTTGAACATCAGTTCAGCGGTCGCGACGTCGTCGTTCGCCTTGTCATAGTCAAACTCACTGATTGCTTCCTTGGCATGGGCTGCTTCTGCCCGTCGCAGTTCGCGTCGGGCCGCCACCAATGCTACCTCGGCGAGATCGATGGTCTGCTGGTTTTGCAGATCAGTCTTGCTGGCCTGAATCTGTTTCCTGCTGAATTCCGTTTCTGCGCTTTGCAGCGCAGAGATCTCTTGCTCCAACTGATTCTTGAGTTCCGGACTTTCGACTTCCGCAATCAACTGTCCCTTGGCTACCGAGTCACCCGCTTCAACCACCAGAGTGACGACTCCTGCGGCAGGACTGAATAATGTCGGTTTGATAGCGGCAACCACTTTACCTTGGGCGGATACGTCCCTGACCAGCGTACCCCGATTGACCGTCGATAAACGTAACCGTTCTCTGGAGATCGATTGTTCCGCACTCGCCCAACGCTGGTAGGATGGGTACACAAACACGCTGGATAGGGTCATAAGCCCAATGATGCTCCCGGCGATCCACCATTTTCTTGTGCTGTGAATCGGTTCGATGATCTCGTCTTGTGCAGAGGTATCTCGAATCATATGTGCCCTTTATTTCCTCTACGGGACACATCGCAGGAATCGTGCCAACCGCATACAACTGAAATAAGTATCTGAAATATAAGAATAAATCCTATGTCCTTGGGAGGACTATTGTACCCGCATTCATGTCCATATGACCAATTGTTGATCGATTTCACCCCATAGCAGCCGAGGTCGGTATCGACTGGTACACGGTCTGCATACCGATCGGGCCCGGTTGACCTCGGAATCCTAGTTCGAAACATCAATTCATCGCCCTATTAAGACGTCTGCCGCCTGGAATTGGTTTGGTACTTCTGCACCAAAGAGTGTAGATCGAGTCGCGTGAGCTGCTGCAGCCGCGCGATTGATTCACCCTCACACTTAGTGATGGCTTGACTGCTGCTGCAGCCGCGCGATTGATTCACCCTCACATTTGGTGTTAACTGCGCTGCCATGAAAACAATCGCGCGTATAACTCTCCCGAACATGTCGTTGGCGACTCACCGGGCCGATCGCTAGGGATCGATTGAATGGAATATGAACTGTCCCTGGTGACCGTTACAGCACTGATCGCCGCCGGTTTCATCGGTGGGATTATCAACACCCTGGCGGGTGGGGGTTCGATGCTGACGCTGCCAGCTCTAATGATGTTGGGTATGCCGGCGGACGTCGCCAATGCCACCAATCGCATCGGCGTATTGCTGCAATCTCTTACCGGTGCACGGGAATTTCATCGCAATGACCGGCTCGATTCCAGCGCCATCGTCCCGGTATTGATACCCACCTCGAGCGGCGCTCTGTGCGGTGCCCTCTTGGCCTCTTACCTGCCCGTGTTTGTCCTCAAGCCGGTACTATTGGTATCGATGGTAGCTATCGCATTGATTATGTTGACAAAACCCGATATGGTTGCGCCCCCGGAAGGTACCGTCATCTTGACGATGCGAGAAAAACCATCTGCGGCAGCAGGATTGTTCCTGGCCGGCGTGTATGGTGGTTTTGTCCAGGCCGGCGTAGGCTTTATCTTGATCGCCGCCCTGGCAGGTGGGCTAAGGTATGACTTGGTCCGAACTAACGCATTGAAGATGGTGTGCACTGCAGTCTTCAGTTTTGTGGCATTGGCCGTATTCATTCTGCGCGATCAGGTACTGTGGATCCCCGGTCTGATCCTGGCGATGGGAACCGTAATCGGCGCCTGGCTGAGCGTTAAATTTGCAATATCCGTTGCGCAAAATACGCTAAAATGGATCCTGTTCATCATGGTATCCATTACCTGCACGGTTGCCTTTTTCTATAAATAACGAACCGGCACGCAGCATCAGGACGGGACGTGCACATGGTCAGGTGCGGGACGTGTGCACCATTGAATTGCTCGAATGAAACAAACACCTGTCGACCAACATGTCTGATTTAACAGAAAAATACCCACCCAATTTTATTCGCAGCATCATCGAAGATGATGTCGCCACCAACAAGCACGAAGGTGCGGTTGTCACCCGGTTCCCGCCGGAGCCGAATGGCTATCTACACATAGGTCACGCCAAGGCAATCTGCCTCAATTTCGGCATGGCCAAAGAATTCGGCGGGCACACGTATCTTCGCTTTGACGACACGGACCCTGGCAAGGAGAGCACTGAATTCATGGAGTCCATGCTGGAGGATGTTCGCTGGCTGGGATTTGAGTGGCGAGAAATACGCAACGCGTCCGACTACTTCGAACAACTCTACTCTTTTGCGCAGCAGCTAATCACCCAGGGGAAGGCCTACGTCGATAGCCTTTCGGCCGATGAGATTCGTGCCTACCGTGGTTCCCTCACGCAACCGGGCAGGGACAGTCCCTACCGTGGCCGCACAGTGGAGGAGAATCTGGACTACTTCCGCCGCATGAAGGCCGGCGAGTTCAGCGATGGCGAACATGTCCTGCGCGCCAAGATCGATATGGGGTCACCCAATATCAACATGCGCGATCCCACCATATATCGTATCCGCAAGGTGGCGCACCATCGCACCGGCGATACATGGTGTATCTATCCCATGTATGACTTTACCCATTGTCTGTCCGATTCCATGGAGGGGATCACCCACTCACTCTGCACTCTGGAGTTTGAAGACCATCGTCCACTGTACGACTGGGTGCTGGACGAGTTGAATCTGAATTGCCATCCACAGCAGATAGAGTCCTCCCGCTTGAATCTGCAGTACACCTTGATGAGCAAGAGGAAGCTCAGTCTCTTAGTTGAAGAGGGGATCGTGGATGGTTGGGACGATCCACGCATGCCGACCATCGCCGGCTTCCGCCGCCGTGGTTATACGCCGGAGTCGATCCGGGACTTCTGCCGACGCATCGGCGTGACCAAAAGCGAAAACAACGTTGAACTGGCCTTTCTGGAAAACTGCATACGAGAAAATCTGGAGCCCTCAGCGAAGCGAGTCATGGGAGTTTTGAATCCCCTCAAAGTGGTAATTGAGAATTATCCTGATGGCAAGCAGGAGCAGTTGACGGCACCGAATCACCCGAAGGATGAGTCGATGGGAAATCGTCAGGTTCCATTTACCCGGGAAGTATTTATCGACCGGGACGATTTTCGAGAATCTGCTAACAGAAAGTATAAGCGCCTGGTAACGGGCGGTTTAGTCCGCTTGAGATATGCTTACGTTATTGAGTGTACCGATGTGATAAAGGACGCGAGCGGTGAGGTAAGCGAACTGAGGTGCAGATATGATCCGCAAACCCTGGGTAAGAATCCGGCTGAAGGTAAAGTTCGTGGTGTGATCCACTGGGTGTCGGCTAACCGGAATCACGAGGCCGAAGTCAGGCTCTTTGCACCGCTGTTCAGTGTGCCCAATCCGGATATCGAGGCAGAGGATAACAGAGCTCTACTGAACCCGGATTCTCTAGTCTCCTGCCAGGCGAGGGTCGAGGAAGGTCTCATCCAAGCGACACTTGAGGATCGATACCAATTTGAACGGGAAGGGTATTTCTGCATTGACGCGCACGACTCTACGGCCGACAAACTCGTCTTCAATCGCATCGTTGGGCTGCGGGATAGCTGGGCAAAGGCGGAAAAACGAGAAACGTGACGAGAGGGAATTGCTGTCTCTTCAGCCATCCGTGGTTGCTTCAGATGGACGTTCCAATTCACGCCTGCAGGACCATCCCCAGCCACTCTGTTTCTGGACAAATGATTCGGCCTTTGACTCACAAAAACCCTCCTGGCGGCGGGCACTCCACAGCGTCTGGGAAACTGAGTTCTTGACGTAGAGCACCTCACAGGGAACGCTCTTATCCTTCTCAAGATAGACGACTTCAATCTTCCGCTCGTTACCATCCAGCGTACATACATAACTGAAATTCTCGGCGGCCCAAATCGGATGCCAGGTCAACAGTAGAACAGAAGACAGTAGACAACGTTTCATCATAAGCATCACTCTTGGCGTATTCTCAATCAGACGGCTGCGAAGTAGACAACGTTCCATAATAAGCACCACTCTTGGCGTATTCTCAATCAGACGGCTGCGAAGTAGACAACGTTCCATAATAAGCACCACTCTTGGCGTATTCTCAATCAGACGGCTGCGAAGTAGAC
>PVBE010182983.1_pt1 | contig 54627 bp, 60 predicted proteins | sample 1631181 | NCBI WGS metagenome assembly PVBE01 (sample SAMN08397723, study PRJNA350692) | Marine metagenome, whole genome shotgun sequencing project. | isolation source: water | place: Pacific Ocean | collected 2012-04
CGACAGTTCGAGCTGATGTCGTTGCTTGGCGCCCAGCCGCCCAGATGCACACAGTCGGCCAGGCCGTACCCACCGCAGCATCCCTGGGTGAGCCGGTCCACCATGGGCATCCAGGGCATTTTCGCGCCGCGCTTCACTGCGGCCGATCCGGGTTTGGCGTAGTTCCCCACGGGAGCCGTTTTGAGCGCGTCGCCCCACGGTGCGCCCGCAGGCCAGGCATAGATGAAGGTACGCTTTCTCAGTGTCGGGTTGCCAAAGTCGGCGGCGGCCAGGAGGTGCACCGCCGTCTCATAGCCCAACTGCCGCATCTGTTCTTGCCATCCCCGCAGCCAAGCGCGCAGCGAGGAGTCGGTCGCCAAGGTGTCGCTGTTCTCCCAGATCACTACCCGCGGCTGCAGGTCGCACGTCCAGTCGAGCGTCAGTGGAAAGAGGTTGTCGTGGGCTTCCCAGCCCCGGTCTTCAGCCTTTCGCCCCAGCCGTGAGGCTTTGGAAAACGGGGTACAAGGGGGACCGCCAAACAGCATGTCGAGACCCCGTGGCGTATCCAGCCTCGGCCGCCAATCCCAGGCGTCGCAGGGTTTCGCTTCGTAGGTCATTCCCAGCGCGGCGCGGTTGATATTGCGCGTGTTCACCGCCGGTTTTTGGATCTCGCACGAGCCAAGTGAAACCGAGCCCTCCACCGCCGCGGCCAAGCCAAACAGCCCACCACCCGCAAACGGCTCCATAGAAAACTGCATCTGAAGGGGCCGGTAGTCTTCGTTGCCCACAAAGCCGGGGTCGTTGCCCAGCATGTTTGCGTCGGCCCAGCCAAACTCCGCGCTTGGTGGTCGTGGCTCGGACGCAAAGCTGCGCTCCACCACTGCCCTGGGTTTCGGGGGCACGAATGCCACCCGGCCGGACGCCCCCTTCATGACTTGACGGGCGAGCGCTAACAGCTCCCCCCGGCGGCGTTGCTCCTCAGGCTTGGCTCGAGCGAGATACCTACGGACGGCGTCAGAGGGACGCCCGCCAGGTGCACGGGCCGCCTTCTCCGCCAAACGCCGAAGTGCCTTGGGTACTCGCACCACCCCAGCGGCGGGACGTGCCAGGGCTATGATGGATTCGACGGACACTACCACCTCCTCGACTGGGCCACCGCCCAGCGGGGGTCGTTAGCCGGGTGGGTGAGGTCGGGGTGGCTCGCTAACCACGTCCGACTCGACCAGGTCCAGCCGGCGTAGAGTTTTTCCACTTCGCGCGCATAGGCCGCCAGATAGGCACTGAGAGCAGCCGGCCGGTAATAGCCAAACCGACGGCCCTCGTTGACTAATCCGACCCACGCACGCCGGAGCTCTGGCCCGATATCCGCGTCCGGGTGCGGCCTATTGACCGTCCGCCATATCTGAGCGGCCTCTGCTATCTGCAAGGCACCAAAGAGCCCAAGCGATGGCACAGCGCGCTTGATGTCTCTGAGCATCTGCTCCACCACGTCCTTGTCCGACCCTGGGGGAAGCCACCGCCCATAAATTGTCCATAGGTCGTTGATTCGCCCGTGTACCGGAGGCGACCCGGCTATGGCAGTGTGAAATCCCCGCTTCGAGGCTTCGCCGGAAAGCCGCCCCACGGTGCCGCCCCGCCTGCCCAGATCTTCGGCCAGAAGGAGCCTCCCGACCTGGTCGACCCAGTAGTCCCAATCTTCCGTGTGAAGCCCTGTCTTGAGGAACACCCAGGCACTTTCGACGTAAGGTCGGCCGCCTTTGTCCAAGTCCGAAATCGAGTCTGGAAACCACGACGGATCGTCGGTCATCCCCTCCCGCAGAGAAGCAAGCCGTTGGGCCGCTCGCTCGTGGCTGGGTGCTCGGAGGCGATAGCTCAGGATGTCCACGAGCGCGTCTAAATCCGGCTCGCCGCCCAGCGTCTTTCGTACGATGGTCTGAGGGTCAATCTCCAATGGTGTCGCGTAGCGAACCGCAGTCTGACCACGCGGACCCTGTAGCGGGCCTCCAGTAAACCCGGTCCGACCGCGCACCATCACGCTGTCGAGGCTGATCTTGATCGCCGGGTCGACCCGCTGGATGGCGGGCACTATTTCCTTTCCCGCCTCTGACGGCGCAATCCCCAGCAGGTGAATGTGTGGGGGCCGGAGCGTCTCAACAACATTGACGATCTCGTCGACGGAAAACAGTCGGGAGACAACGGGAATGGTGGGCACCAGGTCAGATGCTTTGGCACCGGTCGCACGGGCAGCAGCCGCGATGTAGTGCCGCGGATCGAACCGACGCCCCGACTTTTGTAGGGGCAGAAGGGCCGCATCAGCCGCGGCCACAATCCGCCGCACCCACTTCTTGAGCAGACCCAGCCGCCGCAAACTCTCCGCGGTATCCCCGATTCGATCAGGCAGGACGATGGCGACGGCGGAGTCTCCCTTTCCCTCCGCTATTCGCGCCATGGTCTCATACCGGCGACGCAGCTCGCCATCGGTCAGGGCAGGACGCCCAGCACGAACGGCTTGGTGCTCCGCATATGCGCCCGAATCCACAAACAGCTTGAGTCGAGGGTCGCCCAAGTTTTTTTCAAGCCACTTCTGGCACGGTCGCGCACAGTCTTGAATGGCAAGACCAACCGCTTGACCACCTTCCAAGGCTGCGTCCAGCCGGCTTGGCGACGTGGTCCCGCTCGCAAAGTAGAGCGGCTCGAGGGGCGCAGCTCCCCCAGGTCGACGTAGGCCTAAGATGAGATCAACCGACATCGGAACCCCCCGACTGTCCCCGGTGCCCCAGCCGGGCGCGGATAATTCTACCCACTCTCGACTGACGCATGTGTTCAGCAGCCGACGCGAAAGGTCGCTTTCGCCGGGCTTGCGCAGTGACTGATCGCACTGCCGGCGACGTAGTCATGTTGAACTGCTGGCAAGCGTCAAGCATGGTCATCGGCCACAGCCCAGACAGCGGGGCGCCACCCAAACCGACATCGGTGTCGAATCTCAGGGCGTCGAATACGTGGCGCCCAAGCGACCTCCCCATATTGATGGGCACGCCGTTCCCGATCTGACGCATGACTTCTTTGGTCCGCCCCGAAAAGCCCCACCACTGGGGTACGTCCTGCAACTTGGCCATATCCCTCACGCTCAGACGGCGCAGCCGACTAGTGAAAGCGTGCCGCTTGCTCTCGTCGTCTGAGTAGCGATTTTCATACAGCTCGGAGGGAATGCCTGGTTCGGCTACCATGATCTGCAGGTCGTCCTTGAGCGCATTGGCGACCATCGCCCTGGACACCCAGTCCGTGACGCGCATGTTGGCGCGCACCTGTCTCAGCGGTCCCGGCGAATCCGGCGCGACAGGACCAAAGGCTGTTGCATAGCTCAGGTCCACAAATGGGATCTGAAGAAGTCGCAAGCGTTTGCTCGTTCCCCATCGGCCGGCGGCGCGCCGAGCGACTGAGGCCGACACCCCGCGTCTCCCCTGGTCGCCAGCGCTATTGGGAGCCTGCTCGTAGTTGCTGCCGATCTCGCAAGTCCAGCACTGGCCGAGGTGGTTGTTGAGGTTGACACAATCCTCCAAGCCAAATCCCTGACAGCAGCCAGAGTGGAGTCGGTCGAAAGCCGATACCCACGGCAGCTTCTCGCCTCGACGCACTGCAAGTGACCGCGGGTAGGCATGGGTGACGGCAGGCAGAGACCGCAGGTGCTTTCCCCAGGGTGCCCCTTTGGGATACGCCACGACCCAGGCTCTCATCCGGTGCTGGGGAGTCCCAAAATCCGGCGCATACATCAGGTAGAACAGACCCTCGTAGCCGAGCTCTGAGAGCTGGTCCCACCACATCTCGAAGAAGTAGTAGATGTCCTTTGCACGCCCACGGCCAGGCCCCGGTAGCTCCCCCGGCGCTGAGATCGTGCGGCTTCGCCGACCCACCGCAGCGCGGGACGTGGCCACTGCGCCAGAGTTTTCAAGCATTACGACCCGCGGCTGCGTATCGGCGATCCAGTCCAGCACACGCGGATACATGTTCTTCTCGGATTCCTCCGTGCTGGGCACCGCGGACTGCGCCAGTGCCCGGGCACGGGTGAAATCTGTGCAGGGGGGCCCGCCGGTGAGCAGGTCGAGGTTTCCGTACGGCTTCGAGGGGGTCCAAGTGCGGGCATCGCAGGCGGAGAGGTTTTGCCCATGGCCATTCGCGCGCTGGGTTGCCAACGCTGCTCGATCTCGCTCGCACCCGTCCACCGTAAAGCCGCCCTCCACGGACAGCGCCAGACCCAGTAAGCCTGCTCCCGCAAATCCCTCGGCAACGAGGGGCCGACCCACCGGAGCCGTGTCGCGTTGGAGATCGAGCTTTCCCTGGCGGAGAGCAGCTAAGACGAGGGCACTTCGACCAGACGACCTTGAGGCCCCCCGACCTACCCGGCGCGACAGTTCCTCGGTGCTCAAGAGACAGCGAAAGCCCTGCTCTCGCTCCGCATCCGTAGCGACGTAGGGCTTCATCGGGGTCGGCGGCTGGTTCCTCAGGTGCCTGCGGGCCTCGGCCAACACTGACCCGCGGTGCTGCTCGAGCCAAGTCGTCACGCCGCTGTCGTGGCGAAATTTTGAGCGTAGTGCAAGGAAGACCCGCGACGGTCGAGGATCCTTGGATGCGTTTTCGGCGTCGATGAGTCGGTCAAATACGATCCGGCCCCTCTCGGTCTCCAGCACACCCAGTCGTCCGGCGCTTCCCCGGCGAGCCAGCCGCAAAATGTCAGACACACTCATGCCAGCCCCCGTGCTCTGGGCAGAACCCTAACGGAAACTCACGGAGGTGCTCTGCCTGGTGGCCGGTCCCACGGTTCTCCGACCCGATTTTGCAGCCCTGTGCGTAGTCTTTTGCCAAGATCGCCTTGGCTACCTGGAGCTCCGCCTCTCTTTTGCTCATCGGCTGGGCTTGGCGAAGTTGACGGACGCGAGGCTCGACGATGTCGCGCGCGATAATTCGCACAACCTCGTCCAGGGGCCGCTCACCCCCCTCCCATCCCTGGGGGTACACTGTCTTCATCACCTTTCGGTTGCCCACCCGCGCAGCGACCTTGCCCGGCGTCCCCCACTTTTTCTCCATCGCACGTCGCTGCACGGTCGTAGACCGGTTCAGGACGGGCTGACCTCCTGATTCAAGCGAGAGGCGCTCGTAGTCGGTGACCGCCTTCCAGTGGTCTAAAGCCCACTTGTTTCTGAGCTTCTTGGCGTAGAACCACAGGGCCCAGTACCAATCGGGGGGCTGCGAATGACACATCACACAGCCGCTTTTTCGAATGTGGCTCAGTCCATGTCGCTTGAGGATGGGCTCCTCGCCCTCCTTTGTGATCTGCATGTCCGAGAGCGGGTATGCCTCGACAAACGGAGCCTCAGACCCTCTGGTAGCGGTGCGGCTCTTTGCTAGCAGCTTCTTGAAACTCCGCTGCTTCGACGGGGGCAGCCGTCGGTTCGTCCTCTTGATTGCGGCGACCCGGCGGACCAACTCGCTGCGGTGGGCGGCGCGCTTCGGATCGTAGCAGTGGAGGTAGACCTCGCGGCCCCCCGTCGCAGCCCCCTCGCCCAGCGCGATGCCGAGCAGGTTTAGGTGGGGCACTCGCTTTCCTGCTTTGACCAACTGAGCCCACTTGCCATGCGTGTAGCCTTCGCCCCAGCGCTCGCGGCCCAGGTCGGCCATCAGTCGGCGCATCGGCTGCACTTTGTGGTTATCCGTGCAGCTCGTGACTGAGTGCTGCACGATGTAGGGCTTCGGCCGGGCCAAAGAGTAAGCCTCGGTGATCGGCGGCGCGGTGTGGTAGTAGCCACCGGCCGCCTTTTCCGCGATACTCGCGTCCGCGAGCTCTTGCTGCCACGCTTGCCACCGGGCCTCACGGTGGAGTTTCCCCCCAAATGCACGCCGTCCGGTCGTCGGGTTGGTGGTCGCGCCCGCCGCCAGGTCACTGAGGTAGGCACGCCATGCGGCCTCAGGCGGCTTTCGGATCCAGTAGAAGGGGATCTGCACGCCCGTTCGCCGTTTGATGTCGGCTAAGATTCGCTCTACGTCAGCTACTGCATCGTAGGTGTGCTGCCACTCGCGGCCAGTATCCGCGAAAAGGATGGCATCGAGGTCCTGTGGGCGCAGGATGTGGCCCTCCGCCTCGAGCCGGCCCTCGCTCAGAAGCGCCAGCATGGTCATCGAGTCCTTGCCAAGACCCATATTCAAGATCACCAGACGGTCGGGCCCCCGGCTCGGATGAACGCGGTAGATGTTGCCTCTACCGTCCCCCTCCCGGCGGGCACTGTGCACCCGCTCGGCCGCGCGCAGATCGAAGAACGGCTGGGCGTGATTTTCCCCCCACCGGCACTCTCGTGTCGCCTTGACCTTGAATGCCTCTGCGACCTCGGCGGTCGCTCGGCGAGTCGGCGCCGCCAGCGTGCCCTCGAACCAAGGGAGGCGGGCCGGGCCTGCACATAGAGCAAGGATATCGTCAACGCTCATAGCTACCCCTTCGCTAATCGCCCCGCCGTACTTTTGGGCCGGTAGCCTGTCTTATCCTCCCATCCAGCCGCTTGGAAGGCTTCGGCGCGGTCAACGCAGGACCAGCAGTTTCCACATGGCTTCGCAAAATACATCAGGCAGCTCTCAGTCGCGGTCAACAGCTCTCGTGTGCGTTTGCGGTTCCCTACAGCACGGAGGACGGCTTCCTTGTCGCGGGTTCCAAAATCTTCTGCCGTGAGAACAGTCCCTTTTCCCCCGATTTTCTTGAGGTAGGCGCTCAGTCCCTTCTTGCTTACATCCGACGCCCGCCCGGCCTGGGCGGCCCGCTCTCCTCCGCCGAAGACGCCAACCAGTACGATACCATCTGCCAGCCCGGCATCCTTCAGGACATCGAGGAAGATTCTGTTTCGCCAGTTTTTGCGTTTGGCCGGGACCGGCAGGCGGGTCGTGTACTGGACCGCTGGACCGTACCAATCCGCAAGGCGCTTCGCTTTTGGCTTGAACACCACCATGGTGTTGCCAGTGGCTCGTTTGGCAAGCTCTCGCGCCGCTGTGAGCTCTTTCTTGGTGACGTTGCCCACGTTCGCCCGGTGACTCATAAACACGGGGGTGAGGTCGTAGCCTTGGCGCTTTGCTAGAATGGCCAGACCGACACTGTCGAGTCCTCCCGAAAAGAGCACCACCCCTTTCTTGCCCTTGGCTTTGCGGGGTTTCGCCGGCTTGGATTTGCCGGCTCCAGAGGCCTGGGAAGTGCGGGCCGCTATGCTGCCCGGTCGTGCCAGCTTCAAAATCTCCTCTACGCTCATCTTCTCGCCTGTCCCTCCAGCCAGCGGGCAAGATTTTGACCGAGGCACCCCCAACCGGCTCCCCCGGAACCACATCGCCAGCTAAGCTGCTCGAATTGCAGTTTTGCGTGGCGTAGCTCCTTTGCGTACACTTTGCTGCCTACGAACACGATAGGCCGACCCGCCCAAGACGGTCGGAGACGAGTGACTTGCGAGGCCAGAAGGGACCGGTACGCCGGGTCGTCGGTTGGCACTCTCTGGTTGTAGTCGGGAATGGCCGCCAGCTCAGGGACGAGGCCGAACTTGCCCGACATGGCCCACACTTCGACCGGCCAGACGAAATCCCTCCGACCCAGTGGCCCATCAGGCCCTGCGAGTGCGCCGCGCCACGCCCGGTACACCTGCCATGCCCGGCCTTTGTAGATCTCGTGGCCGAGCAGGACATCACCAGGCGGTGCCTGGTTCTTTTTTTCACTGCACGCGATGATCAGTATGGGGCGCTGGCGCGCGAGGGCTAAAATCTGTTCTACGCTCATGGAACCTACCCCGTGAGAATGGCTACAAACACGTTCTCACCGTTGGACGCAAGCACGTCGAGTAGCAGGTCAGAGACCTCGTTTGAGTCCCACTCGGCGCCCTCACTTTGGGCGATCTCCTCAGCCATCGCCATGTAGATGCCCATCATTCCTGCCCGCGAGACGGATTCGTTGATGCCCAGGTCCTTGAGCGTGCGGAATGGCACGACGAGCGGAGTGCGCGGTTGGTCGATGGGGAACCACGTCCCCCCCATGTCCCAGGAGCTTGCGACCAAGCGCTCGCCCGCCTGCTCGCGGACCGTCTGAGGGTCGATTTGCATTCCCATCGCTTTATGCTGTGCTCGGATATGAGCCACGGCACGCGCGTAGAATGCGTCCGCCAGTTTCGCGGCGCTATACACGGCCACATAGGAAAGCCCGCTTGACTTGCGAGCCTTACCCTTGGGGCTACGGCGGCCGTCATCGTGGAATGGGTCGACCTGCACCCCAGTGAGCGCACGGTCCGTGTACCGCCGGTCGTCCAACACCCAGACATCGTGATGAAGCGAGAGAGCGTCGACCATCTCCGCTGGAGACAGACCCATAGCTCGCCGCTGCTCGGCGGACAGCTTGCTTTCGTAGCCCCGCATCGCGGCGCGGGTAACGGCCGCGGCGAGGGCGGGGGGCTCGGAGTTACCCACCATCTCGTGGATCTTCTTCGATGTCGTCTCCCCCCACTTGAATGACTTGGGGAAACCCATCAACCGTGCGACCTGTCGGGCGCGTAAAATCTGCCGTGCTTGGGGCGGTACCGAACCCGCGCCAGTGTATTTTCGTCCGGGCTTATCGACCAAGTAGAAGTTGCCTCCGGTCGTGATTGCGTGCGAAGGCTGGTCAATCGGACGGGACACGGCCTTACCTTGGAGCGTCATCGAAGCGCGAAACCGTCGCGCTTCCGCTCTGGATAGTTCCAGAACCCGACGCACGGAATTGAACGGTCGTCCAGTTCCTGGGCCATGGGTGGGAGTGGGCTCGATGAGCGGGATATCGGCCCCCCAGAAATACACGCGCTCTCGGTCGGATGGGCTGCCAAACTGACGCGCTTGGAGCACCCAGACCCCCGAATGGGGGAACCGGCCCAAGATTGTCCGCTTGATATAGGAGATCGCGTCTCGGTGCTTCGGGGCCAAAATCCCCGCGACGTTTTCGAGCAAGATCCGCTTTGGACTAAACTGGTCCAGTGCCCGCGTGATCAGCTTGAATCCGTCGCGCGCGTCTTTCATACCCTTGCCGCGCCCGGCCTTGGAAAATGGCTGGCAGGGTGGTCCGCCACGCAGCAAAAAGATGTTGATCGGTCTCGCCCCACCCAGGAGGCCTACATCCATCTCGACGACCTGTAGTCCGTTCAGCTCAGCGATGGCCACCTGCTGGCTCTGGCGCTGAACGCCCACATGCACGGTCGGCACGCCGACCTTCTTACAGGCTTCGATGGTGCCCAGGGCAGCCCCTCCCACACCATGGAACAGATCGACGATACGAAGACCGTCGGGGTTGGCACCGAAGTAGTCCCCCACGGCCACGACCTTTCGGTTGAGCTCGGCACGCTTGACGTTGGCCAGACCTTTTGTAAGGGGCCTTCCGGCTGGGATGATCTGCGTCCCGGACACGAACCGCTTCCCCCGCCACACACCCTTCACCTGGGGCGTGGCAAGGTTCAAAATACTGTCGACCGCAGAAGAAGCAGGACCGCTGGTGCCCATTAGGGCGAGAATCTCGTCAACGCTCATGGGTCGATTCCTTTAGGCCGCGCGAAACGTGGACCAAGTTTCTTGATAGGGATCTGGCTTATCCGGGTGGTCCCAGATGACCTGCCACGCCGCGCTCGTGGCGGCCTTTCCCGGCAGTGGAGTCCGCGGCGGAACTAAGCTCAGAGAGCGCTCGTCCAGTGACCTCACAAAGTTTGCCCGACGGTACTCCGGGCCATGGAGAAAGTAGCCCTCTTTCGCAAGCGCACGCTCGGCCTCCTCGAGCCGAGCCTTCGGGTACCGCCCATCTGTGCCTGGCAGGCGCACCGGCCAGCGTCGCTCAGTCAGGAGCGCGGACGCCCCGAACATGACGACCGGATCGGCCTCCGCCTTGAAGAACGACACTTCCCCAGTGCCCAGGTCGACCCGGAGGCGGTCGCCCACGTATGGCGCGGGATGCTCTCCCAAGCGCTCGATACACAGCAGGTCCATGTAGCACCAATCACCGTATGGCCCTACCGCGAGCATCGCGTTGTAGGCCATCGTCATCATATATGCGTCGGGCGAACAGTTTTTGGCACGAGGAAACCAGGAAGCGTTCTCCGATAGCCAGTGCCATAGGCCCGGGGACTCATCTTTGATCGGCTCGTGGCGACCCGCCAAGACGTATTGGTGGGTCGCAATCATGACCGTGGCATCTGGGATAAATGGCACGCCAGACCAGCCCGACCCTGACGCTTGAGCTCACGCTTCAGGTGACGCACGAATCCGTCGTACAGATCTTGTGGCACCTTGTTGATCTCCGGGTCCAGTCGCTCGTATCGTTCCAGGGGAAATACATGGCCCCCACCATAGAGAGGGCGCGAGCTGATCCGAACGCGGTCGTGCCCGAACTGGTCGCCTGTCACGTCGATGTCGTACGTCTTGCCCGTCGCGAGTTCGAGCCGGTTCCAGTAGTGGTAAATGCCCTGATGTTCACCAGCTATGATCTGGCCGCCCAACACCTGGAGCACCGCAAGCGCGGCAAGAAAGCAGTACCCGGCCGAGGGCTTCCCTTCCGCCAGCTTACAGTCACCGAAAGCGTACCGACACTCGGCACCAAGAAACACTGGGTCCATAGCGGTGCGGAGCCCGGCTGCGACCCGCGTTATCGACTCAGTTTCGTGGGGGCATGCAGACTTCGGCATTTCACCCCCGACGACCCCGCTGGCTGTACGCCCATGCACCCGCGAGGGCGATAGTCGCTGCCGCGAGGGCCTCCCACGGCACAGTCGAGCCTGGCGGCTTTACCAAGTCTTCGCATTCTGCGTACAGTTCCTTGGCCGCCTGCCGCACGTCCTGGGGCAGAGCCTGGTTCTTCATGTCGGCGGCTGCCATCTCGCAGAACTGTAGTGCCGCCTGCTCCGAGGCAACAAGGAGGGCGATGGCTTCGGTCACCTTGGAGGCGCAATACGCTAAGGCCGCAAGCAGCGAGACCGCAACCACGGCAGTAATGATGAGCGATCCTGACACCGCCAGGCCGTAGCGGTGCTTGGTGCCCGGTAGCCACAGGTTAGCGCTCCCCTTTCGGACCAAGCTGACTGGCTGTGCACCTTCCGCAAGCAGGGTCTGCGAGCGGGCCAAGACGTTGGCCAGGGTCATCGGCGGCGGGTCCAGGCGTGCACCCTCCCGCACCTCCGCGTATGCCCCCATCCGGCGATAGAGGACAGCGATTCGGTCGTAGGCCTTGAGGTACTGGTCGGCCGCTGCCTTGAGCGTGCTCCCCGCCGTTCCCTCGCGTGCCTCCATCACAACGACCTCGCCGATCTCCGAGCGGGTCACCCACTGAAGTGCGGGCTGCAGGTTTTGGGGCGGCGTCTTGGCTGGGTCGACAACCTCAATCACCTGGAGGTCGGGGGAGGGGCCGCACATCACGACCTTCCCCGACTGATGTGCACGGCCAGAACAGGATGCGATGAAGGCCGTCTGCCCCACCACACGAACCTGTTTCGGGTTGAGCCGAGTCAGGTATGCGGCCTCGGCGCTGGTCAGCGACACCTTGTGCACTGCATAGCCACGGCGGCCAAGCTCGGCGGCCGCAGTGGGCTGAAAGACGAGACCGCCTCCCGTGCGCATCGCCGCGTAGATCCGCGGCGGCTGCACGGACGGATCTGCCACGACCTGAAGCAAGACCGCTGCTTGGGCCGCGACAGGCAAAGGGGCTGCCTGGACGGTGGGAGCATCGGCCCCCAGGGCGGATAGGTAAGGATTGATCATGATTTCCTCATCCCCAAGGCGACCATGCCCGCCAAGAAGACCAACCCGATGCCTTTTTGGGTCGGGGTAAGCCGGGCCGGCGCGGGCGCCATCGCGGGTGTCGAGTCTTGGTATCTCTCAAGTACTTGAGTTGCCTCGATGCCCTGGGGCGTACTCGGGAATTCTCGTGAAATGTAGCCCAGCGCGTCTTTGGCAATCGCCGAATCGCTAATGGCAATCGCCAGAGCTGCTGCTCTCACCGCTGGAAATAGATCTCGGTGCTGGCGAGCTGCGTATAGCCACGCACTCGCCGCCTGCTGAATCGGCAAGAGCTGCCGCGGAGTGAGCGCGGAGAGACCATCAACCCGCTCGCTCTTGGCCACTGCCTGCCAGGCCGCCATTTTCCGCACCGCATTGTCGATACCCTGGAGGTCCAAGTTGGGGCGCCGTCGAAAGTAGGCGCCTGCCCCATGACCCGCAAAGTCAGCCCCCTGCCGCCAGAGGGGGATCTGCTCGGCAGATGCCACTCGGGGGACGCCGAAAAGCGCATCAGCAGTCTTTTGCCTGGCGCCAAGTTCGTCCGCGGGGGTGCTCAGAAGCTGAGCCGCCAGCGCCGCGGTCCACTCGCCCGGCGACGTGGGGTGCATGTTCGCCTCAGCGACGACGAGGTCTCGGACCGGCCCCGCCTGGGCTGCCGCCTTCTCGATTTGCGTCTTGAACTGGCGGATGTCGGCCGTGGGGTGGGGGTCCACTGGGTACGCCGTCGCCCAGAGGCCTGTTGCCTGCAGCGCATCGGCGGGCATGACCGCCAACCCGGTCTGGTAGAGGGAGTTGACCACCAGCGCCCTCACGATTTGCTGAACGATGCGCCTCGAGCAGCCGAGCCCATCCTGATGCCAAGCGCTCTTGACTCCCGCGGCGCGGCAGAGTGCCTTGCCGTCGAAATTCTGGGCAACCAAAGCCTCCACCGTGTCCGCTAATGCAAGCCGCCTTTCCGCGGCCTCACCCTGGTTGGCCGCAAGGGAGTACACCTCGCGGACCGAGCCGTCCGCATCGAACAGTTGGATCGTACGGCCACGCAGGAGGAGCGACAGTGGGTTCGCACCAATGACGACCAAGTCACGACGCTGGAGCCACTGAGCGCGGTCAGGGGCGGGAGGCCCAACAGGTACCCAAGCCGATATCGTGGCCCCGTTCTTTTTGGCCGCATAGCCGAGATAGCCGCTCTTATCCGGCACCGTCTCAACGGTGTGCCACTCGTCGCGGAAGACATAGCGGTCGCCTGGCGATAGCACTTGCCCGCGCTCCCAGCCGTCGGTGGGATGGCGGAGGATGACGTTCTCGCCGCCTTTCAGGTCCGCGAAGCGCGTCACCGGGGCCGGGGCCTTTTGGGCACTCCCAATCGCGTCGAAAGAATGCTTCGAGAGCCGCTTGCGAATCTCGCGTGCAGCCTGCTGGAGCTCCCCCCGGTCAGCCTTGGCCACGTAGCCTCGCGATAGGTCTCGCACTTCTCTGGCGATGCCCTGGAAATAGCGCCGATCCTGCTGTTGCCGAGCCAAGCCGACCGCCTCCTCTGCCAGCGCCTCCGCAGTGAGAAGGTGCTTGCGGATACAGTCCGGGCAGTGGCGAGGGGGTGTGATGATGTGGTCTTCGAGAAGGACCAACTGCTTGGCGATCTCCCGTCCGTTGTGTGACGGCTCGAAAATCGACATCATCGGCTCTTTTTCCGCCGGAGCAGGGGCGACCGAGACCGTGCCGTGGGGACGGCCTCCGGCCCTCTGCTGCACGATGAGGTTGCGGGTCACTGCATGAACTTCGCGCCGGCCGGACTCCAGGTGACGCTCTCGCCGTTCCGACCGAGCCACTGCTTTTCGACCTGAGTTTAGCCCTCGGTCGGCCGCGTCGAGCCAGCGGTCAAATTCCTCGTCAGGATCGAATGGATCGTCGTAGGGAAGGGCGGCTTGCGGAATGATGGGAGTACCACGGAGTGTCATGGCGTCACTCTCCTTGATGATGCCCAGAGCACCGCGCCCACCACAAGGTAGAGGACGCCGACCGCGCCTACGTGTCGAGGGGGTCTGGCAACGATGTTGAAGCTCGGGATTGTCTTGTTCTGGGGCCGAAGCTGACCGACCAGCTTCCGCATATTCCTGACGGGGCGTCGAGAGGCGATGAGCTCAGCTACCGTCACTGGCGGGTTCTTGGAACGGATGATGGCACGGCCCAGGTCGAGGGCTGACATGCCGACGGCAGGCAGGAGCGTCTCCTTCACCCACCCTGTCTCTTGGGGGTAGGTGTCCCGGTGCTCCGCCGATGAGCAGCCGCCCTTTTTGCCGCAGAGCGACTGCGCGATTGCCTCAGTCAGCCCTTCAGCAACAACTGTTGAAATCCGGTCCGCATTCACGCCGGCTGCGTGGATCGCCTCATGAAGAAAAGTCCACCAGGAGTCATCAAGAACGGTGACCGTGTCGTCGTGGTGGAATCCCACCACCCCGGATGCCTGGTTTCGAGACCAGCCGTGGTTTTTCATCACCGAGGCCATACCCTTGCGGGTGGCCAGTTGGCACTTCATATGGGCGAGGTCGACACCCAGTCCCTGCTCGACAATCGAGACAATCTGGCGCTGGGCGGCCGGAGGGCAAGGCGAGAGCATGACATGTTCCAGGGTAAGAAACGAACGCCGAGCTATTATCGCACGGCGACCTCAGCGGCGTTGCTTTGATGCGCTCGTAGCCTGAGCAGCGGCAGGCTTGTAGTCGAGTGCCTTTCCGGCACCCTCCCAGCGCCTGGCGTTCCCTCCTCGGCTCCTGGCCGCAGCAGCGCGTCTTCGAGCCCGTGTCCGGGCGCCCGCCGGCGTTCCCGTCAGCTCGACCAGGTCAATCGCATCCTGTAAGGCGCACCTCTGCTCAGAGTTGAAGAAACTTCTCATGCTGCGCGCCGATACGCCATACGAGGGGCGGACGGGCGGTCTCCGCTCACCACCGAGGGCAAGGCGTCCCACCAGTCTCGCAGCTCAGGATAGCGCCCGAAAACGGCGCGGCTCACTGGCCCCCAGTCGTTTCGGGTAGCCGGGAACCGAAAAACGGTATTCAGGGCGACCTTTGCCTGGTGAGCGTCTTGGATCGGGTAAGCTCGGCGGCCCGGATAGACAAAGTCATGGTCAGGCAGACGTTTTCGCTCTTTGGAGCTCAGCGCCATCGAGCCACCGGAGATCCCCCCAGCAAAAGCCGACAGGAGAAAGCCCACAGTGACGACACCAATCATCAGGTCGCGTTTTCCGGGGTGCTTCATCGGGTACCTCCTCGAAGGTAGGAAATCAATGTCTGGCGACTGACCGGGGCGCGCACTGGCCGGCCACGATCAAACCGAATCGTGTGCAGGGGAAAAATGGCGACTCCGCGTCTGCGTCGGCTTTGGTTGAGCTGGTTCACCTTGGCGACGAGCTGCCGATGGTCCAGTCGAAGGTACTGGTTCCAGCTCCCCAGGCTGGGCGCCGTAAGAGAGACTTCGTCGTCGGGGTCGAGCGCCCCATCGTAGTCAGTGCCAGGCCACTCGCGGGTGTCGGACCCTGCGGCTACCAAATGGCGGTCAGGAAGCGTTCCGTACTCAGCAGCGCCGTCGCGGTGCGCCGTCATCACGTAGTAGGAGTCCGGCCGCACAGACACCACTTCGCCCCGCCAGTTGCGGAACTTGTCGAGCCCCTCGTCACTGAGCATGACGCTTTGACCGGCCTTGAGGTGGGTCGCAGAGCCGGACCGCCGCGTGGTGCAGAACAGGGCGCCGAGAGTGCCCAGGGCGATGAGTGCTTTCATATTGACCCCTCCTACTTCGAAGTGCGAGCTTGCCAGCGCCGGTTTGCTTCGATCATCTTGTTGCCAGTGTAGCCAGACGATGTGAGCTCAGCGATAGTCCGGCGGAAGAATTTCTGCCGTGCAGTGAGTGTCTTGGCAGATCTTTTTGTCGACCTGCGCTTGGGGGGAGCCCGTTTCTTGGTCGCACGTTTGGCGACCGTCCGCTTCTTGGCCGTCCGCTTCGTGGCCGTGCGCTTTGTGGCGGTCCGCTTCGTGGCCGTCCGCTTCGTGGCCGTCCGCTTCTTCGGCGTCCGCTTTGCCTTTGGTGCTGAGCTTGGCTGGGCGCTGACCGCAGACCCAGAGCGTCGACGTGGAGCGCCGCTGCCTTGCACCGCGCGAGCCAACACTACGCCCGCCAGCCCGGCGAGCACCAGCTTGGGATTGATCAGAGGTTTGTCGGGTGGAGGGCCTGCAGGCGTTGCGGCCTGCGGCGGCCATGTAGGACGAGTGGTCATGCGAGATCCGTGTCGGTGGGTGGAGACGCGGCGGTATCGCTATCAGGTGGCGGTGTCGATGATGTAGTACACTTGGCACCCATTCGCAGTGGCGACTGCAGCGCCCGCATTGTCCAGCGCCGTGATCACGACGTTGCCACCGACCACTTGACCACCGAACATGACCACCGCCGTCGCATCCTGTGTCACACCACCATTCTGGCTGCACACGATGCGATCTCCGTCCGAGACGCCCGCCGGGGCGGCAGTCGTGACGGCCGAGGCGACCCCGGCGAAGACGGCAGTACCCGTGACGAACCGGCCAGATGCAGTGTTGGAGTTGGTCGCAAGCTGCACCCAGGCCCCCGAAAGACGCTGCCACAATCCCGTCGAGGTGAGTGCGAGACTGCCGTTGACATCTGCATCTGCGGACCCATCGGTGGGGGTAGCTCCCGCGCTCGTGGAAATGTAGGGGATGAAGGACGCGACGCGACCAAGCAACAGGTTGAGTCCAAACTTCGACGATGCAGATGCCATGATGAGATCCTTCTGAGGTAGAGTCTTGCGACCAGTCTACTTTATTTCGAGTAAGAGGAGGACGGGTAGCTTAGTGAGCCCCGTAAGTGACCGGATAATCGCGGGCAAGCCAGCAGAACCGACACCCGGCGGTGTGGCATGACGTGGCCTGGCCGTAGCCGTCCTTTGTCTTGACGACGAGAGAGTAGACCGGACACGCCCATGCGGGGATGCCCCGCCAGTCAGTGACGTACACGCCCAGATTGCTCTGGCCGACGGTGCCTTTGCCCGACGTTTTGACCTTGCCGACGTGGGAGTTGACCGTACTGCCAGCGGCGAGTTTCTGGTCGGCGGGAGCAGCCTCGTAGGCGGCCGCCCACTGAGCCTCGGCCGCTGCCCCTTCGCGGCCTGGTCCATGGCCGGCATGATGCAAGCTCTTGCGTAGCCCTTGGCGCCCCGTCGGTAAGATGACAGCCGGAGCACGCTCGTTGGCCTCGATGGCCGACGGTCGGATCGCGAAGTTGGGCAGCGTATTTGCCTCCCCCATCACTCGGGCCATCTGGTCCGGCGGGTTGAGCCAAGCCCGTGTGGGCTGCCAGAAATACACGCCGGGGAGGAGTCGGGCACACTCGATCCATGCCGCCAGATAGGCCGCGGCCCCACTGGCACCCCTTCCCACCGACACATCACCTGCGTCGTGGATGCGGAAAAACCCTGCTACCTCCCCCTTGGCCCTGCCGCGGAAGATAGTCTTGGTTGAGCTGGCGCCCAGCGATACAGGCGTCCCCGCGTTGGCCTGTCCCACTTGGAAGATTCGCTCGCAGGTCGCCCCTACTACTTGGCCGGCTTTTGCCATTTTCAGAAACGAGGCCGTCCGAAAGCGACCAGAATCGAACCGATACGAGTCAGGCGCGACGGTTTGGGGGGACAGCCGAATAGAGCCGTCCCTGATTTTGCCACCAGGCACTCGGTTGCTGGCAAATCGAGCTCCGGTCACCCACTCGCTTACAGCGCGCGGCGCCACACTCATATCTCCCATGCGTTCCGCAATTTTGTTCGTCACCAAGCGCATCAACCGCTTCGGGTGCTTGCGAGAAGCCAGCCGGGTGGGGAAGACCCCGACCCGCCGACCTGTCCCACGCACGATTTCGGTCCCGTTCCAGACGCCGATCTCCTGCTTCCCTCGCTCGCCCCCAGTCCCCCAGCGCGCATAGCTGGAGATCCCGGCCGCAAAGCGCTGACCTAATAGTTTCCCGGTTGGATCTCTGTCGATGAGCTGGCGCACCCACTCGAGCCGAACCATGGCCGGCAACGCCGTCGAGGGCTGCTGGTAGTTCCCCGCCAGGGCGTAGCACATCGCGCAGATATTCGGCTGGCAAGGGTCGAAGGAGCGGATCGCCGCTGACTGGCAAGTACCCCCGCTGGCCTGAGCCCCAGCCGGAAGCGAAAAACTGGGGGCGGACATCTTGCTGGTTTCGGTCAGAAAAGGCACCCGCGCCACACCAGGCCACAGGCTCACAGAGCCGTCAAACGCAAACAGCACCACACCACACCCGCGGCCGTCGCGGCCCCCAAAGTGCAGCGCAGGGGTGCTGTAGCCGGCCTTCCGCTCTGCAGGGGTAATCAGAGGAGGAAGCCCATCCGTGGAAGCGCGCGGTGACTGGGCTTCGACAAGGCGGATTTCGCCCAGGTCCTGCAACACGCTCCGCTGCCCTTTGCGCATCCCACCCAACGGCACGACTGCCGGGAAGCCAGGCCGAGCACGGGCGCCTTCAGGGGATGGAGTCACCAAACGGTGCCCCACCGCCAAACGCGCGGCTTTTGTGGCTGCCATCCCCAGAGCCCAGCCAGTCAGGCCCTGCTGTGTAGACAAGTGCTGTCGGGCAGACGCAATCTCGGTATCGTATGCCTCCACCACCTGGGTAAATACGTCGAGCGGAAGCACCATCGCCTTCTGCCACAGAAATCGCGTCTCGAAAATTCCTGGCTTCATTCCGCTTTCTTTGAGGGCGCGGAGACGGGCGGGGCTAATGCCCGCCTCGCCGCATGTGTCGGCCACGAAGTCATGAGGGAGACGAGCCCCCTCTTTCCCTGCCGAACCGGAGGGAACCAGCGGCCCGCCACAGGTACTACAGTTCCCGGCTGTTTTTCCGGTCTCCCGGCCAGCGGCAGCGACCGCGGCGAGCGCGGCAAGAGCGACAAGTGCCTTCATTTACCACCTCTCACAAACTTTCTCAGAATTGCTGCGGATCCGGTGCCGGCGACGACGCCAACGACGGAGAGAATCCAAGCGTCAGCGCCCGGGCTCTCCGATGTGGCGCGCGGGGACGCGACGGCTCCCACTCTGTTTGGTGAGCCCGCACGGCGCAACACAGGGCCTCCCGGCGCCCACAGCGCACACACAAAGGTACTCTCGACCGAAGGGGTAGCTGCGCCCCGTTCTCGCCACTTTTGACAGGTGCCACGCACGGCTCCCCCGTGACACCCCACCTTTCTCTGGCCCTCGAAAACCCACTCCCCGGGGCGACACTCGCTCTCCGGTTTAGCAACACGCGCGAGTTTGGCCTCCTCTGCGTTGCGGACCACGAAGAAGCGGCAGGTGCCACACTTGCGCGCCTCAGCCCGCGCGTTGGGACCCCCGTTGTCCAGCTCGTTCAATGCGCTACCCATCACCCGCTCCTTTTTTGGCTACACCCACGGCTGCGTCAATCAGTGCGCTCACTTGGTAGGCGGGCACCACGCAGTCCATGCGGGCTTTCAGGTCCCCGGCCGCCGTGACCAGCGCGGCGCCAAAGGTGCCCTCCACTCCCACCTGGACTGCCAGAGCTCTTTGTTTTGTTGGGGCCAAGACTGCACGCACCCCGGGCACTGTAAATACGACCGGCTTTTGGATCTTCAAAATCGCACCAGGCGCGCCAATCTCACCGTCAGGGGTGGCCGGAGCATAAGACCCGACGCGCCACCGACGGCCATCCGGCCCGGCCCGACGGACTACCGAGCTCAGAACCAGCCGACCAAGACAGCACATCACCTCTGGGGGCAACACCCTCATGCTTCTACCAGTGCACGAACTTGGGAGCGCAGTCCAGCCCCAGCCAAGCCGCGCCACCGAGTATTGACGCCCAACAACCGGACTCGCCCTGCCATCGGTGATTTCTCGGCCGCGCGAGTCCACATGGGCATCAGCGGCCCACATGCGACCAGGCCCACCTTGCTGTAGTCGTCAAGATGACGGGAAAGCCACGCGCGCACCCGGATCGCACCGTCGCGCATCCCGATAAGAGGGCGGGGCATGGTTGTAGAAGCCAGGAGGAGTGAGTCGGGGCCCAACGTGTCCTCGGGGACGATACCCCAGGGGACGGTGAGCCCAAACACGTCCACGGACGCTCGAGCCGGCCCAGCCAGTGATTCCCACAGCTCGCCGCCGGGCACCATGGTGGGCGCTGCACCGTAGGGCAAAATCAGCGCCTTGCGTTTTGTCCGAGCCCGAAAGCCCGGCGCCAATGACCGGATCATGTGGGCCGCTTCCACCTGAGATTCTGGACATCGTAAACTGTTTTTGAGGTGTCCGACTGCTCCACCCTCGTTGCACTCAGGGACACCAGCGCACCGGCGCGGCCCGCCGGGCTGGGGTTGGGCTGGTCACCGTACACTCGGTCGGTGAGCAGTTCGCAGACCAAATTGACTGCGAGCGGTACGGTCACCACAAAGGGATTCACAACCGGCGTTGCAAACGCTTGCACTGTCATCACGAGATGGGCATTGGCATCCACCACCGGCGTCGACCGCAGGCCCATAAAGAGACTGCCTTGGCGCTGCTCGAACTGGTACGGCGACTGGATATGGTACAGGTTTGACACACCCTGCCGTAGACCGGTTCCACCCTGGGGCCGCATCATGATGAAGCTGTCAGCCGGGATGTCGTTGATCGGAAGGAGCAGCTCGGCGCCGTTATACACCGCCAAGGAGCGCACAGCGATTCCGACTCCGATGACGGGGACAACGCTGGCCGCGTACGCCGCGGCTGGGTCTTTCTGGGTGTAGTTCTCCTGAAAGGAGCACTGGATGCCCACGACCCGGTAGCTCCCATACTCAAGTTGGCGGGTGCTAAACTGGTATTCAGGGCCGAGGGCGAACGCACCGGTAAGCGGCACCGTGGCGTCAAGCTGAGTGATCTGCATCATCAGCCAAGGGTCGTCGCCGGGATTCACGAGACCCGTCGCGCCTGACATGGCGTTGGCGTCCGAGGAAGGGTACATCGGCAGCCGGTTGAGCCGTGCTGGCCCAGGTGGGCTTTGAGCACGGAACTGAAGCCCCCCGATACCCTCGACCAGCGCCTGGTCGGTGGTCACTGGAAGGACCCTACTGTAGTCCTTGGTCTCGAAGGTCGTCGCCCCAAAGCCCGCCTTCTTCATTACCTCGGCGTCGCGCTTGATCGCCGCAATCTGCTTGTCGTAGATCTCGATGAGCGACGTGAGCTGGCCTTTTCTCTCTGGGCTCAGCGTCCCTTCCGATATTTCGGTGGCCAGTACGTTGCGCCGGTGCTCGATAATGAGACCCTTTGCAATCGGGTCGTCCCCGTCCACACCACGCGAGGCGTACAGGTTCTTGACCTTGGCGAGGGCCATCATCTCCGCGTAGCGGTCGGCTTTCTTCTGGAGCCCCGCTTTCTTTACCGGGTCCTTCTCTTTCTCCGCCCGATTCCGAAACTTGATCCAGCGCTCTTTTGCGTACTCGGAGTCATTGGCTGCGGACTTTCTAAAGCGAGCCACCAAGGATTGGCCCCGCTCAGACTGCAGGAACTGGCGAGCTGCGCGCCCGCCGGCCGCAAGAGCGGTCAGTGCGAGCCCCCCAAACGCATCGGACTGTGCGTGGGGAGTACTTCGACCACTCCGCGCCAGCGCCCGAAGGTATGGGTTGCCCGCTGCCATGTTTTACCTGCCAAACTGTCGGTCCCAAGTAGCGCTCGCCTGCCCCTTCACTTGGTCGCTTGCGGCGACGCCAAGAGCAAAGAGGCCCAGCGCACCCGCAATAAATGAAATCGGGTGGCTCTTGACACAGTTGGTCAATGTCGGCTCAAAGGTATAGCCGTCCGGCGCGACCGGCACTGCACCGTAGACGGCGCCCAGGTTCGCTGGGTCGATGTCCCGCTGCGGCGCCATCTGAAGGCTGGTGTTGGTCGACGGCTGAGGCGACGAAGGAATCGTCTGCATTGACTGGCCTCCGCCACCACGGCCTCCGCCACCACGGTCGGGTCGACCGCCTCCGCCCCGACTGGGGGGCGCAGTCCAACTCGGCCCACGACTGGGGGGAGCGGCTCGTATGGGTCCTCGTCCAGAAGGAGCGGCTCGTACGGGTCCTCGTCCACCGGGCACTGCCCGACTCGGGCCGTACCGTCGCCCTCCACGCGAGGGAGTGGCGCGCACGGGTCCGTACGAGGGGGAGCGCACCGGTCCGTACGAAGGTCCCCAGCCACGGGGGCGACCCCCAACGGGGCGAGGACCCCGAACTGGACGGAGACCGGAGGGACCCATCGGCCGCGGGAGACGGCGCCTGACGGGAACCGGGAGCTGAGCGCGGCGGTGACGGGCTTTCCAGATCCGGTCACGGCGCACCTGCATCTGGGCGACGGGGACGGGGCGACCAGGACGCGCTTGCACCGCCTTTGCTTTGCGGAAGGCTTGCGATGAGCGGCACTTCCGTGCCTCTGCCACAACGACATCGGGGGGCTGCAGGCCACCCGTCTTGCCGCGCTTCTGGAGTTTACGCCAGTTTCGGTTGAGCCACTTCACGTTGCGATTCCACCGGCGAGTGCCCACCTTGCCCTTCAAGCAGAGCTTCACCAGACGGGTCGCTTGGCGAATGTACTTGGACTTGGCCCCCATACTTTTGATGAGAGCGGCGACACCAACGCCACCAGCAGCAGTAGCACCCGTCATGGCTACGGGGGCGGTAGCCCACAGCGCGATCAGCATCGCGAGCCCGACGCCGACCCCGAAGATCTCAGCCTCGTCGAGCTCCATGTCGGCGGCAAACTCCTCGGGACTGGTGCCCAAGTATTCTTCGACCCCGCCAAACTCGTCGATTTCGTCTTCCAGCCCGAAGTCATCGTCGAGATCTGGGTCGTCGTCGAACTCGTCGCCAAAATCGTCGTCGAACTCGTCGCCAAAATCGTCGTCGAACTCGTCGCCAAAATCGTTGTGTGCAGGCCCCATGGTTACCCTCTTCCTTTCTTGCCGAGCGCCATTCGAACAGGCACCCCTTGAGAACTCAGTTGATTTAGAGCTGAAGTCCACTGCGTAGTGGTAGTAGAAACGAGATTGCGGGTCGGTGGGTCGACCTCGATCTTAACAGGTATCCCCTGCCGAAGCCGGGCCGTCGTCACCAGGGATAGTACCAGCCCGGCCACAGCCGTCGACGCCACCCCCAACAGGAGGAGGCGCTCTTTTGAGCCCGGCGGGGGCAGTACGCTCATCTCCGACGCCCCAAGACATAGCCCAGCCCTAGAGCGACCGCAGCAGCAGACGCCGCCCTCCACGGACAGATGCCCGCGCTGGGCACAGGAGCAGGGAGGGGGGGAGCAGGCGGAGGTGGAAGCGGCACTGGAGCACCGGCCTGCTCGAGCTGGCTTTTCAGCTTGGCCATGCGGGTGCTGAGGTCTTCCAGTTTCTTGGCCGTCTTGTCTACCTTGGACTGGCCGGAAGCATCCCGTCGAAACAAGTTCGCAATCCCTTGCGCGAGCTTCGGTCCAATGCGTTGCTTCGCCGCCTCGTCACCAAAGGCGACGCTCTCGGCCTCAGCAAGGGCGTCGATCTGCCCGGGAGACCAGCCCAAGGCTTCCAGAATTTCTTCATCCCGCTCGTCGAACATGAACGCGGCTGCCCGGTTGAAACTGCCGGGGTGGACTGTATGGGTCGCTTCGGGCCAGTTGTCCTCCCAGGCTTCCTCGTAGCTGGCGTCGCCGTACAGGGGAAGGGTAGGCTGGGAGTCTGGGACCCAAGTACGCCCCCACCCATAGAGATGGGCGAGTAAGGCCGCGTCCTTCGGCTTGATGACCGAAGATGGCAAGAACCGTTGCCCAGGCGGCAGGCCTTGCGGGTAGTGCAGGACCTCCATTGGCATGGGAGGCCGCCACGCGGGCGGTACCGGCTGAGGGCTCAGCGGTGGGCGCGCCCATGGACGGGACGGACGGTAGGGCATGATGAAGTCTCTCTGTTCAAGCTGCAGAGCGTTCGTATTGGAATTTTACCATCCCCACGATCATATTGTAGAGCTTTGGTTTGGTCGACTCGGACACCGTCTCAGGGGCCTGCCCACCCGGATAATTGATCACGATCATGCCCCGCACTGGTGCCCAGCGATAGACCAGACCCTGCTCTCCCCGGGCGACCAGAAAGACCGGATTTCGTGCACTGAACGGACGGTTGGTCCGCTGGTCTCCCCGTCGTGCCACCTGGGTGGCCAAGCGCACGTTCCTTCGCGCGAGGCTTGCGTTGTACCGCGCACTTTCCATAGCGGGCTTCCATGCTTGGACCTGCCCCGCCCCTCGGGCTACAGCGGCCTGGCGGCGAGCCTTGCGGACCTGCCGCACGCCACCGCGGGCCGTCCGGTGCGTCGACCGGGCAGCGGTCAGCGCAGACCGGGCGTCCTGTCGCGCCTGGCGAGTGGCCTCTCGCTCTCCTCGCGCCCTTTTCAGTCCGGGCTTCCACTCGCTCCAGCCCCGACGAGCCTCACGAATGGTTGCTCCGCGTCGAGCCCGCCGCACTTTGGATGCGTCTTGCATGCGGCGGAGGGGCTGAGTCGCCTTTCGGGTGCTGCGCCGAACTTGTCGCCCTTTCTTGAGGGCTTTCCGTCGCTGGCTGATGTACTGCTGCGCCTGGGCAGTGACCGAGCTGCGCCGACTCTTACGCTCGTCACGCTTGGTGGGCGTGAACAGCGACGCGATGGGGGCAACAATGACTTTGTTGAAGAAGTTTCCGATCCGCGACAAGAAGCCCTGGTCTTTCCCGGCTCCAAATGAATCGGCAGCCTGGGGATGTGTCGAGGCTGCCCGGGCAAAATACGCCACAAACGGTTCGCGCTCGGAGCTGGCTTGGCGCGACCCTCCAAAGAAGCTCGCGACGTACTCGTCGTCGTCGTAGGCATCAACGTCCATGGCGAGATCGTCATCGTCCGCGAGGGAGTCGAGATCTGCGTCTCCCGCATCGGCCGACTGGATCTTGGAAGCGAGACGGGAGATGCGGTTCTGGAGCCATTGAATGCGCTTGGCACGAAGGCCGCTGCCCCCCTTTTCTGACAGGCGAGCTACTCGCTTTTGAAGACGAAGGATGCGTCCTGCGATTCGCCTGCGTCTCGACTCAGACATTCCGAAAACGTCGATTTCGGCACCCAGACCATCGTCCTCCAGCGATTCGAGCTCTTCCTCGATTGCGCTCAAAGGTTCGCCTTTGTTCTTGGAGCGAGCGTTGGCGATGGAGGAAGCCTCAGCATCCTTCACCTTCTTCGCTTTTCGCTTGGCGTCGACCACCTCCTCTTTTCCATCGCCCAGGGCGTCGATCTTCGCAGTGATCCGACCAATGCGGCTTTCGAGGATCTCGATTCGCTTGGTCAAAATCTTGATGCCGAAACCTGATTTCCCCGCTTCTTCCTTTTCCTCCAACTTCCCTTCGAGCCGGGCCAGCCGCTTCGCCAAACGCGCACGCCGTTTCTTGAGTCGGTCGGCCGATACCTCGAAGATCCCGAACATGGATTCATAGACGGGGTCACCGAACACGTTGTGGAGGTCACCACCGAAAATCTCCGCCAACGCGATCCCTTCTTCGATGGTGGACATTCCGAATTCGGCTGTGGCAGGATCGAAGCTCTCCAGGTCGGCGTCACCGATGCTATCGGTTGACTCAGCGTAGAGGCGGTCAAGGAGGGAGCTCATCACCTTCTCGGCCTGAGCCGTGGTCCAGCTCTCCTCCGCCTTTTTGCGGGCCAGAAAGACCTTCTCGGCAGAAGTGAGGTAGCCGAAGGTGGCCGCGTGGGTCCCTCGGATACAGCCCCGCGCGAAGGCTTCTTCACCCTCGGCCGCGTAGCCCTCGTCGCCGGCCGCCATTCCTGCCAACTGAGCAACCGAGTGGTAGCCCATCTGCGTGGCCCGCATGGCCGCGCGCCGCAGCCGTTTGGCTCGTTCACGCCGAATGTACGACGTGCCGAGGGCCATGTTCAGAGTGTCAGCGATGAGCTCAGCGCTTTCGATTCCGTCGTCGGCAGCACTCTGAATGAGCGATGCCGCCAATGCGTCTTGAGCTGTCAACACGCCAGAGTCAGGTCCTGAAGCGACAGCCAAGCTGTGCAAAATCGGCGAAGGGGTCATGTGCTCTCCAAATCGGTCGTCGGAGAGCACGACCCCGCCGACCAGGGTGTCTCTGGTTTACGCGGCCTTCTTCTGCGCCTTGGCGATGCCGAGAATGGCATTCTGCTCCATCTTGCCCAGCGTAAGCGGAGCGCCCTGGAACCGAAGCCGCTTGCCCTTCGCGTTGTGAAGCAGGTACTTGAGCACCGCTTTCTGCCGCTTTTCGGACAGCTTGTGGAACGGCGTCTGGCCGCTTCCGGCGATGACCCAGACCTTGGGTCCAGGGGTGCATCCCTTGGACAAGGCGTAGTGCATGGTCTTCGGGATACCGAGCGCCGCTGCCACTGACTTGATCGAGGGTGCCGTGGTCTTCTGTCCCCGGTACTTCTTGACGAACGCTGCGAGTGCCTTGCGCTTGGCCGCCATGTTCGCTCCCGCCTTGAGGAGGTCGCGCCATTTCTGGATGATGTCGCCGCCCTTCTTGTAGGGAGCAAGGTAGCCCTTGCGGATGGCGCCAGCGATGGCGTTTGCCCGCTTGCGCAGGGTAGCCGAGAGACCGGAGCCAGATGCCGCCTTCGCGGTCTTCTTCTTCGCGGTCTTCTTCTTCGCGGTGGTCTTCCGCTTGGCGGCGGCCTTCGGGGGGGCTGCAGATTTGCGCGGCTTCTTCGCCTTCACGCCCGTCTTGACGTTGACTCCCTTGTAGAGTGCCACGAAGGCATCGAGCTGCTTGCGCAGTGTCTCCAGCGCGGTCAGATTACCCCAGCTCGGGCGCACTGGGTACTTACGGTACTCTTTGCACAGCCGCTTGGTACGGGGGCACTTCCGTGCCGGGACGACTCCCTTGGCAATCGCGGCCTTGAGGGCCTTTGCCCGGGCGAGCTTCGTCTGCGACATCTTGCGAGCAGTCGTCTTGCGCTTCGCAGTGGTCTTGCGCTTTGCGGTCGACTTCTTCTTTGCGCTGGATCGTTTTTTCGGGGTTGCCACTTTGAGGTACTCGGGTTTGGAGGTTCCAGTCATGTGGTGCTGAGCGGCCATCTTCTTGAGGAGAAGATCGACCACGTCGGTAGACTTGCGGGGCACCTTGCGGGAGCGACCATTCTTGTCCACAACCTTACGGTGCAGGCTGATCGCCGTCTGGCCGGCTGCTTCGAGCTGCTTGTTGTACTTGCGAGCCTCAGCCCACAATTTCTTTGCCGTGAGCTTCTGCAGTCGCGCTCGCTGCTGCGTGATCTTCCGCTCCAGGGTCCGAGCCGAAACGGCACGCGGACGGCCCAGAGACGGACGGCGCGTTGCGTACGGGCTCGATTTACGTCGCGTGGTGCGTCGAGGCGCCACGACGGCCTGAGAGGCTGCCACATCGGCCAGGTCAGTGGCGGCTTGAAGTTGAGCTGCAGCCGCTTGGGCCAGGCCAGTGGCGTCCGAAAGCTGCTGTGCGACCACCTGGGCCTGTACATTCTGTTGGCGCGCACTGCGGCTACTAAGTCGACGCTGGTAGGCCGCAGTCTGGGCTTGCCCCCGCGAGGCCGTCAGGGGCACACTTGCAACGGGGGCGCCGAATAGACCGGGCTGCCTTGCGCTCGCAAGAGAGGCCAGCTTGTTGTAGGTTGCCTGAAGATCTTTGAGCGGTGGGAGGCCGTCGCGACCCCTCTGCCCTGTGTACTGAGCACTGGACAGCTTTCGACGAAGCTCCGCCACGCTGCTCAGCCCCATCATGGGAGCGAGAGCTTTGAGGGCATCTGCTTTGGATTTGAATTTCATGGTCGGCTGGTCTCCAGCTTAGTGAGACTGTAGTTTCGCAATCGTACTGTGTTTTTTTTGAAGACACCATGGGTACGCGGATTTTAGTTCCACTTTAGGTACCGGCGTGGGGTCAATGTGTTGGGCTGGTGGTATATTAGGCGTACGCTGATAGGGTGTAGATCAAACGCGGGGAATAATGATCGCAGCAGTCCCAGCCGCCAGCCCCGCTGCGACGGCCCGACCTTCGGGTGTCGCGAGGACCCGGCTGGCTACGGTCCGCACAACCGGTAGGTGGCGACCGAAGAGCAATCCTTGCAGTTGATCTCCCATGGTGGGAGGTCTGGGCGCTGCTGGCGCTACCGCCTCCACCACCGCCTCACTTCGAGCGGGGGCCAGTGAGGCCTCGATCTGATCGACGTAGGGGAGACCGCTACCTCGATGCAGAGCGTGAAAATCCAATGCCTCAAGCGCACGGCTTGGCACTACCCTTGTCACCCATACACCTCAGCCCCAGCTAAGCGGGGCGGAAGCAGCGGGGCACCAGCACCCCCAGGAAAGGCTGCCATCCGAGCTCCAAATACTTCGAGCGCGTTGCTTGATCCGCCAGGCAGAGGGTAGCGCTTGAACACCTTGTCGGGAGTGCGGTTGGCGCGGCGCCCTTGCTGACGGCTGTTGAGCTTTGCCCACGCCGCCTTCATGGCAGCGGCCAGCACCGAAAGCTGTGCAGGCTGAGCTCCGCCCTTCGCGCTCTTGACGTAGGCAGCCCTGGCCACCTTATAGGCCTTGCCGGCAACTTTTTCTCCGGCTGTCCGACCCTTTGGAGATGATGCCTTAGCGCCGCCTTTGCCGTGCTTTCGCGCGAGTGCTCGCCGCTTTCTCAGGCGAGGACCGGCAGCTCGTCGGCGTCCACCAGGTCCACGTCGCCCTCGACGCGGGCGCCGCCGCCGCCGTGGACCCCCAAACTCCGACTCATCGTCGCCAAAGAGGTCATCGTCGCCAAAATCGTCGAGGTCATCGTCGCCAAAATCGTCGAGGTCATCGTCGCCAAAATCGTCGAGGTCATCGTCGCCAAAATCGTCGAGGTCATCGTCACCGAAATCGTCGAGGTCGTCGTCACCGAAATCGTCTACATCCAGGCCCATCTCGTCGAGAAACTCCCCAAAGAGTTCGTCGACTTCAGACGCAAATGTATCTTCATCGAGAATGCCGAAGAAGTACTGGTCGTAGCCAAATGACTGGAGCCGGGGGCACTTGCCTTGGAGGCGCTCATACCGCTTGCGGAGCTTCTCGACCCGCTTACGCATCAGGCCCTGGCGCTTCACACCGGCGCGGCTCATGCGGTTTTGCAGACGGTTGACCTTCTTGCGGATCCTGGCGCCACGGCGCTTGCACCGTCTCTGCTGCATGTTGAGTCGGGCCCCAAAGTCGGCGTCGACGTAGTCTCCGTACTCGTCTTCGAGCAGGTTGGAGATGCCGTCTCCAGCGTCGATGTTGTAGGGCGTCAACAGGTCGTCCTCCGCCTCCGCTGGCGACATGAAGGCCAGGGCAGTAGGGGAGACGCCCTCGGGTCCCCGGTCGGACCGAGCCAGAAGGGCGAGAATGTGAGGCGCAACGACGGTTCCCATGTAGTAATCCTCGGGCTCGGTGGCCTGTTGCAGCGCATACGCTGCATGAAGTGGCGTGTAGCCTTGGTCGACATTGTAGGCAATTTGAGTGCCGTCCTGAAAAACTGCCCCACCCACCAGTTCGTGAACGGGATGGGCGTCAGCACCAAACCGCCGGCGATGCCGCAGCGCAGCGGCGGTGCGATGGCGGGGGGTGAAAAGGGGCAGGTAGGCAAGGCGCCGGATGGCGATTACGAGCGGAGCCACGCGCACGCGGGCGCCCAGTCCACCCAGGGGGCGAGCCCGCAAGGGTCGCCGCGGCCGGAGTCGACGGTAGTTCACGCTGCCGGTAGCGCTGACTGCGCGGAGCGAAGCATCCGTCGACGCAAGGCGGGCTTGGACAGCGGCCAGTCGCTCCCCCAGCCGAACACTGCGTCGCGCAGCTCGGCCCGCTGCTTGGACCTTGCCTTCAGCCATCGCTCTATCGAGTGCCGCCTTGGCCGCGACAAGTCGCTTGGCGACCCGGTTCAGCCGGGCGCGCTGCTGAGCCAGCACTTTCGCCTGGGCAGCCGTCAATGGGACAGCAACCTTCTGCTCAGTCGCAGTGACCAGATCTTAGACCTTCTTCGCCTGGGCCTGCACTTTGCTGACTCCAGCCTCCACCTGCTCAGCGGGCGTCATCGTCTCCCGCTCGAGCGCTTGGAGGATCTCCTCTTCGTCCGCGTCTTCGAGGCGGTCGTCATCATCGGGCGCACCGGCATCCAGTGCTGCATCCAGCTCGGCGTCGTCTGCGTCGATCTCGCCCAGGTCTTCGTCCAGCTCGGCGACCTCGTCAGGGTCGGTCGAAACCACCTCGACGCTATCGCCGGCCGCGCCCCAGAAATCCATCTCGGCGGCTCCGAATAGATATCCCACTGTCTCTGCACGGATATCACTCACCAGTTCGCCATCCTCGGTGCCCGCAAAGTACGAGCCCGTCCCCATGTGCTGCGCCAGGAGCTGGGCAGTCATCTGGCCGGCGTGGGACTCAAGCGCGGCTTGGTCCTGAACGACGGGTCCCGCTCGTCGTGCCGTGCCCTCAACCTGGCGTCGCGCCAAGTCGGGCGCGGTCAGCCCAGTAAGCGGGATCCCGCGGCGGCCCATCTTCGACCAGATCCGCGTAATACGCTTGAACTGGCGCTTGGCTCGCCGCACCTTTGTGGGATGGTTCGTCTCTTTGGCGATAGTGGCGTTCTTCCGCCAGCGACCCAACACCCGCGCGTACCTTTTACGGATGCGCACTGCTCGACGGCTCATCTTAGCCGTGTGCGCGGGTGCCTTGCTGCCAAACTCCGCGTCCCTGTCGTCGTCGTCCATCTGGTCGAGCACACTCTCCAGGGACTGCAGGTCTCCGTCCTCCTGCTGCTCGGTCAGCGCCCCCTCGGATCCGTACTCGACGGCGAGGGGAAAGGCCGAAAAGACACCCGATAGTCGCTCTTGCGCCATCGGTCCGCTGACCAGTTTGCCGCTGTTGAGGGTGGCGCCGGGCTTGACGATGACCGTCGCACCGTAGCTCACGAGATTATCTGCCGAAAAGGGGTCGCCAGGGTCTGAGAGTAGCCCTGCGATCTGAATCAGGTCATTCGATGAAAAGTTCATCAGAAGCTCCTCAGCCGGAACACAAATTTGTTCACGACATTACAGGAAAAGGTTCCCCACATCACCGGAATTGCCTCTCCCGCAAGCGCACCGCGAACGAAAGTCGCTCCCTCCGATACCATCGTGAAAGTGATCTGGCACGCGGACTCCGGGTACATCATAAATGCACCCTCGGGGATGGCCGTACGGACTCCAGCTACTGGATAGTCCATGAAATTGGTGAGCCCGCGGGTCGTTCCGCTGCTCCCAGGTAGATCGTCTACCCAGCAGAAAAATAGCGTCGTGTTGACTGGAATGGGAGAGTTGGTCACCACACGAACGTGACGGAAGCTCCCGCAAGCCAAGTCGGCGGAAAGGCCCTCTCCGATGGTAAAATCGCGCCGCATTTGGCCACCAAATGCGTTTCCGCAAACGGCTTGGATATCCACGCTTGTGGCTGTTGCGGGCCCGATTACACCAGTTGTCTGGGCTGCGAGGGAGAGGATCCGTGGGAACGACCCTGCTTGGTTTTCGAGGGTCGGAGGCCTCCCGTTCCAGATCGGGACCGTAGCCGTATTCGGGCCATCACGACGCCCTCCCAGGCGGGGTGAGGAGCCGAGCTCTTGAAAGGATGTAATCGGATACCGTCCCCGCATTATCCGTTGCCCTCCATGCCAGCGGAGCGAGAGGGGTCAATCAAACCCCACCGCTGAGTCCATACGACTACATGATATAGCCTTTTGTGGGCCTGGTACACGTACGTCCGCGCTTTTATGCCGTTGTTGAGCAACTCAGCTACCACGGCGGCGGAGAGATCTTCGCAGTCCCCCTCTGCCCGGCCCGTTTCCGTGAGCTGCGAGTAGAGCTCACCCCAGCTCTGCCAGTGCTCGTTTGGATCAGACCTACGGTATCGTACTCGACCTTCTTGAATGCCCCGTAAAATGGGGAACTGGCCTTTGCCGATACCTTGCTTCCTGATCTGGGAAAGACCGACGGACACCAGCCCATCGAGCAGGTTTGCGGCCTCGGGAGAGGTCAGTCGAAAATGCGGAGAAATAGCCATCAGTCAGCCACAAAAGTCGCGCCCTCAGGCGGCTGTAGGCGGCGCATCGCGTCGCGCCTGGCGTAGGGCCCCATCACTCCGTCACCATATTCGTCGTCCTCGATAATGTCGCAGACGAGCGAGACCGTAAATGAGGTCGAAGCCCCCGGCCCCCCTTGGACCGCAGCCTCGATATAGGCACGGTTGGGCGACTCCAATTTAGGATACGCACGCAGCCCGGCAAACTCAGGGATGCGCGAATCGTAGATATTCGCGTCGATAAATCCCTCTTGCATAAAGAGGCTCGCGCCACCACCTACACTCAGACCACTCAGCATCAGGTACGCGGGCTGATTGATGTAGTAGTTGATCGCCTGACCCGCCGATGTGTACATCGACCAGGGTGCGATGTAGTCGGCTGCAACAACACCGGGAACCGGACTGGGCGTCGCCACTGCTGAGCTCAACCCGACAAAGGGAACTCGACGCTGCGTGACGCTTAGGCCGACGACCTGGAGCTTGGCCCACTCGATGATGGGAGTGCGCAGCTTGAAGCCGACAACCTTACTGGTAAATGCGGACGTAGTGACGACCGTTCCATCGGCCAAGTCCGAAGGCACAGTTGCCATGACGAGCGGATTTGTCTCGTCCACCGTTTCCGTTCCAGCCCCTGTGATATACAGCGACTGTATGGGGCCTGCCGGAACGACCGTGGCGAGCGTCCCCTGGTTCGCGGCCGGTGGGTCCACGTTGTAGAGGTAGAAAGGCACCGAAACCAAGCGGCGCGGGCCGGGCGGAGACCGGACACCAAAACGCAGGCCGCCGATCCCATCGACACCCGCCGCAGAGGCAACATCACGCACAGGAGGGAAACGGCCGCGTCGCGTCCATTTCTTTTCGGTGCCGAGCTGCCTGTCCAGCTTCGCAATCTTTGCCGCGACCACTGCTCGCTTATCTGTCGACAGTAGGGGGAGCATCGCCGCGAGGCGTTTGCGTCTCCGAATCAGCTCACCGCGTTCTGCCATGCGTCGACTCCTCAGTCACGACGGGCCCGGGAGGTAGGGGCGACCCCACCTCGCTCGAGCACTCGTCGTGGCGGACTGAAGCTCAGCCGACGAAGGACCCGCCTTGACGAACCATCGCACCAGACCGCGCATATGGGCCGGGAATGTGCGCCCCATAGTTGTCATCAACGAGAATCTCGGCGATGAGGTTGGCGGCGAAGGTGATTCGAGGCGAAGTCGTCGTGCCGACACCAGCCACATTGACCGTCGCAACGTTCGGACTTTTGAGGATTGGATAATCGCGCAAGCCCGCATGTGAGGGCTGGCCGGTCAAGTAGAGATTACTTGGGGCCATGTCCTCATGGACGAAAAGTGAGGCCCCTCCGCCAATCTGGAGGTCTGAGTAGGTAACCTCACCCTGCAGAGCCGGTGCAAGCACGGGGTACATGCAGGAGGTCTCGAATCCGACGATACGAAGCGTCGCCCAACTGATAGCCTGTGTCGACATGATGCCAACGTTGGTCTGACCGTTAGCGGCCAGTCCGGCGAAGTTCATGACGCACCAGGGGATGGTGTTCGACACCGTACCGGCAGCGATGAGACCGTTGATGCCAGCGGCCGTCTGGTTGGCTGCGAGGCTTGCGATCTGGGTTGCGATGCCAGTCGTCAGGTAGAACGGAACGCGAATGAGCCGGCCAATACCAGGAGGCGCCTGTGCATTGAAATCCAACCCGCCGATTCCATCGGTCAGCGCTGTATTGACTGCCGTCTGACCGGTCAGATAGGGGTGTGCCTTGGGCATTGTGAAGTCTCCAAACGCGGGGGCGACGCCCCCAGAGAAGGTCAGGGAATCGAGAAGAACTCAGCCGATGAAGGAGCCGCCTTGCCGAACCATCGCACCAGAGCGGGCATATGGGCCAGGAATGTGTGCCCCATAGTTGTCATCAACCAGAGCTTCGCAGATGAGCGAGCAGGAGAAGGTGACACCTTCCGAACCCTGGTCGCCGAGCTGAAGCACATTGACCGTGCTAGTGTTGGGACTCTTCAGCACGGGGTAGTCCCGAATTCCACAGAACTCGGGCTGGTCGGCATCGTAGATGAATGCGTCGGCCCAGTTTTGGTGAGTGAAGAGGTTTGCGCCTCCACCAATCTGAAGATTCGACACTGCCATGACCGGGCCGGGGTTGCCGATACCGCGGAACACACGCTGCTGGGTCTCGAAGCCCACCAAGCGGAGGGTAGCCCAACTGATTTGAGGCGTCTGGACCGTATGAGCAGTGTTGCTGGCCTGGGCCGCACCACCACCGAGCAGGGCCGGGTTCTCGATCATGACCGGGTTGGTCGTCGAGGCCGCATCGTCACCGCCCTGAGTAGTCGTTCCCACATGGGCCGTGTCAGGGTAGAACGGCAGCCGGAGGAGTCGACCGATACCGGGGGGGCTCATCGCGGTGAAGTGAAGGCCGCCGATTCCCTCGATGCCCGCTGCAGCAGCCGATGCGGCCGCGGCCGCCATCTGCTGGCTGACACCCTTGCGGGCGAGCAGAGCATCAATGCGCTTGATGCGTCGAGCGATCCGACGCTGCTTGCCGGGACCCGACAGTGGAATCAGCGAGACCAGCTTGGAGCGGCGTTCCATGATTCGCGCAATGCGGCGCTCAGAGATGCCGAAGTGGTCGTCACCGAAGTCGTCGAACTCGTCCCCGAAATCGTCGTCGTACATGATGTGTACCTCATAGAGTGCGCAGAGCGCGAAGTGTTAGCCGGGGAGCCCGGCTTGGAATCGAAGGGGGAGCGCTACCAGCCGTAGGCGTAGTTGGCGCTTGCGTGGGCGTGGTCGTAGCCAACCGTACCGTCGGGGTTTGTCGTCACCTGAGGCGGAGGCGGCGTCTGGCCGCCACCATCCATCTTGGCCGCAGCGTTGCGGCAAGTCTCGGTGGCGACGAGGCTGTTGAGCGAACCGACGGCGACATCCTGCGCAGCTCGAGCGACACCGCCCTGCCAGCCGTAGCTGTTGGACCAGAAATGTCCCGCAGCGGCACCCAGGACACCAGCCCAAAGGCGGTAGTCCATATGGAGCTTGACCTGGCCGGACGCATCGGGCTTGCCGACGCGGAACTGCGACTGCTTGCAGGCGTAGTCAGTGGCCAGGTAGTTCACGCCCAGACTGGCTGCGATGTCGATGTAGTTGAGATTGGTCGCGCCAGCGTTGGCGATGTTTCCGGTCATTCCAAACATGATGGAGCTCCAGCGTCGGTTGGAAGCGTTGTGGCGGGTGAAATACGAATCCAGACTATGGGTCTTGCGCCGGCCCTGGTAGACTGGTAAAAGTTCACGTTCACGTTCACCCATGACCTTTCGATTCCATCGGCCTTCTCGGTGTGAACATTGTTTTATGAACACCGCCTCCCCGTTGAGCGCTCGCCCGTCGATGTTGAAAAAACCATCAGCACACCCACCTCCAGGCGAGCGCTCGGCCTCCGCCGCGCCTTCCCCCTCTCCGCCGCGGCGGGGGCCTTCCTCCGATCACTGGGCCCTCCCGCCGGACAGTCCCCTTCGTGCAGCTTCCGGCCCCATACGCCCCAAGTCGGCCCCACGGCCCCCAGTCTCAAAGGTGGTGCGCGAACACTTTTGCTACCGCTGTGGCACCCCTTGGCTCGACCAGTTCGCCAATTGTACGTCCTGCGGTGCGTCCGACCGGGGAGTCGATGAGGCCCGCCCGCTCCACTCGGTCGAGGGGGACACCAAACTCTTTCCCGGGCCCTGGCAGATGGTTCCCTGGCCACGCCAAGGGGCAGTCGTTCTGGCGGGTGGACCCGGTTCTGGCAAGTCCTCGCTTTCGGCTCTGATCCGCCCCACCCTGTGGCTCACCAAAGAGCAACAGCCCAAGCCCGTGGGAGAGATGTTTCGGCGTTTGCTCCCGCCTGAGTGTGTTCCTGTCGTCACCGTAGTGAATTCGGCCGAGGATGTCCGAAACGCTCTGAGTAAGATCAGCTACGGCCCCGTGGTCGTCGACTCGCTTACTGCGCTGGGACTCAAGGAGGGCCTTGCCGCCGGTCTGGCGGTGGTGGAGTGGGCCCGCCGGCGCAACGACAGGGCGCTGGCCATCTGCCAGGTCATCACCTCAGGAGATATGGCCGGCTACAATCAGATCCCCCACCTCTTCGATGCAGTCATCTTTACGTCAGCGGACCCCCAGGGCGTTCGCCGAATGCAGGTGACCAAGAGCCGGTGGTCAGCCCTCGGCGCGTCCTACTGGTCGTTCGATGGCGACGGCCGCATTGATACGCCGGATTTTGACGCGAGTTACAGCGTCGAAGGCAAGCCTGGCAACTACTACCTCCATCCGTTTCCGGTTCGCGGGGCCAAGTGGGCTGGGATGCTTGGCGTGGCTGCCGAGTCAGGCGACTTGCGCCCAGGCTATGCGAGCGCGGCAGTGGCCGCCGACTACATGCCCAACGGTTTTCTATTTCCCACCGACATCTACGAGCGACAACACTTTGCCGAGCGTCACGGCTTGGCCTGGTTATCCCCCTCAGACATCGAGGATCGCGATGGCGATTGACATTACCTGCTTTGAAGATCTTTTCCAGGGAGAGGACGGCCGCGGCCACCTGCTCCCTGTCTGCGAAAACTGTTTGGCTCGAGCCGCCGAGGACGGTGTCCGGCTGCGTGTAGAGTGCCGCGTCCAATATGCCGGCGTTCCGAGCTCCCGTCAGGACTTCCTCCTCCAGGTCGATCCGTCGGTGACCACCCCACAGCGCCTTGTACGGTTGATCATCGAGAAGTGCGAAGACTCACCGGGCCCGGAGTTTCACGGGCAGCTTCGCCTCAACTTTGCTCCCGAAGGGCATTCGGGAAACAAATACCAGAGCTGGACACGCAACGTGCGCTACCGGGCTGTCGCGGCCTATGTTCCGGGCGCGCCCACTCCTCCTACACCGGTTCCCGACATTCATTCGGGCCACCTTGCTCACGATGATGACGACGAGATCGACGACGACGAAACCGACGACGATCTCAACGATGCCGCCAACTTAGGAGAGACGGGCCACTGGGGCCCCGTCACCTCGGACGGCCAAATGCGCTTTGTGCCGAACCAAGGGCCCTTGCCGCTCGATGCGCGGGTACTCACGGACCTCGTCACCACCCTGTCCGCCCAGCAGCAGACAGCCATTGGGTTCATGTTTCGAGCCACCGCCCAGCAGCAGGCGATGTTCGAGCGCTCGATGCGCGGGCTGGAGTCATTCGCCCTCCGCTTTGGACTTCCCGACGCCTTCTCTCCGGCGCCGGGTGTCACTCAGCTTCCCGCCAGCAACGACAACCGCGGCGACCCATCCGCCAATGCGCAGGGGTCGGGTATGATTCCCATGCTGTTGAACACAGTTGGCAATCTACTCAACGCCAACTCTCCAGGGGATGCAGCGGCGCGGGCTGGCTCCATGGCCATGGGCAATCCTCCCCCGGAGGGAGCTGCGCGCCAAGCCGCCATTCGAGGGGCGGGCCGCATGGTCAATGCGCTTGCACGGCGCCCCGCCGAGCCCGCTCAGCCGGCGCAGCCGGCGCAGCCACTTTCGGGCGCTCCCCCTATGCCCTCCCCCCATGACGACGCTTGGGATCAGGTCGAAACAGATCCGCACGATTCGGTCGATGACATGGTGCACGACGACCTGGATGACGATCTGGACGATGACACCGACCTCGGGGGCGACCCCATGTCACAGTTTGGTGAGCTCCCTCCAGACGAGGTCCAAGACCTCATCGTTGGTTGGATGCGTGCGAAGCCGGAGAATAAGTCGTCGGTGATGGGGATGCTTCCGGCTCTCCAAAGCGAACTGATGGGCGGCGACTGATCGGATATGGACCCAGGGTAGGCCAGATTGGCTTTGGCCTGCTACCCTGGCGCAGAGGTGCAGATAGATGCCAAGGATCGCTTATCCCCAGAGTTCGTCCGGCTCGAGCGCGTACAACCCCATGGCTGGCAGTATTGGTCTGTTCGCCCTCCGCGCACCAGCGTCACTCTACGCAGCCCAGGCCATCACACCCCGTGCTGCCTTGGCTCAAGCCGACATTGTGAGCGGGAGCCTTCCAGGGTCCGGCACAGCCTTTGGCGGAGGTCGGCTCATCGCATCCAATGCAGTACACAGTTGGGCATCCTTTGCGACCGGCTTCACGGTGGCTTGGTGGATGAAGCCCTTGGCGACCGCGAACAACACAGCGACCATTTTCGACTGCTACATCCAAGATCCGGTAGCTGCTGGCTCCCAACAGCTTGTTCGTATCAAGCGAAACGGGACAACAAACAATATCGAGCTCAACTACCAGTCAGGTGGGTCACTGGTGGCCAACGGTAGAACCGACTCAAGCCCCTGGCAAGCCGGCTCGTGGGGTCACTACGCGGTCACCTTCTCGAACGCCAATACCCTCGTGTTCTACAAAAACGGCGTTGCGATTCAGTTCGACGTGATTTCAGACGCGGGGGGCTCGACCCCCACGAACGTCACCAGCCATACGTTCAACACTCCCATCCCAGTCGCAGCTCGCAACTGCGCCTTCTTATTCGGGGGCTCGCTGACCGGCGCTAACGACGACTTCGGGGGAGAGGTGTTTAACCTCGGGTACTGGAATACCTCGTTATCAGCGGCCGAGGTCGCAGTCCTTGCTGCCACCTCCAAACTCGACTTGGCCGTAAATAGCGGAGCCTATGTCTCTAGTGCGGCGTTGCAGTTCAATCCCAAATTCGCGAGCCGAGATGCGTCGACCTCGTACGCCGTGCTCCCCACCCAGGGCCTGGACGCCTACCGCGTCTTTATCGGCTCTACTGTTCCGTGAGGACTTTGAATGCCCCTCTCAACTCAGACCTGGACCCAGTCGGCCGTTCAAACCGTCGCTGGCAGCGGGGACACCGTCGCCGAAGTTCTGGCCGCCGTTAAGACCCTGGTCGACGCAGACTCCAACTGGAGTGTCACCGGCGACGGCACCGCCGCCACCCCACCCTACTTGGAGGTCTCGTCGGCCGCGATGGGAGCTGCGGGCCAGGTGTTCAAGTTGCTCTTGGTCAACGGTGCAACCACCGACGCCGCCTGGACCATGGGCGGAACCGGCAACTGGGCCAGCGGTGGTGATTTCGACTACGTGAGTGGAACCAATTGCCAGAGCGCCGAGGATCTGTATGTGGGCTACTGTGCCCCACCCAGTAATGGTACCGGAACGACCGCCGCGCTCACCCCTGGCAACATTTTCAATGCTACCGGCCCCTATGGTGGGACGGCTGCGAGCTCGCTGACCCGGTTTTCCAGTTTTGTGAAAATGGCGAACAACTTCGGCAACACCGGCGGCAACTACAACATCGCAAACGTCTGGATCTTGACCTGCGCTGAGATGATCGCGGTCGTGACCGAAGACACCGTGAACCGACTCAAGGTGGTCATCGCAGGAGCCCTGGTCGCCCCCCTCAGCGATGCGGCCGGTGAGACCATTAGCTCGAGCGTCGGGCGTATTTTTGGCATGACCGTGGCTCATTCCTTTGGGGGTCTGGAGGCAGATCCTGATGCTCCCCACCTCATCCTCTGGGGTAACGGCAGCAGCACGTCGCAGGCCACGGGCGGAGGGTGGACCCCGGAGCCCAACAACAACAACGCGACCAAAGGCGCCCAGAGCGTCCTGCTCTGCCACTATCCTGAGGACAACTCCGTTCGCCCTGCCTACAACCTCCTGTCGGGAATTAGTGACCGGGACTATACGAACCTCGTCAACTCGACGGGGGGGATCCGTCAGGGCGCACTGCAGGACACTGCCGGCAACATCGCCGCACTGCCCATTCCAATTGTCGACGGCACTACCAGCACCCGAACCAGTGGTCAGTTGCTTGGTATGATGAGGCAGATCAAAGCGCTGAACCCCAGCTTGTGTCGCGCTATTGTCCAAGACGGTGCCGGCAACACAGTAGGCGTCTCTCTCACCGGTTCTCGTGTCGATGTGGCCGAGGGTTTCATTTTCAGCAACAGTTAGGTGCTACCCATGGGCGACTTTTCAGCCTACAGACAGAGCCGTACAACGATTGTGGCGATCAATACGTGGGTGGCGGTCGTCATCCCAACTGGGGCTCGCAACGCCTTGATCATGCTGGAGGACAGCACCGCTGTCATGCGTGTGTCTCAGGACAACGCTATCGCTGCAGCCTCCCAGGGTGCAGTGGTGGCGGCTGGCGGGAACTACACGTTTGAGGGTGCCGCAGTAGACTCCGTTACTGTCTATGTGGCCTCCGATAAAGCCACCGTGGCGGTCTGCCAGTACACTACGGCGTAGACCATGCCTACCATTCATCTGCCAGCCGGAGGCGGCGGCGGGGGGGGAGGGCCCGCTACCCAGGTCATCGCGTCTTTTGTCGCAGGTGAGGCGCTCGCCGCGGGCAAGTGTGTCTCTGTCTTCTGGGACGCAGCCAGCTCATCTACGCGTGTTCGAGCCGTCCGGGCTGCCTTGGACGACCACATTGTGGGGATCTCGACCTCGACGGCGAGCGCCGGAGCCAACGTCAGCGTTGGCCTGGTGGGCTCATTTGCCGTCGCGTTTTCGGCTGCCCCGGCCGCCGCGAGTAACGGGCAGTGGGTCTTTGCGGATCCGAATTCTAATGGGGGCGCAGTGGTCTCACGTCCGACAAGTGGAGTGAACCTTATGAGGGTGGGCTTTTTGGCCGGAGCTGATGGCGTTACCGTTACCCCGACAGTCATCTTTTCGTGGGCGTTTATCGCTGCCCTACCCTGAGCTTCGAGGTTTTCCATGGCCGCATATAACGACTTTTTGACCCTCAATAACGCAGGCCAGATCGTCCAGACTGGCTCTGCCGACACTACGACCGTCCGCGGTAACCTCAAGGTAGATCAGGACCTGACGGTTAACGGTACGCTCGTCACGGTGAACGAGGAAACGCTGCTCGTCCAGAACAGCAGCATCGTGCTCAATCAGGGCTACACGACGAACTCAGCGAAAGCCGGAGCGCTGGTAGTCAACTACCTCCCGACGGCCACGACGGCCACGGTGGCCAGCGGAGGATTTGCCACTACATCAACCGTAGTGGTCGCCAATGGGGTCACGTACACCGCCGGTCAGCTCATCATGGTGGCGGGTGCCACCACTTCGTCAAACGATGGCATCTACGAGGTGGCGAGCTTCAATGCCGGCACCGATACCATCACTATCGACACGACCCCGTCTGAGGGGTTTTCGTCGAACGCCTTTACGGTTGACACCACGGTCGCCGGCTCGGTCACCGTTGTCACCGTCTCCGCCATGCAGGCTGGCACCGACGGCAACTGGGAAGTGGGTAAGGGGAGCTCGACGCCGATCTCCTTTTCCGACCTCCAGACCGCGAGTGGGATCACCGTCGCTGCCGACGATGTCACCACAGGAAACGCGGCCGCAAACTTCGAGACCACGACGGGTGGCGTCAAGGTTGCGACGCTCAACAACCAGGCGCTGACGCTGGGTTCCGTCGGCGGCAACGTCACCGTCAACGCCGCCACGTTCGATGTCAACTCCAACGCCGCGACCCTCGATGCGACGACGCTTTCCGTCGACAGCACCGACACGACCAATGTGACCATGACCGCGAATGCCGCGGGCAACAAGGTCCTCACGATCAGCGCTGTCAACTCCGGCAGCGGCGAGGCTCAGGCCTCGATCACCGCGACCGACCAGCTCACGGTCGGGGACGGGACGGGAACGCTCGTCTTCGATGGCGGTGCGCTCAGCGAGTCGGGCCTCACCACCGTCGCCCTGACGCCCAGTAGTGCGATGACTCTTACGGCTGGCGCGGCCTCGACTTGGTCCACCAGTTCCGGCGCCTTGACGCTTACCTCAGCCGCAGCGGCCACCTGGTCGACTGGTGCAGGTGCTCTCACCTTGACTTCGGCCGCCGCAGCGACTTGGTCCACAGGTGCGGGCATCTTGACCCTCGACGGTGCGGGCGGTCTTGCCATCGCAGGCAACTCGGGCGAGATCGACATTACCACCACTGGGGCTCTCGACCTCAACTCTGGCGCAGGCACCTGGGACGCCTCGACTCTGTCCCTGGACAGTAGCGATACCACCAACCTCACGATGGCAGCCAACAGCAGCGACCCGAAGGTCTTGACGGTTGCGGCAACCAATGCAGGCAGCGGTGAAGCTCAGGCCTCCATCACTGCCACCGACCAGCTCACGGTGGGTGACGGAACCGGAACCCTGGTGTTTGACGGCGGCGCGCTCAGCGAGACGGGCCTGAGTTCCGTGGCGTTGACGCCCAGCGGGGCGATCACGCTGACGGCCGGCGGTGCATCCACCTGGTCTACATCAGCGGGCGCTTTGACGCTCACCTCGGCAGCGGCGGCCACCTGGTCGACCAGCTCCGGGGCACTCACCATCAATGGTACGAACGGTGTCACGCTCCAAGAGGCCGGGAATATCCGCTTCAACATCACGGATGCAGGCGCCGTCGCGGCCAATGCGGCCGCGGGCCAGAACATCAACCTGCAGGTCAACAGCGTATCCAAAATCAAGGTGAACGCGACGGCTGACCGTGTCGACTTTGGTGCGTCCCAGAACTTTACCAGTGCCGGCGCGAACAACACGACCTACCCGGCAGCCACCTCGATCATTCTGACGAACAACACGGGGAGCGCTATTGCTCTCGGATCTGCCGTCGCGTTCGACGCCACCACCGGCCAGATTGTCCTGGCCGACAATGCGTCTGGTGCCGCTGGCGCAAACACCCGCACTCCGGTCGGTGTCGCTCTGGGTCAGATCAACAACGGTCAGAATGGCCCAGTTGCGGTCGGTGGCATTGTGCCGGCGAAGTTTGCCGGCAATCCAGGGACCGCAGCCAATACCAACGGCAAGGTCGTCTACCTGAGCACCGGAGGCTTGGCCACCATGACCGCACCCACCGCATCGGGGAGCACGATCTTTGAGCTGGGTATCGCCATGGGCGCCAACAACAGCGACAGCACCATCCGCATTCTCTGGCGGCCGCAGTTCACCGCTAATCGTCCGTAGGCCACGGCGATTGGGTGACATTCAACCGTGAAGGAGCCGAGCGGGCCCAGGGATATCCGGGGCCCCGCTCGGCGAGTTAGATCTCCCCACAACTCGGGGTGTTCTTCATGTTTTCCGACTCGACGGTCCCAAATTTAGCCGACCTGGTTGGCACGCTGCAGAGGTTTCCCTCTCTGGCTGCGTCTCGCCGTGCGTATGCGACGGCCCTTCTGCAGCTTGCTGCGGTAGAGGAGAGTGCCGAGTCTTTGGCGGCTCAACTGAGCGGGGACACTCCCATCCCCAGTGCCCATATTCGGACGCTTGCCTTTCGTCTCGGTGAGCTCATGGATGCTCGTGCTACTCTTGTGATTGAGTGCGACCGACACGGCCAGGCCGTAGCCGGTGAGATGGCGAAACCCTTTCAACTTCCGCCCCCCGTTCTATCGCCCGACGAACCCCTCGCCTTTACCTCATAGCGCAGCCGTTCTCATGACAACCATTCCTCCCCTGGTTGGTACCTCAACTGCAGATCTGAGCTCGATTACGTCTGAGTTTCGCGTCTTGGTCCTTTCTCTTTTCAATACAGCCACCGCGACCCACATCTGTTGCGTAGCGGCCTCGTCCCTCACTGACGCCTCCGCCGTATTTGCTTCGTTCTACCAGGCGGCCTGCGACGCCCTGCTTTCGTTTGACAAGGTGATGCTCTTTGGCTCCTGTGAGCAGGGGATCGTGTTTGATGGGTTGGAGCTCGACCCCACCGACCTGACCATTTTCCCCTCCGAGAACGGCGCGCCCTGTGTCACCGCCCTCCGGGTGGCGGCCACGCCGGAGCTGCGCGCACGGCCGGTGTGTGCGGGTTGTCCGGGTTGCTGCGATGAGCCAGAACCATGACAAAGCGCGGCGCCCCTCGGGGGCGAACGATGGCGCTTGCTGCTACGAGTCTCGCCCTGGGCATGGTGGTGGGCAGCACGGTTGGCAACGGCTCGGCCGCTCTCTCTCCTTTGTCTGACCCTGCGTTTGCTGACTGGTTCAAGGACAGCAAGGTGGCCGACGCCCGCGGCAATCCCAGGGTCGTGTTCCACGGGACACCTCAAGCCTCCATGGAGCAGTTCGACGCAGCTCGCCATGGCACTGCGAGCGGGGGCTCTCTCCCTGGCTTTCATTTTTCTGCATCGCGCCAGACCGCCGACTCCTACCGGCCGGTGGACACCGACATTCGCCCGCAGTTCGCAGCGGCCTGGGACCATCTCAACCAGAGACTGGCCCGGCTCGAGCAGACAATGCTCGCCGCGTTCAACCGCCACCATGGTACGGCCCATGTGGAATGGCAGAACCTGCTTACCGACGCGGATGGCAATTTCCCCTTGTACTACCGAGCCGAGGGGGAAGATGAATACCGACAAGCCAGGCAGGAGTGGTCGAGGGTCTGGGATGACCAGTACCGGATTTCCCCCAAATTCTGGAAGCGCACCCGGAGAGGCACGGTCGTTGCGGCGTATCTTTCGATGCAGGAGCCCTTCTATTTTGATGCCCGCCGGTCGGCTTGGACGCCCTCACTTGATCGAAAAGTCTGGTCTTTGTTGAGAGAACAAGGCCTCTCGCTGGAGAGAGATTTCGACGGCCTTATTTTGGACAACATTATCGACCCAGGGGATGACACCCATGGGCGCGTGGACACCGTCTACGCCGTCTGGAGGCCGTCCCAGATCAAGTCAGTGGACAACCGAGGCACCTGGTCGGACTCTGACCCGCGCATCAGCTTCAACATCCGTTAAGATCATCGTATCGCCGAGAGTTTCATGCCCGTGTTTAACGACCATTTGATCCCCCTGGAAGGGGGCCACGCTGTCTCGCGTGGCTGGCTCCCGTGGGCCAGAGACCGTCCCGCCGGCATCACGTTGCACTGGACCGCCACACGCGACCTCGCCTTGTGTCGCAAGCTCTTGGGTGGACCGGATGCAGAGCTGAAGGGCCGGGCAAGTGCTCACTTTGGGGTGGGCCGGACTGCGGACGAGGGCATCGACCGCTACGTCACTGCCGCCAACCGCTCGTGGCACGCCGGGGTCAACCAGACCCTTCGCTGGGACGGGAGCAAGGTCGCCCAGCGCGACCACACGGGCTCGAGGCGTCGCTGGACAGGGGCCCGGACGACCATCGGGATTGAGATTGTCAACGTGGGCTACGCCCGAAAGGGTATCCCGGCCGGTCCTGACTGGATTCGGGCGGCGGTCCCCAGCGGTTCTGTCGAACGGTTGATCGAGCCTTGGCCCGAAGCGCAGCTCGACATGCTTGTCGGGTTGTGTCAGTACCTGCAGCAGCGGTGGCCGCATCTCACCTGGCGCGACTACCATGGCCACGCCGACTTATGCCCTGGCTACAAAGAGGACGTGATTGGGTTTCCGTTTGCACGTCTTCTGCGTCGCGTGTTCGACCAGCCGGAGATCCCCGACATCTGGTCGCCCTACCAGACCATCGAGGGTCGCCAAGCAGCGCTGGTCAAGCTCAAGTTTGACCTGGGCAGCTCAGGTCCTGAAGGTGACGGCGTGGACGGCTCGTGGGGGCGACGCAGCGACGCAGCCCTGCGCACTTACCAGCGTCGACGCACCTGTGTCGAGGACGGGTACTGGACCCAGACCGTCAGCCGATGTGTGTATGCTGATTTGAACCCCCAGGAGGATTTTGTCCCATGATTGGACGCGCAACAAGCAAAGTGGTGAAGACTTTTTTCTGCGAGACCGAGCGGATCAGCTACCGACGCCTGCTGGCCTTCGTGACTGGCTCGGGCCTAGTGTTCTACGACAAGATCAACTCTGAGGAGTGGGTCATGCTCGCCATCGCGTTCATCGCCGGCGAGGCGATCCCCAGTGCCGCCGCTTCTTTCAAACGAGGTAACTCGTGAGTCGGTATCTCCGATCCCTTGACAGACGGCGGGTCCGCCAAACGAAGCGGAATTTCCGGCAGTTTGTCCAGACAGCTCCAGGCCCAGTGCCCCAGCAATCTTTGGTCAATCCCGGGTGGAACTGGATCAAAGGGGGGCTCATATTGTCCGGCCCCGTGGCCGCAGGGCTTGCGTACTATGCCACCCCGAATCCCCAGGATCGACTCTCCAATGCCCTGGCAGCTGGCGTCACAGTGCCCACGGCGCTGACCTTGGCCGGCGTTGTGTACGTCGACCTTAGCGGCTGGGGCTGGTAGCCAGGATGGATGGCGGTCTTACCAGTGAGTTTATGGCGCAGCTCGTCGACCTTGGGGTCACCGGGATGTTCATTGGCTATTTGGTCTGGTCGAACAAGATGCAGGCCAAAAAGCTCGACGAGTTTGTGTCGAAGATGTTTGACACCATGCAGGAGATGGAGCGGGACCGCAAAGGGGAACACGAGCAGATCCGCGACCGCTACGAAGCGGTGATCTCCGGTCTACGCCAGGAGATGAACGACCTCAGGACACGATACGACGGCGTCATCACCCAGTACAACAGTGAACGCGAGACGCTGCTTCACAACATTTCGTCCAAGCTCGACGAGGGGCTGTCCGAGATGAGGAAAAACTGGGATGAGCAACGCCTGGAGAGGCTCCGAGGCCGCGGTGCTTAGGCGCTTACCTCCATGGGCTGGATAGTACGGTCTTTCGTTGGTATCTTCTTTCTGATCCTATTCCTATCTTCGGAGATTCCCATGGCCCAGACCGGCTCATTTACCAATGTCATCCCCAACGCCATCGGAGGCGCGTCCTCTGTTGTCGCCGCCGACATCCCTGCCGCCGCTACCCGGACACTGACCAACGGCTCGCCACTGACACAGATCGTCACGCCCGGCAACACCGCTTGCAAGGTCAAGCTCCCCGATCCCGCCTACTCCCCCGGCGCCACCTTCACCATCTTCACGATTGGGGCCCAGTGCGAACTCCAAGATGATGGAGGCGTCACCATCGCCGCCAACACCAAGTGGGTTGCCGAGACTGCGGTCAGCGCGGTGTCCACTGGCTCCGCTTGGCGCTGTCTGGGTGTCACCGCCGTCGCCACCTGATTCCTGAATGCCCACCCACCTCTTTGGTGGCGTCCTCCGCGCCCCCGTGGGTGTGGTGTGCGCCAGTGTAAGCGGCAAGATCTCCCTGCACGTCTCCAGCTCCACTTTTCAAGGGCTGGGCGTGACAGGGGGGGAACCGGTTTCGGTCGAGCTGCCCCAGGTCGGGCCCAGCGATGGGTTCTACTTTGTCATCACCAACATCGGACCGCCAGAGTCGCCCGATCTGGTTTTGACGGACGGCACCAGCACGGTCACGACTGTAGGCGCTGGCCGCGGCACAGTGGTCGCGTGCGACGGCGCGTGCTGGTACGTCGCCCTTCAGGGATGAGCAGGGCTCTTGACGCTGCACCCCTATGACCATAGGGTGAAGGCAGCGCCAGGAGCCAGCATGAAGACTTGTGCGACGTGCCGCGACACGAAGCCTTTGACCGCGTTTCACCGTCAGAAAAGTTCGACGGACGGCCGGCGCTCGTCTTGCATGACCTGCAGGAACGCAAAGCGGCGCGCATCCGCACTGGCTCCCGGTCAGAAGACGTGCCCGAAGTGCCACGAGACCCTTTCTACCGTTTGCTTCTACCTGCGGCGGGGTGGCATTCCCCGTGCCTGGTGCATTTCCTGCGAGCGCGCCTACAAACGAACCAGCCAGGGGCCCACCCTTCAGGAGGCCGCGACCGCCCGGCTTGCAGTCGGGGAAAAGCAGTGCACTCAGTGTGACGAGCCCAAGCCGCTGGCCCAGTTCTACGCGAAGAAAGGCTCTTTGGATGGGCGCGAAAGCGCGTGTAAGGCCTGCCGAAACACGCGCCGACAGGCGCAGCATGTCGCGCCCGACCCGGAAGACGTGGAGCGAGCTGCACGCTGGCAGAGGAAGAAGGCCGCCCGGCAAGTTCTCCTCGCCGCAGCCCACGAAATGTCATGACGGCCGCGAGGCGCCGCTTAGAAGATACCTTCCGCAGCGGCCTCGGCCAGCTCGTCTTCTAAGAGCGAGCTAAAGCGCTTCGCCTCGAGCCGTGCTTGGAGCGACTGAGCTTGGCGGCTCCGGCTCAGGGCCTTGTCTCGTGCTTCGCTGGGGGTCGAATTCTCAACGTAGATGATCTCCTCGACCTGGTCCTTCAACTGGTCGTCATTGGCCAGAGGCGACGGGAGCTCCGAGCGCCCGTCGTAGTTGTCCGCGAACACGATCAACCAGTAGGCCCGCTGGTGGGTGTTTTGAGCTCGTAGAGAGTTGGGATCAGACCGGGCGACCGCCGTTGCCGCCGCCTGTTTGGCCTTATCCCCCGTATGGCGCTGTAGAATGCGCGCCGCAAGCATCCAAGCTCGGTCCTCGATGGCTGCGGAGTAGCCCAAAGCGGGATCGGTCAGGGGCTGCAGGCCACTGTAGGTCTGACGGGCGTGATCGCGGGCGGGCCTGGTTTCGACGGTGCTAAAGTCAGGGCGACCCCACGGGTCAAGCCGCTCCTCACGTTCGTGAGAGGCGCGCACTCCATGAGGAGCACCCCGACGACGCGCTGCGGAGCCCCCGCGAGAGCTCGCTGCGGCCACCAGGGCCGATGCTGTCAGCAAAGGAGGAAGAATACTCATGGGGCCTACCACACGTTTGCGATTGCTAAAAGTGCACCGGTGACCAACAGGGTCAGCACAGCCTCTAGCATATCACCGCCACAGTTTACAAGCTGAACAGGGGCACCCTTTCGATGTTCCAAAGTGGGCCCTATACTTTTTGTGGACAGTCGGGGCGTCATCCAGGGGATAAGGCAAAACAGGTTCCGTCCAGTCCTCGTCGTCGTCGTCGTCGGCCATTGGTGGCCCTGGTGGTGCGACGCCGCGAGGCGAATACCGGTTCCCGGGCGCGAAATAGTCAGAGTCTCCGCTGCGCCGAGCCCCGTCTTGCTCCGTGCCTTTCGATCCCTGGCTGCCCAGTTGCAGGGGGATTGACCCGACCTCTCGTTTTCTCAGATGCACCAAGTTCAGCGTGCCAGCGCTCATGTTCTTGAAGGCTCCGGCCCCCTGCAGGTACTCCACCAGGTAGGCCAAGTACCGTGGGTCGATCTGGTCTAAATACTCCTCCTTGACCTTGACCCCCAGCATGTAGCGGTTCGCAGTCTTGGATTTTGTCCCGAAGGACCCAGGCTCTCCATAGGTCCGCCAGACTTTTCCCACAGTTGCCTCAGATCCTCGCATCTGGATCCAGAAATCGGCTTCAGGAAAGTTCGTTCGCAGGTCTGCGACTTGGCCAAGCGTCGCTGAGACGTTGGCAGAGCCGCGCTCAACTTCCGCCAACTGGGTGAGTCCTTGACGAAACCGATCCAGGCTTTGCGGTGTATTTTTCACCATCTCAGGAACCAAGATCGCACCCAAGGCCTCGATGTATTCTGCCCGGCGCTTCAGCCTCATTCTCAGCTTGCCCACCTGCGCCATCACCAGCGCCCGCTTTTTCTGGAGTGCCAGAGAGGGCAACGTCACCGAGCCGGCCAAGGACCGCATCGGCTCAGGAAGGTAGCTTGCTCCTCCCGACCTTCCTTGATTTAAGATCGCCGCGAATGCCAAGACTGTCCCCGTGCAGACAGTCAAGTTTTTGAAGTTGGTTGCCATTGGTCGCCTCTCTTTTGCGAGCGAGTGCTATCACCTGGCCTCCCCCGCGGAACCCGGTCCCATCGCAGGCAGCGCAGGAGGATTGGCCGGGCCGACATACCCGACACATTCTAGCTCCGTTTGATCTTCGGCAAAGCCCTTCGACCACTTGATCCGGGCTTCGTGTGTCCACGCTTCCTAATCCGAGCCAGCCTATTCCCATTCGTTTGTCACAGAGCCTTGAGATTTGAGGGTCTCGACAACGTAATCGCTGCATGGCCCGTCTACCCACACTTCCGTGTTGTATTGGGCTGCTGTGAAGTTTACTGCCTTGCATGTGGCGAAGTGAAGCGTCGTTCCGAGGAGCACTGCTTTGCTAAAGTTCGTGCGTATGGCTACCGCCTGGTCGAAGTTGGTCTGCTCGAGCCAGCTTTCCGAGAAATCTGCATCTGTCAGGTTGGTCTGGTCCATATCGGCGTATTGGAAATCCGCGCCCCCAGCCCTGGCCTTTGTGAAGTCGGCCCCAGTGCATGTCGTCTCGGCCAGAGCCGCTCCTTCGAGATTCGCTCCGCGCAGGACAGCGCCTTCAAATGATGACCCCATGAACTCTGCGCCATTCAGATTTGCATCCGTGAGGTCAGTGTTGGAGAGATCGACGCCGTGTATCTCTCGGTTCGACAGGTCTACCCCCCTCAAGTCGAGTAGTGGGGTGGATTTCCCGGTCAGCGACGCCATCAGCTCTGCTGCTTGGCGGCGGCCGTCAGGACTTGCTACCGTCAGCTCGGCCAGCTTCTGGCGTATCTGAGGGTCCAGTTGTTTCGACCCACTCCGGCGCTGCCTTGCGGCCAGTGCGAGGGCGGCAACAGTCGCGATGGAGATGGGGCCGTTCATCTGTCGGGCACGTACTTTGAGTCCAAGCCGCCATCATACGGCCAGGCTTTTACTTCGTACGGGTTCAAGCCTTTTGGCCACTGGGTGCAGCCGACGTTGAATTTTGCGCGCCACCACTTTGCGTTGTCGAATTTGGCTCCAGTGAGGTCTGCGCCGAACAGGACCGCTTCTGAGAGGTCTGCGTTAATCAAGTTGGCGTTCGTCAGGTCCGCCGCTTGCAGGTTTGCGTCCCTCAGATCTGCCCCTGCGAAATTCGCGCCTTGTCCGAGGGTTGTGATGTGCAGAAGCTGAGCGCTCTCCAGGTTCGCTCCCTTAAAGGTGGCGAGTTCCATCTCAGCGTAACTCAAGTCCGCTCCCGCAAGGTTTGCCGCCGCCAGGTTCGCGCGGTTCAGCGTCGTGCTGGTCAGGTTCGCGTCCCTGAGGTCTGCTCCCCACAGGTCCGCGTCTGATAGGACCGCGCCTTCTAGGTCTGCGCTCTCTAAGTTGGCCTGCGACAGGTTTACGCCCGAAAGGTTCGTGTTGTATAGGCTTGCCTCTTGTAGGTCTACGCCCGACAGATCCATCGGCTCATCACCCATCCCCAGGCCCCGCCAGAGTTCACGCACTTGGTGGAGCCCCGCCACGCCACTGGCACGGATGAGCTCACCGGCCGCCGCCTTGAACTGGGCAAGCGTCGCCTTGTCGAGCTGGGCCGAGCCGCGTCTACGCGAGCGGGCGGCCAGTGCGAGTGCAGCGGCCGTGGCTATGGGGATGGCTGGGTTCATGGGTCGCCCCTTTAGTAGGTCATCTGGAAGGGCCGGGCTTTTGTTTCGTTCGGGTCAAAACCTTTTGGCCACTCGGTGCAGTTCACGTTGTATTTTGCCCCGTACCATTTTACGTCGTCGACTGTGGCTCCGCTGAGGTTCGCTGAGAACAGGATCGCACCACTCAGGTCCGCGTTGCTCAAGTTGGCGTTCGTCAGGTCTGCTCCAGAACAGTCTGCTTCCCTCAGATCTGCACCTTCAAAGTTTACGCCTTTTCCGTCGGTTTTGCTGTATCGAAGGATGACGCCTTCGAGTTTCGCGTCCTTGAACTGGGCGTTGCTCAAGTTGGCTTGACTCAGGTCGGCCCGGGAGAGGTTTGCCCCGAGCAGGTTGGCGCCTTTCAGGTTGGCGAGGGCCATCCAGGCGTTCATCAGGTTCGCGCCCGACAGGTTCGCGCCCGACAGGTTCGTTTCCTCCAGCTCTGCGCCGGACAGGTTCGCGCCCGACAGGTTTACGCCCGACAGGTTTACGCCCGACAGGCCCACCTGGTCTAGCTCTACACCCGACAGGTCCATCGGCACATCGCCCATCCCCAGGCCCCGCCACAGTTCTCGCGCGTGGTTCAGTCCACCCTTGGGGTCACTTAGGATGAGCTCCACCGCCTTCTCCTTGAACCGGGCCAATGTGAGCTTGTCGAGCTGCGCAGAGCCGCGCCTGCTCGAGCGGGCGGCCAGTGCGAGTGCAGCGGCCGTGGCTATGGGGATGACTGGGTTCATCTATCCCACCCTATGTTTTTCGCTTGGCCCCTTTGACGGCTGGTAAGCGAGACCCCGTTCAGGTTCGCGTCTTGAAAATCGGCGCCGGCCAAATTCGCCCGGAATAATTCTGCTCCAGTTAAATCTGCTCGTTTCAGGTTCGATTGCTTCAAGTTGGCTTTGGTCATATCGGCGTCCACCAGGTCGGCGCCTTCAAGGTGGGCACCTTGGAGATCTGCGTCGTAGAGATTCGCATCGTTCAGCCGAGCGCTTGTGAGGTTTGCATTCCACATGCTCGCCCATTTCATATTTGCACCGCTCAGGTCGGCACCTTCGAATTTAGTTTTGATCGCGTCTGACTCTTGCAGCGTAGCGTTGTTCAGTGTCGCGTCGCAAAGGTTGGCCTCGTCCAGTACGGCCCCGGAGAGGTCAGCGCTGGTAAGATCGGCATGTTTCATGTTTGCGCCAGTGAAATTTGCCTCCTCAGCAGCAACGCTTTGGAAATTTGCGGCTGTCAGGTTGGCTTTCACAAACTGCGCGCCGGCGATATAGGCTCCATAGAAATTCGCCGCTTCCAGGTTGAGGCCTGAGAAATCTACCCGTCCAAGCCACTTTCCCGCCCAGTCGGTGTCAGATAGGTCGGGGGGGCCTTCACCCCCCAGTGCCTTCCATATCTCCACAACTTGGCCCCCGTGCCCAGCGACTACCAACTCGGCGGCCTTCTCCTTGAACATGGCCAGTGTGGCGGCATCGAGCTGGGCGGAGCCCCGCCTACGTGCCGAGGCGGCCAGTGCGAGCGCCGCGGCCGTGGCTATGGGGATTGCAGGGTTCACTGACCCACCAGTCTTTCCACCATCCATAATGGGTTCTTCGACCGTTCTACACGCCCCGAGCCTACTTCAATCGCCACCGATTCACCGAGGTCTCCATATCGTACCCGCACTTTTCCAATTCCATCGAGGGCTGCATCTTGCCGGCGGATCAAGGTAAACGCACGCGGATCGTGCCTTGAAGTCACGATAAACGGCTGGTTGGCTATCCAAGCCCGGACTGCTGATCGCTCTGTCCCAGTGTTCCCCATGATGGGGCGCAGTTCCAAGTGAGGAACAGCGGGCCTCCGATGGCGCCCTACGATGGGGGCAAGGATTTCCAGTCCTCCCCGTAGGGTCGGCGCCGGCTCGCGCGCAATCGCCATTGGTTGGGTGCGTTCGTATACACGTTTTGTCAGGCTCCACCCAGTAGTCTTTCGGTCTGCCACTACCGTCACCCAGAGGCCGGACTTTTGGGATTCGTTGCTAAGATCTTCTCCAATCAAGCCTTCGTAGACTGGGTAGATCCGCGTCATCTTCTGCCATCTATAGTCTGGGTTTTGCCTGGTTAACTCCGCGATGTTTTGCGCGTGGACATATTCTGGGAGGACACGAGCCGAGCTTTTTGTCCGGTATGGATAATCGTCGACCTGGCCGGAGCCGCGTTTACGTGCCGAGGCGGCCAGTGCGAGCGCCGCGGCCGTGGCTATGGAGATTGCAGAGTTCATGGCTTGAATCCTTGGGGCCACACGGTAGTGGCGTCGTAAAGGGCTTCCCTTACCTCGTCTTTCCTCAGGTTCGCACCGGTCAGGTCCGTGCCCTGCACTTCCGCGTGCCACAGGTTCGCACCGGTCAGGTTCGCACCGGTCAGGTCCGCTCGATTGAGGTGCGCATATTGGAGCTTCGCCCCCTTCAGGTTTGCTTCCCTCAGGTTCGCATAATTCAACCCCGCGCGGCCCAGGTTCGCGCCACTCAGGTTTGCTCCCCTTAGGTTTGCGTCCATTAGATACGCATTCACCAGCGTGGCTCCCGACAGGTTCACGCCGGCCAGTTCGGCTCCCGCCAAGTTCGCCTCCGACAAGTTCACGCCCGACAGGTCTAAAGGCTCATCGCCCATCCCCAAGCCCCGCCACAACTCCCGCGCGTGATTGAGCCCCTCCCCCCCGGACAAATCGAAGTCAGGCCTCGAAGCCGAGCTGGCACGGATGAGCTCCCCAGCCGCCGCCTTGAAGCGGGCCACCGTGTCCGGGTCGAGCTGCGCCGAGCCGCGCCTGCTGGAGCTGGCGGCCAGTGCGAGCGCCGCGGCCGTCGCTATGGGGATTGCAGGGTTCATGGCTTGAAGCCTTTGGGCCAGCCTGTGCTGGTGTCGTGTATGGCATCCCATACCTCTGCATCGTAGAGGTCCGCCCCAGTCAGGTTTGCACCAGTCAGGTCCGCCTCCCCTAAGTTCGCGCTCTGTAGATTCGCATTCCTCAGGTCCGCGTTCCTCAGATCGGCTCCCTCCAACATGGTAAACGACAGGTTCGCGCCCTTCAAGTTCGCGCCCTCCAGGTCCGCTCGCGACAGGTCCGCAACGCGCAGGTTCGCCTTCTCCAGGTTCGCGCCCTTTAGGCCCGCCATTTCCAAGTCAACGCCTGTCAGGTTGGCCTCCCGCAGGTCCGCGTACTCCAGCTCAGCGCCAAACAAGTTTGCGTTGGTGAGGTCAGCGCCTCTGAGGTCGGCGTCACACATCTCGGCTTTACTCAGGTTCGCTCCCGACAAGTCTGCTCCCCACAGGTCCATCGGCACGTCGCCCATCCCCAAGGCCCGCCACATTTCTCGCGCGTGGTTCACTCCACCCTTCGGGTCAGCACGGATGAGCTCCGCGGCCGCCGCCTTGAAGCGGGCCAGTGTGTCCGGGTCGAGCTGGGCCGAGCCGCGCCTGCTGGAGCGGGCGGCCAGTGCGAG
>PVBE010065635.1_pt1 | contig 54604 bp, 38 predicted proteins | sample 1631181 | NCBI WGS metagenome assembly PVBE01 (sample SAMN08397723, study PRJNA350692) | Marine metagenome, whole genome shotgun sequencing project. | isolation source: water | place: Pacific Ocean | collected 2012-04
CCCAGGCCGCTCTGGCCGCCGCCGGAGTGCGCGGGGCTCCCGCGACCGTAAAGCGCAAGGCGCAGCGACTGGCCTCCCGTAGCCCCGATCAGTGGCAGGGGATGCTGGAAGATGCCGAGGAGTTGGAGCGCCGCTCGCGCAGCGGGGCGCGGGTGGACGTCAATGATTTTGCCCTGGTCGGACTGCGCTGGGCGCGACGCAGGTCCTGAGTAGTTCGCTACACTGCCTCCATGCAGCCGCAGACTCCTCCCGCCCGGATCGCTCTTCTCCCCGAGGTTGTGCGCAACCAGATAGCCGCGGGGGAGGTGATCGAGCGCCCGGCTTCCGTGGTCAAGGAGCTGGTTGAGAACGCCCTGGACGCGGGAGCCAGCGAGGTACGCGTGGATCTTGAGGAGGGTGGGGTCAAGCTCGTGCGGGTCAGTGACAACGGCTGCGGCATGGGGGCCGAGGACCTGGCCATGGCCTTCCACGCCCATGCCACGAGCAAGCTCCAGACCCCCGAGGACCTGGATCACATCGCCAGCCTGGGGTTCCGCGGTGAGGCTCTGGCTTCTATGGGGTCGGTTGCGCGCTGCACCATCCTCTCCCGGCCAGAGGAGCAGACCACGGGTGCCACGGTTCAAAACGTGGGGGGCAAGCTGTCCGAGGTGCGCGAGGCGGGCGGAGCCGTGGGCACCAGCACGGAGGTGCGTGACCTGTTCTTCAATACTCCCGCCAGGCGGCGCTTCCTCAAGCGCACCTCCACCGAACTCTCACGCTGCCTGGACGTGGTCCAGCGCGCAGCCCTGGCCCACGTGGGCGTGGGCTTCGTTGTCACCCACGGCGGCAAGCGCGTCTTCGACGTGGAAGCGGACATGGACCTCCTGGCCCGCATCCGGCGGACGTTTGGAGCCGAGCTGGCCGAGAGCCTGGTGCCCGTGGAGGCTGCCGATGGCATGACGCACCTGACCGGGTACGTCGCGCCACCGCGCTTCAGCCGCCGGGATACCGCGCGCCAGATGTGGTTCCTCAATGGCCGCGCCATGCGGGACAAGGTGTTGACGCGTGTGCTTCGCGATTCCTACCGAGGCTTCTTGGAGGAAGGTCGCCAGCCCGTCGCCTTCTTGCAGCTCTCAATCGAGCCCGCCCAGGTCGATGTCAACGTGCACCCCGCCAAGACGGAAGTGCGGCTGCGTGACTCGCGCCGGCTGTTCGGGTTCCTGGTACACCATCTGCGGGAGGCGGTACGCCAGACCGACATGTCGACCCCCGGCGAGTCCATGCTGCTGAACATGCAGCGTCGCGAGAGCCGTGAAGACCCGGCGCAGGCGGCCCTGCCCAACCCTGGCTCTTTGGTTGCTGGCTCGCCGTCCGCCGCACCCCAGCCCGGCTTCGAGGTGCACGAGGTGGCCGGACGCTCCCTCTCAGACGTGATTCCCTCTCAGGCGCCAGCCACTCCCTCGGATCTGGAAGAAGGCCGCAGGCAGTGGGCCGAGGGGGATGACCTGCGCGGGCCATTCCTGCAGATCGCTCGTACCTATCTTGTGCGCGCCCTGCCCGATGGTTTCGAGATCATCGACCAGCACGCGTTGCACGAGCGGACGACCTTCGAGGAATTGCGCCAGGACGTGCGCGAGAACAAGGTGGAGGTGCAGAAGTTCTTGGTGCCGGAGCTCGTGGAGTTGTCCCGCGCGGACGTGGAGCTTCTCTCGGGCCACATGGAATCCCTCCAGCCTATCGGCATCGAGTTGGCGGTCTTTGGGCCAGGCACCGTGGCCGTGCACGGCCTGCCTGCGCGGCTACGCAATCCGGACGTGGAAGGTGTGGTCCGCGATCTGGTGGACGTCCTCGGGCGTACGGGCAAGGCTCCGGGGGCCGAGGATGTGATCGAAGAGGTCCTGCACAGCAGCGCGTGCCGCTCGTCGGTCATGGCCGGGGACGCTCTCACCGAAGAAGAGATCCGCAGCCTGCTGCTGCGCGCCAGTGCGCTGGAGACGGATCAGACCTGTCCCCACTCGCGGCCCACCAAGGTGCGCTTCAAGCTGCCCGACCTGGAACGCGCCTTCCACCGACGCTAGTTCCGGAGCGCATTCAGCGCTTCTACTTGCCCGGTATGAACGCGGCCGGGGAGAGGTCGGGGGGATTCAGACGCCCATCGCTCTTGAGGTAGATCGTCGTCCCTGAACGCGCTTCGAAGGTCCAGGGCGAGGTCCTCGGGTCGACTTCTCGAACCTCCAGCTGGGCCGGAACCCGGGTCTTGTCGGCGAAATCCTGGTAGCGCGGGACCAGAATCAGGAGGGCGCTCTCAAGCACGATCGCCCCGCGCACGGCCTCGCTCAGCATGGCCATGCGGACCTCGCCCGTTGCGGGGTCGAGGCCCAGCAGGGCGCGCTGCACGTTGCCCTTCGCTCGTGCGAGGCGCGTCTCGTAGAGACGGAAGTCGGGACTCTGAAGGTCGAGCCACTCAAGCCCCCGGGCCTGCTGGGCCAGCTGCGCTGAAGGCAGGACGAGAGGATCGGTCCCTTCGAAACGGACCACGTGTTGGTTGACGGACAGCGGCTCGGGTTGCTCGGCGCTCAGGGCTCGTTGATCCAGGCTGATCAGGCGGATGCGCTCGGGTTGGCTGAGCGTGATGAAGTGACTGGACAGCGCACACCAGCGGTCGAGGGAGCGCCGATCCTCTTCGAAATCCAGGCCAACCATGGGCTGTGCATCTCCTTCTTCCACCAGGAAGTCCCCGCGCGGGCCACGCACCGAGCGGCGGTCCTCGCGCGCGAAGCTGGCGTCGAGGAAGGGACCACGGGGATGCTGGAGGAAGCGGATCGTGGCTTGGATCTCGTTGAACTTGCCCGGCTGTCGGATCTGGGCCTCGAAGGACAGGTCGAAGGAGTGGATGGCGGGCTTGCGATCGCCGCTGGTGAGCTTGTGCCAGAGGACCTGGGCCTCCGGTCGGGTCCCCTCCGGGATACGGCCCGGCGCGATGGGCTTGCCGTCGACGGCGACCAGGGCGGGCGGGTCCTGGCTCTCCTCATCCTGGGCCTGTCCCTGAGCTGCGAAGAGGGCCAGGAGCATCAGGGTGCTGTGGGCGTGGGCTGGATTCATGGGAGGATGGGGTTTGCGGTCGTGTGGGGAATCGAGCGCCCTGCTCATCCTAGTCCATGGTTCGCGCCCTAGAATGCCTCCGTGTCCGAAACCGATCCCCTAGACCGCCAGCACCTGTGGTGCCTCGTAGGGCCCACGGCCAGTGGCAAGACCGCCCTGGCCCTGGACCTGTGTGAGGAGTCGGGGGCAGAGGTGCTCTCCCTGGATTCCATGCTCGTCTACCGCGGGCTCGACATAGGGACGGCCAAGCCCTCCCGGGAGGAGCAGGCCCGGGTGCCGCACCACCTGATGGACCTGGTCTGTCCCAGCGAGCCCTACGACGTGCAGCGCTACCTGGGCGCGGCCAGAGAGGCCTTATCGGATATCCAGGGCCGGGGAGCCCGCGGACTGTTCGTGGGCGGTACCGGGTTCTACCTGGCCGCCCTGCTGCGTGGCCTCTTCGAGGGCCCGCCGGCGGATCACGACCTGCGTCTCAAGCTTGAGGGGGAGAGGGAAGCCGTGGGCGCTGAGGCATTCCATCAGCGCCTGGCCCGGGTGGATCCCGAAGCCGCACAACGCCTGCACCCCAACGACATGCGCCGGGTGGTTCGTGCCATGGAAGTCCTGGAGCAGACGGGTCGCACCCTCACCAGTTGGCAGGACGATTGGAATGCCGAACCGGGCCCGCGGCAGAAACAGGCACGACTCGTGGGCCTGTCCGTGGAGCGCGATGTCTTGGAAGAGCGCATCCGGGCGCGTGCGGCGATCATGCTCGATCAGGGCTGGCGCGAGGAGGCTGTCGCCGTGCGAGACGGACCGGGTTTCGGCTCCAGCGCCGGGGCGGCCCTGGGCTACGAGGAGGTGCTCGCCTGGGATGCAGGAGAGCTCACACGGGAGGAGGCTCTGGAAAAGATCGCCGTGCGTACCCGTCAGTTCGCCCGGCGGCAGCGCACCTGGTACCAGAAGTTTGACATCACCTGGATCCCAGCTGACACACCTGACCTGCTGGACCGGGCGCGGACGGTTCTCGGGATCTAGTCGAACTACGGGCGTCAGCTAGACCTGATCAGTTACCGACGTAACCGAGGGTCGACTATTCGTCTGCGCACTCAAAGGAGGCGAGGCGGCTGGCACGGACGAGGACCCCTTCCAGGGGGGGCGAGAGCCAGTTCTGCACGAAGCTGCCGCTGATGACGCCGACCGTGTTCCCGAACGTCTGCTCGATGCCACTCATGAACTCGTCGAGGCCGTCTTCAGTTCCCTTGGTTCCCTCTTCGAAGATGCCCACGATGGAGTCCACGGGGATGGGGAAGTAGAACCCGCCTGCGGCCAGGGGAATGAGCCCAAGAACCAGACCTTCCACGTGGATGAAGTTGACCGGGTTGGGCAACAGGCTGTTGATCGGGCGCTCGTCATAGGTGCCCGATGCCACGGCGTGGTTGGGGTTGTCCGGGTTGTGGTTGAACAGGTGGCGGCGCAGGGTCAGGTTGATCGAGGCCTTGCGCTCCCAGGCGAAGGCCCGGTAGCTGCCATCGCGGCTGGAGTCATAGCCCAGGAAGGTGCGCGTTATGCGCGGCACGGTGGAGCTGGCGTTCCAGTGGTCGTTGATGTCCGGGGAGGACTGGCAGCCAACGCTCAAGCAGAGAGCCAGACACAGGCCGGAGATCTTGGAAGACGCTTTTAGGGACTCGTTCATGCTCACGGTTTCCGCTCGCCGTGGATTCGGTGCCGAGGCCGCCGCATCCGGGCAGAGGGTGCTTGGAGGGTGCTGGGGGGGATAAGGGGAGGAGTGGGTCGGGACCGGGGTCCAGACGGACGACGATTATGGGTCCGGGATGGACGCGCGTCCAGTACCGGCCCAGAATTGACGCCCCTGGGCGTGGTCCACGGTTGGCCTACCCCCGCTCCGAGGCGGGGTAACCAGCCCCATGGCGCCCCGGCCCCCATTCCCGTGCCCCTCCCCTCCTCCTCTTCCCCCGCCCGCGGTTCCGGTCGACGACTGGGTCTCTTCGGGGGCTCCTTCGACCCGATCCACAAGGGCCACCTGGCAGCGGCTCATGCGGCTCAGAGGGCCTTCGACCTGGATCGTGTGATCTTTGTCCCAGCAGCCCGCCCACCCCACAAACCGGATCTTGAGCTGGCTCCTGAGAGTGATCGGCTGGAGATGGTCCGAAGGGCCATCGCAGGCGAGCCTTCCTGGAGCGCGTGCGACCTGGAGTTCCACCGTCCCGGGCCGTCGTACACCATGGACACCGTTGAACAACTGCGAGCCGAAGTGGGGGAGGATGAGGACGCGTCCATCTGGCTCCTGATCGGGGCAGACAACCTGCCCGGACTTGTGGGCTGGCACCGGGTTGCGGAGCTCCTCGAGGCCGTACGTCCCATCGTGATCCGGCGTGCAGGAGAGGAGCAGGACTTGGCCCCCGAGTTGGAGCAGAGGTTGCCGGCAGAGGCGCTGGAGAGGCTCCGAGCCGGGGTGCTCTCCCTGCCGCCAACTCCCGGTCGTTCGACGGATCTGCGTGCCGCGCTGCACGCTGGCGACAGGACTCCAGAGGATCTCCCTGAAGCCGTGGGCGAGTACATTCGCCAGCGCGGTCTGTACGGGGGCCTCTAGGTGCGCGCCTCGTGAGTTGTGCGTCCTGGACGGCACTGCTCGTGACCTTGGTTGCGACGCCGATTCTGGCGCGGGCGGCCTTGGCTTGGGGCTTTGTCGACAGCCGTGAGTCCGGCCTTGCCCAGCGCAAGCCCAGAGAAAACCCCGTCCCTCCAGTGGGCGGAATTGCCGTGCTCTTGGGGTTGGTGGGGGCCTTCCTTTGTGGCGAGGAAAGCCTGCCCTGGGCTGCATTGCTGGCGGCGTTTGCATTGGGTCTCGCGGATGACCTGCGCCCTGCAGGGTTGAGCCCGCTCGTGAAGCTCGCAGGTCAGTGCGCGGTGGGGGGCGTTCTGGGCTGGTGCCTTGGAGACGGAGCGTGGAACATGGCCGCATGGTCCGTGGCGGGGGTGGTGGCCATGAATGCGGCCAACACCTTTGACTGCTCGGACGGGGCTTGCGGCACCTTGGGAGTCGTGGGACTGGCGGGTCGCAGTGTCGCGGCGCCGGCTCTGCTCGGTTTCTTGCCCTGGAACGTGTTCGTCAGGCGGGGCTCGGAGCGTGTACCCATCGCCTACCTGGGGGACTCCGGAAGTCACCTGGTGGGTGTTCTCCTGGCGAGCTGTCCGGAGGCCTGGGGGATTCTGCTTCTGCCCTTGCTGGATCTGGGACGCCTGAGCGTGGTGCGCATCAGGCAGGGGCGACGACCCTGGGACGGAGACCGACTGCATCTGGCCCATGCGTTGGAGCGCAGGGGCTTGGGCAATCTGGGGGTGCTGGGCCTGTTGTTGGCCATACTTGTTGGGCTCCGCATGGTCCTGGATGGGGTCGTTCCGCTCCCGCGTTGAACGCTACTTGGGCCATTGCCCTCAGTGACCGGGAGCCGCCTGCCCGTTGGCAGGCAGTCGCGTGAAATCGACGGGGTCGGTTTTCGAATCAGGGGGTAGCGCAGGTCGTGACGGGGAGATCCCGGTCCGCTCTCTGCGCCTCATGGGGCTTCATTCACGGCGGCTACCCTCGCGCTCACCCCCTTTCCCCGGCGATCCTCCCGCCCCCCCTTGCCCCCGCCCCACCCCCTCCCGATAATCCTTCGCCCCTTCCCTGGCGAAGGCAGTCCCTGGCACTCCCGTGGCGTACCCTCTCACCGCAATCATCTCCGACCTGCACGGGAACATACCCGCGTTGGAGACTGCCCTTGCAGATGCCAAGGACCGCGGCGTCGAGCGGTACGTCTGCCTGGGTGACGTCATCGGATACGGAGCCGATCCATGCGGAGCCCTGGACCGGGTCATGGACCTCTGTGCCCCCGCCCACGGGGGAGGCCTGTGCCTTCAGGGCAACCATGAGTACGCCCTGTGCTACAGCGCGGAGGACTTCAATCCCAAGGCGCGGGCGGCGATCGACTGGACCCACGCGGCGATCTCAAGCGCCCCGGACCGAGCCTCGGAGTACTGGGATTTCCTGGGGGAACTTGAACCCTCGGCCACCGATGAGGCGGCCATGTTCGCCCACGGATCCCCCCGCGACCCTGTGCGCGAGTACCTCCTGCCCCGGGACGCGCGCGATGAGAAGAAGATGCAGGCCAACTTCGAAGCGATGCGCAGACCCGTGTGCTTCGTGGGGCACAGCCACGTGCCCGCGGTCTACTACAAGGACGGCACCCTGTTCCGCCCCAATGGCATCGATGGGCCCTACGCCCTGGGGGACCTGGACTCCAATCCCTGCATCGTGAACGTGGGCTCGGTGGGCCAGCCCCGTGACGGGGATGCGCGGCTCTCCTACGTGCTCTTCGACGGGGCGAACATCACATTCATCCGGCTCGAGTACGACTGGCAGGCTGCGGCCAAGGCCATTCGGAGCGTGCCCGAACTTCCCGAATTCCTGGCCGACCGTCTGGAGGCCGGCCGCTGACCTGAGCCTCCTCTTGGAAAAGCGTCTCCCCCTCTTCTTCCTGCTCTCGTTTCTCGCCCTGCTGGTTTTTTCTCGGGATGTCCCCGAAAAGGAATCTTCGACGGGCAATTCGACGGGCAATCAGACGGGCAATTCGACGGGCAATCAGACGGGCAATCAGACGGTTCATACACCGGGTGCCCTACCGGGGGAGGCATCGGCTGTTGAGAGCGTTCTGCCTGCCACCCAGGCGCGGCCCGACACGGAAGCCGAGCCCTGGCGTGAGACCCTCAGCCTCGGCACCTCGGGCGAGCCCGGCTACTATCTGGCGACCTTCGACAGTCGCGGGGGCGTCCTCAGCGAGCTGCGCCTGGGCCGTTTCTACAACAAGAACGGCCTCGATCCGCAGCAGAAAGAGGACCCGGAGAACTGGGTTCAGCTCCTGTCGGAAGTGAATACACCCTCGGGGATGCAGTCCTCACTCGGGCTCCAATCCACGTCGCCCAGCGAGCCCATGGTGGGCTTTCCACTCGATCAGGTGCATTGGCAGCACGAGGTGCTGGAGGAGTTTGGAGTCACCGTTGGCGTGCAATTCAGCCACGACACGGGCCGCGGCCTGAGCCTGACCAAGACCCTGCGGGTGCAGCCCAACTCCTATGACCTGACCCTGGACATCGAGCTGCGCAATAGCATCCCCGAGTGGGCTGGTCGGCAGCCGCGCCTCATCTTCACTCCGGCGCTGGGGATGCCGGCCAGCGCTGATGATGCCTACTACCTGGAGCCTAGTGCGGGTGTCAGCTGGGAGCAGGACGGCGAGCTGGAGGTCGAGCGCCAGGAGCTCACGATCGGGGAGCAGGAAGGTGAGTCCTTCCCACCCACCCGGGGCATCCGCTGGGCGGGAATGGACAGCAAGTACTTCGCCGTGCTGGCCCGGCCCGATGCAGCCACCCGGGGCCTGGTCAGCGGAGCCGGCTGGCGCAGCGTTTACGACCTGGGCTGGGTTGCTGAGCATCCGATAGACCCCCAAAAGTCGCTGGAGGAAAACAAGGAGAACGACCCCGTCAACGGGTGGCGTCACGTGACCTGCGACCTGGACCTGCTGCCCTCCCTTCCGGGTCCGGACGGCGGCGGCGCCAAGATGACCTTCAAGATCTACGCGGGTCCGAAGAGCAGCGCACTTCTCGAGGAGCACGATCCTTCACTCCTGAGTCTGGTGGATGGCGATCTGGGTTTCTTCTCCGGCATCGCCGCGACCCTGCTGGCCATCCTGGCCTTCTTCCACGGGATTCTGGGCAACTGGGGCTGGTCGATCATCTGCCTGACCCTCACCGTGCGCCTGGCTCTGTTCCCCTTCAACCGCCGCTCCCAGACGGCCATGGCGCGCCACGCGAAGAAGATGAAGCGCGTGCAGCCCATGCTCAACGAGCTCAAGGAGAAGTACAAGAAGGACCCCCAGAAGCAGCGCTCCGAGCAGGCGCGCATCATGCAGGAGGAGGGCGCCTTCCCGCCCCTCGGTGGCTGCCTGCCGATCTTCGTGCAGATCCCCATCTTCTTCGGTCTCTTCAAGGCCCTGCGGGTCAGCTTCGACCTGCGTCAGGCTCCCTTCATCGGGTGGGTGAAGGACCTCTCCGAACCGGACCGGTTGATGCGCCTGGACTGGGACCTGCCCCTTCTCGGCACGGTGGAGTACCTCAACGTCCTGCCACCCTTGATGGTCTTCCTGTGGATCCTGCAGCAGAAGGTGATGCCCAAGCCCACCGACGAGCAGGCCCTCAAGATGCAGAAGATGATGATGTGGATGCCGATCGTCTTCGGGTTCTTCCTCTACAACTACTCGTCCGGTCTATCCCTGTACATGATCACGACCTCCCTGTTCGGGGTGCTTGAGCAGACGGTGATCAAGAAGATCTGGCCCATCGACGACAGCGAGCAGCCCAAGAAGAAATCGGGCTTCATGGCGCGCATGGCCGAGATGCAAAAACAGGCTCAGAAAATGCAGGAGATGCAGAAGGCCGAGAAACAGCGCGCGCAGCAGAAGGGCAAGCGCAAGAAGCGCTGAGGGTCTAGCCATGGCCGGCACGGCAGCGGAGCGAACCCGGTCGACCATCTGCGCCGTGGCCTCCGCGCCCGGCGCGGGCGAGCGGGCCGTGGTGCGCGCCTCCGGGCCCCAGGCCCTGGAAGCGGTGCGCGGACTGTGCCGCGACGCTGAAGGCCAGCCTCTCGCCCCACCGGGCCGGGGGTTGTACGAGGTCCAGGTGGACGACGGGGTGGGGGTGCAGCCCGCTCTCCTGGTATGGATGCCGGGTCCGGGCTCCTACACCCGCGAGGACGTGGCCGAGTGGCACCTGGTGGGCAACCCGGCCCTGGTGCGTGCGGTTCTGCGGCGGCTGGGCGAGCTGGGGGTCGAGCCCGCGGGGCCCGGTGAGTTCACACGCCGCGCCTTCGAGAACGGTCGGCTGGACCTGACGCGTGCCGAGGGTGTCTTGGCCCTGGTGGAGGCGCGTAACAGCGAAGAGTTGCGCGCTGCGGGGTCCCTGCTGGCTGGTGGTCTGGGAGGGCGTATTGCCGCCCTGCGCGAGGTGCTCGAACATCTGCGCGCCCTGACGGAGGCCAGCCTGGACTTCGACCAGCAGGACACCGGGCACGTGCCCCTGGAGGAGATCACCGCAGCCCTGGAGAAGGCCCGGGCGGACCTGCTCGAAGCCCGCACCTGGGAGAGCCGTCGCACGCCAGCCAGTGGTCTGGCGCGGGTGGTTCTGGCGGGCCTGCCCAATGCAGGTAAGAGTGCGCTCTTCAACCGACTCACCCTGGAGGGCGACGAGCACCGCGCCATCGAGAGCGATCAGGCCGGAACCACGCGAGACGCCAAGATCGGGCGCCTGGCCCTGCCGGGGGGCCAGGAGGTCCTGCTGGTGGACACGGCCGGGTTCGATCCCCACGCCGAGGGCGTGGAGGCCATGGCTCAGGACCGGCGCGACCTGGAGTGGGAGCGGGCCGACCTGCTCCTGGAGGTCGTTGACCCGCTCGGGATCCAGGCCACAGCGGACAATCCGGCGACGGGCTCCGGCATCCCGCGTCTGGTCGTCAAGAGCAAGGTCGATCTCGTGCCCCCCCCCGAGGACTCGGGCGAGTCGCTCTGGATTTCCAGCCACACAGGGGCAGGGCTCACAGGGTTGCTGGCTCAGATTGAGACCCGACTGGGGCTGGCCATTCAGAGCGATAGCCCTTCCTCGTCCAGCTCCGGCCTGGAGCGCCAGCTCTCAGAGAGGCATCGCCAGGCCCTGGATCAGGCCCTGCAGGAGTTGGCTCAGGCGCGGGCCCTGCTGGGGGAGAGGGCCGGGTTGGATCTTGTGGCCGAGGCCCTGCGGAGCGCGGGGCTCGCCCTCGACCGCATCACCGGCCAGACCACCCCCGAGGATCTGCTCGACCGGATCTTCTCCAGGTTCTGCCTGGGCAAATAATCACGCACCGTCCCTGGCCCGAGAGGTCCTACGGGGGCACGGGACAGGTCGTGTTGGTAGGTATCTACCGCCTCCATCCCCACAAGATGTAGAGTGTGCGTCGGCCCTTCCCGACCATGAAATGCCCCCGCTGCAAGGAGGACGACGTCCACGTCGTCGACTCCCGAACTTCTGCCTCCGGGTCCGTCACCCGTCGTCGCCGGGAGTGCAAGAAATGCTGCCAGCGCTTCACCACCTACGAGCGCATCGAGGAGAGCACCCTACGCGTTGTGAAGAAGAATGGTGAGCGCGTGCGCTTTGAGCTCGAGCGTGTGGTGAAGGGCATGCTGGTGGCCTGCGAGAAGCTGCCTGTGGCCTTTGAGGAGATCGAGAAGGCGGCCGCACGGGTGGAGTCCCGTTGTCAGAACGAGTACGACCGCGAGGTGGAGAGCACCGTGATCGGTGCGCTGGTGATGGATGAGCTACGCCAGCTGAATCAGGTGGCGTACGTGCGCTTCGCCAGCGTCTACCGTGAATTCAAGGACGTGACCCAGTTCCTGGAGGAGCTTGAGGAGTTGGGAGGAGAGAGCGCATGAGCGCGCCGCACTCTTCCGAGGAGCCCCAGGCCGAGGGGCCGCCGTCGGCTCCCCTGACGGATACTCCTGACGGGCCTCCCCAAGGCCTTCCCGTGGGCCTTCCCGTGGGCCTTCCCGTGGGCCAGCGCCGCCTGATCAAGCGCGATGGGAGCGAGGTGCCCTTCGATTCCGAGCGTATCGAGTCGGCCGTGCTGCGGGCCCTGGTTGCCGTAGGGGAGGATGACTCGGGGTTTGCCCGGGACGTGGCCGAGGTGGTCACCCTGGCCCTGGCCTCGCGGCCGGGCGATCCGCCCGGAGTGGAGCAGGTTCAAGATCTCGTGGAGCAGGCTCTGGTGGAGATGGGCCGGGCCAAGGTGGCGCGTGCTTACATCCTCTACCGTGACCGGCGCGCCCGGGCGCGGGCGGCCCTGACCATCACGGATCGAGAGGAGCGCGAAGGCCGCATGCCCTGGGTGCGCGCAGGTGGCGGCACCTCTCCCTGGAGTCAGGCGCGCATCGTCGCGGCCCTCATGGAGGAGGCCGACCTGCCCCGGTCTGTCAGCGAGGACGTGGCCGAGCGCGTGGAGCGGCGCGTCTGCGATTCCGGGCTGGCACGTATCTCCACCCCGCTCATCCGGGAATTCGTGGACAACGAGCTGATGGCCATGGGATTGGAGACGGCCCTGCATCGGCAGGGTCCCATCGGGATCCCGCGCCATGATCTCCGACGTTTGCTCGGAGAGAAGAGGCCCAGCCTGCGCTCGAACCCGAGCACTGGCCCAACCAATGCACCGTGCCGAGCGGGGCTCGAAGACGCTGTGGCGGACGCCATTCTCGGCCGCTATGCCCTCGCGGACCTGCTCGACGAGCGCACCTCCGAGCTGCATCGCCGGGGTGCGCTGTGGGTTGAAGGACTGCGACGCCCACATCTGGCTCTCTCGCGCGCCATTCCCGCGAGCCTCTGTCTGCGGGGTGAGCCCGGTGCCCACTCCGGCTCCGAGATGCTTGGCGAGTTGGCTCACACCCTGCGAGGGGTCAGCCACGGAGTGGTGGTGGAGGGCCTGCACGGTGTCGTCTCGCCCCTGCTGCGCTCCGCCCGCGCCCGGGACCGTGTGCGGGATCTGCTGGCGGCCATGGGAGCCTTGAGCCAGGCCACGGGGCGCTTTCTGGATCTGGCCAGCCCGGGCGGGCGTGGGGGCGCCCTGTTGCGGCGCCTGCTCCCCGAGCTCGAAGCTCTGCGTCAGGCAGGCCAGGCTCATCCGCGACTGTATCTGTCCTGGGATGAACTGTCCCCGGCCATCGCCACGGACCCCAAGCTCCAGGAGCAGGCCGCGCAGCTCCTGGCCGGGGGCTCGCTGGTTCCGGTATGGCATGGGAAGGGTGCTCGCTGGGTCGCACCCGGTTGCAGACGTGGTCGCCGCGAGGTGGGGCTCTTGGCCTGCGGCGGTGCCGTGGCGCTGAATCTCCCGCGGCTTGCCCGTCAGGCGGGCCCCTGGCGCGAGGATCTGCTGTTCGAAGCCCTGGGGGCGCGGGTCCAATCCGCCCTCGACGGCATCGAAGCCCTGGACGCGTTCCAGCGCCGCCACCCGGCCGCGCGCGAGGACGGCCTTCGGGAGCGCCGCGGGTTCGCCGTGGTGCCGGTCGGCCTGTCCGAGGCTCTGCGCATCCTGGGGGATGGGGTCGTGCGCTCCGCCCAGGGCGCGCGACTTCTGGGTGTGATGGCGGACACCACTCGACGCTTCGCCGAGGAGCGTGGACTCTCAGTGTGTGTCACATCCTTCTTTGGGGAGGACGCCCGTTGGGCCATGGCGCAGGCGGATGCCAAGCTGCCCCGAGCCAGCCAGCCACGGCTGTTTGCAGACTTGCCCGCGCCGGAATCGGAAGGTGACCGCCCCTATGGTTCGGGATTTGTGGCCCTGTCGCCCGGAAGTTCATTGCAGGACCCCACAGAGGATGCTGGCGAACAGGCCATCGTGTGTTCTACCCTGCGCGCGGGAGCCTTGGCTTCCAATCCGCTCTGGGTGTCGGCCGATCGGGATCTCACCTCCGGTCTCGATGCCTGGCGTCTCTTTCACGAGCGGCGTAGCGGAATCTCTGAACCAGATCATCTCCCCCCCCTGACCGCTCCCGGGCCTGCCCCGGACACGGCCGGGGACAACCTGTTCTCCCCCGTCCGAAGCTAGGCTTCCGACCTCTATGCGTCTCAACCGTCTCGAACTGCAAGGCTTCAAGTCCTTCGCCGACCGCACCGTCTTCAACTTCGGTGGCCAGCACCTGCTCGGCATCGTGGGGCCCAACGGTTGCGGCAAGAGCAACGTTGTGGACGCGGTGCGATGGGTTCTTGGAGAGACCCGTCCGACCTCCATGCGCGGCGAGGGCATGACGGATGTGATCTTCAAGGGCTCCGCATCCCGACCCGAAATGTCCGTGGCGGAAGTGACCCTGGTGATCGACAACAGCGATGGCGTGGTCGTGGAGATGGGCGCCGAGTTTTCAATCACCCGCATGCTCTACAAGAGTGGCGAGGGCGAGTACCACATCGACGGCAGCAAGGTGCGCCTCAAGGACGTGCGCGAGCTCCTGTACGGCACGGGCCTGGGGTCACGGGGCTACTCTGTACTCGAGCAGGGACGCATCGACGCGGTCCTGTCCGCCAATCCGGCTCAGCGCAGGGCGGTCTTCGAGGAGGCTGCCGGGATCAGTCGCTACCGCCAACGGCGGCACGAGACAGGGCTGCGGCTGAAGAGTGTCGAGCAGGACGTGTCACGGCTGGCGGACCTGATGGGTGAGCTGCGCACACGCGTACGCTCCCTGAAGATCCAGGCCGGCAAGGCCGAGCGTTGGGTGGCTGCACGGGACGAGTGGACCCTCGCACGTGGTCGCTTTCTGCAGCATCGTCTCCACGAGCAGGATAGTGAGTTGGCCGGGCTCTTCCCGGAGCTTGAGACCCTCGAGGCAAGTCAGAGTGCACTGCGGGCAGAGAGGTCCGCGGCCGAGGAGCAGGTCTGTGCGCAAGAAGAAGAGCGCTCGCGGGTCGTGGCTGAGCTCGATTCCATCTCGACCCAGGTCGGAAACCTGAATGCTGCTCTGGCCACCCTCGACGAGCGCAAGACCCAATTGGCTCTGCGCGTTCAGGCGTGGCGTGGTTCTGCACAAGAAGAAGCGGAGCGTGCGCAGGAGCTCGAGAACCAGATCGCCGATCGTCGCGCGGAGCAGGAGGTTTCCGGGACCGAACTCGTCGAGCTGGAGGTGGTAGCGCGAGAGGCCGAGGAGGAGGCTGCGGGTTTGAAGGACCGGGTGCTCGCTCTCTCCCGCAGCTACAAGCAAGCACGCCAGGACTCCGCAGACCAGAACGAGCGGCTGCTCGCCTGTCTGCACGAGCGCACCGGAGCCCAGAACCGGACCGTGCATCTGGAAGCCGCGATCGGGGACGCTCGTACGCGCTTGGGGCGCGCCACCAAGCGGCTGGGCCAGGTGGACGGAGAGCTGGCGGGCGCGCGCTCGAGCGTGGAGAAGATGCACGCCCTTGCGGTTGAAGCTCAGCAGAATCTGGAAGCTCGGGACAAGGCGCAGGCCGGGATGCTGAGCGACCTGGCTGTCGCCGAGGAGGCTCTGGAGAGCGGCCGATCCGAGCTGCGGGAGCACAAGCTGGCCCACGCAGGCCTCGAGGCGAGGCGCGAGGCTCTCCTGGAGAGCGGTGGCGGGGAAGGCGGCCTGGCTGCTGGTGCGCGTTGCGTACTCCAAGCCGTAGAGGATGGAGCCGGGCCCTGCACCGCGGGCACTCTGCACGGACTGCTGGCGGATCACCTGCACGTGGAGGCTCGCCTGGCGCGGGCCCTGGATGCGGTTCTTGGGGAGAAGGCCCAGGCGCTCTTGGCACCCGGTGCTGGCGAGGCTCAGGTTGTCCTGGAGTGGTTGGCCACGGGCGAGCACGGGCAGGCAGAGGTGCTGGTTCCCAAAGGTATGGGCTCCGATGGCATCACGTCTGCTTTGGGATCCGTCAACCTGGGCCGCTTCGACACACCTTCGTTCCTCGCATTCGAACCCTACGGTGCCAGCGTAGAGGGCCGCCTGTCTGAACTGGTGCAGTGCGCCGAGGACCTGCGCCCTCTGGTGGACAATCTCGTTGGGGATGTGGTGGTGGTGCGCGATCTCGTCAGCGCTCTCGATCTGGTCAAGCGCGAACCTCACTGGCGCTACGTGACCCCCAGCGGGGAGCTCGTGGATGCTGCGAGTGCCGTGGGTGGTTCCCGGGAGCTCGCTCAGGGGGCCATGGGGCGCAGGTCCATGGCTGAAGAGTTGGACTCCGAGATGGAATCCCTCGAGGCACTGCTGGGACAGGATCGCGAGGGCATCATCCAGTTGGAACAGACCGCTGCGGCCAGTCGTCTGGCTCATGAGCAGGCGGCCGACGAACATGAGGTCGCGCGTATTGCGGCGGCGCAGGCCAGCGGCGAGGCGCAAACCGCCTCGGCCCGCTTGACCGATCAGGAGACGGTGCGCGAAGAGCACGCCGGCATGGAATTGCGCGCACGCGAGGAGCTGGCCGCCTTGGCAAACGACCTGCAGGTTGCCCAGGACAAACGCATCAAGAGCGAGCAGGTCTTCACGCAGACCAACGAGCGCCTGGATGAAGTGGAGAAGACGCGTCGGGGCATGGAGGAGGAGCGCGAGGCTCTCTCCAAGGCGGAGGCCAAGGCGCGAGTGGAGACCACCCGGCTGCAAGGCGAGCTGGAGGCCTTGCGCGGGCGCGTGGAGGGCAGCGTGCGCCGCTGCGAAGAGGACCAGGCGGAACGACTCCGTGCCGAGGGGCGCTCGGCCAATTTCCTGGCCAACGCGGACCAGGGCGAGCGCGATGCCGAAGCGCTGACTCAGGATGGCCAGGGTCTGACCCTCAAGAAGGATGAATTTGAAGCCCGTTTGGGGGAGCTCCGCGAATTGGAGCGCAGCGGGGCGGCCCGTACCCGTGAGGTGCGCGAGCAGGCTGAAGGGGTGCAGCGCAACCTGGATCAGGTCGTGGAGGACCACTCGGAGAAGCGCCTGTGCGCGCAGCGCGTGGAGCTGGCACGGGAAGAGCTCCTGATCCGAGCCACTGAAGATCTCGACCTCCAAGCCAGCGACCTGCGGGAGGACTTTGAGCCAGAGGCCGAGCTGGCCCAGTCCGGCGCGATGCTGGCACTTGAAGACCGGGTCACGGAGTTGAAGGCCATTCTCGAGAAGCTGGGTCCGGTTAACACCGAAGCCGTGGATGAACTGGCCGAGGTCGAGGGGCGCCTGGGATTCCTGGAGACCCAGTCCGAAGACCTGGCCACCTCACGCAAGACCCTGATGGACACCATCGAGAAGATCGACGAGGAGAGTCGTCGGCTGTTCGAGGAGACGTTCACCGTCGTGCGCGAAAACTTCCGCAACATCTTCCGACAGCTGTTCGGTGGGGGAAAGGCCGACGTGATGCTGGAGGAGGGCGTCGATGTGCTGGAGGCGGGTGTGGAAATCGTCGCTCGTCCGCCGGGGCGCAAGTCCCTCTCTATCGGGCTACTCTCTGGTGGGCAGCGCTCCATGACGGCATTGGCTCTACTCTTCGCGGTGTTCAAGACGCAGCCCAGTCCGTTCTGCGTACTGGATGAGGTCGACGCCGCCTTGGACGACGCCAACATTGACCGTTTCCTGGGCATGCTGAATGGCTTTGCCCAGACGACCCAGTTCATCGTGGTTACCCACAACAAGGGCACCATGTCCGCCTGCCAGTCGCTGTTCGGCGTGACCATGGAGGTGAAGGGCGTCTCGCGCTTCGTCTCGGTGGAGCTGGATGACGTTGAGGAACTTGCCCCCGGAGAGACCACGGGGACGTCCCGCTCCACCGATGCCGTGGATGCGGAAAGCCGCGAGCCCGTGGTGGAACTCGTTCCCCCGACTCCGACGGTGGCCTCGCGGTCCGAGGCCGTGGGCGATTCGGTGGGGGCTGGCTCGGCGCCGGAGTAGAGCGGGGCACACGGGGTCCTACGGCTCCTGGTCGCGGCTGTCTCGCTTCGGATCCAGGGCATACGCAGGTATGAGGCCGGTGTGTAGGAGGGGCAGATGTGGCCCGGGGGATAGGCCTCCAAGGCCCTGAGAGGGGGGCCGATGGAACTCCCGAGGGCAGGGCTCATGCTCGCCCGGACCACCTGTCGACTACTGGAGGGTCATTTTCCTCCCCCTTCCCGCCCCCCCGGGGAAGGGCCAGCCCCTTGGTCGACCCCATGACAGATCCCCAATCCAACCTGTTTGAGTTGGTTCAAAAGCAGCACTCCCAAGAGTCCCACGCCGCACTGCATTGGGAAGGATCCCTGGGCGAGTACCTGCAGAAGGTGGAGGAGACCCCGCGCCTCGCACGCAATGCCTGGCAGCGGATGCTGGAGATGATCGAGTCTCACGGCATGGAGTCCGTCGTCGGCCGCGGTCGCGCCAAGCGCTGGAATCTCTTCAGCGATCCTTTCGGTGAGGGCCGTGATGCGATCTACGGTTTGGACGGCCCGCTGTCCGAGCTGGTCGACGTGATCCGTGCCGGTGCTCGGGGCCTGGGGCCTGAGCGTCGCATCCTGCTCCTGCACGGGCCTGTAGGCTCGGCGAAGAGCACCATTGCCCGCCTCCTGAAGTCAGGGCTGGAGCACTACACCCATACACCTGGTGGAGCGATCTACACGTTCTCGTGGCACGTGGATGGAGAGGTGATTGACTCGCCGATGAATCAGGATCCACTGCTCCTCATCCCTCATGAGCAACGGTCCGAAGTTACGTGGCGCTTGAACGATCGTCTGCAGGCTGAGTATGAGGTGCGCATCGAAGGCGAGCTCGACCCCGTCAGCCGCTTCTACTTCGGTCTGCTCATGGACCGCTACGAGGGGGACTGGACCAAGGTCGTGGAGCACGTCCGTGTGCGCCGCTTTGTCTTCAGTGAGGCAGACCGCGTGGGTATCGGCACGTTCCAGCCCAAGGACGAGAAGAACCAGGACTCGACGGAGCTGACCGGCGACCTCAACTTCCGCAAGATTGCGGAGTACGGCTCCGATTCCGATCCGCGAGCCTTCAACTTCGACGGGGAGTTCAACGTGGCCAACCGCGGTCTGGTTGAGTTCGTCGAGGTGCTCAAGCTCGACGTGGCTTTCCTGTACGACCTCCTCGGTGCTACCCAGGAGCACTCGATCAAGCCCAAGAAGTTCCAGCAGACCTCCATCGACGAGGTCATCCTGGGCCACACCAACGAGCCCGAGTACCGCAAGCTGCAGAACAACGAGCTGATGGAGGCCTTCCGGGACCGCACCATCAAGATCGACATTCCCTACAACCTGAACCTGTCCAGCGAGGTGGAGATCTACCGGCGCCGCTACGGTGACCGACACACCTCCCAGCGTGGCATGGCGCCCCACACCCTGGAGCTGGCCTCCCTGTGGGCCGTGCTCACCCGCCTGGAGGACCCCACGCACCCCAGCCTCTCGCTGCTCCAGAAGGCGCGTCTGTACGACGGCCAGGAGGTGGCGGGCTTCACTCCCGAGCAGACCCTTGAGCTGCGTGCCGCCGCGATCCGCGAAGGTCTGACCGGTATCAGTCCGCGCTTCGTGCAGGACCGCATCGCCACCTGTCTGGTGGGGGACAAGCCCACCATTCATGCTCCGGACGTCCTCAACGCGATCGAGGACGGCCTCGGACATCACTCCATGATCACCTCTGAGGAGCAGCGCAAGCGCTACCTGGAGCTCGTGGCCGTGGTGCGTGAAGAGTACGAGTCCATGGTCAAGCACGAGGTGCAGGTGGCTATCGCCTCCGACCGTGAGGCGATTGACCGCCTGTGCTCGAACTACCTGGACAGCGTACGCGCCTACACCACCTGCGAGAAGCTCCCCGCTGAGCAGGGCCAGGGCCACGATCCCGATGAGCGTCTCATGCGCGCCATCGAAGAGAAGGCCGAGATCCCCGAGTCCCGCAAGGATGACTTCCGGCACGAGCTGATGAACTACATCGCGGCTGTGCACCTCGAAGGCGAGACCTTCGATTATCGCAAGAACAAGCGCCTGACCCGCTCGCTGGAGCTCAAGATGTTCGAGGATCGACGCGACTCAATCCAGCTCACCAGCCTGGTCTCGTCGGTTGTGGATCCCGAGGCCGAGCAGAAGATCTCCGTCATCCGCCGGCGACTCATGGAGCAGTTCGGGTACGACGAATCCTCAGCCAGCGAGGTGCTGCGTGAGGTTGCTGATCTCTTCGCACGGGCCGACATTGAGCCCGAAGAGCTTCCCGATCAGGAGGCCGCGGCCTAGGCCAGAGCCATGGGGGGACAGGTCTACCGAATGGAGCGCGACCGTGCTCGCTTCCGCGATATCGTGCGTGGACGCTTGCGGGAGGACCTGCGCAAGTACCTCTCGACCTCCGAGCTCCTCGGTCGCCAGGGCAAGCAGACCATCTCCATTCCCATCCCCCAAGTGGAGCTGCCTCGTTTCCGCTACGGGGACAACTCGGGCGAAGGCGTAGGTCAGGGCCCCGGAGATGAGGGCGATCAGATGGATGGAGACGGGGCCGACGGCGCTGGTAGTGCGGGCGAGCAGCCCGGTCAGCACATCCTTGAGGTGGAGGTGGACCTGGCCGAGCTGGCCGAGATGCTCGGTCGCGAGCTGGCCCTACCGAACATCCAACCCCGTGGGTCCCGCCAGTTGCATACCGAAGGCGGGCGCTACACGGGCATCCGCTCCCAGGGGCCCGACTCCCTGAGGCACTTCAGGCGCACCTTCCGGCGCGCCCTCAAGCGCACCATCGCCAGTGGCGAGTGGGATCCCAAGGACCCGCGCGTGATTCCGATGAGGGATGATCAACGCTTCCGCTCGCGGCGTACCCACCCCGAGCCCGAGTCCAGCGCCGTGATCTTCCACATGATGGACGTCTCGGGCTCCATGGGGCGCGAGCAGAAGGACATCGTGCGCATCAAGGCCTTCTGGATCGATACGTGGCTTCGCAGCCAGTACAAGAACATCGAGGTCGTCTACATCGTGCACGACGCGGTGGCCAAGGTTGTGGATCAGGAGGCCTTCTTCCACCTGCGCGAATCCGGCGGCACGAAGATCAGCTCAGCCTATGAGCTTTGCCTGAAGCAGATCCAAGAGCGCTACCGGCCCGAGAACTGGAACATCTACCCGTTCCACTACTCCGATGGGGACAACTGGTCCGCTCGAGACACGGCACGCTGCGTGGCACTCCTGCGCGAAGAGATCCTGCCCTGCGCGAATCAGTTCTGCTACGGACAGGTCAAGAGTGCCTACGGCTCGGGACAGTTCAAGAAAGACCTGGACCACGCCCTGGGCCATGATGAGCAGGTTGTGACAACCGCGATCCACTCGCGCGAGGGTATCGCCGAGTCCATCCGGGCCTTCCTGGCGGAGGGTCGTTAGTCATGGCTACGGGAGGCCATCTGCCCGCGGATCTGCGGCGCCAGGCGCGACTCACCGAGGCGGCAGCGCGCGAGGTGGGGTTGGACTTCTTCGACGTGGTCTTCGAGATGCTCGATGCTGCTGACGTGAATGCCGTGGCGGCCTACGGAGGATTCCCCGTGCGCTATCCCTCCTGGCGCTTTGGAATGGACTACGAGCGTCTGCAGAAGGGCTACGACTATGGCCTCTCCAAGATCTACGAGCTCGTCATCAATAACGACCCGACCTACGCCTACCTGGTACGTTCCAACTCCATGATGGAGCAGAAGCTGGTCATGGCCCATGTGATGGGGCACGCGGACTTCTTCAAGCACAACGTGTGGTTTGGCCCAACCCAACGGTCCATGGTGGAGCAGATGGGCTACCACGCCGCCCGCATTCGCAGCTTTGTGGAGAGCTATGGACAGGACACGGTCGAGCGTTTCCTGGACGTTGCCCTGGGCCTGGATGGCTTGATCGATCCGTACCTACCCCTGCGCGAATCCCGTCGTTCGGAGTGCCGGCGCGAGGCCATTCAATCCCGCGCGGAGCGGGCCCGCACGGACTTCGAGCAGCACTGGGGAGATGGTGCGGAGCCCTCACGACCCGGACCACGTCCCAGCCGCTCGGCCCCCACGACCCCCTCAAGCGGTGACCTGCCCACCTTTGACATCCTGGGATTCCTGGTGGAGCACGCGCGGCTGCCCGACTGGCAGGTGGAGATCCTGCGCATGGTGCGAGCCGAGGCGTACTACTTCATTCCCCAGCGCCTGACCAAGATCATGAACGAGGGCTGGGCCAGCTACTGGCATTCGCACCTGCTCACCCACGGGCTACTCGACCCCTCCGAGATCGTGGACTTCGCCGACTGCCATGCGGGCGCGACCGCCGTGGCTCCCGGCCAGCTCAACCCCTACAAGCTGGGGATCGAGCTCTTCCGCCACGCTCATGCGCGCGGGGACGATCTGTTCCAGCTGCGCCGGGTACACAACGACGTCTCGTTCATCGACCATGTGGTGGATGAGGAGTTCGCCCAGACCAATCAGCTGTTCGTCTACCGCCGCAATGCCCGTACGGGCAAGAACATGGTCGTGGATCGGGACTGGGTGGCCATCAAGGAGCAGCTGCTGAGAGAGCTCTCGTGGTGTGGCAGCCCCCGCATCCAGCTGGCGGAGGCCGACGCGGACGGAGAGGGCGGGCTGCTCCTGGTGCACCAACACGAAGGCCGCGATCTGAAGCTCGACGAGGCCGGGGCGCAGTTGAAGACCCTGGCGCAAGTCTGGGGAGGGCCCGTGCACCTCCTGACCCTTGAGGAGGGCGTGGGGCGCCGCATCTCAACCGATGGTCAAGAGGTTTCGGTGATCGAAACCCCCCGTGCCCAGGACGTCTGCGGCGGTGAAGAGTCGGCGCAAGCCTCCTAGCCTGACCGAACTCGCCCCCGTGCTTGCATCGCCTCTATCAGGGCGCGATTCTGGGCCCATGGTCTTCCAGCACGAGTTCTCCTGGTCCGCTTCCCGGGCCGCAGGTTTCTCCACCTGTCGCCGGCGTTACTACTTCGACTACTACCTCTCTTGGAGCGGGTGGAACGCTTCGGCTCCCGAGGAGCGTCGCACGGCCTACCTGCTCAAGAAGATGACGCGCATGCCCATGCTGGCCGGCGATCTCGTGCACCAGGCCATCCAGCGCTGGTACCAGGGACGAGAGCAGGGCCGGGTGGGGACCCTGGAGGATTGCACCGGGTGGGTCACGGACCAGCTGCGCTCCAAGTACAAGGAGTCGCGAGATGGAAAGTGGAAGATGCGCCCGGCCAAGCTGTGCCATCTCGCCGAGCACCACTACGGGGAGTCCTGTGTGGATGAGTCCGGGTCGGAGGCGGCCGACTACGGCAAGCGCTTCCTGGAGCGCATGCACGGCGCCTTGACCTGCTTCTTCGAGAGCCCCGAACTGGAGGGGGCGCGCAAGGTAGAACCCCAGGACACCCTGGCCTGCGAGGACATGTCCACCTTCGAGCTGTTCGGCACGAAGATCTACGCCGTGCCGGACCTGGCCTACCGCGACGGCGACGGGCAGGTGCAGATCCTGGACTGGAAGACCGGGTCACCCCGCGAGGCCGACCGTTTCCAGTTGGCCATCTATGCTTTCTACGCCCAGGACAAGTGGGGAGCCGAGCCGACAGAGGTCGTCTGTAAGGACGTCTATCTGGGTCGAAATGAGATTGTGGAACAGGCCTACGACGGCGATCAACTGGACGAGGTCATGGGCCGTATCGAAGCCTCCATGACCCAGATGCGCGCCTTGCACTTTGACGCGGACGCAGGGACGGGCGACGTGGAGGACTTTCCCATGACGGCCGAGGACGAAGGGGGCTTGCAGGAGTGCCGCTCGTGCAACTATAGAGAACTCTGCGCCCGCCCCTAGGGCGCCTCAGGACCCAACCCGTGAGTTGTCCACCCCCCGACCAAGATCTCAGCGTCCTGCCGCGGGTGTCCGTGCTGATTCCCACCTGGAATGGCCTGGATCACCTGAAGCGCCTGCTGCCTGCTCTACGCAGCCAGATTCTGCCCGGGGGGGTGGAACTGTGTGTGACGGACTCCTCTTCAAGTGATGGGACCGCGGAGTTTCTCAAGGCCGAGTCCGAAAGCGGAGCGTGGACTGCGGGAGATCTGCGAGGGATCAGCGTTCGAACCATCGAGCGCGAGAGATTCCATCACGGTCGGACGCGCAACCAGCTGGCGGAGAGCGCGCATGGAGAGTTCCTGGTCTTTCTCTCCCAGGATGCCCTGCCCCAGGGCGGAGACTTCCTGGCGACACTCCTACAGCCGTTCGAGGATGAGAAGGTCGCGGGCGTTACGGCGCGGGTCTTGCCCGATCCCAGCCATGATCCCCTGACCCGGCGCACCGTCCTGGGGGACGCCCAGGCCAATGCTGTAGGCCACGAGCGCTCCCTGGGGGATGCGCGCTCCTTCGATGCTCTGAGTGGGGCAGAGCGCCTCGACGTGTTGCGCTTCAACAATGTCTCCAGCGCCATTCGTGCTCGCGTCTTCGGCGAGCTTCCCTTCCCCGATGTGGACTTTGGCGAGGACTTTGCCTGGGCTGGGAGTGCGCTCCGCGCTGGCTGGAAGACGGTCTTCATGCCCGAGGCCGTTGTCCTGCACTCCCACCGCTACGGTGCTCGTTCAGCCTTTGAGCGCTACCGTCAAGATGCCCGGTTTCACTCCGCCAGCCACGGGCATCGCCTGCGCCCCTCCCTGCTCAGTGCGCTGCGGGGCATCGTGTACGAGGTCGGGGCGGACGCGCTCTTCATCTTGCGCGGAGGGGGCGCTCCCTGGCACCTCCTGCGCTCTCCAGGTCTGCGAACGGGTCAGATTCTGGGACAGTGGGTGGGGAGTCGCTCCGGGGACTCTGCTCCTGCCCGAGATCCCGAGAATCCCCCTGGATCCCCGTCCGGGACGGGGTAGGTTTCATCTCTACCCTGTCTACGATGCGGTCTGTCCAATCGATATCCGTGCTCATGCCCACATGGCAGGGAATGGCCTTCCTGGAGCGAGTTCTTGGAGCTCTTGCCAGCCAGCGCTGTGACCTGCCCTGGGACTTTTGGGCCATCGACTCGGGTTCCACCGATGGGACCTACGAGTGCCTGCAAGCCTGGCGTGAGCGGCTGGGCGTGGAGGTTCACCTGCGCCGGATTCATCCCACGCAGTTCAACCACGGGGATACGCGCAACCTCCTCGCCGCCCTGAGCGGTGGAGACCTGTGTGTGTTCCTGACACAGGACGCGATCCCCTCGGGGCCGGACTGGCTCGCGACCCTGGCGGCCAACTTCAGTGCATCGGCGAGCGTGCCCATCGGAGCGGCCTACTGTCGCAACGTTCCCCGCAGCGATGCGCCCGCCCTGACGCGACTGCTCTGCGCCAAGGACCCGGGTTATGCCGAGGAGGGCAAGCTGACGGTCCTTCCGGACGCGGAGACCTACGCGGTGCTCGACCCCGACAGCCGTCGACTGCTCTACAACTTCAACGACGTCGCCTCGGCGCTGCCCAGGGTGCTGTGGGAGCTGCACCCCTTCCCACGCACGGCCTTCGGTGAGGACGTCTTGCAGGCCCGCGCCATTTTGGAAGCGGGCTTCGCCATCGCCTATGACGCCGAAGCCACGGTGGAGCACAGTCATGACTATGACGCCCGCGAGACCTTTGCACGTGCCTGTATCGACGGCCGGTTCAACGCCCAGTGGCTGAACCGCATCTGTCTGGCGAGCGAGCGGGATGTGGATGTGCTCTGTGAGCGCCTGGGGCCCGGCGATGCGGCGGACGTCGAAGCGCTCGGACTGGAGCCGGCAGCCAGCGCGGATCTGAGAGACTCCATGGCCTCCATGCGCTACGCCGCATTCTCTGGACTGGAGCAGGGCGGACGCACCCGCGTGCGATACCCATCCACTGCCTTCAATGCTGGGCGTGAGCTCTCCATCCTGTTCGTGGTGCACGGCTTTCCCCCGGACACCTGGGCCGGCACCGAGATCTACACCCTCAACCTGGCTCTGGAGCTCCAGCGCAGGGGGCACACCGTGAGCCTGTTCGTGCGTGGCCCCGCAGGGGACCCCGACGACCCCGAGCTGTCCGTGCGGGAGGAGAGCGTCGAGGGGCTGCGCGTGCTGCGCCTCGTCCATCGGCTCGAACACGCTCGCCTGTCGGAGAGCTTCAGCAAGCCGGCCGTGGAGCGTGTGTTTGAGCGCGTCCTGGATGCGGAGCAGCCCGATCTCGTTCACTTCCAGCATCTGATCCACACCTCCGTGGGCCTGGTCGATGTGGCGCGCGCGGCGGGCAAGGCCACTGTGGTGACCTGTCACGACTACTGGGCCCTGTGCGCCCGAGTCCAGCTGATCCGCCTCGACGGCCAGCGCTGCGCGGGCAACATGGGCGCTGGCTGCCTGCCCTGCGTGAAGGAGCGCGCGCCTGCGGAGATCCCCCTGGCCCGGCGCCTGGGGCAAGTGGCCCCCGGCCCCCTGGGCGGTCTGGCCGAGGACATGCGCCATACACCCGGAGCACCACAAGCATGGCAGCGTCATGCCGAGGAGTACCTGGATCTGTGCGAGCGCGAGGAGGTCGTCCCGGCGGCCTACGCCGCCTGTGACCTGATGATCAGCCCCAGCCGCTACCTGCGCGACGTGTACCTTGAGTCCGGGAACTTCGATCCCGAGCGTCTGATCTTCTCGGAGAACGGCCTGCGCAGTGATCACGTGCAGGCCTTGAGGAAGACCCCCGACCCCGAAGGGCGATTGCGTTTCGGTTTCGTGGGTTCCCTTGTCTGGTACAAGGGCGTTGAGGTGCTCGTGCGCGCCATGCAGCGCCTGACCTCAGAGAGCTGTGTCCTGCACGTCTACGGCGATTTCCAACCCGGGTCTGATGAGCACCATGCCGAGTTGGCTCGCGTCGCGGATGGCGCCCATGTTGAATTTCATGGCCGCTTCGACAACTCAAAGCTCTCAGAAGTCCACGCGTGCATTGACGTCCTTGTCGTTCCTTCTCTGTGGGTCGAGAACGCGCCGGTCACGATTCAGGAGGCGTTCCTCACGGGTACCCCGTTGCTGGTCAGTGATATCGGTGGCATGGCGGAGTACGTTCCCGATGGTCAGAACGGACTGCAGTTCCGGGTGGGGGACGACGAGGACCTCGCCGGGAAGATGCGACGTCTCCTCAGAGAACCGGGTCTCCTCCAGGACCTCTCGAGCTCGTTTCCGGAAGTGAAGACCGTGGCAGAGAACGCCGCGGAGATGGAGTTCCGCTACCGTGCCCTCTGCAACCGTGCGCGTGAGGCGCGCAGCACGGCGCGCGAGTTTCGCGCCAGCGAGTGCGCCCGGCGGGGCGGCCCTGTGGATGCGCAGGGGGGGGACCTGTTGCTGCTCAGGCCCGGCGGAGCCTTCGTGGAGTACGACCTGGGGCACATGGAGCCGGGAGCGGTCCGATTGCACCTGACCCTCTTGGCGTTGGGCAGCGAGGGTGACGTGGAGCAGGGTGGTCACCTGAGTCTGGATGGGGTCGAAATCGGCCGAATCCCGGCCTTTACTGCCGACGGATGCGACCAACGGCCCACCCTCTCATTCGAGGCACAGCTGGAGGCGGGCGGCGGACGGCTGCGTATCGAGTCCGCCCTGGAGCCGGGTCAATCCGAGGCCCACCTGCGCATCGTGCGGCTCGTGGTCGATCGTGCGGTCGGGGTTGTGGATACTGCGGGGGCATCATGAGCACTTCTCCAAAGGGTCCCATTGAGGTGCCGCCGGGGCACCTGGATGTGCCGTCCACTCCGCCTCTGGACGACTCCCAGTTGCCCAAGGTGTCGATCATCATCCTCAACTGGAATGGTCGGCATCATCTGCCTGGCTGCTTCGAGAGCCTTGGGGCCCTCGACTACCCCGAGGCTCTCTATCGGATCCACCTGATCGACAATGGCTCCGACGATGGATCGGTGGAGTTGATCCGCCGCGATTTTTCCAACGTCGAGCTGCACCAGAACGATCGCAACCTGGGCTTCTCAAGAGGTTGCAATCAGGGCAGCGAATTGGCTCAGGACGACGAGATCCTTGTCTTCTTGAATAACGACATCCGCGTGGATACGTCCTTCCTGCGCCGGTTGGTCGGACCCATCGTCCGTGGGCAATGCGAAGCCACGACCGCCAAGATGCTCTCTTGGGATGGCCAGCGCATCAACTCCGCTGGCGGAGGTATGAACTTCCACGGCATCGGGATCCAGCGCGGATACGAGGAGGAGTTGGCGGAGACCTACGACCAGGCGCGCCTGAGCCTGTTCGCCTGTGGCGGCGCCATGGCGATGGATGCAGAGGTGTTCAAGGAGGTGGGGCGCTTCGACGAGGAGTTCTTCGCCTACTACGAAGACGTGGATCTGGGGTGGCGTACCTGGGTCATGGGCTACTCGATCCGTTACGTACCGGAGGCTGTGTGCTACCACCATCACTCCAGCACCTCGGGCCGCGTACCCACCGAGCGGCTGCGCGTGCTGCAGGTGCGTAATCCCCTCTTGGCCTGCTTCAAGAACTATGACGACGTGAACCTGGTCCGCATCCTGCCCAGCATGCTGGCCCTGGCCACGCGGCGCTGCTACTTGGCTTCCGGACTGGGAGACGCCCCCGACTACCGCATCGAGAATATGTGTAGTCTGCCCTCCGGGTCGTGGCTGGGAAGGTGCTGGAGTGCGCTCAAGGCCCGCCTGACAGGGGTACAGAGCCTGCCTCCCGTGGCCGCGGCAGATCTCGTGGCTATCAACGATCTTGTGGGGCGCTGGGAGCATTGGTCCGCCCGCCGTGCCGACGTCCAGGGCAAGCGCCGCCGTTCAGATGAGGAGATCCTGCGCCTGTTCCTCCATCCCATGTGGTGCATTGAGCAGGAGAGCGGTTACCGTGAACTGCACGAGGGGTTGGCCAAGTTCGCTGGTCTTGAGGAGATCTTCGCCGGTCTGACCCACTTGGAACATGAACCCCGGAGTTGAATTGATGCAGCCAGAAACAGACACAATGGAGGTACGGACGTGAAGCTCTCCGTCGTCATGCCCATCTTCAACGAGGAGCGCACCCTCGAGGAGATCGTCCGGCGCGTTCTCGCCACGGACTACGAGATCGACCTGGTTCTGGTGGATGACGGGTCCACAGACGGCAGCCGCGAGATCATGAAGCGCCTGGAGTCCGAGCACGATGGCATCCGCTGCTTCTACCATGAGCGCAACCAGGGCAAGGGGGCTGCGCTGGGAACCGGCTTCAAGGAAGTGGTTGGCGATGTCGTGGTGATCCAGGACGCCGACCTGGAGTACGACCCTCAGGACTACAAGATTCTGCTGCACCCCATCGAGGAGGGGCACGCGGACGTGGTGTACGGCAGTCGCTTCCTGGGGGGGCGCTATGTGCGCGTGCACCTGTTCTGGCACTACGTGGGCAACCGCATGCTGACCCTGCTCAGCAACATGCTCACCAACCTGAACCTCTCGGACATGGAGACCTGCTACAAGGCCTTCCGCATCGACGTGGCTCGCAAGCTGGACATCCAATCGCGTAGCTTTGCCGTGGAACCCGAGATGACCGCCAAGGTGGCGCGCATGGGGGTGCGCGTGTACGAGGTCCCGATCCGCTACGCTGGCCGCGACTACGCCGAGGGCAAGAAGATCGGGTTCAAGGATGCGGTGCTCGCCGTCCTGGCCATCATCCGCTGGCGTTTCTAGCTCAGGCGGGCACCCTTGGAGATGTAGTAGGCGGCGAGCTCTTCCCGCACGGGCGCCATGAACTTGCGCGCCATCCCACCGCTCCAGGTGCGGCCTGCAAGTCCACGCTCCGCGTAGTGCGCGGAGGCCACCTCATCGAAGGCATCCGTCGCGGCCGCGACCTCGCCATCGGTGGGGTAGCGGTCGTGGTGGAGGACGGCCGAGAGGGGCAGACGTGGTCGGCCATCGGGCTTCTCCTCGGGTGTGCCCACGCTGAGTCCGAACAGGGGCCAGGCTCCCTGGGGCAGGTCCAGGAGACGGTCCACTTCATCCAGTTGATAGCGCAGCCCGCCAATGAAGCAGATGCCCAGGCCCTCGGACTCGAAGGCCAGGGCCAGGCTCTGGGCGAAGAGGCTGGCGTCGACCACGGCCAACAGAAACCCCTCCAGGTTCTGGACGTGATCGCATCCGGCACTCTCCGCGAGCAGGAGATGGCGGCGGCTATCCGCCAGGACGACGAAGAACGCACCGGCTGCGTGTACCTGGGCCTGTCCACCGCAGAGCTCGGCCAAGGCCTCACGTTTGGTGGCGTCGTGGATCTGGAGCAGGCTGTACGCCTGGATCCAACTGGAGGTGGAGGCCATCTGGGCTGCGGCCACACAGCGCTCAATCACCTCCTTGGGGACGGGCGTCGGCTCGAAGGCGCGCACACTGCTGTGGGCCATCATGCAATCTTGGATCGGGTTCGGCATTCCCGGACCCTACCCGCTGGCACCCCTGGCGAGAACAATGGCCTCCGGAGCTCAGACCTCCAGGTTGTCCCCGATGTCGTGCTGGCTGGCCACCAGGACCTCGACCTCTTCGCGCTCGATCTTCTGCAGTGCCCCGTGGGCGGCCTCCAGAGCGAGCTCGGGTGTGTTGTTCTTGGCCGACAGGTGTGCCAGGACCAGGGTGTGGAGGTTCGGGCCTGCCAGCTGCACAAGCATCTCCGCGGCCTGCTGGTTGGATAGGTGTCCGCGATTGCCGCTCACCCGGCGTTGCAGTGCGGCCGGGTAGGGGCCCGTCTCCAGCATGTGCGGGTCGTAGTTGAACTCCAGTACCAGGACATGTGCTCCTTGCAGGGCGCGCACCACTTCGTCCCGCACGATTCCAAGGTCCGTCACCACGCACAGTACGCGGCCCCGGTGCTCCAACCTGTAGGCCACGGTCGGGTCGCAGTCGTGGGGCAGGGGCACGCTGGAGTAGCGCAGGGCCTGGTCGGGTTCTTCTCCCGCCTCGGCCTCGAAGCGGTGCTCCCCGCCCACCTCCAGGGTGTGGTAGCGCCGGGCACGGGAGAGGCTGCGGTGCTCCATGTTGGCCAGGGCGCAGTGGACCGTGGCGTCGTGGCTGCGGGCGATGGAGCTTGCGCTGCGGGCATGGTCCAGGTGGGCGTGGGTGATCAGCAGGTGATCCAGGCTGCGGGGTCCCATGCCGGCTGCGCTCAGGCGCGATCGCATCTCCTTGCCCGAGAGGCCCGAGTCCACGAGCAGGGCCGTCTCACCCGCACGCACCAGCGTGGCGTTGCCGCGGCTACCGCTCGAGAGAACCTGAACGTGCATGACTAGTGGGCGTCAACCCGCGACGCGCGCCAGGCGATGGCCAGGGCGAGGACCGTGAGCAGAGCGCCAAGACGCAGGGACCAGGGCTCGTAGTGTGTGCGCACGGTTACGTCGCCAGCGGGGACGCGTACGGCCCGCAGCAGGCCTTGGGCGCGCACGATGCTGGCGTCCTCGCCGTTGACGAGGGCCTTCCATCCGGGCTGGAAGCTGCCGTCCATCACCAGCCATCCTCCACCCGTGCCGGTGATCTTCATGTCCAGCCTGGTGGGGGTGGGGCGGGCCCAGCGCACCTCGCCGGCGTTCCAGTCCGGGGCGACGTCCGACGGCTCCACCAGGGGCGGGAACAGGAGGTCCGCGTCATCCGGCTCACCCCCCGGATCGGGGAAGACCGCAAATGGCAGGTGGGTGCCGAGCTCCCGCCGGTGCACGTGGAAGCCCTCCTGGCCGAAGACGTGCTCCAGCCGCGGATGTTCGATGGGTTCGGTGGCCAGGATGCATGTCACGTTCATCACGTCCAGCAGGGGATGGCCCAGGTGTTCGGGATCCGACAGGCGGCTCGCCCCGCTGCGGTAGCTCGAGAGTGGGTCGACCTGGGCCAGGGCGTCGACCCAGTCCGCCGGAGTGAAGACCACGTAGGGCGTCAGGTCACCGATTCCGTAGGCCTGCAACAGGTTCGGACGCGCCAGCCTCTCGACCTCGGACACGCCCGATGCGCTACGGTCCAGGCGCAGGACTCGCCCGCTGCCTGTGGCTTCGCGCACCGCGTCCATGGCGGCCGAGGATGGAAAGAGCCCCGCCCCGAGGTCGACGGGCCGGTGGCTGGCGCAGCTGAGCCTCCAGCCTTCTCCACCCACCAAGAGGAACCAGGGCAGGAGAGCCCAGGCGGCACGCCGCGAAATGGAGGGGCCTCTGCGGCCCAGGTACCAGGTCGCCAGTCCGGCCAGGGCCACGGCCAGGGTCCATCCGATGAGCCAGTGACTCTCGCTCTCCAGTCGTTGGGCGGCGAGAGCCAGGTCCGCCCCGGCAAGGTGCTCCTGGGCGGTCTCAAGACCCACGGCGTAGCGCTGCGCCAGGATGGAGGTGGCCTGCTCCGACCCCAGTGCTTGGGCCTGCTTGCCCAGGTAGACCCCCATGCCGAGGGCCATGGAGCAGCCCAGGGCCAGGCACTTGCCTGCTCGCTGACTCCCCCCGCTCAGCTCTTCCAGTCCCAGTGCCGCCAGCCAGACCCAGAGCAGCGGGGTCAGCAGGAACGCTCGGGTGGGGGCACCCGAGCCCAGTCCTGGAAGGCCATGCAGCCAGCTCATGGGTGGCCACCCCAGACCGAAGCCCAAGCCGAGGAGCAGCAGGGCGCCCGGAACGAGGGAGTGCTTCGGCCGCGAGCACAATCCGACCAGAGCCAGGAGGAACACCGCCAGGCCTACGTGCAGGTTCCACTCGAGTCCATTGGCCTCCAGGGTCTGGGGCAGGTTGTCAGGTGAGCAAAGCCAAAGAGCCAGGGGATGAGACGGGGCGAAGAACGGATCGGATGGCAGGCCAAACATGCCTGGCGCGAGCAGGGTGCCCAGGGATTCGGCGGGGGCCGTCTGGGTGGGGGGGTCCCCCGAGGTCAGGCTGCGCTCGGCTCCACGGAGACTCTCCGCCATGGGCAGGAGCCCCACCCCGGCTGCAGCGACGCCCAGGCTCACAAACCCGACCAGGGCCGCGAAGCGACCCACATGGCCCTTGGACCAGGCAAGCCCCGCCAGGGTCAGACCACCCAGGGCAAAGACAGCAAGGGGCGGGAAGCCTGCCAGGAAAGAGAGCGCGGTGAACACGCACAATCGCAGGCCAGCCCCCTGCGTTCGCGCCAAGACTCCTTGAGCCGCCAGCAGGCACCATGGGAACCAGGCCACGGCGGCGAGCTTCATTCCGTAGTGGGCGCCGAAGAGGCTCAGCCCACCCGCTTGGATCGCCCAGCCCGCGAGCAGCGCCGAGCCCAGTCGAAGGCCCTGGCGGCGCAGAAACAGGGCCGCTCCCGCGCCCAAGAGGAGCAGGTGCATGAGAGCCAGCCAGCCGAAGGCCCGCGCCGGATGCACAAGAAGGTGCAGGAGGTTGGGCGGATACCACGGGGTGACCAGGCTGCCTCCGGCCGTGCCGTACCCCAGGCCAAGTTGGGGATTCCAGGTTGGCAGGCAATTGAGCTCGAGCGCGTGCCGCACGTGTAGCGCGTCTGTCAGGAACGGAAACAGCCCGTCGACGGTCCAGTAGTTGATCTGCTCTTGGGCTCCGACGGGGGAGGCCTCGGCCGACAGCGGAGCCAGGCTGGAAGGATGCTGTGGCAGGAAACCCCGGTCCGGCAGAAGGGCGGGTCCGAAGAAGACGACCGGAAGGACGAGCAGCAGGAGCCACGCACGACCCAGCCCGGCATCGGTGCCGGGCGCGGGCTGGGAGGGGGACTCCACGCTCGCCGTCATCTGTTCTGGGCTACTGCCATTCGGCTATGAAGACGTTGGTCTCACCGGCCTCGCCCGAGCCACGATTGCTGGAGAAGGCCAGGTAGCGTCCATCAGGACTGAACATGGGGAACGAGTCGAACTGCTTGCCCCTCTCGCCGTTGTAGAAGGTGATCTGCTCCAAATCTGTGCCATCCGGGCGGATCGAGAACAAATCGAAGTTCATCGCCGGCCTGTTGGGGTCGTGATGGTTCGAGGAGAACATGATTCGCGAGTCGTCGGGATAGAAGAAGGGTGCGAAGTTGGCCTTGCCGAGGTGCGTTACCTGCCTACGTTCACTGCCATCTGCCTTGGCGACCATGAGCTCCATGCTGCTGGGGCGTACCAGCCCGGCTTCAAGCAGTTCGCGGTACTCCTTCAGTTCAGCATCACGCCCTTCGTCACTGAACTGGGTGGAACGCCAGACCAGTTGCTGTCCATCGTGACTGAAGAACGCGCCACCATCGTAGCCGGGCTCGTTGGTCACTTGACGAACGTCCGAGCCATCCACGTTGCAGGTCCACAGTTCGATGTCCCCCGATCGGGTTGAGGTGAACACCAGTCGGTCGCCTGTTGGTGAGATCGTGCCTTCAGCGTCGTAGCCCGGGCCACCGATCAGGGTCTGGGTGTCTCCCGACACCAGGTCCTGAATGTAGATGTCGTACTCGGGGTGCAGCTCCCAGACATAGCCCTTGCTGCGGTCCGGCGGTGCGGGGCATGTCTCGTGGCCCGAATGGGTCGAGGCGAAGAGGACCTTGTCGTCACCGGGGAGGAAGTAGGAGCAGGTGGTCACGCCTCGACCGTTTGAAATCTGGCGCGTGGCACCCTCGGCTTCGGTGACATAGATGCGGTCGCAGTCCACGCCCTGCTTGGGGCGCCGGGACTGAAGGATCAGGCGGTCACCAGCGAAACTCCAATAGGCTTCGGCATTCTCACCGCCGTCTGTCAACTGCCAGAGGTGCTTGAAGTGCACCTCGCCTTGTTGAATCAGGTCGTCAGCGGGTCTGGCACCGGAGATCGGGCAGGTGGGCGTGGATGCACAAGATGCAACCAGAAAGAGGAGCACAAACGGGAGGCGGTTCATGGATCTCAAGAGGGTTTTGAAGTTGGGGGGTCATCCGTATGCGGCTGCGATTTGCCGCCGCCACATTGGGGGACGGGATCATACCCGCTGCCCCCGAAGGGGTTGCACCGAAGAACGCGCCAAATCGCCATGGCCGTCCCCCGGAATACACCGTAGGCGTGAATAGCTTCCTGTGCGTATGCGCTGCACGTGGGCTGAAAGCGACAGGTCCGGGGCTTGAGCGGAGAGAGGAAGCGACGGTAGAAGCTGATGGGCGAGGTCACCACGCGGCGGATCCAGGCAGTCATGCAGGATCCTCCGACTCGGCCTGTTTCTGCAGCAGTCGCTGGTGGGCCTTGTGGGCCAACATGACCAGCTCGCGCTTCACCTGTTCGAGGTCGGGCTCGAGCTGCGAGGACGCGGGGATCAGGATCAGATCCACCCCTTCGGGCAGGTCCTGGTAGGTCAGGCGGAAGGCCTCACGGAAGACGCGCCGTACCCGATTACGCCGATGGGCGTGCTTCCAGATGCGCTTGCCCACGGACAGGCCCAGGCGTGTCGTACCCAGGCCGTTCTCCATAGCGACGACCAGCAGCTGCTCAGCCCGCGCGCGGCTGCCCTGGCGATAGGCGCGCTCGAAGTGCTTTCCACTGCGGACACGCATGGAGGGCAGGAAGGACAGGGGGCTGGGCATGGGGAGAGTGTCGCCCTGCTGGGCTGGCCCATAGGATAGGCGTCGTCGCCCTCCGGTCGACCCCCCGGCAGCCTGCGATTCCAAGGGCAGCCCCAACCTCCCATTCATGAGCGCTGCAGCGGATACCCAACAGAATCTGATCGGGGGCGAGGGCCTTGCCCCCCGCTCGGGCAGCCACTTCGATGTGCCCGCTGCATCCGGGCCCAGCTCCTGGCCGCGCTCCGACCGGACCGACCTGGAGAGCGCCCTGGCCAGCCTGCGCTCGGGGTTGGGACCCTGGGGGGGGCTGGATCGGAGCGGTCGTCTGAGCATCTTGAACACAGCCTGGGCGGACTTCACGGGGGGGCCGGATCCCGGTGGGGCCCTGGCCTCCAGGTTCGGCCTGTCTCAGGCGGAATGCCGGGAGACCTTGCTCGGAGCGGACGCCCAGCCTGCCCTCGATCCCGATGTCCTGAGCAGCCGTTTCGAGGGGGGCTCGGATCCCGCCGAGGGCACCGTCGTCTTCATCCGCCTGCACTGGAGCGAGCTGTTCAAGGATCTGTTCGTGTGTGTGGCGGCCGAGCTGCTGGCGGGCCGCTGTGTGCTGCTCGTCAGCGATCCCCGCGTCCCAGGACTCGCGCAGGGCCTGGCGGACCTGTTGCTCGGTGCGGGGCTGCCTCCTGACGCCTTGGCGCTCTTGCACGACGACGGAGAGACGGTGCTGCGCGCGGCCCTCGTGAGCCCGTGGGTGGGCGGCTTTATCCTCAGCGGATTTGAGCACCAGGAGCTGCCGGATGAGCGCGGCTCCGGGGGCGGCTTTGGGGAGGGCATCGTCGAGCGGGCCTCCACGGCCTGGAGTTTCCGCCTCCTGGCTCCGTGCACTCTGTGCGTGGGCGTCGACGCGGATCCACGGCTTGCCGCGCGGCGCGTGGCAGGGGAGCTGTTCTCGCGCCTTCCCTCCCTCTCAGGCCAACTGCCCGGGATGCCCTCCATCGTCGAAGTGCCCCCGCGTCTGTTTTCCGCTTTCACCACCGAACTCCTGTTGGCCCTCGAGCCTCCGGAAGGGGGGGCGGTCTCCGACGCGCACCCCTGCCCGTGGGTCGACGGGGCCTTGGCTACTTACCTGGAACAGACCCTGACCGATGGAATCGACGGGGGAGCCACCCTGATCCACGAGGAGCGCCGTCCGTCCTTCTCCGGGGACCCTGCCAGCGGTACAATCCTGAGGCTCGTTTTCACCAATGTGGAGCGTGAAATGCGGCTTCTGGAGCAAGTCCGGCCCGCCCCGGTCGTGCTTCTCCGGCGGGGGGACCCCGATTCCACCTCGACCCATTCCACGGCCTGACGCCAACTTGCCTCTCCCCCTACCCCCCCCTAGGGCACCTACCGCGGATGATTGACCCCAAGAACGTACACGCCACCCTCAGCCGCCATCAGCTTGCCGATGGTCTGTCCATGGTCATGGATCTGGAGAAGTCCCACGGCTCCTGGTTGCGCGATGCAGTCAGCGGTGAGGAGTATCTGGACTTCTTCACCTGCTTTGCGAGCTGGCCGGTGGGCTACAACCACCCGGCGACTCTTGAGCCCGAGTTCTGTTCGGCGATTGAACTGACCGGCCGCAACAAGCCCGCCAGCTCGGACCTGTACACCACCTACATGGCGGAGTTCGTGGAGGCCTTCGCCACGCGCGTGAGCCCCGAGGGTTTCGACCATCACTTCTGGGTCTCGGGCGGCGCCCTGGCCGTTGAGAACGCCCTCAAGGTGGCCTTCGACTGGAAGGCGCAGAAAGTGGGCGTAGATCTGGTGAACGACGGCAATGACCTGGTCGTCCTGCACTTCCGCCAGGCCTTCCACGGACGCTCGGGCTACACCTTGAGCGTGACGAACACCGTGCCCGACAAGATCGCCCTGTTTCCGAAATTCGATTGGCCGCGCGTGCACAACCCCGCCATCGAGTTCGATCTGGAAGGCAACGTCTGCAATGACATCGAGGCTTCCGAGGCGCAGACCTGGGCTGAGATTGAAGCGGCTTGCGAGAAGTACAAGGGCCGGGTTGCGGCCATTCTCGTCGAGCCTCTGCAGGGAGAAGGTGGAGATAATCACTTCCGCACGGAGTTCTTCCAGAAGCTGCGCGGCTACGCCGACTCCGAGGAGGCGCTCCTTGTTTTTGACGAGGTGCAGACCGGCTTCTTCGGTTCGGGCAAGCCTTGGTACTGGCAGTACCACGGCGTGCGACCTGACGTGGTGGCTTTCGGCAAGAAGTCCCAGATCTGCGGGATCTACGCGGGCCCGCGTGTGGATGAAGTGGCAGACAACGTCTTTGTGCGCTCCTCTCGCATCAACTCCACTTGGGGCGGCAACCTGGTGGACATGGTGCGCTCCACGAAGTTCATCGAGATCATCGAAGAGGAGAATCTGGCCGACAACGTGGCCGCCCGAGGCCAGCAGCTGGTGAGCGGCCTGCGCAGTATTGCCAGGGATCAGGGCCATATCAGCAACGTGCGCGGTCAGGGCTCCATGGTCGCATTCACCTTGGAGAGCCCTGAACAGCGGGACGAGTACATCCGCCAGATGCACGCCCGACAGCTGCTGGTGCTGGCTTCCGGCGAGCAGGCCATCCGCTTCAGGATGTCCCTGGTCGTTACAGAGGCCGAGATCGACCAGGCCCTTGAGCGCATTGCGGACTGCAGCCCTGCGGGCGTCTAGTTCATACGAGGGCCCCAGGCCCAAGCTGCCAGGACGCTGTGGGGGAGGATTCCCGGGCGCGAGCCCCGGGTGTCCGGTGTGCTAGGCCTCCTACGCCGCAACCCGGCCTTCGCTCGGCTGTGGCTGGCTATGGCTGTCAGCCAGGCTGGCGACTGGCTGAGTCGCGTTGCTGTTCTGAGCCTGATCGCAAGCCTTGGAGGGGCCGACGCCCTGGGACCGGTAGGGATGCTGTATGGCATGGAGTTGGCCCTGCGCCTGTTGCCGACCGGGTTCATGGCTCCCCTCGCCGGGCCCGTGGCCGACCGGTTCTCGCGCCGCATGGTGATGGTCCTGGCAGACCTCGCGCGTGCGGCCGTGGTCCTGAGCCTTCTGCTCGTGGACGAGCCCAGCGAACTTCCCCTGTTGTATGGGCTCGTGGCTCTGCAGACCGGCTTGGCAGTGTTCTTCGACGCTGCCCGTTCGGCGGCTTTGCCCAGCGTGGTGCGGCGGGAAGATCTTCTGGATGCCCACGCGATCTCAGCTGCCACCTGGAGCACCATGCTTGCTCTGGGAGCCTTCAGTGGAGCCCTGGTGCTGGCGGCAGTCGGCACGCGTGGTGTGTTCATCGCCGATGCCATCACCTTTGTGGCGAGCGCCGCTCTATTGATCGGGTTGCCCCTTGCGGCTCCCGCCGAGAACGCCCGCCTGTCCTGGAGCGGGGTGCTCAGCGGAAGAGACATGAGGGCGGCCCTGGCCCACGCGCGGGATCTCGGCATCGGACGGGTGTTGGCCATCAAGAGCCTGTGGGGAATGGCGGGCGGGTTTCTGGTCCTCCTCTCCGTTCTGGGGAGCCAGCGCTTCGGAGCCGCGGGGGCTGGGGCCGGAGTTGAGGAGGCCGGTTTGGCCATTGGCACCCTCTACGCCGCGCGGGGGGTGGGGACCGGATTGGGGCCCCTCTTTGCCCGGCGATTCGGCGGGGGAACGGACCGCGCCCTCGTGCGTGCGGTGGCCGTGGGATTCTGGGTGGCCGCCCTGGGCTACGGGGTTCTTCCCTGGGCGACGAGCATGACGGCGGCCTGTTTGTTGGTGCTCGTGGCTCACGCGGGCGGTAGCGCGATCTGGGTCTCCTCCACGGTTCTCTGGCAACGCCACGTGAGCGATGCCTTCAGGGGCCGGGTCCATGCCCTGGAGTTTCTGGGCTTGACCCTGTCCTTCACCTTCTGGGGGCTGGGCCTGGGTTGGCTGACGGATCGCACCGGTTCGGTGGATGTGGCCCTGGGGGTGGGCGCCGCTGCCGCCTTCTTGAGCGGTCTGTTCTGGCTCGTCTGGTCCCGCAGCCTGTTTGCGGGTGAAGCTCCTTCGTCCACTTGACCATTGTCACAAGCCTTACCCCTGCCCATCCCCTCGTGTCCCAGAACGGGCTAGGATCTTCGCACGTTGCTGCCTCTGCTGACCCATCTGAATCTGCCACCATGCCATCCTTCGCCCGCGCCCTAGGTAGCGCATGTCTCCTCCTGGGTGCCGCCACTGCAAACGGCCAAGAGCCGAGTCAGAGTTCTTTCGAGGTACAGATCGAGCGCGTCCCTGAGGGCACGCAGGTCACGGCGGATGGCGAATTGGACGAGGCCTTTTGGGCGCAGGCGGTCCGCTTGGGACCGCTCATTGCAACGGAACCCATCGACGGCGCTCCGCCCACCCACCCGACCGACGTGCGGATGGCCTACGACTCCGAGAACCTGTACGTGGGCATCGTGTGCCACGACGATCCGAACGAGGTGCGTGCGCTGCAACGTCAGCGTGACGCCTACGTGCGCTATGACGACGTCGTGGAGATGTGGTTCGACACCTTTGATGACCAGCGTTTTGCGTTCTGGTTTCAGGTCAGTGCTGGAGGATCACGGGGCGACGCCCTGCTCTCCGACTCGGGTTCCGCCTTCAACAAGGACTGGGATGGAATCTGGTACGGGCGCACGAAGACCACGGACCAGGGTTGGCAGGCAGAGATCGTTCTGCCCATCAAGACCTTGGCCTTTGACCCACAGGCCACGCGTTGGGGCTTCAACATACGGCGCAAGAGGATCGCCAACGGGGAGGACGCCCGCTGGGCCAATGCGAGCGTGGCCTATCGGTTCTTCTCATTGGAGGAGGGCGGTGCCCTTCTGGGCTTGAATGGCCTGCAGCAGGGGCGGGGTCTGGATGTGGTGCCCTACACGAAGGCGGGCTACCGCCAGGATCGGTTGGCGCCGGAGACCCTGACCAGTGCCGACATGGGGTTGGACCTCACCTGGCGTCCCACTCCCGCCATGAACCTGCGCCTGACCACCAACACGGATTTTGCAGAGACTGAAATCGATGATCGTCAGGTGAACCTGACGCGCTTTCCCTTGTTCTTTCCCGAGAAGCGAGACTTCTTTCTGGAGGACGTCGGTGTCTTTCAGTTCGGTCCCTCATCCTCTCGCTATAGTCGCGGAGGTGGCAGCCGCGGCGGAGGGTTGATGGCCTTCTACTCGCGCAATATCGGACGCAATTCCGATACGGGTTCGGCCGTGCCCCTCTTGGCGGGCCTCAAGTTGACGGGGCGTGCAGGGGATTGGAATGTGGGCATCCTGGAGACACTGCAGGATTCGACGGTCCTGGACGGGGAGGACGTGTCCAAGCAGAACCTGGGGGTCGTGCGCCTCTCCCGTAACCTGGGTGGAGAGAATGCGGCCGGCGTTCTGTTCACCCACGGACGACCCGATGGCGATGGCGACGCCATGACCGCCGGGGCGGATTTCCGGATGGGTTCCAGCCGCCTCTTCGGCGCGGGCCAGTCTGGCAGCCTGTGGGGCTACTTCCTGAATTCGCGAAACGATGGGGCGGATTCGGCCAGTGCGTTTGGCTTGAAGGCCAATACCCGCTCCGCCACCTGGTCTCACACCCTGGACGTCACGCGTATCGAGGACGGTTTTGATCCCAAGTTGGGGTTCGTGCGCCGCAAGGGAGTTGATCACCACCGCTACAGGGCCGAGTACACCCACCGCGGAAGCGAGGGGGATCTGTTTCGAAGCGTGCGCGCGAGCATCTCTCCCCACTACGACCAGGATCTGGTCGGGGAAGAGGACCTGTTCCAGGTTCCCTTCAAGTGGCTGGACCTGGAATTCTGGAGTGAGGACTCGATCTCCATTGAGACCGAGCGCGAGTTCGACGTTTTGGATGCGGGCTTCAATCTGAGTGACGACATCTTCGTCAATCCCGGCGAGTTCGCGATGACGCGCCACACCTTGCATCTGGACTCCAATGAGCGGCGCGGCCTCATGGGTTACATGCAAGTGGAGTGGGGGGACTACTACTCGGGCGACATTCTGCGCACGCGCATCTCTCCAGTGCTTCTGCCCTCTGCACTGTTCAAGTGGAGTCTCGCCTACGATGACATTCGCATCGATCTGGACGAGGGTGATCTGCACACCCAGGTCGTGTCCACGGATTTGGATTTCTCCTTCGACCCCGACCTCTCCTGGCAGAACACGGCCCAGTTCGACACGGCCTCCGAAGACCTGAGCTTCCAGAGTCGCCTGCACTGGATCGTGGAGCCGGGCCAGGACATGTACCTGGTGGCCCTCTCAGGCTGGGACCGCACCGGTCGCGAGAGCTTTGCGCGGACGGCCGGCGAGGTGGCCCTGAAGCTGACCTATACCTGGCGCTTCTGAGGGCTGGCGCCTACGAGTGCATTCGCAGCTGGCCGCAGGCCGCCGCTCCGTCAGCACCGCGCGAGTGCCGCACCGTGGCGACGAGCCCTCCTTCGCGCAGCAGGGTGGCGAAGATCTCTACGTCCTCAGGGGCGGGTCGGTGATACCCCAACCCACGGGTGGAGTTGTAGGGGATGAGGTTCACCGTGGCGCGACGTCCGCCCAGACGGCCGACCAGGCGCTCGGCGTGCTGGGGGCTATCGTTGGTTCCGCCAAGCAGCACGTACTCGTAGGTGACCTCGCGGCCCGTGACCTGGAACCAGTCGTCTCCCGCTGCGAGGATTTCATCGATGGGGGTGCCCCGCAGGGCGGGAATGAGCTCGTCGTGCTGGTCGTCATCGGGGGTGTGTAGAGAGATCGCCAACTGGAAGCGGGGCTGGGTACGGGCGGCGCGGTGCAGGCGCTCAGGGAATCCCACGCTGGAGACGGTGATCTTGCGGGCCCCCAGGCCCATGTGCTCGTGGACCTGCTCCAGGGCCAGGGCCAGGTTCTCGAAGTTCAGCAGGGGTTCACCGATGCCCATGACCACCACGCGCCTCAGCTCTCCCAGGGCGCGTCCCTGGGCGAATTGCTCCAGGATCTCGTGGGGTTGGAGGTTGCGCGCCAGCCCGTCCAGCCCCGAGGCGCAGAACGGGCAGGCGACCGGGCAGCCGATCTGGGTAGAGACGCACAGGGTCGCCCCCTGGCCACGCTTGGACCCCAGAGGCGGGATGTGGACGACCTCAACGCCACCGCCTTTACCGGTCTCATGGGCCGGGAAGTCCAGGAGGAGCTTGGTGGTGCCGTCCCGAGCTTCGACTCGCCGCGTGCACGTGCCGCTCAGTAGGGGGATCTCGGTCTTCAGAGCCTCACGCAGTCTGGCCGGTAGACTCGTCATGGAGTCGTAGTCGAGAACCCCCTTGCCCAACAGTTGCTCTCGGGCCACTCGCGCATGGAAGTGGCGGCCACCCAACGCGACGAAGCTCTCCTCCAAGGCCTCCTGTGGCCAGGCAAGGAGTCCGGGGTACTCGGGCCCGGGGTCCGGAGCGCCATCGGAGGGCATGGCTGCCAAGGGGACTTGGTCGCTCAAGTGCGAGTCGCCTTGGCCAGATGCAAGACCAACTGGCTGGCGGTTTCCTCGGCCACCATGCGCGCGGCCTGCAGGTCGGGAGGGTTGGCCCCGCCCACAGCCACGTGTCCACCGCCGCCATGCTTCGCCATCATGGCACCGATGTTGGCGCGATTCTCGGGGGGGTTCCAGGGGTTCTCACCGCAGGTCACGTGAAAGCCGGCACGGGTCGGGATGACGCCCACGGCATAGCGTGCATCGGGATGGTGATAGAACGAAGCGAATCGCTCGCGTCGTACCCGGCTGGAAGAAGCGTCATAGAACACCACACCACCCTCGATCCACTTCACGGTGGAGGGGAAGTGCTCCAGTGCCTTGTCACGATTGCGCGAGGCGCGTTCATGGGCTTTCTCCAGGTCCGGCCGACTGGCCACCGTGTCCAGGTCCTGGTCCACCAGAGCTTCGGCCAACTCATCGACCCACGAGGGGTTGGGTGAGACGGTCAGTGAGCGTGTGATGCGCAAGGCCGGGTCATCGCCGAAGACGGCTTGATCCACGGACTCGTACCGCGCGGCGTCCACGATGTCAGACCACGTGGCCATTTCCAGGAAGCGCTCGGGGGGATCGAAGTCCCAGTGATTGCGAGCGTGGTCCAGGATCATCGGCGGGCAGGAGGGTGAGCTGTCGTCCCAACGCCAACGGTCGGTGGGTTCATACTGAGCCCGAAGCTCCGGGGTCAGGAATGTGGTGGGGTGATGGTCGAACCAATACTCGGCGCGCGGATGAAAGTGGAAGTCCACGATGGCGAAGCGCTCGCCCAAGCAGAACTCTTCCCAATCCGACCGTTGGTCGTAGTTGACGCTTTGCAACCGAACGTTGCTCTCCCCCCGTTCTCTGAGGATGTGCGTCAGGACCGCCCCAGCACACATGCCATCGAAGTCGCGGTGGTAGTGGACCGTCAGGGGTCCCGAATCGGCCGGTGTAGATGCCATGTCGCCCAGTGTAGCCGCCCCGGGTGCCCGAGGCGAACGCCACGCACCTCCCCAAGCGTCCCGGATCCTGCTCAGGCGCTTTCGCGCTCTTCGCCGGGGTTCTCTTCTTCCGTGGTATGGGGGATGGACGTCGGAGCCTCTTTCACCGGTTCCGGCTCCAAGTCATCGGCGGTCAGCCCCTTGGCCAGCCGGCGCTTGCCACGTACCACATCATCGTCAATCACAAACTCGTCACAGTCCTTACGGCAGGGGAGTTCGTACAGGAGATCAAGAAGCAGGTCTTCCAGGATGGCGCGTAGAGCTCGCACCCCGGTCTCCCGAGCGATGGCCATGTCCGCGATGGCGTTCAAGGCGGAATCTTCGACCACCAGGGTCTTGCCGCTCATCTCGAAGAGCTTCTGGAATTGACGCACCAGGGCGTTCTTGGGCTCGGTCAGGATGCGCACCAGCTCGGGGCGGCCCAGCGTGTCGAGGGTGGCCAACACCGGGAGGCGTCCGATGAACTCTGGGATCAACCCGAACTCCATCAGGTCCTTGGGGATCAGGTACTCCACGTAGGCGTCCCGAGATTCCGGAGTTCCCAACGCCGGCAACGGCCCTTCGACATCCCCGGGCACTCCAGGTCGAGTCCGGGCTATCTTGCCTGCGGCCTGTGCGGAACCCTCGCGCGCGAAGCCGATCACGTCTTGACCGATGCGCTTGGCGATGAACTCCTCGACGCCGCTGAATGTACCGCCGCACAAGAACAGGATGTTGGCCGTGTCGATCTGGATGTAGGACTGCTCGGGGTGCTTGCGCCCACCTTGAGGTGGTACCGAGGCCACGGTGCCCTCAAGGATCTTCAGGAGTGCCTGCTGTACGCCCTCGCCCGAGACGTCGCGGGTGATGGAGACGTTTCCGGTGGTGCGTCCGATCTTGTCAATCTCATCGATGTAGATGATGCCCTGCTGAGCGCTCTCCACGTCGAAGTCGGCAGCTTGCAGGAGCTTGAGCAGGATGTTCTCCACGTCCTCGCCCACGTAGCCAGCCTCTGTCAGCGTCGTGGCGTCGGCCATGGCGAAGGGCACATCAAGGGTGCGTGCCAGCGTTCGCGCCAGGAGGGTCTTGCCAGAGCCCGTGGGGCCCACCAGCAGGACGTTGGACTTCTCGATCTCGACCTCTTCGTTCAACCCATCCGTACCCGCTTGGCGTAGGCGGTTGTAGTGATTGTAGACGGCGACCGAGAGGACCTTCTTGGCGTGGCCTTGGCCCACGACGTACTCGTCAAGTAGGAGCGCCAGCTCAATGGGGGTGGGCAGGCGGTCGCTGGAACCGCTGGCTCCAGAGCCGGTCAGATCACCCCTGCCGGTCGGCCGCGCCAAGCTTGAATCGGGATTCCTGCGGGTCTCCTCCTGCAGAATGGAGTTGCAGATCTCGATGCACTCATTGCAGATATAGACCCCGGGAGGCCCAGCGATGAGAGAGGCGATTTGGTGCCGGGGCTTCTCACAGAATGTACAGCGCTCGACGTGACGACCGGTTTTGCGGGATGAACTCATGGGCGTGCCATCGTACCCCGAATCCGCAGGATCCCGGTGGATTGGGGTGGATCAGAGCCAAAAAATGAAGGGACGCGTCCCTAGGCTGAGACACGCCCCTTTGACTCGAATTGGAGCGGTTTCTGTCCGGAACCGCGCTTTCTTACTTTCCCCGTTCAGTCAATCCTCAGGATTGGCCCGCACGACGATCTCGTCGATGATTCCAAAGGCGAGTGCTTCTTCGGGAGACATGAAATTGTCGCGATCTGAGGCCGCATCAATCTCGTCGGCGGTCTTGCCGCAGTGCTCCCCGATGATGCTCTCCAGGCTCTTCTTCATCTTGAGAATCTCACCCACCTGGATCTCCATGTCCTTGGCGGTTCCACCGGAGCCACCTGAGGGCTGATGGATCATGACGCGCGAGTTGGGCAGGGCAAAGCGCTTGCCCTTGGCTCCTCCCGCAAGGAGCACCGCACCCATGGATGCGGCCTGTCCCAGGCAGTAGGTGGAGATGTCCGGCTCAACCAGCTGCATGGTGTCGTAGATGGCCAGGCCCGCGGTGACCGAGCCACCGGGGGAGTTGATGTACATCTTGATGTCCTGGTTGCGGCCGGTCTTGTCCAGGAAGAGGAGCTGAGCCATGACGGCATTGGCCACCTGATCGTCGATGGGTGTTCCCAGGAAAATGATGCGATCCTCCAGGAGGCGCGAGTAGATGTCGTACTGGCGCTCGCCACGGCCGGTCTTCTCGATCACGAAGGGGACGGGGTAGTAGTTCTGTGTAGTCACGGGAGGATCCTAGGGGATGCGGTGGTAAGGGGGGCGGGGGCCGAGGGATGGAGGGGCACTCTGAGGACTAGCCTGGAGTAGACACTTCGGCACTCTCACGGAGGAACTTGCGTACCTTGCGTTCAAGGATCTCCACGGTCATCTGTTGGGCCAGATTATTTTCTGAATAGTACTGTCGGACCTCTTCGACCGAGACGCCGTTGCGTGCCGCAATGGCTCCCAGTTCGGTCTGGATGTCCTCGGCGGTGACAAGCAGCTCCTCCTTGTCTCCCAGGGACTCCACGACCAGCAGTGCCCGCAGGCCGCGCTCGGCTTCCTGGCGGGCCGTAGCCTGCTGCTCCTCGGCCTGAGCGGCAACCTGCTCTTCACTCGCACCCTGATCGGCCAGCTGCTGCTTCATCTGCTCCAGGCGCTGCTCGGTCTGCTCTTCGAGAATCGTCTCGGGTAGGTCCATAGAGGTCTCGGTAATGACCCGGTCGAGCAGGGCGGTCTCCTGGCGACCTTGCTCGCGCTCCTGCGCGGACTCAACCATGCGCTCACGGACCTTGGCTTCCAGGCCGGCCTGGTCTTCGACTTCGAGCTTGGCGAAGATCTCCTCGTCCGGGGGAGGCACCATCGTGAAGGCCTGCTTGACGGTCAGTCGGCAGGTGCCTGGTTGGCCTTGCGCCGCCTCGTTTTCCAGATCGGCGGGCAGCACCATCTCGAGTTCAATCACCGACTCGTCCTTGGCCCCGACCAGAGCCTTGGTGTACGCCTCCGGATCCAGTCCGGGAGGAGGCGTGTTGGCCGACAGGCGTAGGCCTTCGCGCTCCAGTACCGACTCGCCTTCATGCAGGAAGGTCAGGTCGCAGAGCACGACACCGTTCTCGTCGATGCCCTCATCGCCAGCGGGTTCGGGTACGGACTCCTGACGGCGGATGTCGTCCACTACGCCTTGCACCTGCTCGGGCAGGACCGGCTCCAACTCGGATTCGATCTTGAGCCCCTTGTACTCCGACAACTCGAAGCTGGGCTTGAGGGGCACCGAGAAGGAGAGCTCGTAGTCGCCACTCTCATCGGCTTCGGGGGCATCGGAGACCATGCGCGGTGAGGCCATGGGTTGGAGAGACTCGTCTTCCACGGCCTGGTCGTAGGCCTTGCGCAGGAAGGTCTGCAGGACCTCCTGGTGCATCTCGGCTCCGAACTGCTTCTCCAGAACCTTGAGCGGCACCTTCCCGGGCCGAAAGCCCTTCATGTTCATTCGGGTGCCGGCCTGGCGCAAGCCGCTTGTGAGCTCGCTCCGGAATTCAGAGGCGGTGATCTTGCAGGAGACCTCGGCGGTGCTCGGATCGGACTGGTCTACGGTGATATCCACGGGTCGATGGGGTCAGGGTAGGGGAGGAGGAGAGCGGAGATTGAACCCGCGCCAGCCCCGTCCGTCCAGCCCAGCGCTCGACTGGCATAGCGGGTCGTGTACTATTCCCCCCCTATGTCCCGCCTTCTGCTCACCATCCTGTGCGTTGCGGCCCTCGTGGCTGGCAGTCTCAGCCTCTCCGCTTGGATCGTGGCGAGTGCGCCTCCGCCCATCCAGGTCGCCGTTTCTGACCTCGGGCCGGTCCCGGTGGAGTGGGTACAGGCGAGTCGGCGAACGGTTCCCCGGTCGGTGTCCGTGCAGGGGACCTTGCGCCCATCCCGAACCGCGGACCTGGCTCCCGAGGTGGGGGGGCGATTGGTGGAGGTCTCCGACCAGTGGCGTAGCGGCGCTTGGGTCGACGCCGGGACCTTGCTCTGGAAGGTGAACCCCGACGAGCTGACCTTGGAGGTGGCGCGCGGGGCGGCGCTCCTGGAACAAGCCGATGCCGCGCTACAGCAGGCTGGTCTGGCGGTGACTCAATCCCGAGGGGCCGAAGCCTCCGCCCGCGAGCATCGAGACGCACTGGCGCGGGACGAAGGACGGGTGGACCGGCTCGTGAGCGAAGGACACCTGAGGGCCAGCGACCTGGACGCGGCAGTGGCTCGGCGCTCTCTCGCCGACCAGGGGTTGCGTGAGGCTGAGGCCCGGGTTGAGAACTCCTCGGTCGCCGTTCGTTCGGCCGAGGCCCTGCGTAAAGAACGCGAGCAGGTACTCGAGCTTGCTCGCACACGCTTGTCCAAGACCGCGGTCCTGGCTCCATTCGGGGGACGACTTGAGGGGCATGCCCCGGCGGTGGGTGGTTTTGTGGCCCCGGGGGTTCCCTTGGCTCAACTTCTGGATGTGCGGACCCTGCGGCTGCTGGTTCACGTGCCTGCGGAACAGACCGTGGGCCTGAGACTCGGCATGGCCGCCTCCGTTCGCTTTCCTGCTCAGCCTGAAAAACCACGCCAGGCGCGGGTCCGGTCCATAGGAGCCCAAGCCGATCCGCTCACTCGTTCCATTCCCATTGAGCTGGAGCTGGATCCCACCGCAGCGGCCTCCCAGGTCGAAGCAGGGGGAGAGCTTGCGGCGGGTCTGTACGCCGAAGCCGTCATTGAGTTGGCTCCCCTGGAGAGCACGTTTGCCTTCCAGCGTGAAGCCTTCACCTTCATCGACGGGCTGCCGCACCTATTCGTCTTGGCTCAGGATGAACAGGAGCGCGACGTGGTCCTGGCCCGACCCGTGGAGCTGGCGCAGAGGGGCACTGCCCTCAGCGGGTCGCTCTGGGCCTTGAGTGGGGGCGTCGAAGAAGGCGAGCGCATCGCTGTGTCCTCCTTGAGCCTTCTCACCCACGGCACCCGTGTGCAGGTCAGTGACGCGGCGGTTGGCGACACGGTGCGATGATCCGGAGCATCGTGCGCATGGCCGTGGGCAACCCCGTGGCCGCCAATCTGGCCATGACCGCCATCCTGGTCTGTGGCTGGTTCATCTACGAACAGATGCCGCGTGAAGTGTTCCCGGACTACTCCCTGGGCCAGATCGAGGTCTTGACGCCCTACCCCGGCGCATCCGCAGAAGACGTCGAGCGCCTGATCACCCGTCCACTGGAGGACGCGGTGGATGGGGTCAGGGGGCTGGACGAGATTCTCTCCGTGTCCCAGGAGGGCATTTCGCGCCTGACCCTGACTCTCGCTCGGGGGGAAGATCCGGGCGAGACTCTGGAGGATGTTCGGGACGCCGTGCGCCGCGAGACCTCCGAACTACCCGACCAGACGGAGGACCCGCGCGTACAGGAGGTCGAGAACGTTTTCCCCGTCGTCGCTGTGTTCGTGTACGGCACGGCCAGTGAGGCCGAGCTACGTGACCTGGCTGAGGAGCATCGCCGGGGGCTGGAGGCCATCCCGGGCGTGCGCACCGTTGAGCTGACGGGCACGCGCAAGCCGCAGGTCTGGATCGAGGCGGACCCTGAGGCGCTTGAGCGGTACGGATTGACCCTGCAGCAAGTGGGGGCTGTCGTGGGTGCCAAGGCTGCCAGCGTGCCCCTGGGGAGCTTGGAGACCAGCGAGGGGAACTGGGCCCTGCGGGTGGATGCCGAGCTGGACTGGGCTGAGGACCTGGAGAATCTGCCCATTCTGACGCGGCCTGACGGCTCTACGGTACGTCTCTCCCAGGTGGCGTTCTGTCACGACACGTTTGCGCGCAGGTTGAGCCGCGCCCGATTCAATGGGCGCCCCTGCCTTCACATGCAGGTCAACAAGTCTTCTTCCGGGGACATCATCGATATCGCGCGCGCGGTGCACGCCTACGTCGAGGAAGAGTCCCTGAGCATGCCGGCCGGAACGTCCCTGGGCACCAACTCAGACCTGTCGGTCTACGTGTCCAACCGCCTGCAGATCATGAAGGAGTCGGGAGCCTTGGGTGGCCTGATGGTGCTTGGTGCCCTGTTCCTCTTCCTCAGTTTCCCCGTCGCGCTGGTCACGGCCCTGGGCGTACCCATTGCCTTCATGGGAGGTCTGCTCCTGGCAGGCGCGCTGGGTGTCAGCATGAACATGATCACCATGTTCGCGCTGATCGTCGTGCTGGGGATGGTCGTCGACGATGCCATCGTAGTGGGTGAGAACGTCTATCGCCTGATGGAAGAGGGCATGGATCCCGAGCAGGCTGCCATCACCGGCACGGCCCAGGTCGGCCGGCCGGTCATTGCCACCATCCTGACCAGTGTCGCCGCCTTCCTGCCCATCCTGATGTTGGGTGGACAGGTTGGGAACTTCTTGCGTCCCTTGCCCCTTGTGGTTTCCTTGTGTCTGGCCGTCTCGATCTTCGAGGCACTCATGATCCTGCCCGTGCACCTGGCCCACTGGGCTGCCCCTCGGGTGGAGAAGGGCAAGGCCAAGGGGGGGCGTACCTGGTACCTGCCCCTGCGTGCCCTCTACTCCAGGTTTCTCTCCGCCTGTCTGCGCTGGCGTTACATCACCCTGGCCGCAGCTCTGGCGATCCTCGCCGTGGTGGGGACCCTCGGGGCCTATCGGGTGCCCTTTGTCTTCTTTGACGATTTTGAGTCCAAGCTCTTCTACGTGAGCCTGCGCTTGGAGCCCGGGACCAGCCTGGACGAGACCGAACGGGTGGCGCGCCAGGTAGAGGCGGCAGCCCTGGCTCTGCCCGCTTCGGAGTTGGAGAGTGTCAACACCCTCGTGGGGGTCAATGCGCCGGAGATCTCCATCTACGAATTGGGGAGAAACCTGGCTCAGGTCTGGGTCGAGTTGCGGGAGGGGCCCGGTCGTCGCATGAGTGTGGGCGAGATCACTGAAGTGCTCCGGGCGGGGTTCATGGATCTGCCCCCGAGCGTGCAGGGCATCGAGGTCGGTCAGCCCCAGTCGGGCCCCACTGGCCGTGCCATTGAACTTGGAGTGCGTGGTGACGACCTCCAGCAGCTTGAGGCGATATCAGGACGTCTGCAGGCCGAGCTGCTCACCTTTGCCGGGGTGCGGGACGTGCACGACAACCTGGATGAGGGCGCTCGACAGGTGCGTGTACGTCTGAGCGAGCGGGGCCGCAGTCTGGGATTCACTGAGGCCGGGCTGGGCAGCGAACTACGCAGCGCTTTTGCGGGCAGCACTTTCGGTCATCTGCGGCGAGGCACGGACGATGTGGAGCTGGTGGTCAAGTACCCCGAGTGGGTGCGCCAACAGGCGGGCATCCTGGAGCACCTGCGCGTCTCGGTGCCGGGCACGCCGGGCCGGCGCGTGCCGCTGTCCGTGGCGGCGGACCTGGTCTACGACCGGGGGCCGGCGACGATCACCCGAGACGGTCTGCAGCGTTCGGTGACCGTGACGGCGGATGTGAACAAGAGCGAGGGCAACGCCGCCGATATCACCGCCGTGATGGTTGAGCGCTGGCATGCCATGGCAGGCGAATACCCGGGGTACACCTTGGACATCAAAGGCGATGCCGAAGAGACGAGCGAGGCTCTGGGGGGCCTGACCTTGGCCAGCGGCATCGCCCTGTCGCTGATCTACCTCATCCTCGGAACCCTCTTCCGCTCCTTCCTGCAGCCCCTCGTCATCATGTTCATCATTCCTTTCGCCAGCCTTGGCATGGTCGTGGGTCACGGGGTCATGGGCGTCTCAATCACTCTGCTCTCATTGATTGGGCTTCTGGCTCTGATAGGTGTCGTCGTGAACGACTCGCTGATCCTGGTGGACTTCGCCAATTGGCGCCGATCGGAGGGAGATGACGTATTACACGCCCTTCTTGAAGCGGGCCGCCTGCGCTTCCGACCCATCCTGCTGACCTCAGCCACGACCATGTTGGGCCTCAGCCCCCTGACCTTTTTTGTCAGCGGCGATGCCCGCTTCCTGCAACCCATGGCCATCAGCATCTTCTATGGTCTGGGAGCCGCGACCCTGTTGGTCCTGGTGTTGGTTCCCTGCTGTTATGCGGTCCTCGTGGATCTCTCGAGTCTGTTTTCCAAGGTGCTTCCCGGCAGACGCCAACGCGAGGTGCTGAGTGTGGAGGTGAGAGCATGAATGTGAGCCTGACGTTGCACGAAGAACCCTGCGATTGGGTGGACCTGATCGCTGAATTGGATCACTACGTGACCCGCCTGACCGCCGAATGGACGGATCGGGATCCCGGCAAAGGGCTGGGGGCGGCCTTGCTCCGGCGTGTGGAGGGCAGCTCGGCCGGCCTGCTCTTGACGGCCCACGCCAGCGGTCCCGATGGCACGAAGCGTGCACGCCTGGGCTACTGTGTCGTCGTGCCCTTGGCGGATCCGGTGACCGGGATGGAGACACCCTTCATCGCGGCTCTCGAAGTGGATCGGGACTATCGTCACAGGGGGTTGGCACGATCCATGGTGGGCGCCGTGACTGCGGAGATGCAGCGTCGTGGGCACCCTGAGCTGGCGGCGCGTGTTGGCCACAACGATGACGCCCTGATTTCGATGGGAGAGCGTTGGGGCTTTGTGCGCTCCCACGAGGTAATGGTCCTGCAGCCCTGACGGTCCCAGACCTACTACTCGACTTCCTTCTTGCTGCGGCGGTTGGGGGCTCTGGGCGAGGGCGTGACCAGGGTCTGGAAAGGGCCCTTGCCGTTGGGGATACGACCGAACGAGCGGTCTTGCTGCTGGGGCCCAAACGAGATGGCGTCCAACGGGACGTTGCCCGTGTCGGCCGGGCCGCTCAGGTGGATGGACTCACCCAACGCCAAGAGCTTGAAGTTGGCGTGCAGCGGACCTTGACTCCCATCTTCATCCAGCCAGACCAACAGGTAGTCTTTTGCCCCGATGGTTGTGCCTGTCGGGAAGCGCCACTTGCCGGGGTTGTTGGCATCGTCTGATAAGCCCCAACCGTCGAGGCCAACACTCTGGTTGCCCCTGTTGAACAGCTCGACCCAATCGTCAGCCTCTCCGTTCTCGTCGAGGATGGTGTTCTTGTTGGAGGCCTGGAGCTCGTTGATGGTCACTGTCACGCCCACCGCGAAGTCGGCTTCTTCCAGAGCACTCCACTCGCTGCCATCATGGGCCCGCGTGCGGACTGAGCACGTCGGTCCCGGTAGGGTGAAGGGGGCCTGATACACCATGGCCGATGGATTCAGGGTGCCTCCAACCAATCGCGGGTCGCTCCCGTCGAGGGTGTAGTAGATCGTGGCCCCGGAGGGTTGGCTCAGGGTCACCTCTTGAATGGCCCGCACTGAGCCCCCGTGGGGGGTGAGCGTCGGGGCGTCCAGATCTGGGTATAGCTGGGGTTGTACGTTGCGCAATTGGGCCAAGAGCACATCCGTCCGCACGGGGAAGTACTGATCCAGCAGCCTGTCCCGTTCGACCAGCCAGTCTGCGGGGGTGATCGTGCTCGGTGCGTGCCAGTAGTTGCCCCAGCGTGCGTACTCCATGATCACCGCAGGCCACAACTCGTTGGCGCGGCGGTAGTAGAGCGTTGCGGGAATATTGCGCTCGGGGAAGCCCGGATCGTAAGGCGTGCCCGCCGTTGAATAGGCGGGATCGACGAATAGGGTTCCGTGGAAGATGTGTTCGTGAGCCCGATCGGCGAACAGCATCCGCCACTCCGGGTTGACGCGCAGGAAGGTGTAGAAATAGACGATGCTGCCGATCCAGGTGGAGGTCTCGGACGTGCGGTCGTAGAAACCATCGCCCACGTTCGTGGCCGCATTGCCCCAGTGCAGAACCGTCTCCGCATCCCAGGAGTGCCAGCGGAAGGCGCCCTCCGGGTTGGTGTCGGTGTAGTCCGCCGAGAGCCTTGAGTGGGAGGTTCCCATCCAGTTGTTCTGAGGCCAGTCCGTATTACCTCCGAAGTAGTTGAGCAGGAGATAGTCGGCGTAGTCGCTGACATCGAACCACTGGGAGAAGGCCTCGTAGGCGGGTTGGCCCTGCCACACATCCGTCGTGTCGAGGCCTCCGGCGGCGATGGTGAGCGCCGTGTCCCAGGCCCCGGGCGCATTGGCATCGTCCCAGTCGTTGGAGTTGCCCTCGCGCACTACGCCCTCCTTGACGTAGTCGTACTCGCTCTTCTTGCCGTCCCCATGGGCAGCGGCGAATTGTTCGTTCACGCGCTCATGAAGGTTGTACAGGCCCCAGTAGAGTCCATTGATGTAGACATGCACGGGTCTGCCGCGGGGGGCCAGGCCGCCCATGCCGTCCTGAACGTCGCACATGAACTGATCGCGCAGGCCCTGGGCGTGGACCTTGAGCTTCGTGGATCCGGGTCCGTTGGGGGAGTTCTGATGGTTGGCATCCAGGATGAGGTGGTCAAACTGGTCGACCGATCCGTCGAAGACGTTCTCTTTCAATTTCTTGGGTCCGAACTCGTCCTTGAAGGAGAGCTTGATCGATAGCTGGTTGCGCAGGACGGGGTCGGTGCTCGAGGAGCCCTGGATGGACAAGCCGCAGTCCACGCTGAAACCGAAGAAACTGTGGGGGTCAATCCACTCCATGGAGCCCGGGCGCTGCCATGCGCTTCCCGTGGACTCGGAGTTGCAGTAGATCCCGCCAACGGGGCCCGCCGATCCGTCGCCGAACCAATCCTCTGGGGACATGGCCAGGGACACGGTAGGCGCAGCCATGAGGGCTTCCTTCAGCTGGTCCGTGGCGTAGGAAGCCAGGATGGTCGTGTCCATCCCATACCAGGCTCCGGGCCGGCCCCCGCCTTGATCCCAATTGGCACCGCTGTCCTCGATCCACTCCGCAGGGTAGCCATCTGCGACGACCCCCGCATGCGTCTGGGCCAGGGTGTCGTCCGCGAACAGATAGGTGTGCGTGGTCACAGCTGAAGGGGACATGAATGTCCCAGTGGCCCGCGCGCGCACGATGGTCGTCCCGTCGATCGTGATCGGTGTGCTGTAGGTCAGGGAGTTGGAGTCGCTGGGTGCCGACCCATCGAGTGTGTACTCGATCTGGGCTCCAGGATCCGAGTAGCTCAATGCGAGGGTGAAGCTCCCCTGGATGTGCCCGCGCTCCCTGGACGAA
>PVBE012940549.1_pt1 | contig 54553 bp, 53 predicted proteins | sample 1631181 | NCBI WGS metagenome assembly PVBE01 (sample SAMN08397723, study PRJNA350692) | Marine metagenome, whole genome shotgun sequencing project. | isolation source: water | place: Pacific Ocean | collected 2012-04
CCGATCGGATGTGGAGACCTTGGGTTCCTGGCCTGGGGACCTTCGGTTCCGGGGATATGCACCAACGCCCTCAGTTGGCTGGCTCAGCGGCTCCGCTTGAAGTTCCCGAGCCGGGGTGCTTCACTCTGGGTCCGAGGAGAGCCTTCATGACCCAACGCAGCGTTCTGAGCTGGATGACAGTCGGCCTGGTGGGCCTTGTCGGGTGCCAGCAGGCCCAAGCCCAGTCCGAGCCCGACTGGGAGACGTGCAAGGTCGTTGCCGACCCTACGGAGCGACTCGCGTGCTACGACCGACTCGCCTCAGGGGCCATCGAGTTCTGTGGGCAGAGTCTGGACCTGAAGACGACGGAGGTGAGGTGCAACAGTCCCAAGGACATCATCGTCACGGACCTGAGTCCACTCGCCGGCCTGACAGAGCTGAACTCGGTCCAGCTCGCCCGAGCCCAGGTCACGGACCTGAGCCCTCTCGCCGGCCTGACAGGGCTGACCTACCTCAATCTCGCCGCCACCAAAGTCACGGACCTGAGCCCGCTCTCGGGGCTGACAGGACTCACCTACCTTGCCCTCAACAAAACCCCGGTCACGGACATTAGCCCGCTCTCAGGGCTGACAGGGCTGACCCAACTCGACCTCCAGGGGACCCCGGTCACGGACCTGAGCCCGCTCTCAGGGCTGACAGGGCTGACCGAACTCAAGCTCTCCGAGACCCCGGTCACGGACCTGAGCCCGCTCTCCGGGCTGACAGAACTGACCACGCTCACCCTCAATTCGACCCCGGTCACGGACCTGAGCCCCCTCTCGGGGCTGACCGGATTGACCGGGCTCTGGCTCAACAGAACTCCGGTCACGGACCTGAGCCCGCTCTCCGGGCTGACAGGACTGACCTTGCTCAGCCTCGTGGGGGCCCAGGTCACGGACGTGAGCCCACTCTCAGGGCTGACAGGGCTGACCTCGCTCACCCTCGGGGGGACCCCAGCCGATCCAGCAGATGTCGCTGCACTGAGACAGGCGCTCCCAAACTGCACGATCAGCCATTTCTGACACAACGACCGGGGGGACCAGTCGGCGGATGCAGCAGCCTCTTCAGGTGGTCCACGCTCCTTGCCCGCAGTGCAACGGGCCCGCGGTCTTCCGCTGGGTCGGCGGTCGCTGACTGGGGGCGTGCTGCGCTCCTGGAGCGTGCTGGTGGTCGGCTGACCGCAGGAAGCGTCAGGGCTCGTCCTTCTGGTCCACCGATGGGCGCTTGAAGTGCAGGACCACCCCCGTGACCGCCAGCGCGCCCAGGGCCGGAGTGGCCACGTAGCCCAGCACCGCAGCACGTCTCCAGGCCTCGTCCAGGCTGGCGGGATCCTCCGTTGCGCGCGCCTGGTTGCTCATGGCCACGGCGCCGGCGTAGGTGCCGCCAGCGGCCACGGCACTGGCGATTCCGCCGACCAGCCAGGGAGAGAGACGCCGCAGGCTCGTTGGCTCGGCGAGCCCCGTGTCCAGGTGGACTTGCTGCTCGGGAGCCAGGGAGACCACCTTGGCGTACTGGACCTCGGCCCCCAGGCTGACCTGCACGAGGTGGGTTCCCGGATGGACCAGGGCCGGCTGCTCCGGCCAGAGCATTCCATCCACGTAGAGCACGGCATCGTCGGGGATCGGCCATGCGGTGATCCGGGAGGGCTCGCCAGGATCCCTGCCCGCCTCGACCCAACGCTCCCGAAGAGCGCCGCCCAGGTCCTTCTCGAACCAGCCCGGGTTGACGGCTGCGGCCTGGACCAGGTTGCTCTCGACGATCTCGGGGTAGCCGCCGTACAAGCCTGCGGCGGCCCGCACCTGCCAGAGCGTGGCGAGCGCCTCGGGATCGGCGACACGGTCCAGGCAATGAAGGCGCTCGATGGCGTCCTCGGTGACCGACAGCGCCCGGTCGAACTCGGCGTCGCTCACCAGCAGCAGCGCAGACTCGGCGGTCGCATCCAGATCCCAGTCAGGACACTCCTCGGGGGTCTCCACCGCAAAGGCGAGAGCTACTGCTCCAGCAAGCACTTGTTCGAGTCCTTCACCATCTTGATGGCCTTGGTGTTGGCGGTGATATCTACCGTACAGCTCATGCGCCCGGCATTGGCTTCATCGCTCCAGACAGCCTGAAGGGTGTAGCTCCCCGGAAGCAGGTCCACCCTGGCGAAGGTCCCGTAGACCTGGCCGTCCACGGTGATGGACGCATCGACGGGCAGGCTCTTGAGCTGAACCGTGACCCGCTCGATCGGCGTCTCCGTGATGTGAATGACCGGGTCCATCGAGCCGAGTTCAGGGGCCTCGGGCTCCAAGGGGAGCTTGTCCGATGCCTCCGGTCCCGGGCGCGGCTGCGCCTTTCGCGTGGCAGGAAGGGTCCACGACTGCTCGATCTGAACCTCCTCCCCGGGCGCATCGAAGGACAGCGTCTCGACCGCTTTGAGAACGCACTTCTGGAACTCCGGAGCCTGCCCGCCGGTGAGGAGGGGGCTGCTCACACTGCCGTCCCGCAGGATGGTGAAGCGCAGGGTCCAATCGACGGGCCCGCCCGGAAACTCCGTGCTGCCGGCGTGGCAGCGCGCGATGCTCTGTTCACGCAGACTCTCGAGACGCTTACGCGCGGCCTCCTCCGCTCCCAGCACCGCAGCGCTCCCTTTCGTGGGCTCCTCCGAGGCCTCCTCCGACTCGACCGCCCCGCGCTCCTCAAGGTCGAGGCCTGGCACCCACTGTGTCCAGAGGACCGCACCAGCTACCACCAGGGCCAGCCCGGCACCCAGGAGCAGGGGCGTACGGGTTGGAGGCGTTCGCCCAGGGTCAGCCTGCTCGACCGGAGGGACCAGTTCGAAGGTCTCCGCAGGAGAAAGCTCCGAGGTGTGGATGCTGTTGGTGAAGTCCAGGATGTCTTCGTTGCCCGCCAGCTGCACCCGGGCCTGGGCGACGAGAGCCGGAACCACCTGACGCGCATGACGCCTCAGGTCCGGCCCCGGAAGCGTGAGTTCAGACAGCACGGACTCCACCTCGGCCGCACCGGGCCGGTCCACGGAGTCCCGAGCCAGCATCGACCCGACGAGTCCACGAAGCGCGTCATCTTCCAGCTGAGAGAGCAGTCGGGCACGCACCTCTGTGAAGGAATCCTTGCCCGGCGGCAGCCGTTCCATGGCGCGGCCAACAAGCAGCTCCCAGAAGGTCGCACCCAGGGAGAACACGTCGGACTCGGGACCCGCACGGTTCTCCAGCAGTCGCTCGGGAGCCATGTAGCGCCATGTGCCGAACTGCACGGACTCGGTGTGGGCTTCACGGTCGAACTCCGCCCGCGCCACGCCAAAGTCCATCACCTTCACCACACCGCTGCGGCTGAGCAGGATGTTGCTGGGCTTGATGTCCCGGTGAACGACCTTGAGCGGTCGGCCGGTCTGCGGGGAGATGGTCGTCCAGGCCGCGTCCAGAGCGGAGGCGGCCCGCTCGATGATCGCGGCCGCCACGCGCGGAGGAAGACCGGTACCGTAGCGCTCGCGTGCATCGACGAGCAGCCGCCGGCAGTCGATGCCCTCGACATACTCCATCAGCACCGCAGCACGGCCACACAGCTCGGTCAGGCTGTGGATGCGTACGACGTGATCGTGGCTCAACTGAGACATCAGCCGGGCTTCGTCCCGAGCCCGCGCAAGGAGCTCGGGCTGGTGCATCAGCTCCTTGTTGGCGAGCTTCACGGCCAGGCGCGAGACCAGTCCTGACGGTGTGACGACCTCCGCCAGGTAGACGACCCCGAAGCCCCCCTTTCCAAGCGGCTCGAGCAGCTTGATTCGACGGCCTTCCTTGTCCGTCAGGACGCCCTCAGTCATCCTGCTCCGCGCCGGCGGACTCCTCACTCTTGGCGTCCGCGGGCATGCGGCTGTTCCACGCCAGCGCCCCCACACTGAACACGCCAACCAGCGCGGCGAGCCAGGTCAGCCACGTGGAGGCCGACCCCGTTGCGGGGCCACCCCCCGGAGCGTCCGGCGCCATCACCTGGGGCTCCGGCCCCGAGGCCTGCTGAGGCTCTGCACCCGGGTACTGCTCCTCCTCGACCAGCTCCCGGCGCAGGGACTCTCCCAGCCCCTCGCGCAGCCCGACCCCCTGGATGCGCAGATCGGCGACCAGCCCATCGAGCAGCTCCAGATCGAAGCGCGTCACCGCCCAAAGCGAGCGCCCGAGCAGCTGATCGCGGTCTTCATCGTTCAGGCCATTCCACGCCAGACCGACCTCCAGGTCGCTGCAGCCGTCTGGGCAGATCGCCAGCTCCCCTTCGATCCCGGAAGCCGTCAGCTCCACGCGGTGCAGGACCAGGACGGTCTCTCCCGCGACCTGCAGGCCCTCCACCTGGCCGAGAACACGCTTCCCCACCCCGAACACCAGACCCTGGCGCAGAGTGTCGTTGTCTGCCTCCAGGTTCTCCAGAAGCTCGGTCTCGAAGTCTGCATGAACGCAGCGCGAAAAGACCTCGTTCACCATCTTCTGTCGCAACGCATCGATGCAGAAGCGGTTGGTGCTGGTCAACCAGCGACCCTCCCGCTCCGGACTCGTCATCTCCCGGGCCCGGCGCGCGACCTCCTGCACCTGGGGGTGTTCGGGCGCCCATGAAGCCGCCTCCAGGGCTCCTTCCGGGTCCAGCACCGCCAGCCGATAGGCCGCCAGAGCCGCCGCCAGGTCCGGATCGTCGGCAGCCGCTTCCACCTGCGCTTCCAACTCCACGCCCAGAACGCTGAGTTGGTCGCTGCGGGTGCCGGCCTGTGCGATGCAGAGAAGCCACATGGGCCTGGAAGCATAGGCCTGTTAGCTCAACCCCATGAAAAGCCGCCCGCCCGACTCGCGTGTCGCCGCCGCAGAGATCGACCGGATCAACACCTTCTTTCCGCTGCTCCCGGGGCTGGGCCTGCGCTGGGCGCGTACCCGCCCCTGGGAAGGCCTCCGCATCGCGATCAACGCCCACCTCACCACCCTGACCGGCGCACTGATGCGGGAGTTCGCCCTGGGCGGAGGGGAGTGGGTGCTCTGCGGGACCAACGAAGCGACCACCGACCCCGATGTCGTCGCCCTCTTGCGGGAGCAGGGGATCACCGTGCACACCGGGCGGGGCAACGTGGCCAACCGCCACCGAGCCACCCTGGATTCCGATCCCCACCTGATCGCCGACGTGGGCTTCGAGCTCCTCGGCGCCCTCCTCGACCGCAGCGAAGACCAGGCCGGCGCGCTGCGTGGCGCGGTGGAGGTCACCCGCACGGGCGTGAACCGCTGGATTAGCCGCCAGTCGAACAAGAGCGCTCCCCTTCCCCTGCGTCTGGTCAACCTGAACGACACCGAGCTGAAGAGCCACGTGGAGAACCGCCACGGCGTCGGCAGCGGTCTGTGGGGATGCGTGATCCAGATCACCGGCCTGCACCTGGCGGGTCGCAAGGTCGTGGTCGTGGGCTACGGCCCGGTCGGTCAGGGCATCGCTGCGACGGCTCGCAACCAGGGAGCCAACGTGGAGGTCGTGGACACCGACGACATGCGACGCCTGGTGGCGAGCTACGACGGCTTCCCCACCCCCAGCCTGACCGAAGGCCTGGAGAGGGCGGACATCGCGGTCACCGCGACCGGCCGAGCGGGTGCCGTGAGCGTCGAACAGCTGGCCGAGCTGAAGTCCGACGTGGTGCTGGTCAACGCCGGGCACGGTGCGGACGAGATCGATGTGGCCGGCCTGGAAGCCGAGGCCGTCGAAGGAGACCAGCTCAGCGAGCTGTGCCTCAGGCTGCGCCTCCGTCCCAAGGGTCCGTGGCTGACGGTCCTGGCGGGCGGGAACCCCCTGAACATCGTGATGAACGCGGGCAGCCCCGAGCCGGTGCTCATGCAGTTCGCTCTGCTGGGTCTGACCATGGAGTGGCAGGCCAGCGGCGAGCTGGATCTGGGCGGCCAGCACGCACCCATGGCCTACGGCTGCAGCCCGGTGCCCCGGGAACTGGAGCTCGAGATCGCCCGACGCGCCCTTCGCGCTCGTCGATGAACGAACTGCGGGAAGCCGTCCTCGCGATGGAGCGGGGTGAGGCGGAGACCGCCCTACCGACCCTGACCGCCGCGCTCGTCGTCCCCGAGCTCCAGCCGGGAATCCGGGCTCGGGTGATGGGGCTGCGCGCCCAGGCTCTGCTGATGACCGGTCAGCTCGAAGAGGCCAAGAAACAGGTGCGGGAAGCCCTGAAGGCCGTGCGCACGCTGGGCGACACGCGGGGACTGGAACAGCTCCGAGGACTCAACGGTCAGATCTACGCCGCCCTGGCACAGGCCGCCCAACAGGCTCGGCTGCACGACGAGGAACGCGCCGCGATGGCTCTCAGCCTGGAGGAGCTCCTGGCCCAGGCACCCGACGACGCCGCGCGCGCCATGGTGTTCGTGCGCCGCTCCACCTTCCTGGCGGACGAGGGAGACGACGAGGCCGCTCTGGAGGCCGCGCTCGAGGGGCTCCGGCGCTCCCAGAGCAGCGGCGGTCCGCGGGAAAAGGTCCTCTCTCTGCTGGCTCTGGCAAGGCTGCAGCGCCACCGCGCCGAGGATCTGCTGCGGGAGGCCGAGCAGGTGGCCGACGACGCAGAGGAGGCCCAACTCATCGCCGCCATCGCCCGGGCGGCCCGCGCCGAGGGCATCGTCCTGTGATGGAAGTGGCCTCCCAGGCCGGGGCACCGGGTTAGGCTGGCGCATGCTCCTCACCCTGATGCGGCACGGCAAGTCCGAGCCCTGGGCCGGTGACGACCACACCCGCCAGCTCACCGAAGCGGGTCGTTCCATCGTCGCCGACGTCGTGCGCGGCCTGAAGGCCGGGGGCTGGGTTCCAGGAGCCGTCGTCTGCTCCCCCCTCGTGCGCTCCCAGCAGACCTCGGTGATCGTGCAGGAGCACTTTCCCGGCGTGCCGCTCCACGTCATGCCCCAGGTCGTCCACACCGACGACGACCTGCTCGAGGAGATGTCCTACCTGGAGGTGGTGGACCCGGTCATCATCGGTCACGAGCCCGGCTTGTCCCAGCTCGCGGCACGCCTGATCGGCGCGGACGGCTTGATGGCCTTCGACACCGCTTCCGTCGCCTGCTTCCGTATCGACGGACTGCCCCTGCGACGGCCCGCAGAACTGCTCTTCTTCGCGCCACCCAGCTTCGCCAATGCTCTCCGTGGCTGAACACACGATCGCCGTCGTAGACGTCGGCAGCAACTCTCTGCACCTCCAGATTGTTCGAGGCGAAGAGGTCCTGGTCGTGCGCCGGTCGGCCATCCGCCTGGGTGAGTTCGTGGGGCGCTGCATCCCGCTGCCGGCGGTCTACGCCACCGTCGAAGCGCTGGAGCAGTTCGACGAGGAGGCGCGCCGTCATGGAGCCGAACTCCACGTCTTCGCCACAGCGGCGCTTCGGGACGCCGACAACCGGAACGAGGTGCTCTCTCTGGTGCCCTTCCCCATCCGCGTCCTCAGTGGCGTGGAGGAAGCCGCACTGGTCTACATGGGCGCTTCGCGGGCCCTGGGTGTGGAGGGCTCCGCCGTGGTCTTCGACCTGGGGGGACGCTCCACAGAAGTCATCCGAGGCGAAGGCTTCCGCCCCCTGGAGTGCTTCTCCCTGCCCTTCGGTCACCTGACCCTGACGCCCGGCGTCCCGCCCGACTTCCGCACGGTCGACCACCTGCGGGGTCGCCTGGTCGGGACGGCCGGAACAGCCCTGACCCTGGGCAACATGGCCGCCGCCAAACGTGGGGAGTCTCCCTCCTCTCGTCATGGGCTGCCGGTCTCCCTGGGCGAGCTCGAAGACCTGGTCGAGGCGCTGGACCGCAGCCATGACCCCGCCTCCCTGCCCGGGTCCGACCCCAGGCGCGCAGACACCCTTCGAGCAGGCGCCCACGGGGTGCTGACCCTGGTGCGAGCGCTGGGAGCGCCCGGCTTCATCACGAGCGAAGGGGGACTGCGATCAGGCCTCATCGAAGACTGCCGCTCCGCATGCTGAGCGACCTGCGACACCTGAGCCGCCTGGACGCTGCCCGCCGAAGCGTGGACTGGTACGCGGCGAACACCGCCCGCCTCGATCGGGCCACCCAGGGCAGCCTGCACCTGAACCTGGGCATGGGCCCGGGGCCACTGCCGGAGGCCCAAAAACGGCTCGCGGACTTCGTGGCCGAGGGCCTCCCAGGCGGCCACTGGCTGGACATCGGCTGTGGCCTGGCCGGGCCCGCGCTGCAGTGGCTCGCAGCGGACCGCTCGCTGCGCGTCACCGGCCTGGAGCTGGTCCCCGAGCTGCTGGAGCGGGCCCGACACCGCACCCACGAGCGCTTGCGTCTGCTGGGCGGAGATGCCGACCAGATGCCCTTCGACCAGGAGTTCGAGGCCGTCATCGCCCTGGACACGGTCTGGCATCTGCGCGACCGAGCGCAGTTCTCGCGACAGGCATGGCGAGCCCTGAAACCTGGGGGCGTGCTGCGGCTGACGGACATCGCCTACAGACCCGAACGACTGCGCCTGTACGATGCCGCTGTGGTCACCGTTGCCCGAAAAGCCCTGGGTGCACAGGCGCTGAGCACCACCGAGCGTTGGTCCTCGCACCTGAGCGACTGTGGCTTCAGCAAGCTGAAGATCCAAGACATCACGGTGGAGCGCGTGGACATCCTCGAGGACTGGGCTCACTCCCTTGGGGGTGCCCTCGGGCGCGGTCTGGGCTACCTGCATCATCGCCGAGCAGGCGGGCCTCTCGCCTTCCTGCTGATCGAAGCCCGGAAGGATTGATTTGGCTGTCAACCGCGCCACGGTCATCGACGAGAACATCTCCGCCGCCATCGCTGGCCTCCCGGAGGTCGAGCCGCGTCAGGACCTGGATGCACCGGTTCGCGACGGTGCGGAGCTGTCGGCGCGTGAGGCCTTGGATCTCTTCGAGTCCATGCTCGCCAGCCGACACCTGGACCTGGCCTCGCGCTGGCTGAAGAGCCGCGAGCAGTCCTTCTACACCATCGGCGGAAGCGGTCACGAAGGAAACGCCGCCGTCGCTGCGGCACTGCGACCGACCGACCCCGCCTATCTGCACTACCGGAGCGGCGCGTTCTTCGTCCACCGTGCCCGCCAGGCGTCCGGGGAGACACCGCTGTTGGACGTGATGCTGGGCTGCTGTGCCTCCAGCGACGAGCCCATCGCCGGAGGGCGTCACAAGGTCTTCGGCAGCCGCACCCTGTGGATCCCTCCCCAGACCAGCACCATCGCCTCCCACCTGCCCAAGGCCATGGGAGCCGCGCTGGCCATCGATCGCATGCGTCGGCAGGGTCTGCCCCTACCGGTACCCGACGACAGCATCGTGGTGTGCAGCTTCGGAGACGCCAGCGCCAACCACAGCACGGCCACCGGCGCCATCAACGCCGCCTGCCTGGGCAGCTACCAGAACGTACCCGTACCCGTGCTCTGGGTGTGCGAAGACAACGGCATCGGCATCTCGGTGCGCACGCCCCGACACTGGGTGCGGGCGAACTACAGCGCTCGACCGGGCATGCGCTACTTCGAGGCCGACGGGCTGGACCTGCCCGAAGCCTGGGCGGTGGCGCGCGAAGCCGCAGCCTACGTCCGCCAGTCCCGCAAGCCCGCCTTCCTGAGGCTGCGGGTCGTGCGACTGCTCGGCCACGCGGGCTCGGACGTGGAGCAGCTGTACCACTCCAAGATCGAGATCGAGACCGCCGAGGCCCGGGACCCGGTGCTCGCCACCGCGCGGATGCTCGTCGGCGAAGGCTGGCTCTCCCGCGACCAGTGCCTGTACCTGTACGAGGACATGCGGGAGCGGGTGCGGGCCGTCGCCGAGGAGGCGGCCAGCCGCCCACACATCAGCTCCGCGCAGCAGGTGATGGCTCCCCTGGCCCCTCTGGATCCGGCGGAGGTGCAGGCCCTGGCCGAACAGCCCGCGGATCCCACGATCCGGGAGGCCTTCTGGAATGGTCAGCTGCCCGAGGACGACGAGCGGCCGCGGCACCTCGCGGTGCAGTTGAACCGCGCCCTGGGCGACCTCCTGGCCAAGTACCCCGAGATGTGGCTCTTCGGAGAGGACGTGGCCAAGAAGGGCGGCGTCTATCACGTGACCGCAAATCTCTGGGAGCGCGCGGGCGTAGGGCGCGTCTTCAACACCCTGCTGGACGAGCAGAGCATCCTGGGAATGGCCATCGGCTTCGGGAACCTGGGCGGCCTGCCCATGCCGGAGATCCAGTACCTGGCCTATGTGCACAACGCCGAGGACCAGCTCCGTGGCGAGGCCGCTACCCAGAGCTTCTTCAGCCAGGGACAGTTCCTCAACCCCATGGTCGTACGCATCGCCAGCTACGCCTACCAGAAGGGCTTCGGAGGACACTTCCACAACGACAACAGCATCGCGGTGCTCCGGGACATCCCGGGGCTGATCATCGCCTCTCCCTCACGGCCGGACGACGCGGTGGGCATGCTCCGGACCTGTGCCGCTGCGGCCTGGAGACACGGCAGCGTGGTGGCCTTCCTGGAGCCCATCGCGCTCTACATGACCCGCGACCTGCTCGAGGGCGATGGAGAGTGGTCCTGGCGCTACTGCGCCGAGGGCGCCGTCCCCATCGGCCGGGGTCGGGTCTACGGTGAGGGGACCGATCTCCTGATCGTGAGCTGGGCCAACGGCCTGTGGATGAGCCTGCGAACAGCACGGCGATTGGAGGCCGAAGGCGTCAACTGCCGGGTGCTGGATCTGCGCTGGCTGGCCCCTCTTCCGATCGACGATCTGCTTCGCGAGGCGGAGCAGTGCGGGCGGGTCCTCATCGTCGACGAGACCCGGCGCACCGGCAGCGTCAGCGAGGCGCTGACCACCGCCCTGGTCGAGGGCGGCTTCGGGGGTCTGATCATGCGGGTCACCGGCCTGGACAGCTTCGTGCCTCTGGGGGACGCCGCCAACCTGGTGCTGGTGCAGGAGGAGGACATCCTCCTGGCGGCTCGGCGCATGACGGAGACGCCCTGATGCGTGTCCTCCTCCTCTGCCCGGGCCGCGGCTCCTACTCGAAGGCCTCTCTCCGAAGCCTGCAGGTGGAGAGCCCGGTGCTGGACTGGCTGGATGCCTTTCGCGAGAGCCTGGACCGGCCCACCCTCCGATCCCTCGATGCCTCCAAGCGCTTCAGTGCGAAGAAGCACGTCGCGGGCGAGAACGCCTCGCTGCTGACCTTTGCCGCCACCGCAGCGGACCTGGAGTGCATCGACCCGGAGAAGGCACGGGTGGTCGCCGTCGCGGGCAACAGCATGGGCTGGTACACCGCGCTCTACGCCAGCGGGGCCCTGGAGCTGGACGAGGCCGCCCGCCTGATCGAGACCATGGGCTCCTACCAGCAGGGGAGCGTCATCGGCGGGCAGGTGCTCTACCCGGTCTGCACCGAAGACTGGCGCCCCAACGGGGTGGGCTGGGAGATCGTGCGACAGGCCCTGGAGCACCCCGAGATCCACCTGTCCATCCTGCTGGGCGGCAGCGTGGTGCTGGCCGGAACCGACGAGGGGCTGAAGCTGCTGATGGAGATGCCGCGGGTGGAACGCGGCGCCCACGCCTACCCGCTGAAGCTCCCGCTCCACAGCGCCTTTCACACCCCGCTCATGGAGGGCACCCGTGACCGCGCCCTGCAGGATCTCGGGGACCTGGCCGTACGCAGCCCCGATCTCACCCTCTTCGATGGCGCAGGCCGGAGCTACCGCCCCTGGTCTTCCCCCGAGGAGATCCTGCGCTACACCCTGAACCGCCAGGTGGTGGAGCCCTTCGATCTGACCCGCTGCATCCAGGCGGCGATGGGCGACTTCGCCCCCGACGCCGTGCTCTTGCCAGGCCCGGGAGACACCCTGGGGGCTCCGGTGGCCCAGTCGCTGATCGCCTGCAACTGGCGGGGGCTACGGGACAAGAAGGACTTCATGGAGGCGCAAGCGAGCAACCGGCCCGTCGTGCTGTCCATGGCCCGACCGGAGCAGCGCGCGCTGTGCGCGACGCACTGATCGAGGCACTCGGCCTGAAGGCTCTGCCGCGGGCGGGTTGGCTGCGGGCTGGGATCGAGCGACCCGAGAGCGTCGCCGCTCACTCCTGGGGAGTGGCCTGGCTGGTGACCACCCTGTGTCCGGCCCACCTGAACCGGGAGAAGGCGCTCGTGATCGCCCTGGTTCACGACCTGGCCGAAGTCCGCACCGGCGACATCACCCCACACGACGCGATCCTCCCCGCGGAGAAAGCTCGGATGGAACGCGAGGCCTTTCGCTCGATGGTCGAGCCCCTTCCCAACGCCGAGGATCTGCTGGCCAGCTTCGATGCCTATGGCCAGAGCCCAGAAGGTCGCTTCGTGAAGTGCTGCGACAAGCTGGACATGGCCCTGCAGGCACGCGTCTACGCCCAGGACGGGGTCGACACCCGAGAGTTCATCCACTCAGCCCTGGCCAGCCTCGATGGCGCGCTGGCCGAACTGGCAGGACCGCCACCATGACCCTCTTCGAGAAGATCATCGCCCGGGAGATCCCCGCAGACATCCTCTACGAGGACGAGCACTGCATCGCCTTCCGAGACATCAATCCGCAGGCACCGGTGCACGTTCTGGTAGTCCCACGAAAGCCGGTCGTGAACGTGGCCAGCGCCGAAGCGGAGGACGCCGAACTCTTGGGCCAGGTGCTCATGGCCGCAAAGAAGGTCGCGGAGCAGGAGGGAATCGCTGCCGGAGGATACAGGTTGGTCCTCAACAACGGCGCTGAAGCCGGGCAGACGGTCTTCCACCTGCACTGCCATGTCCTCGGAGGTCGCTCTTTCTCCTGGCCCCCGGGTTAAGCCACCGTATGGCGACCTTTGATGCAGGGGCCCACATAGAGGCCTTCGACAACATGGAGAAAGGGCTGAAGACGGTCTACGCCGTGCCGGCTTCCCCCCAGTGGTCCGTCATGAGCTCGGGGGACCGCATCGAGTTCGGCAGCATGGGCAGCATCACGGTGGGCTCCGTGCGCCACTACGACAGCCTCGAGAAGCTCTGCGAAGCCGAGAGTTTCCGCAACCTGGTGCCGGAGGCCCCCAGCGAGCTGGAGGCCATCCAGACCATCCGGGCCATCCCGGAGTGGGACTCTTCTGCGGAAGACGACCGTGGCGTCATCGCAGTGCGCGTCCGCGCGGTGAAGCGGAAGTTCTGATCCGCTGAAGAGATGCTGACGGGCCGCTGACCCGGAAGCCACCGTGTAGCTTCCGGGTCAGGGGGGTCCTCACATGATCCAGCTGAAGATGTAGAAGGAGTTGTTGGACGCCATCACGTCGTCAAACAGAAAGTCCGGCTCGTAGCACAGTTCGCTGGAGCCGCTGATGATGACTCCACCCTCGGTCCCGTCGCCTTGGGCGGAGGGGCCACTGAAGGTCAGGAGATCCACCCCCGTTCCCACCTGCTCGAGGTTGCACTCGAGCGACTCGGCGTCGTCATCGTCGAACCAGTCGTTGTCCGGGTAGCAGGTCGACCCCGTCGTCGGCTGGACGGTCGTCTCGCCTGTTGCAGTGGCCTTGGCGAATTTCAAAGGCTCGGGGTTGGTGCCATAGATGTCGGCACCGGGATCTGTACCGGCGCAGAAGTCCTTGGTGTCGGTGGTGCTCACGCTGCCCGCGATAGCCCCGCTGACGGCCGCCAGGGTACCCCCCACCCTGGACCACGCGTCGCTCCGATCCGAAGGCCTCAACCTCGAAGCAGCCCTCGAAGGGGCTGGGCGGGATCAGGTCGGCCCCCTGGCGTGCGCCTTGCTGAACACGCTCTACCTGAGTGGCGCTGCAGGCGAGATGAAGCGGGTGATCGCCGCGCTTCCAGATCTCCCCCCGAAATGGCGCCTGCGTATCCGATGTTGGGAGCTGATCTGCGCCTGCGGAGCGGGCCGTGCAGCTGCAGTCGTGCCCGAACTGCCGTCCCTGCTGGTCGAGGTTCAACGGGTGGGCGACCCGGAGCTGAACTGGCGGGTCCTGGCTGTCTGCGTCCGCGCCCACCTGCTGTCCGGGAATCTGGACGAGGCTCAGGAGGCCGCTCGGAGGGGGGCGCTCGCCGCCGGCGAGATTGCGGACCCACGCCCCCGAGGCCGTAGCCTGCTCGACCGGGCGCTCGTCGCTCTCCGTCAAGATCAGCCGAAGGCTGCAGTCGGGTGGCTCACCGAGGCCCGACAGCATCTCGAAGCCGCCGGCGATTCGCTCAACGTCGCCCGAGCGAACTCCCTCCAGGCGAGCGCCGAGCTGCTCCTCGGCAACGGGAGCGCTTCAGCCCGCCTGGCACGCCAGGCGATCGACGGACACCGGGCGATCGGCAACCAGCGCTCAGAGGCGATGGGATGGCTGGCCCTGGGAAGGGCCCAGGGCGTTCAGGGTGAGCACGCCCAGGCCCGCAAGAGCCTGTCCTACGCGTCTGAGATCGCACACCAGAACGGAGATCGCGTCACGTGGAGAGCGGCCCACAACGTCCTCACCTCGCTCTCGGAGCCACTGAGCGTCCACTGAAGGACCGCGAGCAGAAGCTCGCAGTGAGCGGGTCGAGCTAGTAGTTCGCCGTGAGCGGCAGGAGCAGGATGCCGCCCTTGTGCTTGGGGCCGGCGACGACAAAGGTGCTGCCCCGCTTGATGCGAACCGTGGTGTCCACCAGCTTCTTGCCGTCCTTGAACATCTGGACGCGCAGGCGAACCTCTTGCTGGTTCTTCTCCAGCAGATCGATGCTGACCTTGCGTCCACCTTCGATGGCAAAGCTCGTGGTCTTGCCCTTCACCACCGGAGAACGGTGAACGTCGAGCACCTGGTAGTTGTCGTAGCGCAGGAACTGCAGGTGCGGTTCCAGACGCTCCAACTGGGGGTCGACGTAAGCCTCGCCTTCCCGTGCGTGCACCACCATGAGCTGCACGTTCACAGCCGGGGCCTTGGCTTTCGCCTTGGCTTTCGCCTTGGTCTTCTGCTGGCTGATCATCGTCGAGGGACCCACGTCAGCGGGCACACCCGACCCCAGGCTCAGGGCCGCCAGCAGTGGCAAGAGGCCATTCACAGTGTCGCCTCCTCTTCGTCGCCTTCATCGATCATCAGGAACATCGGAGCTCCATCTTCGGCCTGGTAGACCGCAGCAGTCACTTCGTCCGCCAGTGCGAGATCTTCCATCTCCACCTGGTTGTGCGCCGCGATGACCAGGTTCTCGGCCTGCTCGAAGGTGGGATCCTCCACCGCGGCGATCCTCTCCGGCGTCGCCTCGGGCTCGGGGTCGACCCCACGGTTCTGGTAGATCGCGACGAGCGCTACCAGGAGCACGGGGATCATCCAGGGGCTGCTGGCCCAGCGAATCCAGGAGGCCTGTTCGTCAGGAGCGACGCTGACTTCCGTCGGCGCGTCCTCGACGCTCTCGTCCCGGGGCAGTGAGTTCATCACCGCCACCGTGAGGGCCACCTCGTCCTGAGCCGTGAGCCTGGCCGCCTCGCGCAGCGCTTCGCGCAGCTCGTCGGCGATGGGCTCCCAGCCCGGAACCTCCTCCGGGTTCTCCACACCCACGCGGACAGCGACCCGAGCCCATGTATCCGTGAGATCGACCGTCTTGGTCTCCGCGCCGAGCGCTTCCCGCAGATGCCGCCCGATGTCGGCCCAGTCCGTCATGTCGGTCATGGCCTCACGACCCAGGGTCTGAGCCAGTGCCACCCGTTCAGCGGGATCGAGCTCCCCATCGTGGAGCGCAGAGATGCGGACGGCGGGCTCGGCCCCGACCTCGAGGGAGTCCATGACCTCTTCGACCATGTCGATCGGCCCAAGCTGGAGCCCACCCCGGAGCAGATCGGCGGTCTCGGACCATCCATCGTCGATGACGAGCGCCGCCATGACCTCGGCCACCACTTCCGGCGCATCCGAAGCCCGTTCACTGAGGGCTTCCCGCAGACGAGACCGTAGTTCCGTCATCTCCAGGAGCCGAGGTTCAGCGTCGGCCAGCTTGAGCAGCTTCGCCCGCTCGTCGTGCGTCGCCTCGCCATCGAGAACGCGCATCAACAGAACGTCGAGCAGGTCCATCGTGTCAGTGCTCATGCTGGGCTCCAGCGACCATGCACCGTAGACGCCCCTTCGCCGGGACTATTCACTCACGGTCCTTCTTGAGCAGTTGTTGCAGCTTCCGGCGTGCGTAGAAGAGGCGACTCATCACGGTTCCTTCCGCGATTTCAAGGGTTTCGCCGATCTCGCGATAACTGAGGCCCTCGATCTCCCGGAGCAGGACGATCTGCTTGTGATCGGGACTGAGCTTGTCCAGAGCCTCCAGGATGCGGTGCTGAAGTTGCTTCCGTTCGAGGCTGCGGCTGGGGTTCTCGCGAAGGTGACCCTCGGCCAGCACCCCTGCGCCATCCTTGCTCGCGATCTGCTCATCGAACTCGCTGTGCTTCCGCTTCTTCTGCTTCCGCAGATGGTCGATCGCTAGATTCATCGCGATCCGGTACAGCCAGGTGTAGAAGCTCGACTCCAGGCGGAAGCGGCTCAGGTTCTTGTAGGCCTTGACGAAGGCCTCCTGGGTCAGGTCGCGCGCGTCCTCCCGATCGCGGATCATGCCGACGATCAGGGCGAAGACCCGACTCTGGTAGCGCTCGACCAGACCGCGATAGGCGCTCGGGTCGCCCGCGAGGACGCTCTCGACCAGTTCACGGTCCTCGGCCGCTGCTTCGCGAGCGCTGCTTTGCGACTTCTGCATCTTCTTCATCTTAGTGCGCCTGGGCCCAGGTGCTGGCCTGTCCGGCTTCCACGGCCAGATGAACACCCAGGGGAGTGATGCTCTCCATCTCCTCTCGGACCGCGGTGGCGACCGCCTCGGCCTCGCTCTCCGCCACCTCGAGCAGGAGCTCGTCGTGCACCTGAAGCAGCAGACGCGCGTCGGGGTGGTCTCGCTCGAGACGGCGCGTGACGCGCACCATCGCGAGCTTGATCAGATCGGCCGCGCTGCCCTGGATCGGGGTGTTCACCGCGATGCGCTCCGAAGCGCTGCGATCCATGAAGTTGCGGGAGTTGAGGTGACTGACGGTCCGACGTCGCCCGTGGATGGTGCTGGTGTGACCGGACTCGCGGGCCGACTCGATGCACCCGTCGATGAACTGCTTCACCTGGGGGAAGCGCTCGAAGTAGCGATCGATGTACTCCTTCGCCTTCTCCCGACTGATCTTCAGGTCACGGGCGAGCCGTGGCGCCGCCATGCCGTAGATGATGCCGAAGTTGATGGCCTTGGCCGCGGTCCGCTGCTCGCGGCTGACGGACCCTTCGTCGATCTCGAAGATGTCGGCGGCCGTGGCGCTGTGGATGTCCCGTCCCTTCCGGAAGGCCTCGACCAGCGGACCCTCACCGCAGAAGTGGGCCAACAGCCGCAGCTCGACCTGACTGTAATCGCAGCTCACGAACACACGACCCGGGCGAGCCCTGAAACACTCCCGAATGCGGCGTCCTTCTTCGGTGCGATTGGGGATGTTCTGAAGGTTGGGGTCGGACGAGCTCAGCCGGCCGGTCTCGGCAACGGCCTGCTGGAAGCGGGTGTGGATGCGACCCGTCGATGGGTGCACGGCCTGCGGGAGGGCTTCGAGGTAGGTGCTCCGAAGCTTGTCCAGGTGGCGCCACTCCAGGATGGCGGCCGGTAGCTCGTGCTCGCTCCTCAGGTGCTCCAGGGTCGCAGCGTCGGTGGAGTAGCCCGTCTTGGTCTTCTTGATCGGTTCGAGGCCGAGCTCCTCGAAGAGCACGACCCGCAACTCCTTGGGCGAGTTGATCTTGAAGGGGTGGCCTGCGAGTTCGTAGATGCGCTTCTCCAGCACGTCCAGACGCTCTCTGTATTGCTCCGACATGGTCGCCAGACCCTGGACGTCCACCCCGATTCCCTCAACCTCCATCCGGGCCAGGATGGGCACCAGCGGCAACTCGATGTCGCGGTACACACCCAGCTGGTGGGTCTGGGCCAGACGGTTGTCCAGCTCGCGGTCCAGAAGCCAGGCCACATGTGCCCGCTGGACGGGCTCCGGCCCCAGGGTGTGCCCGAGGTAGCGAAGGGAGAGGTCATCCAGCCCGTGCTTGTTGCGTGCCGGCTCGAGCAGGTAGTCGGCGAGCATGGTGTCGCCGGCCTGTCCGCAGAGGGCAAAGCCCCGGACGGCCAGCACCTGGTGGGCGAACTTCAGATCGTGCCCCGTCTTGGGGATCCGGGGGTCGGCCACCAGCCGAGCGACCAGCGGGCCGGTCTCGTCATCGACGGGAACGTAGACCGCGTCCTCGTCGCTCCAACACAGGCCGAAGCCATGGATGGTGGCCGTGAAGGGGTCGCGGGTATCGGTGTGGACTTCGATGGCCACGCGAAGGCCCTGGAAGCGCTGCTCCTCGATCCGTGCCAGCTCCTCGCGGAGGGAGGCTGCGTCGGCAGCCCGGCGGTAACGGTCCGTCACTACCGCACTGGCCGCGTCGGCCTCTTTCTCCTGCAGTTCCTTGAGGTGGGTCCGGAACTGCCACTTCATGAAGAGCTGACGCAGGGAGACCACATCGGTCTGTCGAGGCTTGAGATCCTCCAGCTTCAGGTCCAGCTCGCAGTCCGTCTTGATCCGCACCAGATCGAGAGAGAGGCGCGCCTGGTCGGCAAACTCGGCGACGGAGGCTCCCCGCTTGCCCCCGATGTCGGCGGCATTGGCGATGACCTGCTCCAGTTCGCCGTACTTCTTCACATAGATGGCGGCGGACTTCTCCCCCACTCCCGGCACACCGGGCACGTTGTCGCTCTTGTCGCCGGCGAGAGCAAGGATGTCGATCACCCTCTCCGCTGGCACGCCGAAGCGCTCGACGACCTGATCGGGTCCGATGTGGCGCCCCTTCATCACGTCGTAGATGGTCTTCTGGGGCCCAATCAGCTGGTAGAGATCCTTGTCGCCGGTGACCATGACGACCTCGAGATCCTCGCTCGCCCACTGCGCGAGCGTGCCGATGACGTCGTCGGCCTCCACCCCCGTGGGATCCAGGTAGGCGTAGCCCCAGGCTTCGATCAGCTCCCGAAAGTGGGGCCACTGCTTGTCGAGCTCCTCGGGTTTCTCGGGACGGTGGCCCTTGTACTCCGGGTAGAGATCCTTGCGGAAGGAGGGACCGTTGTCGAAACAGACCACCACGTAGTCCGGCTCGTACTCGCGCTCGAGACGCCGAAGCATGTTGGCAAAACCCAACAATGCGCCGGTGGGAAAGCCCGCCGCGAACATGTTCCTGGGCATGGCATGGAAAACCCGAAAGGCATGATTGCTGCCGTCGATCAGAAAGAGCTTCTTCGCCATCGCCTGCGCTTAACCGGGATGGTAATGGTCGGAACATGAGCCTGTACGCACCAAGCGATGAGCATCAGATGCTCCGCGAGCTCGTCGCGGACTTCACCCGGACCGAGGTCGAGCCGCAGGCTGAGGAATACGATCAGAAGGAGAAGCTGAATCTGGAGCTCTTCCGAACGCTGAGCGAGCTCGGCCTGAATGGCATCACCGTCCCGCCAGAATGGGGAGGGGCAGGGATGGACGCCACGGCCGCGGTCATCGTTCACCACGAGTTGAGCAAGTCCGACCCGGGCTTCTGCCTCGCCTACCTGGCCCACGCGATCCTCTTCGTGAACAACTTCTTCTTCAGCTCGAACGACGAGCAGAAGAAGCGCTACCTGGAGCCGACCCTGAACGGCGAGTGGGTCGGCGGAATGGGCATGACGGAGCCGGGCTACGGCACGGACGTCCTGGGCATGACCACCACAGCGGTGCGGGACGGAGAGACCTTCGTCCTCAACGGAACGAAGACCTACATCACCAACGGACCGGAGGGGCATGTCTTCCTGGTCTACGCCAAGGTCGAGGGCCGCATCACCTGCTTCCTGGTCGACCGTGACTGCCCGGGCTTCTCCACCAGCGAGCACATCCCCAAGATGGGCATGCGGGCCTCATCCATGAGCGAGCTCGTCATGGACGAGTGCCGAGTTCCGGCCACGAACCTCATCGGCTCCGAGGGCGGCGGCCTGGTGCACATGATGCGCAACCTGGAGATCGAGCGGCTCACCCTGGCCGCGATGAGCCTGGGCATCGCCGATCGTTGTCTGGACATCATGGTCCGACACGCCGCGGAGCGAGTGGCCTTCAGCCAACCGATCAACCGCTTCGGACAGGTCCAGCGCTACATCGGTGACAGCTACGCCCAGACCGAGGCTGCGAGAGCCCTGATCTACACGGTCGCCCGGGAGACCGGGCCCGAGCAACGCAACCGCCTGGGATCCGACGCTGCCAAGCTCTTTGCGGCACCGGTGGGCAAGTTCGTCGCGGACGCGGCAATGCAGGTGATGGGCGGCAGCGGATACTGCCGGGAGTACCCGGTCGAGCGGCTGTTGAGGGACGCAAAGCTGCTGGAGATCGGAGGTGGCACGCTCGAGAGCCACCAGAAGAACATCACAAAGGACCTGACAAAGGCCTGGTGCCGCTAGGCCTCATTGTTCGGCGTCGGTGTCCTCGGCCAGGCAGACCTCGAAGCAGGCCTGTGGCTGCTCCGTCGCCATGCTCTCGCAGGTGATCTCCTCCCAGCCGCCGACGCACTCGCGGCTGGCCGTTCGATCCAGGGAACAGGTCGGGACCTCGAGGCCCGCGCGCAGGTCCACACAATCCGCCAGGTCGTCGAAGCCCAGCACACCCAGAACGTCGCAGCGTTCGTAGGTGTCACAACGCGCGATCGCGAGGTCATCGGTGTAGCGTTCAGCGTTCGTGCACGACAGCAGGAGCAGCAGCATCCGCAAGCAGTATCCCAGAGGGCGTGTTCTCGTCACGCGAGCCGTCGGCCGAAACGCCTCCCTGGCTGCTGCACTGCAGGCCGGCGGCAGCGAGGCGGTGGAGGTTCCACTGCTGGCCTTCGAAGCCACCGGCACCCCGCTCCCGACACAGTGGGACGTCCTGGCCTTCACCTCGGCGACGGCCGTTCACTACTGGAGCGGTCCCCTGAGCGGCTTCGTCGCTGCCGTGGGGCCTCGCACGGCCGAGGCGCTGGGAGGTCGAGCGCAGCTGGTCCCTCCGCGCGCCCTGGCTTCGGCACTGGCCGAAGCGCTGGGCGATCTCAGCGGAAGGACCGTCTGCTACCCACGGGCGGAGGTGGTCAACCCGGCTTTCGAGAAGGCTCTGAGCGAGGCAGGTGCCAGGGTCCTGGCGGTGCCGGTCTACCGCACCGTGCTTCCCGACACCGCCGCCTCACAGCTGGCCGCCGCACTGCCCGTGGACCTGGTGGCTCTCGCCTCCGGCAGCGCGGCTCGACACCTGGCGGAGCTGGGCGGGGCGGGATGCTCGGTGGTGTGCATCGGACCCTCCACCGAAGGTGAAGCCCGACGCTGCGGGCTGTCCGTCGCCGCGGTCGCCGACCTGCACACCTCCGAGGGGCTGGCCGCTGCATGCCTGGCGCTGCTTGCAGCGGGGCCCGAGTGAGCGCTCAGCTGAGCTGATCTGCAGCCTGCTCGCCCAGCTCCACAGCGTCCTCCGCGCCCCCGGAGAGGCTCACCACCCGAGGGACTCCAGCGCTGTCGGCCAACATGGCCCGAAGGGTCATCTCCCCACGATGCAGCGTCGCGTAGGCTCCGGCCGGCACCGAGCATCCTCCTCCCAGACGGGCCAGGAAGGCCCGTTCTGCATTGATGCAGAGACGCGTGGCGGCGTGTTCTATCTGGCGCAGGAGGTCCCGGACGGTCGCATTGGTCCAGGCGCACTGCACGGCCAGGACCCCCTGACCGGGTGCTGGGATGCACAGCGATGGATCCAGGGGATGGCGCTCCACGTCCAGACCAAGCCGGGCGAGACCCGCTTCCGCCAGGACCACCGCATCCACCTCGCCCTCTTGGGCCTTGCGAACGCGTGTGTCGACGTTGCCTCGGATCCCAACCACCTCCAGATCGGGACGGGCCGCAAGCAGCTGAACCCTGCGACGAGCCGAGCCTGTGCCCACCCGAGCCCCTTCCGACAAGCCCTCCAGAGAAGCCCCGACCAGCACGTCCCGGGGGTCAGCGCGCTGGACCACCGCCGCGACCACCAGACCATCGGCATCTTCCGTGGGCAGGTCCTTGAGCGAGTGCACCGCCAGGTGAATGCTGCCCTCGCGGAGAGCCGACTCCAACTCTGCGGTGAAGAGCCCCTTTCCACCCACCTCGTGCAGCGGTCGGTCCTGCACCCGATCGCCCTTGGTGGACACGATGCGCAGGTCCACGGAGATCCCCTCGTCCAGCGCCTCGACCAGCGCGGCCACCATGCGGGACTGGGCCAGAGCCAGCGGGCTTCCCCGCGTGCCCAGGACCAGCTTCATGGATCCTCCTCTTCATCGCTTCCGAAGGTCTCGTGAAGCAGGCGAAGAGCCTCCTCGTCCCCCTGGCGGCCAAACTCCCGTGCCCGCCCCAATCCATTGTGCAGGAAGCGTTTGAACATCGACCGTGTCATCGCCTCAACGATCCGGCGGTGCTCGGGCGAGAGTTGCTCCAGGGTCGCCTCGCTGCGCTCCAGTTCCTGTAGACGGGACTGCTCCGCGTGACGCGTGATGCTTGCGATCACCGGTCCGGCGCTGATCGCACCGAGAGCCTGGTAGCAGCGAAGCGCTTCCGACTTGATGAGCTCCTCGGCGCGGGTCGCTTCTCGCGCCCGTGCCTCCACGCCACGCTGCGCGACCCCGGAGAGATCGTCCACGTTGAAGACGTAGGCGCCCTCGAGTTCATGCACGTCTGGAGCGATGTTTCTAGGCACACTCAGGTCCACCAGGAAGAGCGGTCGATAACGCCTCGCTCGCATGATGGGCACCATCATGGCCCGAGTGATCTGGTGGTGCTGAGCGCCGGTGCAGACCACAGCCACGTCCACAGCGCCCAGGTAGCGGCCCAGATGGTCCCACGGAACGGCCGTGGCTCCGAACTGCTGCGCGACCTCGAGGGCACGCTCGAAGGTACGGTTGGCCAGCAGCAGCTCGATGACCCCATGGGAGAGCATCGAACGACACACCAGACGCCCCATCTCCCCCACACCCAGGAGCAGGCAGCGGCGATCGTGCAGACTGCCGAAGAGCTGTGTGGCCAGATCCACCGCCGCGCTTCCCAGGCTGACGGAGCCCGCCCCGATCGCCGTCTCCGTACGAACCCGTTTCGCCACGCTCAGGGTCCGGCGCATCAGAGGCTGCATCAAGCGGCCGGCGGCACCGTGCTCTCGCGCCAAGGTGAAGGCCTCCTTCACCTGGCCCAGGATCTGCGGCTCGCCCACGACCTGGGAGTCCAAGGAGGCAGCGACACGAAAGAGGTGCCCGACCGCTTGCGGCCCCTGGTGGTGGTAGAGGTGACCATCCAGACTTCCCAGGCGGATCCCGTTCGACAGCGCCAGGAATCTGCTGATGCCTTCGGAGCCTTCCTGCTCGGGCACCACCGCATAGACCTCGACGCGGTTGCAGGTGGAGAGGATCATGCTCTCCCTGTTGGACCCCTCGCAGAGCTGGCGTAGGGCCTCCGGCAGTCGATCCGGTCCGTAGACCAGGCGCTCCCTCAGGCTCACGGGCGCCGTGCGGTGGTTCAGTCCTACGCTGACCAGTTCCAGGCCGCCCACCATGGCTAGTGCCACCCGTGGAGCAGGGTCACGACCACCCCCAGGCTGACCACCATGCCCAGGAAACCGCCGCACGAGAAGACTGCCGCCAGTCGTCCACGCCATCGTCCAACCACCCGAACGAGCACCGCGACGGTATACCAGGCCCAGAGACCGAGGGTCACCGACACGGTCGGGCCGAGCCCCGAGCCTCCCCCAACGGACGCGGCCCAGGCACCGCCGGCCGCAATGCCGACGGTAAGGGCCAGGAAGCCGATCACCACGAAGCGGGTGTTCAGACGATCCAGTCCCTCCAGGCTGGGCAGGCGGCCCAGGTTGGCGAAATGCTTGGTCTTCAGTTGCTTTCGTACAACCAGGTAGAGGCAACTGACCGCAAAGGCACAGGCGAAGGAGGCCATTCCCACGAAGACGCCCAGAGCGTGTACCGGGAACCACACCGTGGCCAGCATCGAGTCCCCCTGGGAACCGTACTGAGGGAGCAGCATGGAGGTGCCCAGCATGACGGAGGCCAGGGAGATGAGAACCCCGCTGAGCACCTCCGTTCGCGCTCTGAAGCGGATCAGGCCTGCCGCCAGGGCGATGACGCTGGACAGGAAGGCGATGGATGCACCGGGGGCGTGGACAGGCAGCGCGTTGGCGCCGCGGGCCATGACCGCGAGTCCCCCCAGATGCAGGAGAAGGCCCAACCACAGGGCGACGTCAGCGAAGCGAGCGACCCATCGTCGCTGCCCTGCTCCGATGATGCGCACAGCGGCCACCACGATGTAGCCGACCAGTGCTGCCATGAAGAGGAACTCGGTCACCGGAACGATCTAACGCTTCTGTGCTGCGGCCCTCCGCTGGATGAGCCGCGCTTCCCGAGCCGCGCCCATGTGGTTGGGCACCAACTCCAGCACTCTCTGGAAGCGGCTGTAGGCCTTCACCGTCTTGTTCGCGAGCCGGTAGATGCGCCCTGCGCGGTAGTTTGCCTCGACCTTGTGCGCGACCGTCTCGAGCTTCACAGCGTCCAGTTCCGCGATGGCCTTTTCCGGAGTGAGGTCCTTCAGAATGACGTCCAACCAGATGCGCATGATGTGGTACATGCTGGCCTCGTTGTCCAGCCTCATCACCTTGCGCAGCTGCTTGCGGGCTGCCTTCCAGCGCTTGTTCTCCTCGAGGCGCTGGACTTCTCGAAAGAGCACGCGTGCTTGCTTTCGATCGCCCGCAGGAATCCACTTCCGGCCTTCGGCAATGGTCTCCAGCCGCTCGATCTCCTCTTTCAGCAACGCGGCGTCCTGAATCAGGTCCCGCTTCTGGTTCAGAACCGAAAAGACCGAGCCCGCTGCGTCGCGCTGGGGGCCCTTCGGGTGGTTGTCCGGGTGGTAGCTGGCGGCGAGCTTGCGGAAGATCTCGTCGAGCTTCTTGACGTCCAGCCACCGGCCGAGATTGCGCTCTGCCGCAACCCCAAGAGCATCCAGTGGGCGTTGGCCCTCCAAGGTACGGGCCAGCTCAATCAGCTCCGCGGCCTTCTCCTTCTGGAGCTCGAGATCATCGCCGGGCTCCTCCGCCACCGGCTCGGGCGCGGGCTTGGGCTCCGGCTCGGGCTGGACGCCTACGCCATCGATGTAGAGATGCCCCAGGTGCAGGAGCAGGTCCAGACCCTGCCACGCAGCCTCCAAGGCCGAAGGGCCCTCGCGAACCGCGCTGTCGATCACGTCCACCAGCGTCCTTCCCCGCGCACTCTGGAGCAGGCGCAGGTTCTGCGGCCCGAGACCCACCGGCTTCCGGTCCAGCCCGTTGGGCAGGAGTCTTCGGCTCAGGTGATTGGAGAGTTCCATCGCCACGTCATCCGCGCTGCGGTTCTGCCGGAAGCCATCGGCCACGATTCGGGTCACCGAACGGTCCATCGGGATGCAGCCCGCCGGCGGTTGGATGCCTTCCTCGAAGCCGCAGGTCGCTCCGCTTTCCGCGTTCAGTGCGATGAAGCGGCCCAGTCCGATGCTGGCCGCCTGATAGGCATCATCGAAGGCAACGCCCGCCTGGCAGACCACCATGACGTCCTGCAGCAGGTTGCCGCTGAGTGTTCCGCTCGGACTCACCGATCGCAGGAGATCGGGCACACCATCGACTTGTGCGACCCGTCCGCCTAGCAGCCAGACACGGGAAGAGACACCGTCGACGATGAGCGTGAACAGGCCGGTCTTGTGGGCCTGAGCGGCCTGCGTAAGGACTACGGCCGGCGAATTCGTCAATGCGGGAACGAAACGGGACACGTAGTTCGGTGCGACCTCCTGTCTCCCCCCGCACGGTTGGGTTACCTCGACGCTTCTCCCAGTGATTCTTGGGAGGACACACATTCTACCAGACGAGGACGCACCCAATGAGTGATCTGGTCAGCTACGTGAACGACGGAAACTTCGACGCCGAAGTACTCAACTCCGATACGCCGGTCCTGGTGGACTTCACGGCCACCTGGTGTGGCCCGTGCAAAGCACTCTCGCCCAAGCTGGACGACATCGCCACCGAGTACGAGGGTCAGGCCCGCGTGGTGAAGGTGGACATCGACCAGAGCCGTCAGATCGCCATGAACTACAACGTGCGAAGCGTCCCCACGCTGCTCATGTTCAAGAGCGGCAACGTGACGGGTCAAGAGATCGGAAACGTGGACAAGTCCAAGCTGAACAAGCTGATCGAATCCGCCCTGGACTGAGGGCGGGGCCGATCACAAGGCCCGGATCCGCCGGGCGCGCTTGGCGATCTCTTCGGATGGCTCGTCGAGCGGTCCTAGAGCGGCGTCCACCTGTTCCACGGTGGGAAGTCCCTTCTCGTCACCGAAGCAGATGTCTCGCGTCAGCTGGCCCTCCGGTCCAATGGCCTGGAAGAAGCGCCAGGTGAAGAGCCCGGGGCTGTCTGCCGAATACTGGAAGTAGCGCCCGAAGACCTCGGGGAGCGGGGCTCCCTCGTCGAGCCAGGCCTGCAGCTCGGGAACCTGAGCCGGCCGATACCACCACACCTCAGCACGGGCCAGCGCCAGGCCATCGATGCGCTGAGAACGCAGGTTCTCGGTGCAGATCATGCTCGTCCCGTCCAGGGTCGAGAGCCCCACCAGCAGCCAGATGAAGGCACTGCTGGCCAGCCTCCACCGCCCCCTCAGCGCCGCCGCGGAGAAGAGCACCGGCAGAGTGACCACCGTCTGCACGTGCCAGTTGCGAGCAACGTAGAAGGCCCAGGCCACCACGAAGGCAAGGACGAAGAGCGAGCAGGCGCGAGCATCGCGGCGTCCCTGCGAGAGAGCCAGGCCGAGGATGCCCAGCGCCGCCAAGGCGCTCGGCCACCGGGGGCCACCGGTGAGCGGGGGGACCAGGGGCAGCTGAAAAGCCGGCTCCAGACGAAACTGGGAGGCCAGGCTGGCACCCGGAAGCTCCGTCGATGACTGCAAGAGCAGTGGCGAGGCACCCACAATCGCCGCGATGGCCAGCTTGGGCCAGTCCCGCACGGGTACCGCCGGGAGGCAGCAGAGGGCGAAGAGCGCCAGCGTACGGTCGAACCAGATTCCGAAGCCAAGCAACGCGCCCAGGGCCCAGAAGTGCCTGCTCTGCAGGAGCAGTACGGCACCACCCATGAGCGCCAGAGCCTCCGCATGGTTGCCCAAGGCCGTCATCTGCCTGAAGACCAGGTGCAGCGGTGCCACCACGCAACCCATCGCGACGAACCAGCCAGCGGTGCGGTCCAGGCGACACGCAGCGGCGGTCCAGAGACCGCTGGTCGCCATGGCAAAGAAGATGGCGACACACTTCAGACTGCTCTCGGAGGGCCCGATCAACCACGCGAAGGGCACATGCAGGATGCTCACCACCAGGCTCCCGCCAGCGTGGGCGGTGTACTGGTAGGTGTTCAGCGGTCTGAGCAGCTCGCCATGCTCGATGAGATGGGTGGCCAGCTCCGCGTTGAACAGCTCCTCCGGGGAGTAGAGCGCCGGAGCCAGGGACGAGAGGAGCAGGGCCCTCGTCAACAGCGTGAGCGACACGGCCACCACGACGGGCAGCCAGCGCCAGTCCTTCAACCGTGCAGCCGTCGAGCGTGGCGTCTTCGAGGCCTTGCTCACCAACGGGGCCCGAGGACTCTCCTCTTCCAGTACTTCCGCGTGCCGACGTAGGCCCTGCTCAACGGCCACTCAACCTGCAACGCATTGTAGTGCTCGGTGTTGAAGCAGGTGCGGGCTCGAGGATCGGGGTGGCTCGCTGCGATGTTGCCGAGCTCGCCCAGGAGATCGAAGAGGCGATTCTGGAGCCCATCGGTTCGGTTCGACGGAAGATTGATCTGGGACTCCCAGAGCGCGATCCCCTCCCGCACGTCGTAGCCCGCATAGTGCGCCGCACGCATGCCGAAGCTGTCCGAGTCGAGCTCCTGGGCAGACGAGAAGAGGCTGCGGGTAAAGGCCACCGCGAGGAAACCCAGGTCCGTTCCCAAGGCTGGAAAGCTGTTGAGGTACTCCAGCAGAGCCGAAGGATGCCTGAGCTCGATGTGTCCCACCTCGTGGCCGATGACGACCGCGAGCTGCGCCTCGTTCTGCACCCAGGCCTCGAGCAGACCTCGGTAGACATAGACATGACCGCCCGGGATGGCGAAGGCGTTGACCGTGGGGTCGTCCACGTAGTGAATGCGGTAGGCAAAGCGCGGGTCGTCGATACCCTTCAGAACCAGCTTGAGGACCTTCCTCAGGTAGCGCACCTGCTTGCGATCCTGATCGACCAGGCCCGGGTAGTCCACCTGGCTGATCTGCTGGTGGAGTTCGTCTCCGATGGCCCGCTCCTCCGCCGGGTCCAGGGCTCGCCCGGAGCGCACGAGTTCGTCCAGAGCATGAAGTGGACGCTTGGCGGCATCGGTCAGGTAGGCATCGCAGGCCTGAGGAAGGGGAAGAGGTTCGGCTGCGAGCGCTACGGAGAGAAGCCAGATCATTCGGGAATACTAAGCGGTGGCAGGGCGAGAGCTCCCTCCTGGTCCACGGCCTGCTCCCACCACGGAAGGCCCTGCACGACCGCGTGCATGTCCTCGAACAAGGGGCAGTCCACGCTCCGTTCACCCTCGGGGAAGGGCAGGGTCATGCGCAGACAGTGGAGCGCGAGCCGTCCCATGCCGCGCTCCCGCCACCAGCGGTTGACCTTGGAGTCACCATGATCGCGGTCTCCGATCACCGGGTGGTAGAGGTCGCGCACGTGCCGCCGAACCTGGTGAAAACGCCCGCTGTGCGGCTGCACGCGCAAGAGGCTGCAGCGCGGACGGTGGCACCGTCCCAGGCAGCTCACCGTGGACCTCGACAGCTTCTCGTCGAGCGGCGTGTCCACGTCGATGGGCCAGGTGTGATCGAAGTACCCACGGCAGAGAGCGACGTAGGTCTTCTGACCGGCTCGAAGCACCTCGTGCAGCTCCCCACTTCGATCCAGGTCCGTGGCAAAGAGCATGATGCCGCTGGCCTGGCGGTCCAGGCGGTGAACCGGGTTGACCCATTTCCCCACCAGATCCCGAACCCGCTGCAGCGCAGCGTACTCGTTCCGTGTGTCACGGCTTCGGTGGACGATCACCCGAGGTGGCTTGGCCACCAGGATCCAGCCCTCGCCACGGGCCAGTTCGTGGATGGGAGGCACCCTCAGCGCTATCACGACCCCATGGTAGATGCCTGCAGGCGCTGGGTAGAGGATGTGGTCCTGGGGCTGGACCTGTGTCCCTTTGCCCATGCTCCGATGGCCGCCGGAGCGGTGCGCTTCACCGAGAGTCGCGCCGCGAACACCCACGAACTGGTCGCGGAGCTCCTGCACGAAGCCGAGGTCAGCCCCGGCACGACCCTCCTGGTCGCCCCCCGCTTCTCCTTCCACGAGCTGCTCGAGGCGGCAGCCCTCGGCGAAGAGGTGCTGAGTGAGTGGCAGGTGGTGGTCTTCCACCCGGACTTCCACTTCGAAGACAGCGCGCCGGAGGACCCCGCCAACGGCGTCAACCGGAGCCCTGCAGGCATGCTGCACCTGCTCCGGAGGCGCGACGTCGAAGCCGCCATAGCCGCCCACCCCGATGTCGGGTCGATCCCCGCACTCAACGCAGAGAAGCTGCGCTCGAGGAGCGAGGACTGAGCTCCTGGGCTCAGCTCAGAGCCAGGTGCCTCCGCGCCTCGATACGCAGCCACGCTTCGACGGTCCCCTGGTCCATCGGCTCCAGCTGCGCGATCCGTTTCCGGATCCTCTGAACGCGTTGGGTGACCGCCGCTCGGCTGACGCCGTGGCGTCGGCTGTACTCCACCTTGGACTCCGCCTCCACCAGCGCCCGAAGGAACTGCTGATCGGTCTCCGAGAGCGGAACGTCCGGGATCACCTCGATCTCTCTCTCCCGCTGACTCGAGCTGGTATGCCACCCGAGAGCCATCTCGCCCGCATCCCCCTCGAGCGCTGCTCGTTCTCGGAGCTTCTTCCGAGCCACTCGCCAGACCACCCGGTCGGTGATCGTGCGCACGAAGGCGAAGAGTTCTTTCAGGGTCTCGCCCTTGAAGCTGGCCAGGGCTCCGGTGATCAGCCGGCGGAGGACCTCGGCCACGGCCTCGTCGGTCTCATCGATGGTCAACAGGTCGCAGTAGCAGCTGCGACGCACACCATGGGCGCGTCGTCCGGTGTAGGTGAGGATCTTTTCGAAGAAGGCGCGAGCCTCGGGGCTGTGCCGATCTGCGAGCAGCGAACGGAGCTGGCGTTGAAGTTCCGCCACGATCAGATCTCGTTGATGATCTTGGGGTTGGTGTAGACGCCAGCGCCGCTGCCCGTGGGGGCGGGCGAGGCAGAGGGCGGAGGCGGCGGAGCACAGGTCTGCTCATCCTGGAACTGACAGAAGTTCATGGCGATCAGGGCGATCAGCCAGGCGATGAAGTTGCCAATCATGGCGCGTACTCCGTGCGGAGCAGGGCCAGATCATGGTCCTGCTCGATGTAGACGTTCAGCTCGGTGACGAGCTCGGAGGGGTAGGTCGATCGAATCTGTACGAGGAGGCTCTGGGCCTCCGCCTCCTCGCCCAGACGAATGAGGGTGCTGAGGATGTTCCCCAGGTTGGGAGCGCTTCGCTCACGCTCCAGCGCTCGTCCAAAATGGTCCAGGGCCGCCTCGAAGAAGCCCCGCTGGAAGGCGATGACGCCTCGATGGCGGTCCACGCTGGCCAGGTTGTTCTGCAGGTTCGAGCCGCCCTCCTCCAGCGCAGCGAGCTCCTGCTCACCGGCCAGCTGAGCTGCTTCCACCCAGTTGGCGACCCGGGGGTGTGCGGCCACGATGTGCAGCGCGGAGAGCATGGTCGTTCGACGCATCCGGCCCTCGGTGTGCAGCCGCCGGATCAGGCTGCGGAGCTCCTCAGGCTCCCAGTCCGGCTGCCGCATGACCTCTCGAACGATGGCGACCGCCTGGCCCTCTTCCCCTCCGATGCGACGCATCGGCGTGACGTAGGCCTCCTCATCAACGGTCTGGAGTATGCGGTCGAGGATGGAGCGGTAGTTCATCTATCTACGCGGTGACATCGATGTGCCTCACCGTTAACGCCGACGCTGCAAAGTACCTGTGAACGCACGGGGCCCGAGGAGCCAATCGATGATTCAGAACTCCATGAAGCGCACCGCCAACTCCCCGTGGTTCCAGCACTTCATCACCGCCGTCATCCTCTTGGCCGGCGTGGTGGTCGGCATGGAGACCTATCCCTCGCTGGTCCAGCGATGGGGCCCAGCGCTGCACTGGACCAACCAGATGATCGTCGCGATCTTCGTGGTCGAGGTGGTGGTGAAGATGGTCGCCGAAGGCCGGAGCTTCTGGCGCTACTTCTACGATCCCTGGAACGTCTTCGACTTCATCATCGTGGTGCTCTGCCTGCTGCCCATGGACGCCGGCTTTGTCGCCGTGCTCCGACTGGTGCGGGTTCTCCGGGTGCTGAAGCTCGTGACCGCCGTGCCGAAGCTGCAGATCCTGGTCGGGGCCTTGCTGAAGAGCATCCCCTCGATGTTCTACGTCAGTCTGCTGCTGACGCTGCTCTTCTACCTCTACGCGACCACGGCGGTGTTCTTCTTCAGCGGCAACGATCCCATCCACTTCGGAAGCCTGCCCCTGTCGATGCTCAGCCTGTTCCGAGCGGTGACCCTCGAGGATTGGACGGACCTGATGTACATCCAGATGTACGGCTGTGACGCCTACGGCTACGGCGGGAGTGAAGCTCTCTGCACCGATCCAAAGGCCCAACCCCTCTTCGGCGCCTTGTTCTTCGTGAGCTTCGTGCTGAGCGGCACGATGGTCATCCTGAATCTCTTCATCGGCGTCATCATGAACGGCATGGAGGAGGCCACGGCCGAGGCCAGGGAGCTGCTGCAGGGTCAGCGCGAGGAGCGCCCATCGCTGGCCGAGGAGCTGGAGGACCTGAACAGGGAGCTCGCCGACCTCCAGGCGCGCATTTCGACCCTGAGCATTCGCGCCCGCCGCGCGGTCCAGACCGAGTGAGGGTCTGCTAGACCAGGCTCGCCAGCTCCTCGACCAGCTGCGCCAGCCTCTGTTCCACGCAGGTGCACTCGAGCAGGCGCTGCTGCTTCTCGAGGTCCTGCAGGCCCGCAGCCAGCCGGTCCGCGATCTCTCCGGGGTCCTCGCGTTGGAGCACGCCGTCCACGAACTGTGCGACCCGCTCGCTTCGCAGAGCCAGCGTCGCGCACAGAGCCCGGATGGCGGTCAACTGTCCTCCGTCATCTCCCTCGTCGACCACGGGCTCGACGCGGAACACGCGATAGCCCTCGCGGCCCGGCAGCTCGTCGCACAAGCGCACCCGCTGGTCCCCCGCAAGCACGATGTTGTAGCGACCGTCCGGCATCCGCTCATGGCGCACGATGCGCCCCGCCCCCATCATCGCGCCCTGCCGACCGACCGCCATCGGCTGATCGTGTTCCAGACACCAGGCCGTCATGGCCCGGTAGCGCGGCTCGAAGATGTGCAGCGGCAGCAGCGTGTAGGGAAAGAAGACCACGCTCGGCAGTGGGAAGACAGGGATCTCCACCCCCCCAGGATACGTGGCCGGCCGCGGGTCGACGACCTGGAAACGGAGCTCTGAGGGGCGCTCTAGGGCGCCAGCGTGATCTCCTCCAACACCGAACCGTCGTCTCCGATGAACTGCGCCTGCAGGGTGCCGAGCAAGGGATCGGCCACGAAGAGCACCCAGTTCCACTCGCTGAACATCACCGGAAACTGCGTCCTGTCCCCCTGGTAGAGAGCGCCGATGGGGTTGCGACGGCTCCCCGAAGGTCCACAGAAGATCTCGGGCTGAGAGGCCCCCGGGTCTCCTTGTCGGCCCACCCAGGTGACCGCCGAAAAGTGCAGGTCGCCGGCCAGCCAGACCACGCCCTCGATGCCCGCCTCGTCGATCGCGGAGAGCAGGCGCGTGCGCTGTTCCTCGAAGCCCGACCAGCGGTCGTCGGCCTCGGCCTGACCAACGATGTCGGAGATGTCGGTGATCGGTACGCTGTTGAGCACGAGCTTGAAGGTGGCGGTCGAGGCCTTCAGCTCCTCGATGAGCCAGGAGAGCTGTTCCTCGGAGACGTAGAGTCCCTCGTCGGGCACCCGCTCTCCCCGACAGTCCAGAACGAAGAGTTCGGCCACCGAACCCCACGTGAGCTTGCGCCAGATCCCACCGGAGGGACCCTCGGTCTGCGGCAGAGCCTCACGAAAGGCCTGGCCAGCCGCATCGAGTTGAAGCTCCGGGACGCTGGCTGGAAACCAGTTGTTGTCGACCTCGTGGTCATCCCAGGTGGCGACCGCAGAGTTGTCCCGAAGCGCCTCGTAGAGTCCTTCGGTGCTGAAGGCCTCGTCGTAGTAGGCCCGGTATTCCTCCAGGCTGAAGGCCTCGTCGGCGTAGACGGTGTCGCCGAGCAGGATCAGGAAGTCGAGCTCGTGAGCGGGGATCTGCAGGAGATTGGGCCAGGGGGCATTGGAACGACCGATGCAGCTTGTGGCACCGAAGACCAGCTTCCGGTCCCCCTGCCCTTCGGCCAGCGCGGTGCGGAAGCGCGCAACCTCGCTTCGACCCGAGGCGATGTAGGCGACGACCCGGTAGGCCGTGTCCGGGCTCAGGCCCTCCAGGGTCGTTCGGGCCCGGTGCTCGCAGGGAAGTTCGAGCTCCCGGTCCACCACCCAATCCCCGCCCTCGGCGCGGGCCACAACCACCCGAAGGTTGGGCTCATCGCTTCGGATGCTCAGCTCGACAGCATCGGGACGAGCGTCTCCGGTCTGGATTCCCCAACGGAAGCTCACCAGGTCCAGCTCCCCCTCGGGCTCCCACTCCGCCGGCTCGGGGTCGCGCCATGGACTGCCGGCCAGTCCGGTCTCCCCGGTCTCTCCGGTATCGCTCCGTCTCCAACAGCCCGAGCCGACCGAGACGGCGGCTCCCAAGCTGATGAAGGTGCGTCGATCCATCGTTCCTTCTCTATCCCGGTGATCCGAAACACCACCAGCACCGAAGAATAGAGCATGGTCCATCTTCTCGCCTGTGTTTCGTCAGGAGTCGACAGCGCAAGTGCTGCGGCTTCACCCTCCAGCGTGGTGCTCTCCGAGGTGACTGTGCCCGGGTTGGGAAAGGTGGACCTTTTCATCGGCGAGGGGCGCTTTGCCACCGTCGGCGAGGTCTACGACCCCGGCGACGTCGAGGTGCGCCTGCTCGAGGGTCGATGGGTGGTACCCGCCTTCATCGACAGCCACGTACACCTGGCTTTCCTGCCCGCCGGTCAAGCGCTGACCGAGGGCGGGGTGGCCGCAGCCGTGGACCTGGCAGCCCCGCTCTCCAGCCTGGACTCAGAGCAGCCCCTGCGCGTGCTGTGGAGTGGTCCCATGATCACCGCTGTAGGCGGCTACCCCACCCGAAGCTGGGGCACGAACGGCTACGGCCTGGAGGTCTCCAAGCCCGAGGAGGCCCGCGCAGCGGTCAGGCAACTCCACACCGCAGGGGCCGCGCTGATCAAGCTACCGGTCACGGGTGAGCCCCAGCTCGACGACGCGGCGCTCGCAGCGGCCGTCGAGGAGGCTCACGACCTGAACCTCAAGGTGGCCAGGCAGAACCTGGCCGGCATGCGGAAGGCAGGAGCCACCGTGCTCTACGGAACCGATCTCGGCAACACCTCGACAGCAGCCATCGACCCCGGGGAGATCACTGCCCTGCTGGATGCCGGACTGGACGGAGAGGCGATCCTGGAGGCTGGGACCTCCGCGCCCGCCGCCTACTGGGGCTTCAGCGATCTGGGCCGCATCGAAGAGGGGAAGGCCGCGAGCTTCCTGGTCTTGGACCGCGATCCCCTGGAGGATCCGCTGGCCCTGAGCGAGCCGGTCGAGGTGTGGATGGACGGCGTCCGGGTGAAGTAGCTAGAAGGGGGGTGTGCCCCTCTCCATCTCACACGAGCACTTCCGGCTGGACAACGGTCTGAAGGTGGTGCTGGCCCCTGATCGGCGTCTACCGCAGGTCGTCGTCAACCTGTGGATGGACGTGGGCAGCAAGGACGAGCCTCCCGGGCGCACGGGCTTCGCGCACCTCTTCGAGCACCTCATGTTCATGGGCACGGACCGGGTGCCCGGAGCGGGCTTCGACCAGGCGATGGAGGCTCACGGTGGCTGGAACAACGCCTGGACCGGCGAAGACGCCACCGACTACTTCGAGGTCGGTCCCAGCGGCCTGCTGGAGACCCTCCTCTGGCTCGAAGCAGACCGCCTGGAGTCCCTGGGCCACTCGATGACCCAGGTGAAGCTGGACCTCCAGCGCGACGTGGTCCGCAACGAACGGCGCCAGAGCTACGAGAACGCCCCCTACGGCAAGCTGTGGCTGGAGCTGCCCTCCGCCATGTTCCCTTCCGGCCACCCCTACGCCCACCCCGTCATCGGCTCCCACGAGGACCTCATCGCGGCACAAGTGGCGGACGTGAAGGACTTCTTCGCCACCTGGTACGTCCCCAACAACGCCAGCCTGGCGGTGGCCGGTGACTTCGAGCTTCAGGACGCCCGCGAGATGATTCAGCGGCTCTTCGGAGACATCCCCGCCGGAGCCCTGCCCGAGCGGTCCGCGCTTCCTCTCGTGGAGTGTCCGGCCAGGCGGAGGGTGGAGATCACCGACGCTGTGCAGATCCCTATGGGTGTGCTGGCCTGGCACACTCCACCCGCGATGGCGCCCGGCGATGCCGAGCTGGACATCGTCGCGGGCATACTCGCCGGTGGACGATCCAGCCGGCTGTACCGACGCCTGGTCGACGAGGGCCTGGCGCTGGAGGTGGACGCCAACCAGTACAGCCAGACTCTGGGCTCCGTCTTCCTGATCGACTTCAAGCCGGCGGAGGGAGTGGGTCTGGATTCAATCGAGGGCCTGGTTCTCGAGGAGCTGGCTCGCCTCAGCAGCCAGGGGCCCACAGAGGCGGAATTGCAGCGCGAACGCAACCAGCTGGAGCTTCAGTTCCTGCAGAACCTCCAGAGCCTGAACTCCCGGGCCAGCACGCTGAACCGCTACCTGGTCAAGGTGGGTACCCCGGACTGGCTGGAGCAGGACCTCGAGCGCTACCGCAAGGCCAGCGCAGAGGGCGTGCGCCGGGCCGCGGAGCGTCTGAGGGCCGAGCACGTCTGCAGCCTCCGGGTGTTGCCGGAATGAGTCCCCTGGAAGGCCTTCCCCAGGTCACAGCAGCTCGACCCTTCAGCCCTCCCCTCCCCACGGGAACGGCCAGCGGGTGGCTGATCCGCCAGGAAGAGCTGCCCTTGACCAGCGTGCAGATCCTGATCCCTGGCGGCCGGCAGGAGGAGACCACGCCGGGACTGACGCAGCTCTCCGACCGCCTGCTCCTGCGGGGGGCTGGCTCGCGGGGCTCCACCGCCCTCGCCCTTGAGCTCGAGCAGCGCGCCATCTCGATGAGCGTGAGCACCGGGCCGATCTCCACAGCCATCCGTTTCGACTGTCACCGCCGCCAGCTCCCGGTGGCGACGGAGCTGGCGCTGGACCTGCTCCACCGTCCACGCTTCGAGCCCGCGGAGGTCGAGAAGGCCCGCAAGCTCACCCTGGGAGACATCGCCCAGGCCGAGGACCAGCCCGAGGCTGTGGCACGCCACGTGGCCGATGGCCTCTTCATGCGCGGCGCTCTCCGCCATCCTGCTCTCGGGACCAGAGAGGGCGTGAGTTCGCTGCACGCAGAGGCCCTCCGCAGGAGCTGGGAGACCCGCCGTCGGGGTGGTCTCGTGGTCGCTGCCGGAGATCTCGAGGCCCCGCCGGACATCGAACTGCCGCCAGACAAACCCATGCCCCTGCCGGCCGCGACCGCAGCCAGACCGGGGCTCTACCGAGTGGACAAGGAGAGCGCCCCTCAATCGGTGATCCGACTGCTCATGCCCGGGTGGTCCGGTCAGGCGCCCGAGCTCGCCCCAGCGCGACTCGGAGCCCTGGCGCTCGGAGGCACCTTCACAAGCCGCTTGAACACCATCCTCCGCGAGGAAAAGGGCTGGACCTATGGCGCCAGGCTCTGGCTGGAGCCCTCGCTCGGGCGGGTGGTCTTTCAGGCCAATGTCGTGGCAGAGCACACCCGGGAGGCCGTCGATGTCCTCATGGAGCAGCTGATCCTGGCACGCGAGGGAATCACCGAGACGGAGCTGCAGAAGGCGCAATCGGCCCGCTGCACCAGCATCGTCTCGGCTCTGCAGTCCCGAGCTCGGACAGCGGAGGCCTTCGCCCAGCTCGCCCGGCAGGGTCTGTCCCCGAAGGCCCTTGCGCACGAACTGGCGACTCCCTGCACCCGCGAGCAGGTCAACTCAGAGCTGGCTCGCTTGGACCCCGATCAGGGGGTTCTGGTGGTGGTCTGCGACCCCACCTGGGCCGCAGACGCCTGGACCCCGGTTAGGACGGGCACATGAGCAAGTACAAAGCCCTGCTCGACGCCACGTCCCAGGTGGGACGGGTCGAACGCCTCGGGGTTCGACCCGAGCGCAAGGCCACCGTGGTGGAACTCACGCGCTGGACCCCCGGCGAACAGGACCACGGCAAGGTCGACTCCAAGCGTGCGGTCACCCTGATCCAGGCGGAGCACCTACCGGCCATCGCAGCCATCCTGGATCGCCCGGTCGACGCCTTGTCGCTGCGCCGCAACGTCGTGGTCAGCGGCATCAACCTGGCCTCGCTGATCGGTCGGCGCTTCCAGATCGGTGAACTGACGCTCGAAGGCACGGAGCTCTGCGAGCCCTGCATGGCGCTGGAAGAGATCCTGGGTCCTGGTGGCTACGCTGCCACCATCGGCATGGGGGGCATCTGCGCGAAGATCCTGGAGCCCGGAAGCATCGAGGTCGGAGCAGAGGTTTGCGCCTTGTCGTAACCGGGGGCTCCAGCTTCGTTGGCGCCTGGTTCTGCCACGCCGCGAAGGAGGAGCACGAGGTCCTTGCCGTCTATCGGAACACCCCAGTCAACCTGGAGGGTGTGCAGGGGGTGCGACTGGACCTCGCCAGCCCCGAGGCCGGCCAGCGCCTCGCTGAGCTGAAGCCCGAGGCGATCGTGCACACCGCCTGCAAGGTCAAGGGGACGGGAAAGGGCCTCTGCGAGACCCCAGCAAGCCGAATGAACCGCCAGATGATGGACGCCGTGTTGGCTGTAGGCAGCCCCGTGATCTATGCCTCGAGCACCTGCGTCCACTGGGAGCAAGCCAGCGGCTACGCCCAGGGTCGACGCGAGGACGAGCAACGACTCCGGGAGGCCAGCATTCCCTGGGCGGTGCTGAGACCTTCCGCACCCTATGGACCACGGCTTCCACGGCACCGGCCCTCGCACCGGGAGAGCTTCCACACCCTGGCGGCGCTCATCCGGCGCAGCCCCATCGTGCCGATCATCGGCCACGGCCACTACCTGCGTCAGCCCGTCCATGTCCACGATCTGAGCCAGTCCATGCTGGCCTTGCTGCGCGGGGGGCTTCCCCAGCAGGCCTTCGACGCCGGTGGAGTTCAGGCCCTCAGCTTCCGGGAGATCGTCGCGGTCTGCGCCCGCCACCTTGGCGTGCGCCGCCGAGTGCTGCCGGTTCCCAAGCGCGTGCTCGCACGGGTCTTGTCGATGAGCTCCGACTTCGAACCCGACCTCCTCGAAACCGCAGACACCGACGACGTGGCGGATCCGAGTGCGCTGGCCTTGTTCACGGGACACCAGCCCCGCAGCTTCTCCGACGGGGTCGCCGACCTCTTTCGGTGAAGCCTACTTGTCGGGAGCCCGGACGGCCACGATGGTGGTTCCGGTGACGACGTAGTCCCCCAGCTGCACCAAGGCGACGGGATCCACCCGTCCCAGGGTCGCGGTGTCCGAAATTCCCGTGTCCGAGTAGATGAAGGTGGGACAGCGCTCGTGGAGCGCACGCACCGTACAGTTCCCGTTGCTGCCCACCTCGATGGCAGCCTGGCGACGACCCGCCAGGGCCCGGTCCAGGGTGAAGCCACCCTCGCGCGCTCGTGCCGCTCGCGGCCCGCTGCACCACCGGATGTTCTCCTGCCCACGCCGATCAGGAAGTGCCATCCCGGGATGGTTCGGCTCGCGGCCGAGCTCCGTGGTCTGACCAACCGCAATCCCCATGCGCAGCGGCGTGTCGGCGATGAGCAATCCAGCGTAAGGGCCAGAACTCAGTTGGTGAAATGCCACGCCACCCGATGGGGTCTGCATCACCACACCGTGCTCCAGGAGCACGGACTGGCTGGGAGGCACGGAGCGACCGTTGATGCTGACCCCCGAGGTCAGGGCCATCATGCGCACGCCGTCCGCGTGGATATCCACCCGCAAGGTGGACTGCTCACTGCGGTTCACCCAGCGACCATCCGGCAGGAGGTCATAGGTGTAGCCGGCGACCACCTCCGCCATGGGCACGGCGGGCAGAGCCAGGCCGCTCATGATCAGGTCGACCTCGGCATTGCCCCCCATGTCCAGGATGATGGTGTTGGAACCGCTGGGTCGACTGTCTGCGGCGCGGACCTCGTCCACGGCCTTGTCCACGGCCTCCGGAGTGCCCAGGATGATGCCGTGCCCGGCTTCCAGCCACTGCAGACGATCCGCGGGAGCGAGGTGGTAGGCGTTCAGCCACAAGCGCGCCGGCTCCAGGACAGGGAGGGCGTCCACGACCTGGCGAAGCTCTGGGCTCCCCGGATGGAAGCCCTCGAAGAGCACGACGGGATCCGGCGGTAGGGGTGCGGGCGGCTCACCCCGTCTCACCCGCCGCAGCCTGCCTGTCTTGATGGCGCTGACCACGGGCAGGGACAGCCAGCAGCGCGTGCGGGGGACAGCCCGGTAGACCGCTACCTCACCCACGATGCCCTTCATGCCGACCCGACCGATCTCCTCCCAGGGGATCTCGGCCTGGTTCATGCAGATGCGCGTGCTCTCCGCGAACCAGAACTCCCCGGCGGGGGTCTTGCCGTTGATTCGGGCCGCCAGGTTGACCGCATCGCCAAAGGCATCGCCGTCGATCTCCTCCACGTCGCCGGTGGCACAGCTGACCCGAATGACCAGAGTGCCTGCCTGGGCAACCTTGTCCACCACGTCCAGACCCGCACGAGCGGCGTCCGTGGCGCTGTCGAAGAGCGCCATGTAGGCATCGCCCAGGGACTTCACGATGCGCCCACCACGGCGCGTGAGGAGGGGGTGTACGAACTTCTCGTGAGCCGCGAGGAGTTTGCGAAGGCCTTCGCGGTCGGCTCGACTGACCGACGCGGTGTAGTTGGCCATGTCCGTAAAGAGGACGGTCCTCGTCGCCGTTGCCAAGCCGGGTGCCTCCCGGCCGGACGATACCACCGGCACTCCTGGAAGGAGCTTGGCCGAAGTCCAGAACCCGACCACGCACACCCTGCCCATCCGATTCCAGGAGGCCCGGACGGATCCGGTTAGTTCGGCCCCATGACCCTCCGTTGCCGCTTCGCTCCCTCGCCCTCCGGGCAACTGCATGTCGGTGGTGCACGCACCGCCTTGTTCAACTACCTCCTGGCCCGAAAGTCCGGTGGATGCTTCGTTCTGCGCATCGAGGACACCGACCGGCTGCGCAGCAGCCAGGCCTCCGAGGACAGCATCAAGGCAGACCTCCGGTGGCTCGGAATCCTGTGGGACGAAGGGCCGGACCAGGGCGGCCCGGGCGGTCCCTACCGCCAGAGTGAGCGTCGCCCGATCTATGACGAGCACCTGCAACGCCTGGTGGACAGCGGTCTGGCCTACGAGGCCTGGGAGACCCCCGCCGAGCTGAAGGCCATGCGCGAAGCCGCCCAGAGAGAGCACGGTGGCTTCAAGTACCAGCGGCGGGAGCTCAGCGCAGAACAGGTCGAGACCTGGCGGGCCGAGGGGCGAACGCCCGTCCTGCGCTTCGCCTCGGCGGGGCGGAACGTGACCTTCACCGACGACACCCTGGGCGAGGTCAGCGTGGAAGACGTCGAAGACTTCGTCATCGGCAAGGGCGACGGCTTCCCCACCTACCACTTCGCCGTGGTGGTCGACGACCACCACATGGGCGTCACCCACGTGCTCCGAGCGCAGGAGCACCTGATGAACACCGCGAAGCACATGCTGCTCTACGAGGCCTTCGGCTGGGAGCCCCCCCACCATGCGCATGCGCCGCTGATCTTCAGCATGAGCGGGGGCAAGATGAGCAAGCGGGACAAGGCCAAGGCCGCCCGCGCAGCAGCCAGGGAGAGTGGCCTGGACAACAGCGCTCTCGCTGCGGCGACCGGGGTGGACGAGGCCCGTGTCCATGCCTTCCGCAAGAAGAAGAGTGATGACCTGGAGCTGACCGAAGCCATCGCCGCCGCGCTGAAGGTGGAGTTGCCCGAGATCGACGTGATCGACTTCCGACGGAACGGCTACCTGCCCGAAGCCCTGACGAACTTCCTGGCCCTGCTGGGCTGGAGCGCCGGCGACGACCGCGAGATCTACGAGCACGACGCCCTGATCGACGCCTTCGACACCGGCCGCATCGGTCGAACCGCCGCGCGCTTCGACCGCGAGAAGCTGCGCTGGATGAACGGAAGCTACATCCGGGAGGCGAGCCTGGACCGCCTGGTGGAGGCTGCCCGGGACTTCGCCGCGCAGAACCCCTCCAGCAAGCTCGTCGACATCGACGAGGAGGTGCTGCGCAAGCTCCTGACCGCCTACCAACCGCGCATCAACACCCTGGGTGAGCTCGAGCAGCAGGGCTGGTTCTTCTTCGAGCGGCCCACTGAGTGGGGTCCCGCGAAAGCCATCAAGAAGCACCTGTTGAAAGGCGACGGACTGGGTCGACTGCAGCGCGCCGGCCAGGTGCTGGCGCCCCTCGAGAGCTGGGGGGCCGAAGGCATCGAAGCCGCCCTCCAGGAGGCCGCGGATGCAGACTACGAAGGAAGGCTGGGAAGACTGGCTCAGCCCGTGCGAGTGGCCGTGGCCGGCGGCCCGGTGTCACCAGCCATCGGCGACACCCTCCAGCTGCTCGGCAAGGACGAGAGCCTGGCGCGAATCCAGGCCTGCCTGGAGCATCACGCCTCCTGAAGGCTCTCGCTGACCCGCACCTCCCACCGGTCCAGCATCCCCTCCAGGGCCTTCAGTTCGTCCCGACAACGGTCCTGGCTCTCCTGCACCGTGGGGCGCAGGAGCAGACGCTCTCCCTCCTGAACAACCTGCTGAAGCAAGGGTTGTCCGCCCAGGTCGTAGTGTTCCTCCTCCTCGACGGGCGCGATCACATCGTGGTCCGCGTAGCGCCAGACCTGCTTGATGCCAGGCCAGCGGGAGGCACCCGTACCGCTGCAGGGCTCGGGATCCGGACCGCGCCAGATCTCGGCGATGCGGTAGCTGAAGGGCACCGTTTGCACGGCTCGCGTCAGCGCCTTGCCCACGCCGACCATGTCCACCGGGGCATCTCCGAGGGCCTGGATGCGCTGAAGGGTCATGCTGCCGGTCCCCAGAATCCTGACGTGGCCCATCCCGGCCTCATCCAATGCCTTCCGTGCCTTCCGGGAGGCAGCGGCCAATGAGGGGTGGTCCACCCGGACGATGCGCAGGGTGTCGCGCTGCTTGGCCAGCTCGGCGATGGCGGCGCTCAGCCGACCCGCTGGCAAGTTCACGAAGCCGACGTCGGGGAAGTGCAGTGAGAAGGCCTCCAGAGCGGAGGCTGAGGAGGGGTACACCGCATAGAACTCCTCGCTCAGAGTGCCCATGGGCGTGAGCCCGAGGAGCGATGCTGCGAGGGTGTTGCTGGTGCCCGTGAAGCCGCCCACAGCCGCGGCCCGGGAAGCCAGCAGCGCCGCCTCCTGGCCCGGCATGCTGCGGCTGGAGAACTCGAAACACCGCCGACCACCCGCGGCCCGAGACAGACGACTGGCCTGGGTAGCGATGCCGGTGGCAGCCTGCACGGCCTGCACCAGGCGGGTCTGGATGAGGGTGGCCTGGACCAGGGGCGCGGTGACACGCAGCACGGGCTGGTCCGGAAACACGATGCTTCCTTCCGGAACGGCATGAATGTCGCCCTGAAACGAGAGGTTCTTCAGGCTGGACCACCAGCCCTCTGGAGCGCGATCGAACACACCCTGCTCGCGAAGCCAGTCCAGCTCCTCGTCGGAGAAGCGCAGGGCCAGCGCCCCATCGATGGCCTCTTCGATGCCGGCCGCGACCAGATAGGAGCTGTCCTTGGGTAGACCGCGGGCGTACAGGTCGTAGGTCGCCTCACCCCACAGACCGTCCGCGTGATAGACGGCCGCCAGGACGAGCAGGTAGAAATCTCCCTGTGTCCCTGCCCTCTCGGCAGCAAAGAAGGGGGCCCTCATGGCTCGACGATACCAGGGTGCTTCCGACAAGAACTCGGACGCTGTGGTCGTCAACGGCTACAGCGAGCAGTGGCTCCGAAAGGGCTTCCCCTGGGTCTACCCCAAGGAGGTGGTCACGCGGCCCGCCCGGGTGAAGCCCGGCCAGTCCGTGGCGCTGCGCAGCCAGGGTGGCCACGATCTGGGCATGGGCTTGTGGGACGAGGGCTGGATCGCAGTGCGACGCTTCCGACCAGACGCAGGAAGCCTCCCGATCGAGGAGGCCCTCGAGCGCGCACTCGCTCTGCGTGAGCAGGTCGTCGATCCCGGCACCACGGCCTACCGGCTCGTGAACGCCGAGAACGATGGACTCCCGGGCATTCGGGTGGACCGCTGGGGCTGGCACATGGTGCTCACCCTGGACAGCCCCTCCCTCATGCCCCTGGTCGAGGCCACATGCGACTGGTTGGAGCAGCGCCTTCAGCCTCGCGGCATCCACCTGGCCTGGCGCATCGACCCGAGGGATAGCGTCAAACCCGCCGGCCCCGAGCGGCGACTTCGCGGCCACGAGGCCCCAGCAGACGTGCGGGTCACGGAGCGCGGAGCCTCCTTTCTCGTGCGTCCGGGGGGAAAGGACGTGGGCCTGTTCACGGACATGCGAGACAACCGAGCCTGGCTGGAGCCTCACTGGGGCGGGCGAAGGGTGCTCAACCTCTTTGCCCACACGGGCGCATTCAGCGTCTGCGCCGCCCTGGGAGGGGCCTCCCAGGTGGTCAGCGTGGACCTGAGCGAGCCCTATCTGGAGCGCGCGCGAGCCAACTTCGTGGCCAACGACCTCGATCCCGAGCAGCACGATTTTCTCGCCGAAGACGTGCGCCGCGCCCTGGACCGTCTGAGACGCACCAAACAGAGCTTCGACATGGTTCTGCTGGACCCCCCCTCCTTCTCCCACGGGCCGGAGGGAGCCCTCAGCCTGGAGCGCGACTACGCGCGCCTCGTGGCCTCATCCGTCCGTGTGCTCCAACCCGGAGGCTGGCTGGTGGCTGCCCTGAACCTGGGCAAGGTCAGTCCCAAGCAGTTCCAAGGCTTCGTGAAGGCGGGTGCGCACAAGGCCGGAAGAGGGCTTCAGCTGCTCTTCGAAGGCGGACAGGCCGCGGACCATCCCTCCGCCAGTTGGTTCCCGGAGGGGCGCTACCTGAAGTTCGCCGTCTACCGGGCGTTGTAGCGTGGGGAGGTGCTGGACCGGCAGCGGCTGACCAACTACCCCCGCATCTTCGTCGCGCTCTACGTGCTCATCGGCGCGTGGTGGCTGCTGACGGGTCCGGGCTTGCTGGACCGAGGGGGGACCCCTCTGGGCGGAGACTTCGTCACCTTCTACGCCGCCGCCGAGCTGCTCCGCGAAGCCGGTGGAGAGTCCCTCTTCGAGCTGCACCGGCTTCACGCGATGGAGGAGGCGGTGATCGGTGACGCGATCGAACCCTTCGCCTGGCACTACCCGCCCCCAGCCATGCTGGTGGTCTGGCCCCTGGGGCTGCTCCCCTTCCTGGGGGCCCTGGCCCTGTGGACCGCGGCCTCTCTGGGAAGCTACCTGGGTGTGCTCCGGGCCATCGACCGCGACAGCACGGTGCTGTGGCTGGCGCTGGCCTTTCCAGGCCTCTTCCAGAACCTGATGCACGGGCAGAACGGCTGCTTCACGATGGCGCTGCTGAGCGGAGCGCTGCTGCTTCGGAGCAGACCCTGGCTGGCCGGCGTCCTGCTGGGTGGCCTGCTCCTCAAGCCACAGCTCTTGCCCCTGGCAGCCGTCGCCTTGCTCGCGGGCCGCCACTGGCGCAGTCTCGCCGGGATGCTCCTCTGCGCCACCGGGCTGGCCTGCTCGTCCCTCGTCTTCGGGCTCGAGCCCTGGACGGCCTTCTTCGAAAACCTGCCCTTCGCCTGGAGCGTTCTCAGCGAAGGCGGCGTGGACCTGGCCAAGGTCCCCACGAGCGCCGGAGCGGTTCTTCTCCTGGGCGGCTCGCCCGAGCTGGCACAAGGGCTTCAGGGAGCGGTCAGTCTGCTGGCTGTCGGGGGCGTGGCCCTAGCCTTCGCCCGACGCAGTCGCCTGCGCGCCGGGGCTCTGGCCGCGGGAGCGCTCCTGGCGACGCCCTTCGCCTTCGAGTACGACCTCGTCATCCTGGCACTTCCGCTCTTGCTCATCGGTCGGGAGCGCCGCCGCGAGGACGCCCCCCTGCTGATCGTTGCCTGGCTGACCCCGCTGGCCCTTCCCTTCCTGGCACACCTGCTTCCCGTCCAACTGACCCCTCTGGTCCTGGGCTGGGTGCTCTGGCGCTGCAGCTCGGGGGACCGCCTTGAATGAGCGGCTGCGGGTCTACCCCCGCATCGTCATCGCTCTCTACCTGCTGATCGGTGGCTGGTGGATCCTCAGCGGTCCAGGACTCCTGGACCGAGCGGGCAATCCGGTAGGAGGGGACTTCGTCACCTTCTGGTCCGCCGGCCATCTGCTGCTCGATGGTCGCCCCGAAGCGGCATGGGACCTGGAACTCATCCACGCGACGGAGTCCGAGGTCCTGGGCGTTGAGCTGTCGGCCGATGCCGCCTACGGCTGGTTCTACCCTCCACCCGCCATGCTGGGAGCCGGCTTGCTCGCCCTGCTCCCCTACGGGGTCTCCCTGGGCTCGTGGCTGCTGCTGTCGACCCTGCTCTACCTCTTCGTCTGTCGAGCGATCCGTCCCGATTCCTTGAGCCTCGGCCTGGTCCTGGCCTTTCCCGGCCTCTTCCAGAACCTCATCCACGGTCAGAACGGCTGCCTCACCCTGGCTCTGCTCGGCGGCGGCTTGCTCCTGCTGGAACGAAGGGCACTGCTGGGTGGCGCCCTTCTGGGGCTGCTGGTCTTCAAGCCCCACCTGCTCCCGATCGCGGCGCTGGCCCTGCTCTGCGGCCGCAGGTGGCGAGCCCTGGCAGGCCTGACCGCGAGCGCTGCGTCGCTCTGCGCTGTCAGCGGGCTGCTGCTCGGTGAAGGCGCCTGGCAGGCCTTCGTGGATCAGCTGCCTTTCGCGCTCTCCATCGTGGACCACGCAGGGCCGGAGTGGTGGTCCAAGATGCCCAGCACGGCCGCCGCTCTGCGCCTGCTGGGATTGGGTCCGGAGCTCGCCCGCTACGGCAACCTGGCCGTGGCTCTCGCGGCGCTCGCCGTGGTGGCCTGGCTGTGGGCAAAGGACGCGACCGCACCCCGCCGCTACGCCGCGGTGGTGCTCGCCTCGCTGCTGGCCACCCCCTACGTGTTCCACTACGACCTGGTGGTGCTCGCCCTTCCGCTGCTCTGGCTCGCCCCATGGGAGGGCCGCGGGCGTGCACTGGCGCTGCTGGTCTGGCTGTCCCCCGTGCTCGTGCTGCTCGTGGCACAGCTGACCGGTCTGCAGACAGGACCCCTCCTCTGCGGGGCCATGCTGGTGTGGTGCCTGCGCGAATGAAGACCGCCTTCGCCACCATCGGCGCCATGGCAACCCTGGAGCTGCTCCTGGCCCGGGTGACCGGGGGTACCCAGGCGCCCACCGACGTGGGTGCGGCCGCAGCGCTCTGGCTGACACTGGCTCTCCTGTCCGGCCTCCACCGCCGTGCCTCGCTGGTGGCCCTGCTGATCTACGCGCTGGGCCTGCTCACTCCCAGCCTGCTCCACCTTCCCGCCTGGCACCTGCTCAGCCTCAGCGTCGCAGCCCTGCTCGTGGTGGTGATGCGGGACCGGCTGGAGGTCCGGCGCCTGCTGCTCGCCCTGGCGGGGGTGGCTGTGCTCGCCCTGGTCATGATGGGCATCGACCAGCGGTGCTGGCCGGGATGGGAGCTGGCCTGCGCCCTCTTCGTCGCGACGGGCGCCTGTCTGGCCCTGGGGCGCTGGAGCCCTCTGCTGGTCCCCATCGCGCTGGTACCGACGCTGGAGGATGAGAGCTGGACGGCCGAGGGGGCCACCGAGGGCCCCGACGTGGTCCTCATCACGGTGGACACACTGCGCGAGGACCTCGCGAAGGACATGGAGTCCGTGGCCTGGCTGGAGCAACAGGGGACGCGTCTGCAGGCCCAGGCACCCAGCCCATGGACCTTGCCGTCGATGGCCACCTTGATGACCGGGCTCCCACCCGAAGAGCACGGGGCGCTGCGCGTGCCCGGTGGCTTCTCCGCGATGACGGGACGCACCCTGGCGGAGCACTTCGAGGGGCTGGGCTACGACACGGCGGCCACCGCCGAGAATCCCTTCCTGGGCACGACCTTCGGTTTCGGCCGTGGCTTCGCCCGTTTCCGCCACGAAGGGCAGACACCCTTCGCCCTGCCCAGGGTGCCGTGGACCCACTCGGCCCGACCGCTCGGCGCCATGCTCCTGGCCCGTCTCGGCGTGCTGCACGAGACCCCGGTGGGGGTCGCGCGACGGCTGAAGGATGCCCGCGAGTTCCTGGAGCTGCGTCGGGAGCGACCGCTCTTCCTGTGGGTCCACATCCTGGACCCCCACCTGCCCTACGCCCACGCCTGGAGCCTGGAACGCTCGCTCGGACAGCGCATCACCCTCGCCACCGGGAACCGCCTGGCGCTGGGCGAAGACCCGGACCTGGCCTTGCTGCGTGAAGGCTACGAGCACGAGGTCGCGGTGGTGGACCGCAACCTGCTGGGCTTCCTGAAGGAGCTCGACTCGGGCACCATCATCGTCCTGACCAGCGACCACGGGGAGGCCTTCGGCGAACACGGAGGCTGGGAGCACGGGCACTCGATGTACCAGGAGCTGCTGTCTGTTCCCCTGGTCCTGCGTGGCATCGAGGTGCACCCCGGTCCCGCGGGGCTCATCGATGTGCCCGCCACCCTCGCCGGCCTGGGCCAGGGCCATGACCTGCGCGAACCACGAGTGGCGGTGCCCTACGCCAGCAGCAACCCTCTCTACGGAGACCGAAGCCTTCGAGCGGTGCGACTTCGCGACGACAAGCTCATCCAGGGAAGCGGCTCCATCGAGGCCTACGATCTCGGGGAGGACCCCTCCGAGCTCTCAGCCACCCAAGACGAGGGGCTGCTTCCCCTGCTCCCACCCCTTCCGCCGGACCGAGCGGCGATAGACTCCCCGGAGCTGGGAGCAGCGCTCGAGGCCCTGGGCTACGTGGAGTAGGGCAGAATCAGTCTAAGTGGCTGAAAACACATACCCCCAGGAACGTGGTTACCGGCCCAAACCGGCCTGTGACCGCCCGAAGCGGTAACGGTTACCGCAGGGCCGCAGGGCCCCTCGTCACGCACGTGGTGACACCGTGAGCCGGCGTTTCGACTGGGGCCCGTACCGGGAACTCCCCGTAGGCGAGGTCGCCGAGATGGTCGGCCTCCACGTTGGCCGTCGTGGCGTCGGGCCTTGTCCCGCGTGCAAGGCCTCCCGCCGCGGCAGCGTAGACCGGCGGCTGCCTATCGGCCTTCGCCCGGACCAGCGTGGCTGGCGCTGCCACGCCTGCGGCGCTCAAGGCGACGGGCTTGACCTTGCCGCCTGGGTGGTCCGCGGCAGTCGCCTCCGAGAGCTCGATGCTGAGGGTTGCCGGGCGGTCGTCTCGGCGCTGGGCGCGTACGAGACCGGCGACATGCCCATCTCCGCCGACATCGGCTTCCCTCCGTTGCCGTCAAGTCGCCCCCACCTTGATGGATTGGATGCCACTTGGGCGGGCGCCCACCCCGTCACCTCGGACCAAGGCGTTGCTCGGTGGCTTCGCGGTCGCGGGCTGGACCCCGAGCGCATCGCCGACCTCGATCTCGCCAGGGCGCTTCATTCCGAGCCTCCGCGGTGGGCGCGATGCCTCGGGCTTGGCTGGCTCGAGGGCTGGCGTTTGCTCCTGCCCGCCTATGACGCAGAGGGCGCGCTTCGCTCGCTTCGAGGGCGCTGGAGTTCGACCTCGCACCCGCCAGAGGGGGTGAAGGCCGCCTCGCCTCGCGGCGAGGGGAACGCTAGCGGCGTTGTGCTCGCCTGTGCGCTCGCACGCCAGGTGTTCAGGTTGGGCGAGGTACCCGCCTGGTACAGCGGGGAGAGGCTCCAGGTGATCGTCTGCGAGGGCGAGCTCGACTTCCTCACGTGGGCAACGCGGTTCGGCGATCAGGAAGGTGCCCCCGCCGTCGTGGGCATCTGGGAAGGAGCGTGGCGACAAGCCCACGCCGACCGGTTGCCGGACGGCACCCAACTCGTGGTCCTGACCGACGATGACCCGGGTGGCTGGAAGTTCGCTGAGGGCGTCGCCGAGACAGCAGGGTCCCGGCTCGAGGTCCGTGTGCGGGAGGGTCGCGATGTCGGCGCCTGACCAGAACGACCTGCTGCTGGCAGGGAAGCTCCCGGACGACCCGCTAGAGGGAACGGTCCCCTTCAAGTCGAAGAAATCCAAGAACAGGCTGCCCCGAATCCCAGCCCATGGAATCCCCCTGACCGACATCGTCGACAGGGCGGTGCGTGCCCTGGAGCGAGACAAGGAGGTCTACACCCGCGACCAGCGGCTGGTGCGCGTGATCCGTGACCGACGGCCTCTGGGCGGCGTGACGCGCGCCGCGGCCGGGCCCACGATCGTTGCCCTGGTTGCGGCAGACCTGCGGGAGCGTCTCACCCGAGTCGCGTCGTGGCACGAGCACCCGCGGGACGACAACGTCGCTCGACCACCGATGGATGTCGTGCGAGCCGTCCTGGTGCGCAGGGTGTGGCCGAACCTCCGCCCCCTGGAGTTCGTTACGGAGACCCCGATCTTGGCCCCCGGAGGCCGCATCATTCAGCACCGCGGCTACGACCCGGACACGGGCGTGCTGTACCGGCCAGACCAGCCTTACCCGGCGGTGCCATCCCACCCGACCGCCGAACAGGTGCACGCTGCCGCCAGTCGGCTCTTGAAGCTTGTCGTGGACTTCCCCTTCCGCGACGATGTCGCTTGCGGAGCCTGGTTGGCTGCGCTGCTCACCCCGATGGCAAGGCTCGCGTTCCGGGGGCCGTCACCGCTGTTCCTTGTCGATGCGAACCTCGCAGGCACAGGTAAGACGCTGCTCGTCAAGCTCACCGGCCTGATCGCCACAGGCCGTGAACCGGCCATCAGCAGCTACTCGCGTCACGACGAAGAGATGCGCAAGCGCATCACGGCGCTCTTGCTCGACGGCACGCGTGTCGTGTTGCTGGACAACCTCGCCGAAGGCCTGGGCTCGCCAGCCCTGGACGCGCTGCTCACCTCCTCGACCTGGAAGGACCGCATCCTTGGCGAGTCTCAGATGACGCCGGACCTGCCGAACCACACCACCTGGTACGCCACTGGGAACAACGTCGCGGTGGAGGGCGACACCGCTCGCCGGGTGTTGCCGATCACCCTGGACTCCCACGACGAGAACCCCGAGGACCGCGACGACTTCAAACAACCCAGGCTGCTCGAGCATGTGAGGCAAAGCCGGTCCCAGCTTCTCGTGGACGGCCTCACCCTCCTCATGGCCGCACTCCAGCAACCCCCGCCCAGCCTGGCCGCCTGAGGGGGCGGCTAGCCTGACTCTCGGTGCAGGTGACCTCAGAGCGACCGCGAGGGAAGGCTCAGGACTTCCGGAAGAGTCCGACAACAGCGAGGACGGCTCCCGACAGGAGTATGCCCACGATCAAGCCGCCGACTCCCCCCAGACCCGCAGCAGTCAGCCCTCCCTGTGGAGCCATCACGGCAGCGATCACCGCGCCTGCCAGTCCACATGTGAGTGTGGCTACGCCCTGGTAGAGGTTGTCCTTGGGACGAAGGTTGGGCACGAAGCCCACCTTGTCCGCCATCACGTTGTAGACATCCGCCCCCTGGTCGGCTGCTGCAGCCTCCGGTGTCGCACTCGAAGCGGAGTCTTCGAGCGGCGTGACGCGAGGGCGACCCCAGGATGGGTCCAGCCCTGCCACCAGAGCACCACAACTCGTCGGGCGCTGCTCGATGCGCGACGAGACCGCCGCCATGATCGTCTCATACACCGGCCCCGGAAGACCCGGTGAGACCTGCTCCAGCGGCTCCAGCGCATCCGTGAGCTTGTTGGAGATGATCCGCAGCTCGGACTCCCCCTCTCCCCAGGGCATCCGCCCCCCCAGCAGCGCATAGGCGATGAGTCCGAGCGCATAGACGTCGGCCGCCGCCGTCACGGATTTTGCGTCCGCCTGCTCCGGGGCCATCCACTCGCTGGTGCCCATCGCGGTCATCGTCTGGGTCTGCCCACCCGACTCTCCGGAGAGGTCCTTGGCAATCCCCAGGTCCAGCAGCACCGGTCGACCGTCCGAGCGCACCTTCACATTCGCTGGCTTCAGATCCCGATGCACGATGCCCTGGGCGTGCAGGTGGTCCAGCGCCTCCGCCAATGGGGTGAGCAGCTTCACCACCTGGGCCAGCCGAAGTCCTCCGGGACGCACCCAGGCAGACAGCTCCTCACCCTCGATGAGCTCCAGGATGATCCCCAGCCACGGACCATCGGCCACCACGTCGTACACAGTCGCCAGCCCTGGATGGTGAACCCGCTTGCCCAGCGCGGCTTCCGCGAAGAAGCGGCTCTGGAAGTCGGCATCGGATGCGATGTGGGGGTGGATGAGCTTGATGGCCACATCACCACCCTGCTGCGTGGCCCAGCCCTCCTCGACGTGCCGCGCCCGAACCACCGTGCCCATGCCCCCCGCGCCGATGGTCCCCAACACCCGGTAGTTTCCGAGAACCGAAGGAAGCTCGCCCGGAGTCGACCCGGGGGACTCCCCATCCGGAACGGTGTGGCCCGCCGAGGCTTCCGCGGGCGGTGGAGGAGATGGCAGCACATGGGTGGCCCCCGACAACCCGGGTGCAGGCGTGGCTGCGGGCGCGGTGCCCATCGCAACAGCCAGCAGCGCGCGCTTCTGCTCGATGAAGTCAGCATCGGTCAGGAGCCCCATCTCATGGAGCTCGTTGAGTTGGCCAAGCTTGGATTTCAGATCGGCTGACATCGGGAGCACCGTACTTGCCGGAAGTGTACCGGATGCATGGCGCGGCCCCGCGCTCAGGCACCCCGGAATGGGGGCCATGCGGCGAGGTCGCCGATGTCTTTGGCCCACTCTCATGACTCCGGTCTAGGATCGCTTCAATCGAAGGATGGATAGGAAGCATCAGGCCGCTCCCAAGCTAGCAGCAGTCCGGGCGAGGGCCCCGCACCCGTTGCCCTCGTGGCTCAGTTCGGCTCCGGGCTCATGCTGGGGGCGCCAGCTGGCACCTCCGAGGGTCCCTTTCTGGCGCTCGCTCCCACTCAGGGCGCAGTCCCGCCCGTCCGTCGCGACCCTCGCGCTTCAGACAGCCAAGGAGCGGTCTGGCACCGCCGGGGGAGCTCGAGCGGAGCGGGCCAGGGAGGCCATCACCCCCCTGGACAGGAGCTGGTCCGGAAAGATTGAGTCACCCTGCGCCGAGAAGCAGCCGCGCGGGCTGTCTCTCCCCGGCCGCGTCCTCGTGCTGGATGCCAAGGACTACGCTGAGGGCACTTGGCCGGCGACAGCGGATATGAGCAAGCAGGCCCTGTACCGACTCCTGGCTGACCACAACCACCACCTTCTGAGCTGGGCATGGGCCGGGGTTCTGGGGCGGTTGAGACGGGTGGAGTGAGGACTGTGGCGTAGAGGGCTTGTGGCCCGGTTGGTCGTCAAGGTCTTGCCAGCGGTCCGGACCGTGCCCACGAACCCGTGGTCCTCCGTTGGGTCGGTGGACGGCTGGTATCGTCCCTCTCCCGTCCATCGGGCGCGGCCGTGAGAGACCCCCTGCATGCTGAAGCCTGGCGACCAGATTGACCGCTACCGGCTGCTGGAGCCCTTGGGCGAAGGCGGGATGGGCACGGTGTGGAAGGCCGAGGACACCGTCCTTGAGAGCACTCATGCCCTGAAGCTATTGCGGCCGGAACTGATGGCGCATGCCGACATCCGGCGGCGTTTCTTGGAAGAAGGCCGCCTGCAGGCGAAGCTGCGGCACCCGGGCATCGTACGCGTGACGAACGTGGTGGCGACCGACCAGCACGCGGGCCTGGTGATGGACCTGGTGGACGGCCCCAGCTTGGCGGCCGTCTTGGAGACGCAGGGTGCCCAGTCGCCCGGAGACGCCGTCCGGATCGTGAACGCCCTGCTGGACGCCGTGGGCTTTCTGCACGACAACGGCGTCGTCCACCGCGACCTGAAGCCGGACAACGTGCTGTTGACCGCCGGCGGTCGCCCGTTGATCCTGGACTTCGGCATCGCCAAGCAGCAGGCGGCGGCGCGCCACACGCGCACCGGAACCGGCATGGGCACCCCTGGGTACATGGCACCGGAGCAGTTCACGGACGCCAGCCGCGTGGACGCCCGCACCGACATCTACGCCGTGGGGCTGATTCTCCACGAGCTGTTGAGCGGGACGGCGCGCTTCGACGGAGACAGCCTATACAGCGTGATGAACGCGGTGGTGGGCGGAGGGGGATCTCCCCTCCCACCGACCGTCCCCGAGGCCTTGCAAGAGGCCGTGGAGCAGGCCAGCGCGGTGGACCCGGAGGACCGCTTCGCGAACTGCAAGGCCTTTCGTGCGGCCTTGGCGTCTGGGGCCAGCGAGCCCAAGGCAGCGGCGAAGGAGCCGGAGCCCAAGCCCGTTGATGAGCTTGAGGTGCCGACAGGAACGCAAGGTCCCGGCCCAACTGGCGAGCACGGCGTCTGGCGTCAGCGGGTACTCGAGGAGCTGGAACCGGCCCCCGAGACGCCGGTTCCTCCCAAGCGACGTACCGGACTGCTTGTTGGTGGTGGCCTGGCCGGAATCGGTTTGCTGCTGGCTGGAGGGCTGGCCGTGCTGCTGGCTCTGGGAGCAGGACTCCTGTGGTGGGATGCCCGCGATAGCGACGACGACGGCTACATCGACATCGCCAGGGGTGGCGACGACTGTGACGACGCCGACGCCTCTGTGCATCCGGGACCCGTTGACTCTTTTGGCGACGGCCTGGACGACAACTGTGATGGCGTGGATGGTGTGGACTCCGACGGCGACGGTCACGCGGCGAAGTGGGTGCCAGACCGAATGGCGGGGAACGACTTCAGGCCTGAACTAATGCTCTCGGGCGCAGCCGACTGCGACGACGAGGACCCCGAAATCCACCCGGAAGCGGAGGAGATCCTCGGGGACGGCATCGATCAGGACTGCTCAGAGGACCCGATGTTTCGTGGGAACCCCGCCCACACAGGGGTGTACGAGACAGCGGCCGTTCACGTGCTTCGGGCGCTCAAGTGGACC
>PVBE012189729.1_pt1 | contig 54547 bp, 58 predicted proteins | sample 1631181 | NCBI WGS metagenome assembly PVBE01 (sample SAMN08397723, study PRJNA350692) | Marine metagenome, whole genome shotgun sequencing project. | isolation source: water | place: Pacific Ocean | collected 2012-04
GTTAAACCTATATATATAACATGGAGGTATATTAATATGAAGAAGTCATTATTGCTTGTCGGCATTTGCTTAAGTAGTATAGGTGCAGTCAAAGCTAAAGGCCCTCAAGATACTATAGCTAAACTTAAAGACCCACAAGAAATCGCTGCTGAAATGAAAGAGGCCGCAAAAAGCAACCAGTCCAAAAAGTGTATAAAGAGGTGCTTGGAGCATTGCTCGCACCAAGCAACAGCTAAAGAAAGACTTAAATGCCAAGTTAGTCAAATAGCTAGTTGCACAATCGAATGCGTACTAGATCCAGACTCTTCATCCTAAAAATATAAAGAGCAGAGCTTATTAAAACTGTAAGCTCTGCTCTTTATTTACCATCTCTTCTAATGAGAAATTGCTCCCTCTACTGTCTTTTTCTTTCTAGAAAAAGCAGCTTTAAGCTTTTCTTTAATCTTTGTAAACTTAGCTTTCTTTTTGTTAAGTTGAGCTGTTTTAAACTCTTTTAAGGCTGCAGGTATTTCTTCTACGAGTTGAACACCCAAAATTTTCAATTCTTCCACAAGCTGAATGCGAATGTCTTTTACAATTTTTGCCGTAGCAATGTCAATTGCAGTATCAAGCTGTTTCATCTGTGCAGCAACATCAGCTTTCACTTTCTTTACAACAGCATCAGCCTGAGCTTCAACCTTAGACGAAACCTTGGTCAATTGAGCTTCAACCTGAGACACTTGAGCCTCTAAGTCTTTTTTCACTTTCTTTACAACCGCATCAGCCTGAGCTTCAACCTTAGACGAAACCTTGGTCAGTTGAGATTCAACCTGAGAAACTTGGCCTTCTAAGTCCTTCTTTACTCCCTTGATCGTCTTTTCTGTTTGAGTAACAAGCGCTTCATTAGCTGCCTTTATTTTCGTCGACACTTGAGTCGTTATAGTATTTGCCACATCAGAAACTACCTTAACACTCGACTTTATATTAGATACATCACTCGTTACGCTTGCTAAATCGCTAGTAAGCTTACTCATATTAAGCTTTTTATCAATATCGCTCTTTAAGCCTTTAATTTCTGAAATAATAGCACTACTTGGAAGTGGCGGAGCACCAACAGTTACTGTAGCCACAAGCGATAAAAAAAACAAACCCTTCTTCATATACAACAATCCTTTTAATAATTAAAAATCAATAATAACCATACTGTACATTAGTCAAATATTGGCACACAACAAAAGCATGCTAATACCTACCGCATCCCTATCCTACTTAGGGCCAATTAGTTGAAGTATATAAAGAATTAAGTAAGCTATACTTAAAATATTATTACAGAACCAACACGAAAGCTTAACGTGAAAAAGTTTATTTTTAGCATATTATTTATTGTCTGCGTTGCAATTCTTCCTAAATCACAAATTATTGAAACCAACAACCTTGAAGACATCTTAGGACACGTTACAAAAAATAGCGTGGTTCTTTTTGACCTTGATAACACATTAGTACAACCTAAAAATACTTACGTAGGAAGTGACCCTTGGTTCACTGAACTTTTCAAAAAAGAAAAAGATGTAAACTTAGCACTTGCAGATTACTGCCTTGGATTAATATTAGTAGAGCTACAACCCGTTGCTAATAATACCATTAAAGTCCTTAATAAAATTAAAAAATCAGGCGTTCCTACAATTGGATTTACTGCGCGGAATTTTTATATCTCAAGCATAACAATTGAATACCTTAAGGATATTGGAATAACCTTTAACGGACCAGGCATCCCAAAACACAAATTTGTATACTATTCACATAAAGATCATCCTTCAATTTACCAAGATGGCATCTTCTTTTGTGGCCCAAATGAAAAAGAAGCTGTCGTTCCATTCTTCATTAAAGAATTTCCCCAAAAACCAAACAAAATTGTCTTTGTTGATGACAAACTAAAAAACCTAGAAACAGTTAAAAAAATTGTTGATAAAATGGGCTTAGATTTTGTTGGTTTCCGCTACGGCGCTTGTGATGAATACACAAAAAAATTCGATTCAAAAAAAACAACAAAAGAATTTGAGCGTTTGAAAAAAAACCGTCGTAAAAAACTTAAACGCTAAGAACGCGGATGCTTCTTATTATAAGCGCTGCGCAAGTGAGACATATCAACGTGTGTATAGATCTCTACTGTCGACAAATGCTCATGCCCAAGTATCATCTGTAACGAGCGCAAATCAACCCCCTTATGAAGCAAATGCGTTGCTAAGGAATGACGCAAAGTATGCGGTGAGACATAGCTAACTTCTGGACAAAGTTTTTTAATGGTTGCCCAAAAAGCTTGTCGCGTTACATGTTTAACCTCCTTGCGATAAATAATAGGAAAAAGAAAATCAGAACTGTATTCTTTCTTCTTTCTTTTCAAGCATTCCGGCCGCACCTTTTCCATATAGCCAATTAGTAAAATTTGCGTTGGCTCAGGAAGCGGAACTTGCCGCTCTTTAGACCCTTTACCAAGCACAGTTACCAGCCCCATATCAAGACGCAACTGAGACATCTTCATCTTAACCAACTCACTTACACGAATACCAGTAACGTACATTAGGTGAACCATCATATAATTACGCTGCCCAATAGAACTCTTATCAAGCGCTGCACGCTCAAAAAGCTCGAACACCTTACCTTCAGTAAGATACTTTGGAAGCTTACGCTCTTTGCGTGGAAATATAAGCGTTTCACCAAGATTTTGAACTTGATGTTCTTTATGCAAAAAATTAAAGAATTTTTTAATACTAGAAATCTTACGCGACATACTCGTCGACTTGAGTCCAAGATCGCGCTTTAAATAGCCAAGAAAGCTTTTTAAGTGTAGCGGTTTAACCTTTTTCAACGAGCTAATCTTCTTTCTTTTCAAAAAGTTTGTTAATTGAGTACAGTCAGCCCTGTACGCTTGTAGCGTATTACTAGAAACCTGTTGCCTAGACGCTAAGTGCGTCTCAAACTTATCAATAGCTCGCTCTATCTTCATACTCTTTTCCTCTTTGCGTCACTATAGCACAAGAGAAGAAAAAAAGACGAGCCTATTCTTGTAAGCGTTATAAAAGACAACAACTTATGCCAAATAAGATTCAATCATAGTTTTTCAAGAGATGGACAATGTTCCGTCTCTTTTTTTGTCGTTTTCTTGCACTGGCAAAAGTAAATCAACTATCCTTAAGGTAAGGTTATTAAAAATGTGGGGGTTGTCATGCGTTTTACGCAGGTGCTATTACTGTTTGCTTTACTAGTCTCGTTTCAAACAAAAACTATATTTAAACCACTGCTTGATAGCATCGCCCCCTCTCCCAAGCTCGCCCAGACTTTAACGTCACTCGAAGAAAATCCAAGAAATAAACACGACATCAAAAAGCTACCCGGACTCATTGATAGCGAAATTAAAAAGTTTAAAACCCTAGAAGAGCTACTTGCTGCACATGGAAACAATATGCTGAGCATCGTAGATAGTATGCGCGTTCTAGAAAGAAAGCCACTAGTTCCAAACAAGGTAAGGCGAGCAATTCAAAAGCTCGGCGAATATATCGATCAATTAATAGAAAAAAGAAACGAAATCGCACATAAGTCATACCTTCTTAGCAAAAACACCCTAGTTGGTGCTGAAGAAAAAGAATTCTTACACGCTAGAAAGAAAAAAACCCATCCAGCTTTAGAAAAATTACTGGGAACGAAAATCAAACCTAGCAAAACTCCAACCATTGCATTCTGTACTAGTGGTGGTGGCTATCGATCCATGGTCGGTACCTGTGGAGCTCTGTTGGGAGCAGACCAAGAGGGTATCCTTGATACGACAACATACATTAGCTGCCTGTCTGGAAGCGCGTGGGGAGTCTATCCTTGGCTATTAAAGCAATCTCAAGACCCAAGCTTTACTATTGAAAAGGCTGTCGCAAACTTACCTAATACTATGTTTGACTATAAAAAAGATCCTTTCTTGATGAAGGCCGCATTAAAAGAACCAAGTCAATGTATTGAGATTATGAGCTCGTTCTTTACGCGTTACTATCTTAATGAGCCAGTATCCTTTGTGGATTTCTATGGCATCTTAATTGGAAACTCACTCTTGAGAAATCTCTTTGGAGCAAAAACATTTAAACAGTCTTTACATAGCATGATCCCATTTGCAAAAACTGGAGCAATGCCACTTCCAATTGGAACAGCAGCAATAACTAATAGCGACTGTGGTGGCTGGCTTGAAGTAACACCATTCACTGTTGGAAGCCAATACCTTAACGCATCAGTCTCTACAGATTCTTTTGGAAGTCGATTTTATAAATGTAAATCGGCAAAAACAATAGCACCATATACTGCAGACTTCTTTCTTGGACTCTTTGGCTCCAACTTCTCTATCAATAAGGCTGACATCCTAACTGACTCAGGCCTCAATAAAGAAATTATAGGTTGTCCAATCATTGGAGAGCTTCTCAAGCGCTATGAAATATATCCACTATCTGAAAAATCTAAACTCGCAGAAGTAAACAACTTTACCTATAAATGTCCTGGCACAGAATTATCCTCACAAGAAACCTTAAACCTAACTGACGCGGGAACAGCATTCAACCTGCCACTTCCACCGCTCCTCAACCGCAAGGTAGATATTGTTGTTATAATCGACATGTCCCAATGCCTAGATCAACCTGAAGATCCGCTCGAAGAACTTAGAAAAGCAATTCATTATTGCACAGCTAACAATATTGATTGTCCGATAACATATAAAAACCTTACAGCTAAGGTTGCAACAGACCCATACACCATCTTTAAAAATGACAAAAGAACTATCATCTATATTCCATGGTGCTTCAAAGAACTTGATTGTATCAATAGCTGGTGCAGCACTCTCAACTGGAACTACTCCAAAGACAATATCCAAGATCTAGCTATAAAATGTATGGCTGCAAAAATAAAAGGTATCAAGCAAGCCTTAATCCAGGAAGTAAAGAGTACTATTAGTCGTAAACACTAATAAGCCTTTGCAATCAAAACATCACGAACACTAGACTTATCACAGCCAAAGCACTGATTAAACTCGCTCTCTTTAAGAACGCAGCGGATAGTACCCTTGTACTCAGACAACTTATTCTCACAAGCCTCTTCACCACACCAACCAGTCTGATAAGCACCAGCATCTTTTTCCATAAGAGGACCAAACGTCTCAAGCTTAGCTTCTTTCTTCCAATTATCTTTCAGCTTAGCCTGTGCACGGTTAAATAACTCTTGATGCATATTATCAAGCATAGTACCAACTTCAGCTTCAATAGTATCAAGCTTAACAACTGTCTTATCACCAGTAACGCGATTACTTATAACTGCAGCATTATTATCAATATCGCGAGGTCCAAGCTCAATACGGAGAGGAACACCCTTAAGCTCCCATTCATAGAACTTAGATCCAGGAGACTTAGAGTCATCATCATCAAGCTCAATACGGTACTCCTTAGACAAACGAGTATACAACTCTTGCGCTGCATCTCGAACTACCTGTTCAAAACCCTTTCTAAAAATAGGGATAATAACAGCCTGAATTGGAGCAACACGCGGAGGCATAATAAGACCTTTTTGATCACCATGCGTCATAACAACAGCACCAATAAGGCGCGTTGTAACACCCCAACTAGTTAGATATGGATGCTCAAGCTTTCCCTCTTTATCTTGATACTCAATATCAAATGACTTGGCAAAATTACGGGACAACAAGTGTGAAGTTCCCATTTGCAATGCCTTACCATCCATCATGATACCTTCAAAGGTGTAAGTAATATCAGCACCAGCAAATCGTTCTGTTGGAGATTTCTCTCCAGCAATAACAGGGATCGCTAAGTAGTCTTGTGCAAGCTTGATATACTCATTAAGCATCAATAACGCCTCTTCCTGAGCTTCTTCATAAGTAGCATGAGCCGTATGTCCTTCTTGCCAAAAGAATTCCGTAGTGCGTAAAAAAGGACGCGTTCTTTTTTCCCAGCGTACCACATTGGCCCATTGATTAATTTTAAGAGGAAGATCTCTCCATGACTTAATCCATCGAGAAAATGAATAATGAATAATTGTCTCAGAAGTAGGACGAATCACAAGGGGCTCTTCTAGTTCTTTACCCCCAGCAACAGTAACAATAGCTAGCTCTGGAGCAAATCCTTCAACGTGCTTCGCTTCGCGCTTAATAAAGGATTCTGGAATAAGAAGTGGAAACGAGGTGTTTTTATGTCCAGTTTCCTTAATCCTCTTATCTAGAACCTCCTTAATATTCTCCCAAAGAGCCCAGCCGTAAGGTCGAATAACAACACAGCCACGAACTGGCGATTGATCGACAAGCTCAGCTTTATAAACAATTTCGTTGTACCATTGGGATACATCCTTGGAGATATCAGGGAGTTTATTCATATATCTTTTCTTTTTTTATAGATTCTAAAGAGTACTTTCAGTTTATTATATCAGAAAATTTACTTTGAGGCATGCTCCTTGTTATGCTTAGTAATAATGGAGTTTATACTAGAAGGAATACGGATTATGCTTTTAACACTACTACTCAAAGGCGCACTTATAGGCTTTGCGGTCGCCGCACCAGTCGGCCCAGTCGCTATCGTTTGCATCCGCAGAACACTTACAGAAGGACGTCTATCTGGAATGGCCTCTGGATTTGGTGCTGCAACAGCAGACTTTTTATACGCCTGCATGGCCGCTTTAGGCTTTTCAGCCATATCAGACTACCTAATTGGTCATGTTTTTTGGATCAGAATTATTGGCGGCATACTCTTATGCGTATGGGGCGTTCGAGCCTTATTCATTTTTTCTAAAGAAGTTCCTACGCGACCAAGCAAGAAAAAAATCATATCCTCCTTCTTAACGACACTCTTGCTAACCTTATCCAACCCAATAACAATTTTGGTATTCATCGCAATCTTCTCCAACTTCTGTTTAAGTGAAAAAACATTGTACACAACAATCATATTGCTAACCGGTATCTTTATTGGCGCATCGGCATGGTTCCTATTTCTCACAGAAACAATACACTTTTTGCGTTCAAAAATTACGTACTATATACTGCAATTAACTAATAAGATTTCTGGCTTTGTCTTAATAGCATTTGGAATTATAACACTAGCAAGTGCAGCACTTCGCGTCTGTTACTTTTAAAGGAACAACATGAAAGATCAAAAAACTACCATAGAAGAACTTAAAAAGATGGCCAAAGACATGGTTGAAGAACGAGACTGGTTACAGTTTCATTCTCCTAAAAATTTAGCTTGCGCCATATCAGTAGAAGCCAGTGAGTTGCTTGAAAAATTCACGTTCATGGATTCTAAAGAATCTTCAAAAGAACTTGAAAGTAATAGGCAAGAGATTGAAGATGAACTTGCAGATGTAATTATCGCTTCATTATGCTTTGCAAACGTTGCTAAAATTGATCTAACAACTGCAATAGCAAATAAGTTTGAAGAAATTAAAGCAAAATATCCTGTAGAATTGTGTAAAGGCAAAAAAGACAAATACACAGCCTATAAAGACATGAAAAAAAATTACAACAAAAAATCTTAGAGCATCTTACTTTAGCAGTTTCGTGTCATCCAAAAATGATCGCAGGTTCTTTTGACGAATCTCTTCGCGGTAGAAAACATACATACCCATTGCAACAAGTACCAATGCTATCCAAAAGTTTTCTCCAATCTTTTCGTCCAAGAAGAACCAGCCAAGAAAAGCGACCAAAAAGATTCCCAAAAATTCTGAAAAACTTATGAAAGTAATGGAATAGCGCTGCACCAAAACACCGTACAAATTGTACGCAATAAGACACGTCAGTGTAATATTTAACGGTAATAAGTAATACAACGAGGAGTGACTAAGAATACTTCCCCATGATATGGTCTCTGTTGCAAATGCAGTTGCTAAGGAAATAAGTCCACCAAAAAATAACAATAAGCCATTGGCCATTATAATTGAATAGTGTTGAAATACCACCAACTTCTTTTTTGCGACAATACCAAGCACCATAGACCCAGCAGCGACCAAAATCGCAAGCTCTGGCAACGTATTGATAAGAATATTATCTGAGGTTAAATCACCATAAATCAATGGTAAAAACCCAAGAAAACCTAATCCCAAACCAATCCATTTATTCCTAGACATGCGCTCGTGAAAAAATAAAAATCCAAGAAACGCTGCAATAAATGGTGATAAATTATAAATAAAATATGCCTTAGCTGCAATTGTCTGGCTCAAGCCCCATGCCTCAAGGCCGTTGGTTAAAAAACCAGAACAAATAATAACACCCAAAATAGGTAAAAGATTTACCTTCTTAATGTAGAACTTGCTTGGATTAAATAGGTAAACATACGACAGGCATAACGAACCACCTATAAACATACGAAGACCTGCCAATAAAAATGGCGGGACAAAGGCCAAAAGGCCCTTACTTACAACAAATGAACAAGCCAATGCTGTACGGAAAATAAATATGTAAATCATTCTTTAATGTATCCTTGACGTAACTCTTCTTGATAAAAGATATATAGCCCAATAGAGACTAAAATCAAACTAAGAATAAATGGTATCCCAACAGGATTACCAAAATAAAAATATTGGATGATAGCTGCAAACATCGGTGTCATAAACCCGCAAAACGATAGGTAAGTTGTTGAATACCTATTGAGAAGGTAACCATAGAGGTTGAAACAAATAATATTACCAACCAGTGTAAGGTAAAAAATATACCACCCAGCCATCGCCCAATTGGAAACCGGAAATGGAGTCCAGCTTTCACTCACAAGCGAAAGAAGTAAAGATAAAAAACCTGATATAACCATTGCATACCCATTGATCACTGTTGGCTGATACCCACGATCCATTACACGCTTAAATACGATCCAACCATATGCAGCAGCAATAACCGCAATAATTAAAATTGTTTCTGCCCAAGAAAGGCTAAACATTTTATGAATAAGATGCTCTCGCTGGGCTGGCGCTATTAAAATAGGTATAAAGCCCAAAAATCCAATCACCAAGCCTAATATTTTTTTACCTGTCATCTTTTCATTAAAAAAGTAGTAAGCAAAAATTGCTGTAATAAAGGGCGAGAGGTTCCACAAGAGCGACACTTTCGCTCCAGTAACATATTGCAGCACCCAAAATTCAATAACATAAGCAAAAAACAGAAGGAAAAAGCTTGTCTGAAATAACATAAGCCAGTCTTTTTTCTTGATACTTAGTGAAGGTCTATCTTTAAAAAATTGATACCCAAGCATCAAAAATCCAGCTATAAACATACGTATCATAACAAAGAACACGGGTTGCACATAACGAACCGCAGCTTCACCGAAAACAAACGTGCTTCCGAATAAAGCAAATAATATCATAATTAATAACATAGAATTCTAACCTAATTTTCGTTTCGGATTCTTTTTTCTTCTTCCTGATGAAAAATACCAACCCCGAATGCAACAATAATAAATGCGACCCAAAATGCCCAGGATAAAGTTTCATGCAAAAAGACTAACCCTAGTAACCCAGTAAACAACGTTCCTAAAAATCCCGCCAATGCCGTATAAGTTGCCGAGTACCGCTTTAAAAGCCATCCATATAAATTATAACCCAATAAGCACGTTAAGAGAATGTTTAGAGGTAAAAGTATATGAACTAATGAAGAATTAGCAATCATTGGCCAGTTATGTGACTCTGTAAGTGAAGATACAACAAAGGCACACAAGCCCCCCAGTAGCATAGTGACACCATTCGCCATTGTAATGGCATAATGTTGAAAGAAAATAAGTTTCTTTTTAGAAATCCAACCACCAACAGTCGCTGCTGCAGACACCAAAAGCGCTAGTTCAGGTAAGGAGTTAAGTAACGCATGTTGTGTTTGTAGGTCGTTATAGATTAATGGGAAGAAGCCACAAAAACCCACTAATAATCCTATCCACTTATTCCGCGTCATCTTCTCATGAAAGAAAAGGTATCCAAGAAGTGCCGCAAAAAATGGGCCAAGATTATAAATGAAGTACGCCTTAGCCGACACCGTTTCGCGCAAGCCCCACGCCTCAAGGCCATTGGTAATGAAAACACCAAATATAGCCGCTGTTAATAGCGGAACAATGTTACGATGAGATATATAAAATGCTGATCGATTAAAAATAAAGGTGTATAACAACAAAATAGAACCACCTATCGACATGCGAAGCCCCACCAACAGAAATGGTGGCACAATAGAGAGAAGTGATTTACTTACAACAAATGAACTTGCAAGAATGAACTGTAATACAATAATTAAAAACATAAAAAGCCCTCAGTTTCTGCCAGTATAGCATAAAACTGAGGGCTTAAATATTATAACTCTATTGTTAGATCTTTACTTTCCAAGCCTTTTATAAGCTTTAGGCCCCGCATAAGCCAAGGCAGCAGCTGTAGCAGCAGCAGCTAAAATTTTATATTTATTTTCTCTTGCTATCCTCATCGCGGAATCGAGCGGACTTTCCCTAGTAACTTTAACCCCTAAACTTTCCCACGGAATTCCAACCTTAACGCTCCCATCTTCTTTAACCTCAACTTTTGCGCTTCTCATGGCCTTATCAATTAAATTAGCAAGCGCCTCATCAAATTCATTATCTTGCGCTCTTGCAGGAAACTTCTTAGCAAACTCTTCCGCCTCTTCTAAACTTTTCCCTAAATTAGCACCCCTACTTGTTAAAGCTATACTAATTGCTACCTTTTTGCTTGCATCTGAACCTGGAAACTCTTGATTAGCATATATTATAGCATTCCCTCCTACCTTATCTTTCGCATGTATATCAGCACCAACCCGAAAAAGATTGTCAGCTGCATATTTATTACCCATAAGAGATGCCCACATTAAAGGCGTCATACCATCTTCGTCAGTAATGTTTGCCTCATCTTGATTAACACCAGTAAACCTATTAGCTTTAATATCATCTATCACATTACCCAGCAAACCACTCGTAGCTACAAGACCAACCCCCAACAACATCAATTTAATTCTCTTCATAACTCTCCCATTCATAGATTAAAAAAATTTAAAAATATCTCCATTTGTAATTAAGCATGACAAGGGCACTATCATTAAAGCAATAGTTTTTAATAAATTTTCTGACTACCGCTTTCTTAATTTTCCACTTTTAAGAGCATATACTCCGCCAGCAACAGCCAATGCCGCTGGAAGATAGAATTTTGGATCAGCCACTTTCCTTGTCCAATATCCACTAGTAATAGGATCTAGTATTGCAATCACATCCGCCTTGTTGCCTTGTAGTGCAAAATCTAAAGCCGTATTTCCTTCATGATCCTTAATATTTGGATTAGCTCTAGCATTCAACAGTTGCTCTACAATGCCAAGATGCCCTCGCTCAGCAGCTCTCATTAGAGAAGTAACCCCGTGGCGATTTTGCTGATCTATAATAGTTGCTTGAGGAATTGCACCTAACTTCCTTGCAGCGGTGATTAATTCTTGTACAACTTGTTCATTCCCATAAAACGCTGCATCAATAAGTGCTGTATTACCAGAGTTATCTGCTACCCCCAATTTAGCGCCTTTCTCAAGAAGCAACTCTACTGCAGCAAGATTTCCACGCCTTATCTGATCATTCGCACCAAGCACCGATGCCCCAATTGCCCACATTAAAGCCGTGTTCCCAAACTCATCGGCCTCATCAACATCTACACGAACTTCCTTAAGCTCATCGCTCAACTTTTGCATATTTCCCTGCGCAACAGCCACGATTAAAGGATTAGTTGCTGAAGATCGTAAGCCTTCAGAAACTAGATCAACACCCTCCAAATAGCGCATTGGATCCTCTCCCAATAGATCCACACTCCCAATAATTCCAATACCAACCAGCATCATTGTTACTAATTTCTTCATTTTTTCCTATCATTTAATTATTTCACATTTGTAATTAACCATATCAACAGCAGGTTTGAAAATGCAAGAGTTTGCCTATAATAAGCATTTTCAGCCAAAATATATAAAAATGCTCTAACGCGGCTCACATTCCCCAAATTCGGCTTAGATTAATGATTTTCTTGCCCCCGCATTCTATTTGTAATATACTATAGATAACTCTAAATACTCTATGGGGGCTAAAATCGGTTATTTTTCTTTTTTGGCTTACATAAAAATCAATATAAGAAAGATATCTGAATGACAAAAATGAATAGGCCCAGTGGGCGCTCTCGCTTTTCTTCAAAATCAAAGTTTTCAAGCAATTATCGCAACAGAAGGCCTCGTCCGAAGCCATCAATCGATATTTCAAAGTTTATCAATAAGGCAGTCGAAGCACCGACACCTCAAAAAGAAGACGCAACTCGTCCCTTTTCTGAGCTATCTCTTGATAGTAAATTACTTCAAAGCATAGAGCAGCGTGGCTTTACAAACCCAACTCCAATTCAAGACAAATGTATTGAAACAGTCCTTAGCGGCAGCGATTTAGTTGGAATGGCAAACACAGGTACAGGTAAAACAGGAGCTTTCCTTATCCCTACCTTGCATCGCATGCTTCAAGACAGAAATGTTAAAGCACTGATTATGGCACCAACCCGAGAGCTTGCTCTCCAGATTGAGACTGAATTTAAGAAATTTGCTAAAAAGCTTGATTTCTATTCAGCACTCTGTATTGGTGGTACCAGTATGCATCAACAGTATAAAATGCTAAGACGACCACACAACGTGGTTATTGGTACTCCTGGTCGACTTAACGATCTCTTGGATCAAGGTAGATTAAATATCTCCAAGTTCCAAATTGTCGTTCTAGATGAAGTTGATCGTATGCTTGATATGGGTTTCATTGAAGATGTACGTAAAGTACTCAGCCTTATGCCTGAAAACAAGCAATCTCTATTCTTTTCAGCAACCATGCCTGCTAATGTTAAAAAACTTATCAATGAATTTTCAAACGATATAAAGACAATATCTGTTAAATCTGTAGAGACTGCATCTACAATTGATCAAGACATCGTTGAATTTGCAGGATTAGATGATAAGTTAGAAGTTCTTCATGACATCCTCAATAAAGACGATGTATCCAAGGTTCTAATCTTTGGTCGCACCAAGCGTGGCGTTCAAAACCTCGTTGAAAAGCTAAACAAACGTGGCTTTAAAGCTGTTTCTATTCACGGTAATAAGACACAAGCTCAACGTCAACGAGCATTAATGCAATTCCGTAGAGACGCAGTTAACATACTCGTAGCTACTGATGTTGCAGCCCGAGGTCTTGATATTGAAGATGTTTCTCACGTTATCAACTATGATATCCCTGAAACATACGAAGATTACGTACACCGTATCGGTAGAACTGGACGAGCAAACAAAAAGGGTCAAGCGCTAACCTTCATCCAAAAAGGTGAAAAGGCTAGACACGACAGAAGACAACAAACTGGTGGCCGCCCTCAGCATAGTGGCCCAAGAAGAGAGTCTAATCGCTTTGACAGAAAAAGAAGAGACTAATCAAAGGCCTTTAAAATAGGCTTTGATCGTCAGCGAGTCGAACAGGCTCAGTCAAATTCAATAAACGTAAGGTATGGACCTAGGTCCATACCTTACGTAGTTTTAAAGCTGTTTATTCGCAGCACACAACCTAAACGCACATTCGCAATTCAGTTAAACTACCAATGCTGTAGCGCAAAACCCTAATTCAAAAACAACAAAAAAATGACCGCCCCAAACAGGACGGTCAAAAAAACAATTTAATTATTTTGATAAAAGAAGATATTTATCAAATACCTTTAAAACAAACCTTGATCTTCAATGACACGAATAGGCTCAATGCTCAACGCTTGTCCTGTCTGCGTGTCAACCTCGATACACGTACCACTCATTACGTACGGTGGATCTAGGTCCACCTCAAAGCGTACTGGCATTTGAGTGCGTAGGTGGTGTATCATAATATCTTTTTTCATACCAATCATAGAATTGAGCGAACCGCCCATGCCAAGATCAGTCATGAATGCTGTTCCACCAGGTAATACCCGTTGATCAGCTGTCTGAATGTGAGTATGGGTTCCAACAACGGCACTAACTTTACCATCTAGAAATAAGGCTATCCCAGCTGTTTCAGCTGTAGTTTCCGCATGAAAGTCTACAAAGATGATATCAGTTTGATGCTTTAGGTAGGTCAACAAAGACTCTATAATTCTAAATGGGTCATCCAGATGCTCACGCATAAACACGCGCCCCTGAAGATTGATCACCCCAACCTTATAAGCACCAATATTAACTATCGTTGATCCAGCGCCCGGACACTTGCTCGGGTAGTTTGCTGGACGCAATAAATTAGGCTGAGATCCAATATAGGGAAATATCTTTTTTTGACCCCAGATATGATTACCAGTAGTAATCACATTCGCACCAAGGTCAAATAAGTGATCCGCAATGGCGGGAGTAATGCCACGACCATTATCAGCACTGTTTTCACCATTTACAATGATAGCATCAGCTTTATATTGCTCTTTCAATGAAGCAATATGTTTTTCAAACATCTTCACACCGGCAGGACCAACAAGGTCACCGATCATTAAAACTTTAAGTGTACTCACAGAAGCTCCCAATTATCGTGCGTATTCAATAGCGCGTTTTTCACGGATAACATTAACACGAATTTGTCCCGGGAAATTCATTTCGTCTTCAATTTTTCGTGCAATATCTCGTGCTAGTATTTTAGTCTTCTCATCATCAAGGTGCTCTTCTTCAACCATGATACGAATCTCACGACCAGCTTGCAATGCAAACGCTCGCTTAACACCATCAAATGAGTTCGCAATATCTTCAAGCTTTTCAAGGCGTTTGATATAAGCAGAGAAAGTTTCGCGTCGTGCTCCAGGACGAGATGCTGATACAATATCCGCAACCAGAACAATCGGAGAATAAACAGACGCAAATGGTACCTCTTCATGGTGAGCTGCAATTGCATTAATAACGCGAGGATCTTCACCGCCACGCTTAGCAATATCAGCACCAATGAGTGCGTGAGGACCTTCAACCTCAGCCGTAACTGCCTTACCAATATCGTGGAACAAACCACCACGTAAAGCAAGCTCACCGTCTAAGCCAAGCTCATCTGCAATCATACGAGAAAACAAGCCAACCTCTTTAGAGTGTGTTAATACATTCTGAGAGTAACTTGTTCTAAAGTACAACTTACCAAGTGTTGTAACAACCTCAGGAGCAACTCCCTGCAGGTTGAACTCAAGAATGGTTTCTCTACCTTTTTCTTCAATGATTTCATCAATCTCTTTTTCGCATTGTTGCACAGTGTCTTCAATACGAGTGGGATTAATACGCCCATCAATAATCAATTTTTCTAATGACCGTCGAGCAACCTCACGACGAATTGGGTTGAATCCAGAAATAGTAATAATCTCTGGTGTATCACCGATAACGAACTCCATACCAGTCGCCATTTCAAGCGACTTAATATTTCGACCTTCCTTACCAATAATTCTACCCTTCATATCATCGCTCGGCAATTGAACAACACCTGTAGCATTAGGAGCAACAAGGTCAGCGGTATAACGCTGCATTGCTGTTACAATAATATCACTAGCGCGTTCTTTAGCTTTTTCACGTGCTTGATCTTCAGACTTTTGTATCCATTTTTCATTAGACAAACGAACCTCAGCTTCAAGTGTGCCCAAAAGATTCTTTCGGGCTTCTTCTTTAGACATGCCACCGATAGACTCAAGCTTCGCAATCAGGTCATTGTATATTTTTTTTAGTTTATTTTCACTGATATGAAGCGCATCCATTGTACGCAAAAGCTCTCGCTCTTTGTGCTGCAATTCTTGCTTTATATCATCAATGCGTTTTTCTTTATGTTCTAGATCATCAAGCTTAGAATTAAACCTGTTTCGTAGATGCTCAGCTTCAAGACGGTCTTTCTTAATGTCCATCTCAAACTCTTTGCGTCGACGATAAATTTCATCTTTAATTTTAAGTTGCGATTCTCGACGCTCAGTTTCACTCTCTCGACGAGCATTTTTCAACTGATCTTTTGAGTCTGCCAACAATCGTTGTGCATGACCCAACTGGTATTTCGCATAAAAAAATACCACTATGCCAAGCAAGGCAATAGCACTTGCTATGACGTAGAGCATATTAATAATCATTTAACAATCCTATGTTCTGTTTATTTTGAACTCAATAAATGTTCTGCACAAACAAAGGACATATTAAAAGAAACGCTTTATTACACTACTCAAAGGATGCTTCAATTTCCTCTACTAACGATTGCGCCTTCAACTCATTAGTTTCACAACTAACAAGCTGTTTTTGCATTCTCAATAACTCCTGAGAAAGTTGTAGCCCTGTCAAAAAGGCAAGCTTTTTAGCATCCTTCAGTCCAGATTCGGATGAAAGAATTTCCATACACTGATTAAAATAATCGGCGGCTTGAGTAATATCCCCTACCGGTTCATCAGTAATAATAGTATGTGGCTCGCCAAAAAGCTCTAAAGTGTACTTTTTAACTTGATCAGCCATCGCTATTTTCCATTTCTACAAGAGAATCAATACTCTGAATCAGGCCTTCTACAAATACCTTAGCCTTTTCTTTCTCCGAAGTAAGCTCTTCTTTGCCATCGGCAACGCTAAAACTTAACTCCGCTGCTTCATCTTTAAGCAGAGTATTTTCTTCCTTTAAAACTCGAACTTCTTCGTTAAGATTTTGAATCTTTTCAAGCAACAAGCTGATTTTCTTTTTTAAAATGTCCAATGCTTCCATGCAAAAACTCCTTTTTAAAAATTTTACTGCATATCAGCATATCTACATCCACAAAAAAATAGCAACAATACCTATTTTTTTGTCAATTGAACTAATTGTCCAAAGGCTTGTGGCTCAAAAATAGCAAGCTGACTTAACATTTTTCTGTTAAGTTTGATGTTAGCGTTTTTTAAACCGTGCATAAATGTACTATAAGAAGTACCATTATCTTTGGCTGCAGCAGAAATCCTTGTGATAAAGAGGGAACGCATGTCTCTCTTTTTAAGCTTACGACCCTTAAATGCAAAAGCCATTGCACGAAGCAAAGTTTCTTTAGCTCTTCTAAAGACATTTGAACGCTGTCCCCAGAAACCCTTAGTTTGCTTTAATAACTTCTTGTGTCTTTTTTTTGTTATAATACCGCGTTTAATACGTGACATAATCTATTTACCCCTATCTTAACTTGTTAATAACCGAGCAATCGTACGTTGATCGCTTGTTGCAATAAATCCAGCTTTACGTAAGTGTCGTTTTTGCTTTGTAGTCTTACAACCTAGGCAGTGACGACGGAAAGCTTTAGCACGCTTAATTTTTCCATTTTTGTTTTTACTAAATCTTTTCTTTGCAGAAGATTGTGTTTTCATTTTTGGCATGTTAATCCTGTTTAATTTTTCAAGAAGTAAACTCGAGACCAAAATTGTCCCGCTTTTGAATCTTGTTCCTGAAGTATATTGTCTAAACCATTTTCTTTAAATGTCGCTGATACTCTCTCAAAAAGAGCCGGTCCCAGCGCTGCTTTATTAGCATTCTCACGACCACGGAACATCAATGTTACCTTAAGTCGCATTCCTTTTTGTAAAAACTGAATACCCTGATTAAGCTTAGTCTGATAATCATGTGCACCAATTTTTGGACGAAGCTTGATTTCCTTAATCTTAACCACTTTCTGCTTCTTCTTAGATTCAGCAAGCTTTTTCTTCTTGGCGTAAATCTCTTTTCCAAAGTCCATGATCTTAGCTACAGGAATTCCTTCTTTTCCCTCTGGTGAAATTTGAACTAAATCTAATCCCTCACCTCTTGCAATCATCAGCGCTTCGCTTTTATCGATAATCCCAAGGTTATCTCCTGCGTGATTAATTACCTGAACCTGATTGGATCGGATTTGTTCGTTAATTGGTTGAGCTTTAACTTTCAAAAGTATTCGTTCCTCAATTCTATTGATTTAATTGTTCTTGTGCCAACTGAAGCGCAGCTTCAACAGCACCCCGTATCTCTTGTGCCTTATCTGGGTTTCCAACCAAATAAGTATACACTTGCTCTCGTCCCTGAGCAATCTTGGCGTCACCATACGAGAACCATGACCCAGATTTCTTTATTATATCACATTGTATCGCAGCATCCAACAAGTCCAGCTCTTCACAGATACCCCGATTAAAGAGTAAATCTACCTCGGCCTTCTTAAAGGGAGGGGCGACCTTGTTTTTAGCTACTTTTACCACAATTCGATTTCCAACTTGAACGTCATTCTTCTTCAATCCAGCAATACGACGCACATCCAATCGAATAGATGCGTAAAATTTCAATGCTTTACCACCCGTTGTTGTCTCTTTTGGACCATAGCCCATAGTCGCAATATTTTGCCTAACCTGGTTGATAAAGATTAACACAGTGCTCGATTTATGAACAATCGATGTTAATTTCCTCAACGCCTGCGACATCAATCGCGCCTGAAGACCCATGTGTGAATCACCCATATCTCCCTCAAGCTCAGCCTTTGGGATCAATGCTGCCACAGAGTCAACAACAATAATATCAACAGCGTTTGACCGCGTTAACATTTCTACAATATCTAATGCCTGCTCACCATAATCCGGTTGCGAGATAATTAAATCATCAACCTTAACACCCAGCCGTTGAGCATGGGCCGGATCCAAAGCGTGCTCAGCATCAATAAACGCACATATTCCGCCAGTCTTTTGCGCCTGTGCAATCACATGGAGCGCCAAAGTTGTCTTACCCGATGCTTCTGGCCCGTAAATTTCAACAATACGGCCCGTTGGCAATCCGCCAACACCTATCGCCTGATCAATCAAGATAGACCCTGTAGATATAGCCTTGATCTTCTGATTGCCACATTCACCAAGGAGCATGATCGCACCCTTACCAAATTGCTTATCAATTTGAGAAAAGGTAACCTCAAGAGCCTTCTGCTTTGCTTCAACCTCAGGAGCGACTTTTGTTGCTCCTTTTACTTTTTCCTTCATACAGTCTCTTTATTCTAGCGGTTTATGAGTTTATTGTTAACTTTAATTGTAGCATTTTGTAGCAAAGAAGCAATAAAAGCTTGCTTTAAGATGGTCTCTTGTTGCTGACGTAGAGACTGAGCCAATTCAAGCTCCTTCTCTTTGTTTTGCGCTTTCTTAAGTGGTTCAACATCAAGCAACACACTTAAGTAACCCATATCAGCTGTAGTATCCTTACGAATTTTGCCCTTTTGAACAATATTCATCAAGGTTCCCACAGGAAACTTATCCTTCTGAAGAGCCTCAATCTTAGCCTTATCATCACGATTTACCCAACCAGTGGTCTTATACTGAAGGCCCATGCTAGCAACAGCCTTTGATAATGGCTGATTCTTAACTGAAGCCTCTACCTTATCCATAGCTTTTTTCATAGCTTCATGAGCTTTTTGCTGATAAAAGTCTTGTTGAACTTTAGCCTTAACAGAGTCAAATGAAGGCTCTTTGCTCTTTTCTATATTGAGAAGTTGCTCAATATAACCCTTACCATCATTTTGATATGAAGTAAGAGCTGAAGCACGTTTCATCTCAAAAGCCTTTTTAGCAGCTGTATCTGAATCAGTAACTGAGAATACCTTAGCATCTTTTTTGCCGCCCTTAGCCTTAATAAAGTCTTCTAGCGCAGCCTTATTACCATCACGGTATTGATTAATCACTCGACGCTGAGCTGCTGTAAATGACTTATTAAACTTCTCCGCAAGCAATTTATCACGAATTTCACCTTCAACCGTCTTAAATGCTTTATACGACTGTGCTTTTTTGGCAACTCGCTGATAGAACTCTAAGCCATCTGGTGAATGAAGAACTGGTGTCATATCATTATCAGCCTTAAGAGCGAAGATCTCTTTTTCTAGCTTTTCATGCATATCACCACGCTTAGCCCAATCTAATAGGCCGCCATTCTTAGCGCTTTCCTTATCGATAGAATTATTGCTCGCCTTGAATACAAACTGTGAAGGATCCTTTTTAAGCTCTTCATACAACTTATTAGCTTCAGCACGAGACTTGCCTGGATTTTTCTCATCGAATGGTAACAAAATTCGACGAACCCGCATTTGCGTAGGTGACTCGATAAACTCTTGAAGCTTGTGACTACTATAATAACGTTCAACTTGAGCAGGTGTTACAGAAAGACCATGTGCCTTAGGGTCAAACTCCCATACAACTACAGATCGCTTTTCAGGAATCCAGTAGCGCTTTGATTGCTTATTTTCTTTAGCAAAGTATTCTTTTAACTCTTTATCTGTAGCCCCAGCCTTTTTAACATCAGCCAAGTACTTGCTGATTGGGAAGAATGCAACTCCATAGTTCTTTTTAGCAAACTGTTGAACATACAGATCCTTAACCATGAACTTAGGCATATATATACCAGCATCGATCAGGTTGATCACCATGCTATTTTGCATACGAACCTTCATATCATCACTAAAATCTTCAAGAGAAGCATATGGAATCAGCTGCTGCAAAGCTTGCAAGTTTACGTTTCCATACTCATCAACAATTCCAGCTGGTAACTGCTGCATAATTTGGTCCATAACTTCTTCTTCAGGAACATCAATACCCAATTTAGTTGCTATTTGCGCAAGAGCCTCAGTTGTTAATGCAGAATGCCGAGCTTGTTTTTCCAATTGAGCGCCCATACCAGACATTTTTGAAAGCTGCTGTGCCATCTCTGCGCCATACTGCTCTGTCCACTGACGCATCATTTGTTGCTGTTGAAGTTTCTGCTCTGCAACAATCCGCTGATACTGCATCGGTGTAATCCGCAGGTTATTTACCTGAAAAACCCAATCACCAGTCTGTTTTTGAAATAAATTATCTAATATTTTAGGTAAAAACATGGACCCTACAAGTATAACAACCACACCTGCCATGATAACACGTAATACCGGACCTTTTAACGCTGTTCGTAACGCTGTAATCATAATCGCCTTCCTTTTAACGCTTTTTTGTTTTTATCAGTATATCTTTTAGGTTTTCCGCTCTTTTTACAATTGAGACAATGCGATCAAGCTCTTGCCTACTATCATAATCAGAAGTGACAACTTGGTACCATGTAATGGATTTACCCTTATTATTCTTGCTTACCCGTTTTTTTAGTATAACGGGAATACCAAGAGATGTAACTCGCTTTACAAAATTTTCTGCTCGTTTTTCAGATCCAAATCCAATTAGCTGAGCCCAATATTGCTCGCTTACCTTTTTGGGCTTCTTTACTTCAACCACCTTTGCATCAGAAACTTCAACACTATCATCTTTATCACCCATCAATGACGTTAAAGTATCTTCAGCCTGCTCTTGTTGCTTTTCCTCTTCTGCTGTTGGCGATTGGCCATACATTGAATACAAAGAATGTTGAGCTTGATCAACAAACGAATCATTTACTACCGTATGTGCAAATTCTTGTACCGCACGCCTTTTCCCTACCATATATCCTGAAATAAATATTAAAACCCCTAAAAAAAGTAATCCGGCAATTAACCAGCTAGCGTGACGAGCCTCCAAGACTAGCTTGTTTTTATCATCATTTTGCATATTATCCATAATCTCGCTTTTTTTTATTATAGTTGCAGTGCTTTCATTAATTTTTCTCTACTTGAGTCTACCGATGACAAGCTCAAGTTAATATCCTGAACTAAGATATCAGAACTTTCTTGAGCAGCAAGTTTTTTTATAAGCATGGTATTGTAAGTACACTGGCGCTTAGCATAATGCCGTGTCTTCTTTTGAATAACTTCAATAATCCTATCCATATTTTGCTCCTCTCTTGGAAGTGCAAAATACTGAAGAAGGTCATCATACCCAATAAGTTTTTTCTGCTTAAGAAACTCTTCCCACTCTGTACCCATAAGATCCATCACCTCTTCTGGCCATCCCTCAGTAATCATTTCAACAGTTCTCCTGTTGATACGACCGTATAGCTCAGCTCGATCACGATTAACAAATCCAATAACTGCTGGGGCTATAGGCTCAAATGTTGGTGTAAATTCAGATGGCTTTTGCTTTTCATTATTCCAGATATCCAAAGCTCTTTCTATTCGATAGCGATCATTCTTATGTATTTGCGCAGCACGATCAGGATCAATCTCATGCAGCTGTTCCCACAAGCTATGAGTATTATCTTGCGTTGTGGTCAATATTGGTTGATCCAGATTACGCTTTATAAGGGTCCTGGGTGGAAAAAAGAGTGAGTTAATATAAAAACCCGAACCGCCAACCAGAATTGGTAGGTTTCCACGCTGAATGATTACCTCAATCAGCCGTGTCAATATTCCACGATACTCTGTTACGGATATATTCCGAGGAGTATCCAACAAATCGAATAGGTGATGGGGAATAGCAGCAGACCGCCAATCGGGTTTTGCTGTCCCAATTGTTAACGGCTGATACAGTTGACCGACATCTATATTAATAATCTCGCAGGACACACTGGTTGCAATTTGATCTACAAATCCACTCTTACCAACACCAGTTGGCCCTGTAATAATAAGTACTTTCACAACGTTGATCCGTTCGCTTAAACGTGATAGTTAATTTCAACTCAAAGCTAATCGCTTAAAAGTCTACAATGTTGCTACAGGAATGTTAACTCCAGTTGAAGAAATAGTGAATATTGATCGCATCTGGAAAACAACTTCTTCAGACCTACGCTCAGTAACTAAAGCAATCTCTTGTGAAACAAGTTGCTCTGTTTGCGCCAGCAAGTTCCGCTCTCCAAATGAAAGTTCCTTATGCACAGAAATATGTTGCAAATCACGATAGATACTAGCAATTTTTTTCAAATCACCTGTACGCAATTCTGCTTGATATGACTTATTTCTTTTATTCCAACTACTTGCATTCAGCTCAAACGGATAAATTTTTCGTGGAGCATCTGTAAGCAATGTGAAGATTTCATCAACTGCTTTTTTTGAAACTAATATTCTAATGCCAATAGATTCACAATTATTTGCAGGAACCAATATTGTCATTTCTTTTGTTAAAAATCGCAGCTCAAAAAATTTACTCGAACTTCCCGCAACACATCTTTCTAAAACCTTAGAAACTTTGGCAACTCCATGCCCGGGATAAACTACTTTATCGTTAAGTGCTAACACTAAACTTTCCCCCTTTTTAAGGAAAGATAAATACTATTCTTCCAAGATTTACCCGCATGAATTTAGTATACCAGCTTTTCGAATAAGCGCTACTAATCAATATTTTCTTGCATATGAGAAATATTTTTTACAATGATATGCGTAGTTTGGGCAATTTGAACTTATACCACTCTTTCTCATAGTCCTACAATGCACTTTTTTACACAAAGCACCAAAATGGTTATACTTTTTGAGTGGGGGAACTGTTCTTTAAATTACGATCGATTTTATATGCAACATTACAAACAATACAAGCAAGGTGTTCGCTGGAACGCAGTTGAAGCAATTAGTATTCAAGGCCTATTGGCACTCAACCAGCTACTGCTTTTTCGCGTCCTTCCGTTGGAGTTTTACGGATTAACCGGCGTTATATTCTCTCTTATATATGTTGCACTACCAATCATCAACCTTGGATTTGATGCATCATTGCCAACCTTCATAAAAAAATATATTACCAATAAGCGAACGTTTCTATCGCTTCTTATGCCACAGATTTATTCCCAGGCTGGCATTATACTCATTGTTGCAACTCTATATACAATCTCCTTATCAATGGCCAACACGGCATGGTTCTCATCCATTCATCTTATGCATGTACCATCAACATTCTTTATCTTGCTGACAAGTATCATTATTGTTGAATCAATTAAAAAATCTCTTCGAGCACTAACACACGCATGCTTCCTCAACAAGCAAACAACTTTCATTGAGCTTAGCTCTGTTGCACTTTACATTCTATTAGTATGGGGAAACTATCTTGTACATGGTACCTTAACGCTGTGGACTATTTTTATCCCACTCCTTATAGAATCATGCCTTGCATCACTCGGCCTTGCCATACTCATAAAGCGTAAGACATATAATGAGCTGCCAAGCAACACAAAAAAATCTGAGCAATTAAATATGACTCGTGTCTATGCCAATAGATTTTCCGCATACACAAACCAATTGAGTATGATCTTTTTCAGTCGCAACTTTCTTATCCCATTTCTTTCATGGCAGTTTGGGCTTGGAGCGATCGCAATTCTCAAGCTTATCAGTGAGCTTGCAATCTTCGTGTTGGTATTCATTGAAAAATTATTTGGTACAACCGGTGGAGCACTCCTTGCGCACCTAAAGTTCGAATCTCTAGCAAAAAAACGAGCTGCATTCACACTCATTGCACAGCAACTTGTCGGCGTCCTACTCGCTATCCTCATCTTTCTAGCGTTCAATGGTAAAACTATTTTCTGCTTATACTGTGGTCCTATATCCAATTATTACTTAGCATTTCTTTTCTTCTTTACAATTATTTTTGAAAACATATTCCTTCTATATGAACGCTTTGCCCTTATTGAGGAGAAGGTTCGCCTTACCATCCTTCTTAACCTTCTAAGCGCGGGATTATGCTTCCCACTTATTTTGCTACTACAAAGCTCTCTACCGCTCTCTATCGTTATTATCGCACTAACACGGATTGTAGCTTTCATTATTTTGAGCTTTATCTATTATAGGTACTGGAAGTTGCCACAAAGGATCCGTATCATAACCCCATTTGTTGTAACAGTATTTGTTGTTAGTTTAGTTCTTTCTTATGCCTTGGGATAAAACCATGCAGTTGAAAACTAAAGATACCGTTATCAATACATTCCATAGTGCCATTAACTGGAATGCATTACTCCACATAACAATGAACATATCCTACACGGCCATCTCTACAATCTTCTTTTACCGCCTAACCAACGCGCATTATAATATTTGGGCAAACATAAACAGCTTTATCTACATTATTCTATTGTGGTGTGATTGTGGATTTCGTAAAGCAATACCATTGTATCTCCCACGTATTGAGTCTGACAAGCAAAGTCTTTCTCGCTTCATTCGCTTTATTATCATAAGCCAATTAATTATCTGCTCTATAGGAATGATCAGTCTTGGATTTATTTTATTTCGACTTACACACTCACCAAGCTTTGTCATATACGGACTTCTTGTCTTCCTTTTAGAAGCACCATTGGTATTATTACAATCCTTGTATCACGGCAAGTTTTTAAACAGGGAATATAATGGTCGCATTATATCCTTACTAATGATAGAGCTTTTTTTCATGTCTTCTTTATTTCTCTTTTTACCATCAACTATCTTACTTCATGCATATTTTATTTTACGTATTACATTCTTGGCGACTTCTAATTTGGTTACAGGATCAAAGATCGCCAAAGAATACAGCACAAATTCACAGCCAAGAAGCACAAAAGAGGAAGGGGGCGAAAACAAGCTTGTTCTTTTTGCGCGGCATTCATTAACCATGTGGTCGACCACAACATTAAGAAGTTTAAGCGAACGCAATATTTTGGTCCCGCTCTTAACGTTTATGGTAGGAGCGCAGGCTGCTAATGTATACAAGCTTGGTAACGATTGGGCACTTTTCATCCAGCGAGCAATCATAAAATCAATCGGAACCACTGACATCTCGCTTATCGCACACATCAATCACTATTGCAACTTCCATGACATCAATAACATCTTTCAAAAGATCATGCGTAAAGTTTTAATGTTAGTTATTCCATCAGCGTTCATTGTCTTCCTATCATTCCTATATCAATTCAATAGCGGATTCTCCTTTACTTTCATCCTTTTCCTAGTCCTCGTCTGCAGCTATCTTTTTGAAATACTGTGCGCACCGTACCAAAGAATCCTTGAGGCGCAACAACATTACAAATTCCTCTTTGCGGTCCATTGCCTCTACCTTATAATTCCACTCCTATGCTTTTTAACACCACTGCACAACCTGGTTAACATCCTCTTTATAGTAATAGGTATTCGCGCACTGACTGTTTTATGCTGTCTTGTGTATGCTCGATTGCTATATGGACTTACAATACCCTGGCCAAGTGTTGACTTTGCCAAATTAAAAAGCGTAACCTGAAGTTAAATGGAGGATCTATCATGTTTAAAAAATTAATTTGTTGTATTTTTCTTATTTCTTTCGCGGTTGAAGGTCAGCTTAAAATTGTCGACAGTGATGTCGGCCAGTTTGAAATGCAACCAGGAAGTACTGCATGTACACTTATTGCCTTACACGGGGCACGACATATTTTAAGCATGGATCAAGATGTCTTAGAGCTTGATGTCGACAAGCTTGGGAATATTGTACGGAATGGTATTGAGGCATACAGAAAAAAAGCTGGTGATGAACCAGATCGTTATTTTGACTGTGGAGAGGTAATAGGAGAATTTCCAGATATGGTAGCTGATGATACTAAAAGTGGCAGCCTTTTAGAGAAAGCACATGTCAGTGACGAGGCTTTCGCACACAAAGGCTTATCTGGAGTTTTTCAAGAACTGGAGCAAGAAGAACCTGCATGTTCTATTATTACAAAATCCGGTGAAACATACGCCTTATGTCGCAAGGGCGGTCGATTTGTTTTTATAGACTCACACAGAAATAGTGAAGGAGAAAGCGGCTCACATGCAATTATAGGAAGTAATACAAAAGAAATTATAGAACGCCTTAATACTTATCATCCACATTTAAAATCCCTAGAGCAAAAACTAGAAGATTTTAAGACCCTCACTTCTGATATACAAGAGCAACAAGCATACTTTAAGAGCCTGGTAGATTCACCAGAAGAAATACAATTTGATTCAACAATAGTTAGATTGCGTCCACAGGGGCCACCAATGCCGGCTCCGGCAGTCACTGAAGAAGTTCTACAGGCTGTGACTGGAGAAAACCCTCTAATTGAAGGTGCCTTACAAGCACCAGCTCCGGTAGTTGCTACTCAAGAGGGACTGGAAGAAGAACAAGCACAACGTTTCTGGCAACGATATCCACGAACAACTGCAACAGTAACGGGACTTGGAACTCTTGCAGCTGCATGGGCTACGTATAAAAACCGAGGACGATTCCGACGTTGGAAATAAAAACTTCTTGACTCTTTTTGCACAACCTTTATTCTGCATTTACAGAATAGGCAACATAATAGCTAAACAATATTTATCAAAAAGGTTAGTCATGAAAACTCTTATCAAACGCTCTCTTCTTTCTCTATCTTTTTTAACTCTTCTTACAATAAGTGCCGAACGCATTGATACATGCGAGATTGTTCAAGCTTCACAAGAAGGGTTTCTAACCTTAGTACAAGAACTTATAGAAGAGCATTCCATTAGCGTTAACACACGTGATGATCATGGTTTTTCACCACTACTTGCAGCAGCAAAGCATGGCCAAGTTCTCGTTGTTCAATTCCTACTGGAAAAAGGTGCTCATGTAAACGCACGAGACAACAATGGTATGACTGCTCTTATGTGGGCAATTTGGAATAAACACACAGATATTGCACAGCTTTTGATGGAACACAAAACAAACGTTAACATTCAAGGCGATGATGGACTAACATCACTCATGCTTGCAGCATGGAATGGTGACGATGCAACAACACGTACTATTTTGACTCGTAAGGCTTCCGTAAACCTTCAAAATGATGCTGGCCTTACCGCGTTAATGGCTGCAGCACAGCAAGGCTTCCTTAACATCGTTAAAGAGCTTGTAGCTGCGGGTGCTGACGCTTCCATATCAGACTTAGATGGCAAGACCGCTTTAAGCGTTGCTCGCGAAGAGGGACACTTAACAATTGCTCAGTACTTAGCAGAGTATGAATCACAACCAGCAATGGCAAGCGCTGGGGCAAGAAGCGACCTTACAACAGCACAAGACTTTAGCAAAGGTACAGGTGTCGGCCAAGTAGAACCATCAACATTTATGTTATTATGCAACTGGTATAACAAGCAAAAATCCGAATAGTTTATTCATACTAATTACTTCATTATATATCAGTACAGAATTGATAGGTTAAAACAGATAAGCAATTAAGCTATTTACATCATTTAATTGCTTATCTATTAGACTTGTAATACAACTTACAATTCAGTATCAATCTTACCGTTTATGGTCTGATATCTTTAAATGAAAAAGTCCTTAATCGTTAATCGTTGAAAACTTTCATTTAAAGATCTTATTGATAAGTTAAAATCTGCTTAAGATTTAATTAATTTTAATTAGTGAAAAGTCCGATTCTAAAAATTATTAACAATACAACTCTCAGTTGCAGGGACAACGCTTTGCGAAACGTCCCTGAAGATCCTCCAGCGTAATACATCGCTGCACCCTTTCACTAATACCTCAACGCATTCCCCCGCTTTTCACCCCAGCTACTTTCGTCCGAGCCCAGCGAAGGACCTCGCGCCCCCGTTAGAAAAACTTCGTGGCTCCAGGCATGCGCGAAGCGTTGTCCCTGCAACCCTTCTAAAAGATGCAAGCTGTACAATGCTACCTTTAAATAAAAGATAAACAAATTCGAGAAAAGAATGTCCGATCGCCCTTCTTAAAAAAGGAGAGTAGTAGAATAATAAAAATTCATATATGTATTATGCGACTATAAATCTTGTGTTGCGTTAACAAATGCTAGAAATAAAGGATGTGGTTCAAATGCTTGAGATTGAAACTCGGGATGGAATTGAGTTGCAACAAAAAACGGATGATCCTGAAGCTCTACAATCTCCACAAGGTTAGAATCTGGGTTAACACCAACAACATTCAAACCGCCCTTCTCTATCGCATCACGATATGCGTTATTAAACTCATAACGATGACGATGTCGCTCGGAAACAAGATCTTTACCATAAGCAGCATGTGTCTTACTTCCTTGTTTCAATTGAGCATCATAAGAACCAAGACGCATGGTAGCACCAAACTTCTTTTGCTTGATATTATGCGACTGCATATCGTTTAGCATAATAATTGGATCAGCAGCTGACTCATCAATCTCTGTGGTGGTAGCACCTTGAATACCAAGAACGTTACGTGCAAACTCTATACAAGCTAATTGCATACCATAACAAAGCCCAAGATATGGCTTCTTATTTTCCCGTGCATAACGAATGGCAGACATAATACCTTCCACTGCCCTCTCTCCAAAACCACCTGGCACCACAATGCCATCAAACTTATCCAGCTGGTTCAATGTGCTTGGATCATCTTCAAACTGTTGCGCATCTACCCACGTAAGCTCTGGCTTAAGACCTGCAGCCCAACAAGCGTGCTTAACCGATTCAATAACTGATATATAAGAATCTGAAAGATTAAACTCACCGGTAGTAAAATACTTACCAACGATGCCAATCTTAACACCCTTTTCTAATCCAGCTATACGCTGAGACAATTCTTTCCAAGCATCAAGATTATTTTGACGCGAAGTAAGCCCAAGGTCATCTAATAATAAAGTATCAAGCTTCTGCTCTGCAAATAATAATGGCACATCATAAATGGAGTTAACATCCGGAGCTGCGATAATAGTATTTTTTCTTAGATTACACATTTGCGCAAGAGTCTCTCTTCGCTTCTCATCTAATGCTCGCTCGCCACGCGCAATAATAAAGTCTGGTTGAATTCCAGCAGAGTTAAGCGTGCGAACCGCGTATTGAGTTGGCTTAGTTTTCATCTCACCTAAGTACGCTGGTAATGGCATGTAACTAACCAACACAAATGATACATCATCAGGATCCGCCAACTTCATCATCCGTGCAGCTTCTAAAAAGAGCAACAACTGATACTCACCAACCGTACCACCAAACTCAACTACCGTAACATCAGCCTTATTCTCACTTTGCGCCAACCTTATGCGACGAATGATTTCGTTTGGAATGTCAGGTACAACCTCAACATCCTCTCCCTTGTACTCAAGGTTGCGCTCCCTACGAATAACTTCCTGATATACTTGCCCAGTAGTAATGTAATTAAGCGCGGTCATCTGGTTTCCAGTAAACCGTTCATAGTTCCCAAGATCCTGATCCGCTTCAATACCATCAGTACCAATAAACACTTCTCCATGCTCAGTTGGCCGAATAGTACCAGCATCAATATTAACATACATATCACACTTAACATTAGTTACACTAAACCCACGCGATTGCATTAAGGTAGCGATAGATGCGGCAGTAACACCCTTTCCAACACTACTCATAACACCACCGACAACAAAAATAAATTTCGACATTAATTCTCCATATAAAACAATTATTGTAAACAAGTGTACACCAGAACAACAAATCTTAACAGCGCCTACAAAGCACTATAATTACTACTAGCAAAAGTCTCTCCTATAAACAACCTTGACTATTATTTCCATTCTTCTATTATTGGTTAATAAGAATTGCGAAATTATGCTTCGAGTTTATTATTAACCCCTAAATAAATAGGTCTTTTATGAATAAGAATTTCCTTCTCTCAGCAGTTATTGCGACAACTCTCATCTCAGGTGCTTACGCCGATGAAACTGAAGTAGCTACAGTTGTAGCAGCTCCAGCTAAATCACTCGTATCAAAAGTTGCTGGATATGCATATGCACCAGTTTCTTATATTGGAAAACCAGTTGTTAACAAAGCAAACGATTACATTGTTAGCCCTGTTGTATCAGGCGCAAAGTATACTCACACTAAAGCATTATCAATTGGCTCATCAGTTAAAAACAGAATCGCTCTTAGATCAAAGTACACTCTAATTGCTCTTGGTGTTGCAGCAGTTGGCGTTGCAGCTTACAAAGTAAACAAAGACGGTCTTGAAAAGACTATGGAATCAATCCAAAATGCAACAGCAAAAGCTGCGGCATACCGTAAAACCTGGGCTTCTGTTTTACTAGCAGCTGCAGGCACTTACTACAAACTTAAATAAGACAATAAAAGTTAAGGAGAGGAATTAAAACCTCTCCTTTTTCTCCAAATACTCACTATAGGCCAAATATAAATATTAAAACAAAAACAATTCAAAAAACCTGATTAATATTTATATCTATTTATAGTGATAATTATTACCAATACATATTAACCCTTTAAGTTTTGGAGGTTCTCTATGAACCAGAAACTAATTCTCTCTCTCCTTGTAGGATCAATTGCTTGTGGAATTGCTGCAGACGTAGCACCTGAAGCACCTGCTGCTGTAAATGAAGCAATTGTTCAAGAAGAAATTGCTGCAACTTCTAGACTTGCTAAGCTAAGAAAAGCTGCTGCACTTGTAACTGTTACACCTGTTTGCAAAACTGCTTCAGTAACTAAAGCTGGATTTGGTTATGTTGGTGACGTAGCCTTCTACGGTTTACGTAAAGGCCAAGGCGCTTACAACTTTGCTGCAGAAACACGTGCCGGTTCAACTGTTCGCAACGCACTTGTAGATGCTGCTAACAACCGTGAAGTAGTTGGTGGTACAGTTAGTTCTCTTGTACTTGCTGCTGCTGGTTACAAATTTGGTAAAACACCAAAAGGTGTTGCACTAAAAGATTGGCTTGTCAAAAAGTTCGAAGCGTTAAACGCTGGGCTAAAATGCAAGCTCGCCGTAGATAAGCAATAAGTCTTATTAAGGCTATAAAGCTTTAGGGGTGGAAGATTAATTCTTCCACCCCTTTTTTTTAACTGCTATACACCAATACCCTTAGCCTTCGCCTTCGAGGCTTACCTCTGATGAAGAGATATTTGACCATATTTCACTTTTGATTTATTATTAACGTTAAAATTAACGGTTATTCCTAATAAGAGTATTTTGCTAACCGTGTATTTATAGTGATTATTACCAATACATTAACCCTTTAATCTATGAAAACCCTATGAAACAAAAACTAATTCTATCCCTTCTTGTAGGATCAATGGCTTGTGGACTTACAGCAAAAGCAAAAGTCAAACAACCAGAAACAGCTCAAGAAAAAATTGTTGCAACCTCTAGACTAGCTAAGCTTAAAAAAGCAACCGAAGTTACTACTAACTCTGCACGCAAAGCTCTTCAAGAAGCTAGAAAAGCAGCTGGCGTAACTCGTAATGTTACTTTTTACTCTGCACGCAAAGCTCTTCAAGAAGCTAGAAAAGTTGCCGGCACAACTGGCGATGCTACTTTTTACACAGTAGAAACATCCCAAAAAATAGCTCTTTACACTGCAGCAAAAGCTAAGATAGCCTATGAGGACGCTCTACAAACACCTCAAGGTGCATTTCTTCGTAAAGCTGTAGGCAACCGTGAAACAGTTGGTGCTTCTGTACTTGCCGCTCTTGGTTATGCAACATACAAACGAATTCGTGCATAAGCACAAGTCTTATTAAGACTATAAAGCTTTAGGGACGGGAGATTGATTCTCCCGTCCTTTTTTATTGCTCATACCACCTCATTTCAACCCCAAGCACCTTTACACATAGCAAAACAAGCTCCAAATGGGGGCAGTTGACCATGTTTTACATTTAATTTATTATTAGTAATAGAAATAATGGTTATTTCTAAAGGTGTATTTTATTAATCTCAGAAAATGTGGAGGTTCATCATGAACAAGAAACTTCTTATCTCTCTTGCAGCTATTACTATCACTTGTGGTATTACTGCTAACCCTTATGCTTACGAAGAAGCTCTAGAAGAAGCTATGGAAGTTGCACCAGTAACTTCAGCTACTTACGCTTCAAAAATTCGCGCTTTTGCTAGCCCATATGCTACTTACCTTGGTAATAAGGTTAGTCCATATGCTTCAGCTGTTAAATCTGCTGGTAGCAAATATGTTGTAACTCCAGTTAGCGCATCAGCTACTTACCTTGGTGGCAAAGCTAACACATCTTTCTCAGCTGTTAAATCTGCTGGTAATAAGTATGTTGTAACTCCAGTTGGCCCATATGCAACTAAAGTTAAAGATGCTTCTAAAGCAACAGCTACTTACGCTGGTAATAAAGTTAGCCCATATGCTACACCTGTAAAAACTCAAGGTAAAGCTCTTTATTCTTTCTCTAAGAACACAGCTGCTCCTAAAGTTTATGTAACAGCTAAAAACAAGTATGTAATTGGAACTGCAGCTGCTGCTGTAGCGACATACGTTGCATACAAAGTTTACAGCAAATACGCTGCTAAAGAACAAGCATAAAAAGCTACTGCTTACAATTAAGCACGTATCTTAATATAAGGGGAAAGAATTCTATCTTTCCCCTTTATTTTTAAAAACTATTTATAAAATGGAGTAAGTTAAAATGAAAAAATTATTCTTAGTTGCTTTAACTGCAACAACATTAATATCAAATCTAAATGCTTTCACAGTTACTTTTAATTCAAAAGAAATTGGAGCAAAGCTTGCTAACGCAGGAACTTCACTCGCTAATGCAACTGTTGGTAAGCTTGGAAATAAAGTTTTACCATACTATGCACCATACTATTATCTTCACTTAGATAAAAGCAAAAAAACCCCCGCTAACATTGCTGGCACAGCAACTCTTTTATGCGCTGTAGGTGGTACTGCCTATGTTGGATACAAAGTTCGCAACTGGTGGAACTCTCTTTACTGGCATGAAAAAAAAGATGTTAAAGAAATAGCTGCTTGCGCAAGCGTTCTCACCCTTTATAGCGCAGGTATAATAGCCATTGCAAAAAAGAAATTTTAACTATTTAATCTATTTAAATGAAAGAAACTCAAATGAAAAAATTACTTTTAGTTGCTTTAACTGCAACAACACTAATCTCAAATCTAAATGCTTTCACAGTTACTATTGATTCAAAAGAAATTGGAACAAAACTTGCTAATGCAACTATTGGCAAACTTGGAAATAAAGTTTTACCATACTATGTAAAAGCCGGTAATTTCTGCCTGGATAAAATCCAAAGCAATCCTGCTAACGCTGCTGGCGCAGCAACTCTTTTAGGCGGTGCCTATGTTGGATACAAAGTTCGCAACTGGTGGAACTCTCTAGACTGGTGGACACAAGAAAATATTAAAAGAACAACTGCTTTAATAGGCGCAGTTTCCCTTCATGCTGCAGGTGTAATATACATTGCAAAGAAGAAATTTTAACTATTTAATCTATTTAAATGAAAGAAACTCAAATGAAAAAATTATTCTTAGTTGCCTTAACTGCAACAACCCTAATCTCAAACATAAATGCATACGCAGGAACTGTTGATCCAAAAAAGATTGGAACAAAACTTGCCAATGTATTAACCTCACCCTCTAACAAAACTTTTGGTAAGCCTGCTCTCGTTGCTAGTACAGCAACTCTTTTATGCACTGGTGGCTTCCTTATCTACTGGTTCCACCCTCTTAAAAAACAAAAAGCCGCAAAAGCCTTTACCCTCGGTCTCACTGGAGGTATAACTGCCGGGCTTCTCTTAACGGCTGCAACTAAATGCTGTAAAAAGTGTTTTTAATTATTAAAAATAAATAAACTAAAAGAGAGACGACAAAAAATCGTCTCTCTTTTTTTATACAATTTATTCGCCCTGCCCTACTTGAGCAAGTCTTTCTTTTCTACGACGAATTGCCTCACGAATAACATCCTGTAAAACCTTCTTACTTTGAACCATATTAGCCTCTGTAAGACCACTTAACTGGCGAGCTTGCTCTTCATTGTATTCAAAGTTCATAGTATTACAGAAACCTGATGATACACATTCATCCGGATCAAACTCTGCATCATACTCATCATTCTTAACCCGTGGCATGTAAACACAGATTGGTGCATCAAGGTTATCATCAAATACCGATATTGTTTTAGTATGAATATCATCAATATTCATCGTTGGCATTGGAATGCCGCGTTCTTTTGCATAACGCAATACACCACTTATTTCACGACCACCTGCAACACGAGCAGAGCCATCAAGGAATATTATTACATCAAGGTTACGACCAGGGCGTAATAGCGGTGCAACTGGAAGATTGAAATCAATGCCAGCATCAATAAGAGTAATATTTTGCTTATCAGGAATGATACTTTGATGCATACCATACGTATAGTTTTTAAACTCCGCAGGGCTTAAGCGCATATCCTTTACTGAAGTAGTAAGAAGCACTTTAACAAGACCCTTTAAAATTGGATTCTTAATAAAGCTACCCATGTGTCGCATGAGATCAGTTAGATCTAACTCAAAAGCAGAACCAAACACGCCCAGGAAGAATCCTAATGACTGTTCTGGAGCGAAGTCTTTAGATATCCCTTTATCAAACTTACGGCCAAACGCCCATGTCGGAATCGACATCTTTATATAATCGCTCCAAACTTCGTATGGCGACACCTCAAACCACTCAAACCTACCACTACCCATTGGCATGATCGATGAATATATTGGGAATGGATACGCTCCAGTCTCCATCAAATCTACCTGTGAAGAAAGAGCCGCTTTATGCCAATATAAACCCAAATTCTGAAGCATAATCTCTCCGATCACAATTCCCCAGAAATCGATCAAGGATAAAGGCTGACCATAATAGAACTTAGTAAGCAGATTCTCTGTTGCAAGCTTCACGCTTAACGGATTGAACTTGAGTGTCAGACCATTACGCAAGTGCCCAATGAAGTTTTCCTTATAACGCTTTAAAAGATTACCATCAGCGTCTCGACTATCGGAAAATAAGGACCCCATTAACCAGGCTGAACCTGATAGCGCAGAAGAATATAGAACACAGTCAAGAAGCTCAATATCAGACATACCGACCAATGACCCTAGAGTACATAAAGCTGCCCTAATACCACCGCCACTGCCACATAGGGCAATACGAGGAACCTCTTCGTCGCTTAAAGGCTCATCAAGGTTAAGGAACTTCTCTACACCACTCCTAACCCACTCATAGCGGACCTGCAGAGCATGTCGCTCCTCAGGGGATATATCCATCCCCATACGCACTTTTGCACGAGAGGAGCCGTATGGATCCCTGAGTCGAATAGCTTCCTGCTCCATCTTAATATGAGGCCCCATCTGCTCTCTAGCCCTCTCAAGGTACTCCGCAATGACCTTCTTGGCCAAAAACACGTCCCACGGCATATCTTGGGCATAAAGCTGTCTGTACATACCTAAGGCATGATCATTCTCCTGCAACTGCCATGAAACGTCGATAGACGATAGTGATAAGACTGTGAACCCCAATATAAACGATAATCTACGCATTAAAGCACTCCTACTTCCTGTTTAATTTGCTTACTTCTGCCCCATTCTAGTAAAAAAAGAGCCAAAAAACAATAAAGAAGAATCTTATGTATTTTGAAGTAGAAAAGCTTAGTGTGATTGACTAAGATTATTTTAGTGGCAGGATTGACACAAACTAAGGAATATGCTTATAATAGTAGTATATTAAAATAATTTCACAATAATAAAAATGGGACAAAATCGATGGCAAAAAAGATTATTGGTATTGACCTTGGAACAACCAACTCTGTTGTTTCATTTATGGAAGGTGGACGAGCTAAGGTTATTCCTAACAAGGAAGGCTCCAACACAACTCCATCTATAGTAGCATTCACAAAAGATGGTAAACGTCTTGTCGGAACATTGGCAAAGCGACAATCAGTAACTAACGCTGAAAACACTATCTTTTCAGCTAAACGATTTATTGGACATCAGTATGATGAAGTTAAGGATGAACTCAAGTACATCCCTTACACCGTTGTAAAACGTTCTGCTGGCGACATTGGATTCTCTATCGCTGGTAAAGAGCATACTCCACAAGAAATTTCATCTGCTATCCTAAACCAACTTAAGCAAGTTGCTCAAGACTACATCGGTGAAGATATCACTGAAGCTGTTGTTACTGTCCCTGCGTACTTTAATGACGCACAACGTCAAGCAACTAAAGATGCTGGTAAGATTGCTGGTCTTGATGTTAAACGTATCATCAACGAGCCTACTGCTGCTGCACTTGCATATGGCGTAGATAAGAAAAAAAGCGGTACCATTGCAGTATTCGATTTTGGTGGCGGAACATTCGATGTTTCTATCCTTGATGTAAGTGATGGCGTTGTTGAAGTAAAATCAACACACGGTGATAACCACCTTGGTGGTGATGACGTTGACCAAATTCTTATCAAGTATATGATTGAAGAATTTAAAAAAGAACAAGGTATCGATCTTCTAAGCGATAAGATGGCATTACAGCGTCTTAAAGAAGCTGCAGAAAAAGCAAAGATTGAATTATCATCAGTACCTGAAACTGATATCAACTTGCCATACATTACTGCAGACGCAACAGGGCCTAAGCACTTGACCATGAAGATCAGTCGCTCAAAGCTTGAATCACTATGCTCAGACATCTTTGATCGTCTACTTAAGCCATGTGAACAAGCAATGAAAGATGCTGACATTGGTAAAGATAAAATTGACGAAGTTATTCTTGTCGGTGGTTCAACACGAATCCCAAAAGTACAAGAACTCGTTAAAAAGTTCTTCGGTAAAGATCCAAGTAAGTCTGTTAACCCTGATGAAGTAGTATCTGTCGGTGCTGCAATTCAAGGTGGTGTTCTTGCTGGTGATGTTACTGATGTGTTACTACTCGACGTTACTCCACTTTCATTAGGTATTGAAACTCTTGGTGGTATTGTTGCAAAGCTTATTGAGCGTAACACAACAATTCCTGCAAAGAAGTCTCAAGTATTCTCAACAGCTGAAAACAATCAAACATCTGTAGACATCCGCGTCTTCCAGGGTGAACGTGAGTTCTCAAAAGATAACAAAATGTTAGGTCAATTCCGTCTTGACGGTATTCCTGCTGCACCTCGTGGTGTTCCACAAGTTGAAGTATCATTCGACATTGATGCAAACGGTATTGTTCACGTATCTGCGCAAGACAAAGGTACTGGAAAAGAACAAAAGATTACTATCACTTCCGGCGGTGGTCTATCTAAAGAAGAAATCGAAGACATGGTTAAGCAAGGCAAGGAACACGAAGCTGAAGATAAAAAAGCTCGTGAAACTATCGAAAAGCGTAACCGTTTAGATAGCACAATCCTTGAAATTGAAAAAACTCTTAGCGAGAACAAGGATAAGCTTGAAGAAGCTGACGTAAAAACAACACAGGAAGCGGTTGAAAAAGCCAAGGTTGCACTCAAAGAGCATGAAGACAATGCTGAAGAGTTACAAAAAGCAACTGATGAACTTGTTCAAGCATCGCACAAAGTTGCTGAAATCTTGTACAAAGAAGCACAAGAGAAGCAAAGCGATCAACCACAACCTGAAGCTGAGGCATCTTCTGCCGATTCTGACGACTCTTCAAAAGAAGACGAAGCAATCGATCCAGAAGTAACCAACAAGTAAAACAAAAAGGGGCCGATTTCTCGGCCCCTTTTTTCTTGATCAATTATCTTAATTTAATTTCTTCATACACGATGCCACCAAGTTCTCTATATCCGCATCATATTTCTTTGCCTTAGCCTGTACCGTTTCCATCTCTTGCTGGAATTTCAGAACTTTCAGTTACCGACTTCCAGATCGCTTGCGATTCTTCAATAAGAGATTTAATCTTTTCTTTATCATTCGCTTCTTTGGCAATATTCAATTCATACTCAATGCTCAGCACTCTTTCACGATCTACAGGAATAAGTTGATTCATCATCATAATTTTAATATCACCACCAAGATTTTCTGCCTCATGCATAATAACTTGATCGCTACCAAACCCACCTCTACATACCGCAGACTTGCTTGGAAGTTGACCATCATGAAATACTTGCTCTCTGAGCGTCGACTCAACTTTACAATAGCCAAAAGTTACACATAGTAGTCCAGTAAATAGTATCATTAGCTTCTTCATTACACTCTCCACTAATACCGTAAGCATGAATTTTTAAAATACTGATAATTCTCTTCAACACCAGAGCACTTGCCACCATAGCATCTCTTTATAGTCGATGGCGCAGTATACTCACCATATAGCGAGTGAGAAAGTATCAATAAGCCCAAAAGCCCTAGTAGTTTCTTCATAAGAAATTACTTTATAATCCTTCAAAATCGCTTACTACTACTTTACTACCCGCTGAAGGCGTTGTACCACCTGACTTCATACTATAAAAACCTGGATCAGAAAGACCCGCATACAAGCTTGAACCTAGAACACATATAGATAAAAACAATAATAACTTCTTCATATCAATCTCCATTTAAAATAATATCAACCTTGAGTAGCTGCCATTGAATTCGTAACTGCCGTTGCATCTTTCATTGGCCCCTGCATGAGAACAATAAAACTTACATCAGTCGGTGGAAGAGCATACAAGCTTGAACCCAAAACACATAATCCTAGAAACAATAATAACTTCTTCATTCTTAACCTCTCTTAATTCGTATAATTCATATCTGTAATTATTTTAACACTTTGGCTGTTAAAATATCAATGGTTTCCAAAAAAGCTTATGTTGCAGAATAGATTTAAAACAGAAAAAGCGCTACTCAATAAGCTTTCCTCACTATTACTATTGTGACTCTCGATCATCTGACCGCTATTCAATGTCAAAATCACCTAATGCATCATCTAATAAAGCATCAAGCTCTTCAGCTTCAATCAAAGCTTTAACATCTTCATCCTCTGCTAACATCAATGCTGTGTTGCCTTCGCGATCCTTAAGGTGAATATTAACACCTGACACCTCTAAAAGTAATCGCACAATATCAGTCTTGCCATCAGAGGAAGCTCCCATCAGCGGCGTCCAACCATCTTCATTCTGAAAATTGACATTAACATCTGGTCTCTGAAGAAGATGTTGCACAATATCTATCTTATTAGCCAAAATAGCGGCCATTAATGGTGTCAAACCATCTTCAGTCTGAAAATCAAGTGTACCGAGCGGCGCTCGAAGAAGGCTTTGAACAGAACCAAGCTCACCATTACGAATAGCCGTCATTAAGTCTTTGTAAAAAAGTTCTTTATCCTGTTTCGCTTTTTCAACCTGTTCCAATTTTTCACTTAAAAATTCTCTAAACTCTGGCTTATGCTCGGGCGCCAAACTTAATAAGGCATCTTTATCATCAAACGTGGCCCCAGCATTCAATAACATCGCCGTAATAACTGGGTTACCCCAAAAAACTGCTCTTTTCAGCGCCGTATCTCCATTGTTAGTCTGCATATTAACATCAACCCCTGATACCTCAAGCAATCTACCAGTGATATATGGATTACCCCTTTCTACAGCAAGAACAAGAGCTGTATCGCCATTGTTAGTCTGCATATTAACATCAGCTCTATGAGCCAAAAGTTCATCTACAACAGATTCTTCACTTCGCTGAATAGCTCTCATCAGCGGTGTCCAGCCATACTTACTTGTTTGATTAACATCAGCTTCCATTTTCAGCAGTGATCGTACAGCATCTATACTCCCAGCACGAGACGCCTCAATTAATGCCGTACTACCATCATTATCACTCATACTAACTTTAGCATCCGATCCTAAAAGCATCACCACTAGAGGCGCATGACCATAACGAGCTGCTGCAATCAATGGTGTAACACCATCCTGATCAGGTCGATTCACATCACCTGGAGACATATTATCCAACAATAACGCCATAAGTTTTTGACTACCACCTCGAGCTGCTAAGACCATAGGGTTTTGACTACCACTTTGAAACGCTAAGACCATAGGCTTATCACCACCTTGATTTGGTCCATTTATATCCAAAGACAGCTTATCTGCTAGTAGCTCTATAAGTTTTTGACTACCACTTTGAACTGCTATGGCCATAAGATTAGTTAACATTTTCTCTCCAACCCCTTGATTTGGTCCATTTATATCCAAAGACAGCTTATCTGCCAGTAGTTCAACAAATTTTTGACTACCACTTTGAGCTGCTAGCTCAATAAGTTCTTTGTTACCACTTTGAGCCGCTAGAGTCTTAATGTTATCAGTTGCCACTTTCTCAACAGTCTCTGACTTATCACCCCAAAACTGTTTACAAATACCTACAGTTGGTGGCCCAGTCTCACCAACACAAAAACATACTTTATCTGCATGAGGAAGAATCAATCCGGCAGCAGTAGCTTTTACATACGTTGCTATCAATTTGTCCAACATGTCATCAGGAAGCCATTCACTAATGGGCTGAATGCTACCTAATATACTTTTATATTTTTCTACAAATACCGCAAACTCTTGTGCATCAAACAAAATACACTTCTTACCTAATGGAGGCAGACCCCTTTTAGAGCGCAAAGCACCCTCTAAAAATTTTGGCGTTTTAATTTCTTTTGAAGCACACACATTGGTAAAACCATTAACTTCACAATAACCGACAGTGTTACCGATAAAACTACACTCTTTTATTTCATAGTTCGGAATTTTCCCCCTTAAATCAGCAAGTGCATTTGATACATCCGCAAGCATACTAGACGCTTTTGCCACAGTCCTTTTTGCCTCCTTATACATACGCCTAACACCCTGTGTACCGCCAAGTGCTCCAGCAGAACGCAACAGATCTTCAATTTCTGCATGTTTCTTTTTTTCTGCCCACATTAAAGCTGAACTTCCAGTGTTATCATGAGTATTCAGTCTAACCTCACCCTTTTGCAGCAACATTTCAACCAAAGCCTTATTACCATCTTGGACCGCAATAATTAATGGAGTTTCACCGTTTTCACCAACCTCGCTCAAAGCAAAAGGATACGCCTTCAAGACCATTTCCATAATTTCTGGATGACCAATTCTTGCTGCAGCTAAACCAGGAAGATCTTGCGCCTCAGCCCCTTGCTCCATAGCAAACATAGAACTTGTTATTGTCACCAATCCAATAAAAATTAATAATTTCTTCATAACCTTTTCAACCTCCAAATAACTTCTAAACCATCGCAGATTTTTTTATTTTTTTCTCTATTAAAGCCTTAATTGTTGTATTACCATCAAAATCCAACACTGTTTCACTTTTATTATTCTTAAAATGAAGCCCAGCACCTCGATCAAGCAGCTCCCGCACAACCTCTGTACGCTTATTACGTACCGCACTCATTAATGGAGTATCACCATGTTCATCCGGTGTATTAATATTAATATCATGCGCTCGCAGTAACACCTGCACAACACCACCACGACCTCTTTTCGATGCCAACGCCAATGCCGTATCTCCATTATTATCTTGAAGATTAACTTGTGCACCAGCATCAAGTAAAACTTGCACTACAGCTGTATGTCCTCCAAAAGCTGCAAGCATCAGCGCTGTCTTACCGATAGCATCTTGCATATCAATATCGATTCCTTTTTTCAAGTAATTACGAATTTCCTGCTCGTGGCCTTCTTTTGCAGCATTCATAAAACGATCTCTAGCACTTTCCCTAAAAATAGTAAGGCCTGCTCCAGCCGCTTTTATCTTACGTGCGAGCTTAATCAAACCTTTTTGACGCGCTACCAATTCAGGGCTTTCACCATCACCCTTCCAATAGTTAACAGGAGCATGCGCCAAATCAATCAATAACTCAGCTGTAGCTACATGTCCGTTTTTTACAGCCAAAAGTAACGCATTATTTCCCTGGTTATCAAATTTATTCACATTAGAACCTGCCGAGACTAATAGCCTTACAAGATGATCATTACCTTTTTTAGATGCCAACATTAATGCTGAGTTTCCATCCGCATCTGAAACGTTAACATTATAAAAAGTAGCACCACGCCGAAGCTCAGACTCAATAACCTGCTCATAAGCTGATAAAGCTGCACGATGACCACTGTTTAATTTGTTCAAAACAATTGTCATAAATGTACGAGGACTATTATGCGCTAGAAAAGCAGCGCGACCGTGCCTTGCTGATGCAACCTGGGCTGCAGAGCTACCACGTTGCTCCCCCCATACACCCATCACACTCAACAATCCAATAACAATCAATAACCTCTTAATCCCTGCCTCCATTTAATAACATATTAATAACATAGTTTATTTTATATTAATAATGACATGTTTTTATTTCAGATTGCAATAGTTTCTATTGTTAAAAACATATTTCTTTCTGCGGGTTTACTATAATGCTTATCAGAGGCGTTATTGGGGCTGTACTACTCTAGGGCCCTTTCTACACATTCTTGAATGTCTTGACGAGAGAGTGGCATTTGTGGGGTTTTTTCAAACAGGTCACCACTGCGTTTTGCTCGCTTCTCAATTTCTTCGCCCAATTGCCTGAACTCTCGAGAAAGAGATACTTGTTGGCGTTTGAGCTTTTCAAATACCTTATCGGCAGCATTAAATCGATTCTGATCTGGAAGTATGTTATGTTGACGAGCTAGAGAGCGCTGCTGTTTGGTAAAGTCACTTTTGCACTTAGATAGCTTTTTTGGATCTTTTTCATCTTTTATGCATGCGTCACGACTATCCTCAAGCTGCTTGAGCCTTCTTGAGTAATAACCTTGAGAACTCTTATCATCAAGCTTCTTTTTAAGCTTATCTCGCTTACGTTCTGCTTTTTCCAATAACTTAACATTATTATCAACAATATTACGAAGGTCCTTATATCGTCGCTTGGCACTACGTAGAAGCTGCTCTTCCCGCTTAAACTCACGAGCCGTAGAAGACAATGGATATTGCATAACAATATCCTTCTTTTTTTTATCTTTATTCTCTTCCATAGCTGCTACAGTATCATCTTGTTTACCATAAGCATTCAGGAATAGTATCATTAAAAGAAAATATTTTATTTTCATCATTTTTTCCTATTTAATTAGTTACCTTTACCGCCGGCTCAGCTCCCCAAAGTGGCCATAACTTACGACAGATACCAACAGTAACGCTTCCATCCTGATCAATACAGAAACTTATCTTACTTACATGCGGCATCAACCACCCTGCAACCTTAGTACCTGTACGAACTTCTTGCAACTGCTGCGCCACATTCTTAGGCAACCATTGCTCAACCGGCTGCACAAGCTCCAACAGAGGACGGTACTTTTCTACAAAGTCTGCAAACGGCTTTGCATCAAACATGATACACTTTCGCGTATTCCCAATCCATAACGTTTCATCACCCTTGTAACGTAGCATCTTATTTAGAAACTTTGGCGCTTTTTTAACAGGAACCGCAACACAAACATTATAACCATCATCAATATCGCACCACCCAACTCCACCAGTAAAACGGCATTGTTTTATTTCATAGTCTGGAATGTTTTCTTGTACTTTTTTTACAGCACCAACAACCTTTTTAATAATATCTTGCATGTCATTTGCTGTTCCAATTTGCGCTCCAGAATAATCTGCCCCAACTGTCAATATATATAAAGGCAAAATCAATAATAACTTCTTCATATTATTCCTTTTTAAGCAGCAACCGCGATTCCTTCTGAACGCGGATCTGAAATCCCCCGAATATCACCATTCTCCATCTTCTCTAACGCTTGCACAGTTCCAATCTGTTCAGTCACAACCTCTTTTAAGGCATGGCCCTTTTTAATAAGCAAATCACACACCTCTTTTGATAGCGCACCTCGTTCATAATATATTTGATTTGGATCAAATTGATGATGGATTCTTGGATGCACAACAGCATCGGCTAAAGACATTCCAAAATAAAGACGATTGATTAACGTTTGCCAAATGGCTGAAATAATTTGAGGACCACCGGCAGCTCCAATCACAATTCGATTATCACCGTTCTTATTCTTTATTACCGTCGGCGTCATTGAGCTAAGCGGCCTTTTAAGTGGCTCTATTTTATTAAGCTCACTAGATTTTAATTCAAACCTATTTCTATAATCACTATTAACAGTAAAGTCATCAAGCTCATTATTCATAAACACACCTGTCCCTGTTGGAACAAATCCAGATCCAAACTTACTGTGCACCGTCAGTGTAAATGATGCTACATTACCTTCTCCATCCATCACAGCAACATGCGTTGTATCCGTTCCTTCTTTACAGGTTACCCTTGATTTATTTGGCAAGATAAACTTGTCTGTATCAAAAAAAGACATCCACCGATCCATAAGATACTCTTGAGAAAGCAATTCTTTAATAGGCACATCTACAAAGTCTGGATCAGCAACATAACAATTACGATCAGCAAATGCCAAGGCTAACGCTTGAGCCATAATATGCCACGACGCACTATCTCCAAGATTGAACCTTTCCGTATGAATCTTCAGCGCACCATCCATAAAGTTAAACAACTGCAATAACGCAATCCCTCCAGCAGAAGACGGCGGCATTGTTAGAATGTCATAACCTTGGCAACTGCCATACAACGGCTCTCGTTCTTTTGTATGATAATTAGCTAGATCCTCTAACGTAATGACACTACCACCACGCTGTAGTCCATCAACAAGCTTCCGTGCTACCGGCCCACGATAGAAACCGTCTCGTCCGTATTGCGCTACACGCTTGAGCGTCTTTGCAAGATCGGGTTGCTTTATATACTCACCAGGATCTTTGAGCACATTCCTTTCTCCAAGAACGTCTCGAGCATCCTGATTCATTTCATACCATTTTGCCTTGGCAGAATAATGCATATTGCCAGTCACTTGCGTTCCATCCCAAGCAACCTTAATTGGCCGTTGTAGCAGTTTCCTTCGATGTATTTTTCCATACTTGTCATGCATTAAAAGAAGTCCATCAACCATTCCTGGTATTGCACAAGCCTGTGCTCCGTGGAGCATGCTTCCCGTGTCATGAGTCGCAAAGCCATCCGTTTTTTTATCAAGTATGGCTGCCGGGGCTGTCTCACGGAAATCAAAAGCAAACCCTTTGCTCATACCAGCTGGGCAAATAAGACCAAATCCTCCGCCACCTGGAGCTGCATAGTGCGGTCGAGTTACACCAAGCATAAATGCCATTGCTACTGCTGCATCGATAGCATTGCCTCCAATACTAAGGATATAGGTTCCCCACTGCCCGGCTGCAACATCGTCACATACAACCATGCCACGCTTGCCGACTACTGAGCGATTTCTACTATTCTCAAATATAATTGGGTTGTAGCACTTTTTAGTTTGTGCCGGCGATTGTACTATTTTTTTCTTCTGGAATCGTTGGACAACATTTTTAACAAACTGCCTTGGACCAGCATCTACTGTAGTGCAAATTAATAAAATAGCATAAAGACATGCGCGATTCATATAAACCTTTTTGCTTAATATAATACCCATCAACGGGAGTAAAATATAAGTGATTGAGCAAAAAACAGCTATCTATTTTGGTTAAAAAGCGGTATTCTGATGGTAATTTAAAACTTTTATAAGGATATAAATACATGGCGATTAAAGCTGGCCTGGTCGGACTACCTAACGTTGGAAAATCAACACTGTTTAATGCTCTAACCAAATCAAGCATTCCTGCAGAGAACTACCCTTTCTGTACTATTGATCCACACGTAGCAATTACAGAGGTTCCGGATCCACGGATAGAAAAGCTTAAAGAGCTTTACGATTCTCAAAAGCTTATTCCATCCTCCATGTCGTTTGTTGATATTGCCGGCCTTGTTAAAGGTGCTGCCTCTGGAGAAGGTCTAGGAAACCAGTTCCTTAGCCATATTCGCGAAGTGGATCTTATCCTTCACGTACTTCGCTGCTTTGAAGATTCAAACATCATTCATACAGCAGATCAAATCGAACCACTTGAAGATTATGATATCATTGTATCCGAGCTTATGCTGAGAGACTTTGATGCTATTGAAAAAAGAATTGGAAAAATTGGAGCTCTTAAAAAGGCTGTTCAAAACAAAACAAAAGAACTTGCTCCTCTAGAAAAAGAACTTGCACTACTAGAGCAGATTAAGGTTGTAATTGATGAAATGGATTCTCAAAAAATTCGTGACCTAATCATCAATGCTGACATAGAAACTATTCCGCTTCTTTCAGCCAAAAAGTTCCTTATCATTGCAAACATTTCTGAAGATGACCTTGAAGGCGATGCCTTTTTGGAAAATGAACGCTACAAGTCCCTTGTTGCAAAGTTTGGTAAAGATCGTGTTATTCCAACATGCGTTAAGCTAGAGTTCGAACTTACACAATTAGAGCCTGAAGAGGCTGCTGAAATTGAAGGCATGTTCGATACCAGCATCCGTGGTCTTGATAGCATTATCAGCCAAGCTTATCACAACCTTGGCCTCATTACTTTCTTCACATGTGGACCAAAAGAAATCCATGCATGGCCAATCCGTGAAGGCATAACCATCCGTGAAGCAAGTGGCGAAATTCACTCCGATCTTGAACGTGGGTTTATTTGTGCAGAAGTAATCAACTACAAGGATATTGCCGAGGCTGGCTCCTTAGCTCAAGCTAAAAATACTGGCAAGCTTCGAACTGAAGGTCAAGATTATATTGTCCAAGATGGTGATATTATTAACGTTCGATTCAACGTTTAACGATTTTTGATTGTCTTATAATCTTCATACCATGGCAAGACAGTAGTCTTTGCACGTGGCTGACTTTGGTCACCAGTGTAAATAAGCGTTGTCTTGTCTTTAATGCCAAACTCTTCTTGAAGCCAATTAAGTGTAGTAAAAAACTTTTTAGAAGTCGCTGCAGCTAGTTTTATTTCTATCAAATAAGTTTTCTGTCGAGTTTCAATAAGAAGGTCAACCTCTCTTTGATTTACATCACGAAAAAAATATGGCCTATAAGAAATTCCTTTATTAATACACTCTTTTATAAGATCAACAACAATCATATTTTCAAAAAATTGCCCCAATACAGGTTGCTTTTCTATAAGTTTTTCTACCGAAAGCTTTCCAATATGCGCTGCAAGCCCAACGTCATAAAAATAAAGCTTTGGTGATTTTACTATACGCTTTGAAAAATTGCTATGATACGGTTGAAGTAAAAAAATAATAAAACTTGCTTGTAAAATGGACAGCCATGCTTGTACAGTTTGCACTGATATTCCCGTTTCAACTGCCAAGGACGACATATTAAGCGGCTGACCTATTCGCGTTGTACAAAGTTTTAAAAACTTATTAAACAATGCTAAATTATCAATATTACGCAACTGTCGAAGATCCCGCTCAACATAAGTAAATAAATAAGACTCATAAAATTTTTCTACATTTGTCTGTGTGCCATACAATCCAGGATAAAATCCTCGCAAAATTTGCTCTTCATACTCATGTTTTAATAAATCATTATCAACAAGCTCTTTAATAGAAAAGGGTAAAAGCGTATAAATATAAACACGACCAGCCAATGATTCCGTTATTTTTTCATTTAACAAAAAATTTTGTGACCCAGAAAGTATATAACGCCCCATGTTGCTCCGGTCCTTATCAACCTCAACCTTAATTTGATCAAAAAGCTTTGGAGCATACTGAGCTTCATCAATAACAATACCATACTTATTACAACGTTTTTGCAAAAATCCCTTAGGATCTGACAAAGCAAAATCTAATGTATCAGCATCCTGCATATCAACATATGCATGCTTAGGAAAGATTTCTTTACATAAAGTACTCTTCCCGGACTGCCTCGGACCCACAATAGCAATAACCGGACTATCCTTAGAGCCCTCAAGGACTTCTTTTGTAATATCTCTCTTTATATACATTTTTTACCCTGTATTTTATGAATATCATACAATACAGTATATGAATATCATACAATGCATGTCAAGTTTTTCACAAAATCGCAGCTGTTTTTCTTTTAAAAATAAATCTTAGAAGGACAAAAAACGAACATTGTGATTCTTAATTCATGTTGTAATAATACAGTGCTTAAAGTATTGCTCTTGAAAATTCACCAGTTTCTCGATTTCTTGATTTGTAAAGGTTAGATCTTTTGGAGCCACCACGAGCTTATCTTCACAATCATTCTGTCTGTAAATCATCGCAATACACTTACCAGTAAAGCATTTAATCGGCTTGTGCACACCTAGTACATATACATCCAAACACTCATTATCACCTGCTATAACTTCTTTAATATACCCATAGTTAACAGTATATATCGTCTCATAATCTGGATGCTTACTGCCTAGAGGCCTGTCAATGTGTACTGTTAGTTCCTGCCCCAAGTATTTTTTAAGATCTTCTAGGTTAATCGTTTTCATCATCTTCCCAGTACGTGTTATTAAACCAACTCGAGAAGCTCTTTTAGCACTCGAGAGTCATCAGACTTACTAATTGCCTGATTGAGGGTTTGAGCATACAACTGCTCGAGTCGCCCTTCAAGCACAGAAAGTTTATTAATAAGTTTTTCATAAGCACAGATATCGCCAACCTTATCAAGGTCTATAACTTGCGCGATCTTAGGCAAAACAACCGCCTTAAGGTGTCGAAACTCTTGTATAGAAACAATAGTATCATCACCCCAGGCCCTAAACCCATCAAAAAGCTGGTTATCAAGCTTTTTAACCAACACCTCAATAGAGTCTCGTGCTTGAGCTGTAAGCTTTTGCAAGATAGCGATACGAGCTCTAGAATGCGATTTTTGCTGCCGCTCACGCTCTTGTTGAGCTGCTAGCTGTTCTTGTTCCCATTCTTGCTGCTGGGCCGCAAAATGCTTCTTTTTGAAGGTTTCCTGATCAACTGGCTCCTGGTTGATACGCCATTCCTCACTAATTTTTCCATTGATTCGCTCATGACGATAGTCAAATATGATACCTCCAATATCCTCTTTCTGTCTAAATAGACCTAATTGCTCGAGCATGCGAGCGCTGAGAGGATGAGCAAATAACATGGTTAGGCAAAACAGTGGTAATAATCGCATCATTATAGACAGCTCCATGTGACTCTATACGTGATCTATGATAAACTGATATACGTATATTAGTCTATATCATCAAATCCGTCCATGGTCGAAAGTATACAATGAAAAAGGGAACGAAAAGAAAAAAAGGCTTTTTTTCCATATCAGCGGTCTCAAAGATGTTTTCAGTTCATCAGCAGACCATACGGTTGTATGAAAAAGAAGGCCTAATCACGCCTAAGAGAACAGAGGGCAATACCCGAATGTTCACCGAAGACGATGTCGAAAAACTCGAAGAAGTGATCCATTTAACCCATGAGCTTGGCATAAACCTTGCTGGCGTCCAAATGATCCTCAAGCTTCAAAGAAGTATCAAAAAGCTCCAAAAGCAAATGAATGATACCCTCGAACAAGTCCAAGATGACCTCAAGCATGAAGTTAACGTATCAAAAAACATTATAGCCAATAAGGCGTCTGAGCTGATTAAAATAAAGAAAAAGTCCAATATTCCATTAGCCATGGAAGGTCAATCAGAACCCAGCGAAAATGCTGATGAATCAGGTGAAACCATTGAAATTGATACATGGACTGTAGACTATGATGAATAGAAGAGTTTATGCTCTTATTATGGACAAAAAGTAAAAAAAGTGGTTAAATAAAGACAATTTACTATAGTAATATATTGTCTTGCATGGAAGGAGCCTTAGATGAATAATGATAATTCGTATAAATCTGACGGTCAATTTATTCTTTCATTTGAACTATTACAACTTTTAGAGTGGTTAATAGAACATCAACCTGATGAAATTAAAAAGCTGGTTCACAAGGCGCTCGCTCAAGGCCTTCACAGTAATATTCGTCAAGCTGAAGATCTTTTAGAAGCTTATTCCCCTGAAGATATGCAAAACTCTGTCATTGATTACTTTGGCCTTATGGAAGTACTACTGTTGGATGCCATCAATGAACGCTCAAATAATAGCACAGTTCATACCCAACTTCTTCCAACAGTAAATCAAATAGACCAAAGCTCTTGTGACGCTGATACTGTATTTTCAAGCGTGGAAAATGCAACAAGCTCCCTAGAAGAAAACTCACTCCAAAACCCAAAAGCTGTTCTACATAAAGAACTATTGAAAAACTGGAAGCCCGATAAAAAGGCCAAGGTCAACTAAAAGCTAATGCCTTTTTTAATGTTTCAATCTTCGTTTTGTTAATCTATTATTAAATATAGGTTAATAATCATAATGGAGGTTATATGAAGTTTGGAATTAAAGGTCTTATACTTACTGCAGTTCTCTTTAGTAGCATGCCACTTTTTGGAAAACCTAAAAAACATGGCACAACTCTACTAGCACGCAAAAGGACTATGAAAAAGTACTTAAAACAAGCTCGCAACGGTACTATTAATTGGACAGCAATAAGCAAGCTTCCCAAGTCATTTAAGCCCGTGGTTAATATGGGTGATATATATGATGTAACACTACTCATGTACGCTGCAAGCCCTGTTGGCCTAAACACCAAACAACAATATGCTGACTCTGCTGCGGCCGCTCATCGCTTAGTTCAACTTGGCGCCAACAAAGGCCTTCGATCTCAAGCAGACTGGACAGCTAGTCAGTATGCTACCAGCGCAGCCAGACCGAAGCTAGCTATGTATCTACTACAACATAAACCTATTACAAGAGCTTAAAAACATAGTAGTACCAATTATGAAAATTAGATTTAAACTATTTTTATTAGCTACCGCACTTGTTAGCGGTAGCTCACTTTCTCTCTCTACCAGCACAGGCCTTGTTAAAAAGATGGATGACCTACTTCTACAAGCTGAAAACAATACTATCAATTGAAATAAAGTAAGAGAATTCAATAGGCAGTATAGTAGAGTTATCAATACCCTAGGCCCAAATGATACAACCCTTCTAATGTATGCTTCGCAAGCTACAGATGTTCCAACAGTGAAGTTTTTAGTAGAAAAATTAGGTGCTAAAATTCATCCACGATCTAATGACCTTGACTGGAATGCTATCATGTATGCTATTGCGGCAAAGAAGTTTAAGATTGCACAATACCTACTCAGCAAAGAACCAACCTTCCAGTGCGCAAAAACGCCTTTACGCAGCCTAAAGGAAGGACCACGCAAAACGGCACCGTTTACATATAATCTTTATTAGTTTGCCCAATATTATAAAGGGCCCGCTGATTTTGTGGAAGTCTTGAGAAAAGCTAATTGTAAGTAAGATTACTTTTTATATAACTTGTGAGCGTCTGCAATAACTTCTAAAGCCTCTGCACGATCACGCCAACCTTCAACAACAGTTTTTTTCTCTTCTAGCTGCTTATAGATAGTAAAGAAGTGTTCAATCTCAGTAAGAATGTGCTTTGGAACATCTTCAAGCTCTTGAGCATACTTCCAGAATGGATCACTTACTGGAACACAAAGAATCTTTTGATCAGAACCTTTTTCATCTGACATGGAAAGCATACCAACAGGCCTTACTTCAATCAGACATCCAGGAAAAGTAGGTTCTTGAATAAGTACCAAGACATCCAAAGGATCGCCATCTTGAGCCAGTGTGTTTGGAATGAAGCCATAGTCTGTAGGATAATGAACAGGAGAATGCAAAACACGATCAAGCTTGATCTGTTTCAATTCTTTGTCATATTCATATTTATTACGACTCCCCTTGGGAATCTCTACCATTATTTGCATGTTCATAAATTTACCTCCATAAAAAACACCTACTTAAAAAATCCTAGCTTTGCGAGTGCCAACTGTACTTCATACAGCGGCAACCCTATTACAGCTGTATAGGATCCATCAAGAGATTTCAAGAATCTATTGCCATACCCCTCTATCGCAACACCACCACTCACCTGAGTACACTCAACACCTACATATATAGGTAAATCATCCAGGTACTTCTCCAAGTAACTCTCAGGCACATCAAAGATATACTTTGCATCTGCATACATTGTTACTCGTTCATCACACTTCCAACCATCAACAGTCCACGTTCTTTTCTCTAGACAGACAGCAGTGCCGGTACGAGCGCCTTTTCTATACTTTCTAAGGTTCTCCTTCGCCTCTTCTCTATCTAAAGGCTTACCGCAGATATTGCCCTCTAAATCAACACCCATAGTATCGGCTGTTAAAACGAAACAAATATTGCTCACCTCTTTGCCATCCGGCAATACGACATGGTCCATCTTATGATCAGCTATGCTCTCAAGGAGCTTTTGTAGTGGCATCCCCCAGTCACACTCATGTTCATTAGCATCCTGCTGAACCAATTCAAATGGTATTCCAGCGTCTTTAAGGATCTCTTGTCGAGAATGAGATTGGGTTCCTAGGTATAATTTTTTCATACCTCTAGTATACAATATCAGTGAGTTTTAGGCAAAACCATCCACTCGCCTTTCTATAGGCCTTTTCAAGCAAAAAGGCCACCGATTTCTCGATGGCCTTCAAAATTAAATTAATAATTGCTCAATCATTAATAAAGAGCTAAAAAAGTTTCTCTGAAAACAGTTGGAAAATGAGACTTAATAAACTCACTTGATGCAAAGTTTTTCTGAGCAGTTTCTAAAGAAAGAGGAAGCTGAGAAATACTTAAATCAGCAATCTCTTTTTCTGAAAGAGCGTAAAGATTTTGACAAACTGGCTCTACAGCTTTTTCTTTATCTACAAGGCCCTGAAGTCCTGTCAAAATAATTGCTGAAAATGCTAAGTACGGATTAGAATAAGTATCTGCACAACGCAATTCAAAACGAGTTGCACTACCATTATTATATGTAGCTGGAATTCTAAATGCCGCTGATCGATTCTTTTCGCTATAACAAAGATAAATTGGTGCTTCAAATCCAGGAACCAAACGCTTAAAAGAATTTTCGTGACAGTTAAATAAAATGGATACATCAGAAATGTATTTCATAACACCTGCAAGAAAGCTATAGGCAACTGGAGAAAGGTTCTTTGAATTTTCGTCATAGAATACGTTCTTATTAGAATCCCACAAACTAAAGTGGATGTGCAATCCTGTGCCATTTTCTTTTGCAATTGGCTTTGGCATAAAGACAGCTTTTAAGCCTGCACGATCAGCCTCAAGCCCAATGACATGTTTTGCTAATACAAGTTGATCTGCAACTTGAATAGGATCATTGTATTGAATACTTATTTCGTATTGTGCTGGCCCTACTTCACTGTGCCATTTTTCTATATCAACGCCAGCATCAACCAAAGCTTTCATTGTGCTTAGTTTAAAAGTAGTCATGCTGCTATCAGATTCTAAATCAAAATATCGCGATTCATTAACTGGAGCAACTTTGTTATTTTCCCAGTCTTCTTTTTTTACTAAGTAAAACTCTAACTCAACACCAACACATAGAGTATATCCCATTTGCTCTTTAAGCTTTTCAATAGCATAAGTACAAAGAGTACGCGGATCTGCTAAGTATGGAGTTTTTTCGTCTTCATAAACATTACAGAAATATAACCCTGTTGTCGTATCGTTATTACGTACATAATACTGCACAGCATTATCCACTTTTAATAATTTATCACTATCGCTTATGTGCCCGTATCCTCTAATGGAAGAGCCATCAAAAGATGTACCATTTTTTATAACGCCATCTATTTTAGAATCTGGAATCGTAACAGTTCGTGGTTGCGTTGCATTAATTGGTGAAAAAACTAATTCATAAAAAGAAAAACGTTGATTGTTTTCTTGTGCACAAAGCGTGCTTAGCAATAACGATAATGCTAGTATTGGTGACAATTTTTTTTTCACTGGAAACTCCCTTGTGTTTTTGTGTATAACATATGAAAAGTTTCTCATTAAATAAAACTAACGTCAAAGAAAACAGAACTTAAAACATTTTTAGAGCTTATCCGAAAATTAAATAGCGGGAGAATCTTCTTTTAAAATCAGCTATAATAGCTGTTGTACAAAAAAAAGGAGATCTCCCAATGAATAGAATACCAAATGATTTCTGGAATGTAATTAAAAGTGTTATTCCA
>PVBE010641478.1_pt1 | contig 54452 bp, 51 predicted proteins | sample 1631181 | NCBI WGS metagenome assembly PVBE01 (sample SAMN08397723, study PRJNA350692) | Marine metagenome, whole genome shotgun sequencing project. | isolation source: water | place: Pacific Ocean | collected 2012-04
AACGAGCTGATATCGATCCGACTCCCGGAAAGAAACTCGGCTAATTACATAGGTCCACCTATGCGAATTGACATCCTGACTCTCTTCCCCGAGATGCTTGAATCGACACTCGCAACAAGCATCGTCAAGCGAGCACAGGATGGCGGACATGTCGAGATACATGTCCACGACATTCGCGATTGGGCCGACAACAAACACCGCAAGGTGGATCATCGCCCATACGGCGGTGGACCTGGAATGGTGATGATGTGCCAACCATTGCACGACGCAGTGCAAGAGGTTGAGCGACAACTAAACAGTTCGACAGTTCGAATTCACTTCACGCCACAAGGCGAAGTATTAAAACAAGAACGAGTCGAACAACTGGCCACCGAAAAGAACTTGCTTCTCATTGCTGGCCACTACGAAGGGATCGACGAACGTGTTATTGAAACACTCGATCCCCTCGAACTGAGCATAGGAGATTATGTGCTCAGTGGTGGAGAAATCCCTGCCCTGCTTCTTGTTGATGCAGTCTCGCGGCTTCTCCCAGGCGTTCTTGGTCATGCTGATTCTGCTGATCAAGATTCCTTTTCCCAAAGGGACAGTGATGGCAATTTGCTTCTCGACTGCCCACATTACACGCGTCCTCGCGTATGGAATGAAAAGGAAGTGCCAGAAGTGCTACTTAGTGGCGACCACAGTGCGGTCGATGAGTGGCGAGAAGAGCAAATGGTTTCGCGAACAAAATCGCGCCGCCCAGATTTGCAAGGCAATGAGGAAGTTGACCCCTGAGCAAGACTCAAGTCACCCCGACCACTGGAATAACCCAAGTCGGAACAAACGAAAGGAAGTCCCACCATGGGCCAACAACAAACAGTCGAATCAGTCACAACAGACCAACTACGTGCAGATGATTTCTTCCCAGACTTCAGTGTAGGTGACACGATCAATGTGCACTACACCATTGTCGAAGGCGACAAGGAACGTATTCAAATTTTCCAAGGCGTTCTCATTGGGCGCAAATCCAGCGGAATTAATGAAACTATCACCGTGCGCCGAATCGTTGCAAACGAAGGTGTTGAGCGTATCTTCCCACTGCACTCACCACGGATTGCACAAATTGAGGTTGTCCGCCGTGGAGATGCCCGGCGAGCAAAACTGTATTACTTGCGTGATCGACTTGGTAAATCACGACGAATTCGTGATCAACGCCGCGGTTTGAAGAACACATAACTCTGACAATAAAAGATAAATGGCACTCCAATTAGGGTGCCATTTGTCTTAACAGGAATGGGTTAAGTTTAAACTACCAAGAAACTAACTTGCTTTACGGTATTGTTCTCGGTCTCGGAAAAAGGGGCTTTCTGCTTCTTTTGTCTTTGCTTTCGCTTTTCCATTTGCTGCCACAGAACTTCCAACAGAAATAGCGAAGTTTGCAGGAACTGAGGTCGTCCCCTCCGACGACCTAGACCATGCGTCTGTTGTTGGAGCTGTCCTTTTGGCACGAGCAGCGTCAATTGATCTCGCCATTGCTTCAAGCATAGGGCGGACATGTTCAGATGATTTTGTATTGTTTTTCATAGTGGTGTGTTCCATTTCCCATTCTGTGGGGTGCTTACCTATCGGCGAGAAGAAAACTCGACTTTTGTCGGTTTATAAAAAAAACTACGTCCAATAACCTGAATACCATTGGACATGCATAGATAAGTGCCCTGAGATCATTTTCTTTCAGGTTACGTTCAGGAATCTCGCCGTTGCTCACGAGCAACATTCGACACATCGTCGTAAATGGTTTCAAGTAAACCCACCATAGGGAACTTTCCACCCATTGGCGAAATTCCAAGGCGACGGAGTAGTGTATGTGGCAAGTGTGTTGGCATCAAAGCACGATCCGCTTCTTTAAGGGAGTGTGGAGAACGCCAATAATCATCAAGACAATCCTCTAACTGAGGTAATGTTGGAATATCGTCTTCACGAATACTTGCGTGTGCTCGCGCTTCACCCTTCGCTTCAAGAGTTCTCGCTTGGCGAAGTTTAATAAGAAGTTCGTCTTTATTTGTGCCCCTCAACTCAAAATACAACAGTGGCGTTGCGAGCATTCGTTCTGCAGTTAAAAATAGTGCTGCAGCTGCATGCTTACATAGTTTCTTATCTTTACATGAACAATGTACAGCTAGTTCGTCTGCAAACGCGTCAAGACCGCAATCTTCAATCATGGTTGAGAGGTTTGATGGAATTTTTCCTGCAGAAAGACGCGCTGCAATCCTAGCTTCACCAGCCATGCGTTGAGAAATTTTTGTCCACTGATCAGAAGTTAGCACTGGAATATTAATTTCTAGCCTATGAGGTTTTTCTTCTGTGCACATGACACTTGATTTGATACGTCCTTTTGATATTTGCAGTGATCGAATTTGTCCATCCATTGCATATGTTTGGCCTGAAACCAATCGATCCATTGAAAAGTTTTTGTGGATAGATTCGATAACCCAAGCAGACGGTGTATGCAAACGCAGGTCTTCTATCGCTGTTTTTAGTTTCAAGCTAGGTTTGCCTTTTTTTGCCATATTTAAATTACACCATCACCTTCTAGCGCAGATTCACGAAGCACAAGCATATCCCGCAATTGTCCTGCTGATAATTCTGAAATCCATTGCTCGCCTGAACCCACAATATTCTCAGCTAATTCCATTTTTTGTTCAATCATTTGATCAATGCGCTCTTCAAGCGTACCAGTGCATACAAACTTGTGCACATGAACGGTTTTAAGTTGACCAATTCTAAATGCACGGTCTGTCGCTTGGTTCTCCACTGCAGGGTTCCACCATCTGTCATAATGGAACACATGGTTTGCTGCTGTCAAGTTCAAGCCAACACCACCCGCTTTTAATGACAAGATAAAGACTGGAACATTCCCATCGTCTGATTGAAAACGGTCGATAAATTGTTGCCTACGTTTTGTTGGAGTTCCTCCGTGTAAAAAGAGGGTGTCGCAATCTAAGTCGTGTTGAATCATGGCGGAAAGAAGTCGGCCCATCTCTCTAAATTGAGTAAACACCAATGCTTTTTCACCGGTTGCTAGAACTTCTTCAAGTAATGCCATGAGTCGAGATGATTTGCCTGATCTTGCAGACTGCAAACCAGGAGTTGATGATTCCGTGACCAATACACCATCACGATGTCCCGCCTGAGCATAATGGCCAGGGTGGTTACATACTTGTTTTAGTTTTACAAGTGTTGAAAGGACGAGTCCACGACGTTGAATGCCTTCCGATTGTTCAACCTCATTAATCATTTTATTTACTACTTGTTCGTAGATACCAGCTTGTTCTTTGGTGAGATTTGCAAATTCTTTTGTTTGAACACAATCTGGAAGATCGTCAATAACTGTTGCATCTGTTTTCAAGCGTCTCAACACGAATGGTTGAATCATTCTTCGAAGTTGTTCCGATCTCTTTGGATCTCGGCGTTGTTCGATTGGCCGTGCAATTGTCCTTCTAAATGTAGTGACTGGACCAAGGTATCCTGGATTTAAAAATTCCATAATTGACCACAATTCAACAAGGCGGTTTTCGACAGGTGTTCCGGTTAGTGCTACCCTGTGCCATGCCTTAAGCTCGCGAATAGATTGTGCCTGTTTTGTTGGTGGGTTCTTAATATATTGAGCTTCATCCAGAGTTACTCTGTGCCATGTAATTTGATTAAGTGTTTCTCGATCACGATGGACAAGGCCATACGTCGTAATAATGACGTCATACTCAGCAACAATATCCTTAAACGTATCGCCCAGCGGTCGATCTGGTCCGTGATGAATATGTACCGTAATTTCTGGAGCAAATTTATCTAATTCTCGTTCCCAGTTTCCAACCACGGATGTTGGAACGATGAGTAATGTTGGACCAACCCCTGCATCCTGCCCGATGCGTTCATGTTGTAACAACGCAATGAGTTGAATCGTTTTTCCAAGCCCCATGTCATCTGCCAAACATGTTCCTATGCCAAACTTTGACAAAAATGCCATCCACCTCAAGCCGGTTATTTGATATGGTCGAAGTTGACCCTCAAAATTAGGTGGCTGCGAAATTTCAGGTAACGACTCGGTATCAGAAGTCGATTCAAGAAGCTCACTAACCCAACCAGTCGCCGTCAATCCTCCAATCGAAAGTGTGTGTGAGTTATCTCCATCACCTTGAGCAAGTCGAAGTGCTTCTACCAGTTGCATTGACGTTGTCGCCCCATCGACAAATAATCTTTTTGCTTCTTCAATTGCACCCTGCTGTAGGTGAACCCATTTGCCTTGGACTTGTACCAATGGTTGTTTTTGTTTTAGTAATTGTTCAAACTCTTCTTGAGATAGTAAGTGCTCTCCAACAGCAACTTGCCATTGGCATTCCACAATTGCGTTCAATCCCAAAATTGATGAAGAGCCATATGCCCCCTCAGCTCGTTCAGCCAAAGCAACTTCTAACGAAGGAGATTCGATATGCAAACTTGCACTCAGCGTACTTTGTTCGCTGCCCCACCATATTGGAACTGATGTTCTAAAACCAGATTCTTCAAGAAGAGGAAGGAACTCAACAAGAAATCGATGTGCTTCTACTGTATTTAATTCGATATTGCATGGAGTTGATTCTTCAAGCGAACCTTCTAGTTTTGGATACAGCGATGCAGCTCGGTCTAACTCTGCGAGAAACAATTCTGGTAGACGGTCATCGCTTCCACTTTCACTTCCCGCTTCACCCCACACCTCTACTGCAGAAACTTCTCTTGAAGCATCCTCTGCAGACTGTAATGAATAAGTCAATAACCAAACATCAGGGTTTTCATCGGGTTCATGCAATTCTAAAAGTAGGCGCCATGAAAGATCTTCTCCAATATCACACAACCGCCCAAGCCAGCGACGAGCATCCGTGAAAATACCCAGAAGCCGATCTGGGTTACCTGAAACTGCATTATTACGATGAAGTAATGCAGTTAACCAAGAGACGTGAGCATCTTCTGCTGGATTCCAACCATCAACTGCATCTTCAAAATCATCATCAATAAGAATTGTTCTTATAACATCATTAGTCATATCACCAATTGCAGTTTCAAGAAGATTGTGTCCACCTGATGTCGTTGCCCGAGCCACTGGAGGCATCGCTCTTAAAAGTAAACCGAATCGATCCACAACCTCATCATCGTGAAGCCAAGGTGTCCATGTTGCAGAAAGATGTTTTCGATCGACTTGCAACAATGTTGGAATAAAACGCTGGTCAACGAGAATGTCCAATGCAAACCTTGCTGCACTTGCCCAAAAATGCATTGATTGACCAACTTCAAACATTTCATTACTTTCGCGTTGATCTAATTTATTTAACAAACGAATTGCATGTGCGGGCTCAATCGTAATACTCGGAACCTGGAACTCGCCAAGTACTGGATCGCTTGCGTGTTCATAGTCGCCGATTATGCTCACAAGCCGATCACTTGGCCATGGGTCAAGCAAATCGTGAGGTAATTTTAGAAGAAGAGAAGCTTCATTACTCTCGCCTACATCTACTCCTGCCTCCTGAAGACATGAAGACAGTTCCTTAGAAGATACGGTATAGGGATGTGTTGCTACTTCTTCTTGAACAACAGCAACCGCATGATCGTTCATTAACAATTCTGAAGATCCAGTTTGTCTATTAGCGTTTAGGCCGAATCTTTCGAGAGATTCTGCCCACAAATGTAAATGACCAGCCTTCCAGTTGGCGTGAATAACGAGCATCGATCCTCCGTGCATGAATGATCGCGTTGGGGCTCGAACCCAAGACCGCCTGATTAAAAGTCAGGTGCTCTACCAACTGAGCTACGCGATCGAGAATCGAGCATTTTACATGCAATGGGACCCTAATGCGAGTGGCTAAGAGAGAGATTTTCGTGTTATCGGCTGCAATAACTGAAAGGAATCCACCAAGAAGTCCATTATCACAGAGTCGCATTGAACACTCAAGACTTGATATGAACTCGTCCGATAAGAGTACGGACCAGATACCTCTTCAGGTGGAACCCGAAGTACTCCAAACAACCAAGGCGGTCAACTCATTGGATGAAGAAGTTGAGCGAACAATGTGGACACGGCAGTATGCCGCACGCGATATAACTATGAACCCAACGCCACACTCAAGACTAAAAAACAACCAAAGACCGATATTAAGTGGAAATATGAGAAATATGATTAATCCACCCAAAGTAATAACCGAAGACAAAAAAATGTCCACTCAAACAAATAAAACTCCAAACCGAGTCGTGCTAGTAAAAGGCGAAGACCAATGGAGGTTTGAATGGGAATCTGGGCAAGAATTAAAAACCATTGAGGCAATAACTGAAATTGCCAAATCACCTGAAACTAATTTTGACTGGTTTGATGCGGCCATGGTGTGCCACGAAATGTCAAAAATTACATCGAAGGCAGCATAAAGAATATTGGAATACAGATGAATAAGAATATTGAACAACATGTAGAAATCGTGATCTCGTTTCTTTCGTATCTTCTTGATGAACGAGCATTCAGTGAATACACCGGCAGGTGTTACGGTGTTGATCTCCGTCAATATTTAGTTTGGATTACTGAAGAACAAAATCTCACGCTTGATATTCCAGCAGAAACAGCTGCATGGCAACGTTACTCAAGTGGTGAAAAAGATATTGCAGGTCATGTCGGTCCGGAGACAATTAGTGAGCACATCATCAGCGCAGATACAGAATATCTCCGCAGTTTTTTAGCATACCTCGCTGAATCAAACTACTCCCCCGCCACAATGGCGAGAAAAATCGCAACCCTGCGAAGTTTCTATCGATGGTTAGAACGGGGCGGCTGTATTGAAACAAATCCTATGACACTCATTCGTACGCCAAGACAAAAGCGACGGCTACCGAAAGCTATTGGTGTTGAGGAGATTGAAAAACTACTCTCTGCTCCAAATGATAAAACACTCCTTGGAGCTCGTGACCGAGCGATTATGGAAACTTTGTACTCCACGGGAATTCGAGTCAGTGAACTTGTTGGAATTAATTTTGGCGACATCGATGAGACCGGTCAAGCAATTATTATTCGTGGCAAAGGTCGAAAAGAAAGAATTGTTCCGCTCGGCACACACGCGATGGCTGCTATTTCGCATTACATTGGCATATTGCAAGGAAACAATGTCGCAAGTGAGGGTGAAGATCCGTTGTTTATCAACAAACATTCAACGCGTCTTTCAACGCGTTCCGTCCGACGTAAAGTGAGTAAGTATCTTGAGCAAGTTGGTCTTGACCCTTCAATAAGTCCGCACACTCTTCGACACAGTTTTGCAACACACTTGCTTGACAATGGGGCAGATTTGCGAAGCGTACAAGAACTTCTTGGACATCAAAGCTTATCGACTACACAAGTCTATACCCATCTCACAACAAAGCGTATGCGTGAGTCTTACGACGATGCGCATCCGCGTGCTGAAGCAGGTTAATCTTTGCTCATAGTTCTGAGTCATTTAGAGTCATAAGCGTCTTGCCACCACCATAGTAATATCGTCGGTGCGTGGTGCATCACCGCAATATTCAAGAACCGCATCACCGATGGCGTCGCAAATATCAGAAACAGATTTAGTTCGATTTGAAACAATAACTTCTGTCATCCGCTCCTTGCCGTACATCTCCTCCTCTTCATTACGTGCTTCCCAAATACCATCGGTACCCATGACAATTACAGAGCCACTCGCAATCGTTTTGGGGCCACATCCTGTAAACGACCAGTTTTCGGTTACACCAAGTGGAATATCATCGCCCTCTAATTCACTTACGTTCCCCTCGATATCAACCACAATCGCCGGATCATGTCCCGCGGAAATCCAATGAACTTCAGAAGTGTTTGCCTTTATTTCTAAACAGAAAAAAGTCATGAACCACCCAAGCGGTGTGTCGTGCACCAATGAATTATTAACTTCGTTCAAACGATGTACTGGATCGTCGCCACACTGCACACCACCGCGAAGAAGTGAACGAGCAGTTGCCATCATTAACGCTGAAGCAATTCCGTGACCAGTTACATCCCCAAGAACAAGCCGCAGGTGTGTCTCGTCACGCAGTGGTGAAATAAAGTCATAATAATCACCGCCTGTTGCATCACAATACATGCTCTTGCCTGTTATCTCCCAACCACCAAGTGTTGGGTTTTCGCTAGGCAAGAGACACTGCTGAATTTGTTTTGCAACTTCGAGCGAATCTTGTAATTCAAGACGTTCCTTTAATTTTGGAATCATCTCATTAAAGTGACGTGTCAATTCACCAATTTCATCTGCACCGCAATTCTCAACTTCAACATCTAAGTTGCCAACTGCAATTGACGCGGTTGCTTTTGTTAATCGAATAATAGGTCTACTAACCATTTTTGAAACTGTCCATGAAATGATGATTATGAGAAGAATTATTGATAGAGAAAATATAACAATAGTTGTCACATGGTCCACTGTTCTTTCGAACACAATTGCTTCTTCAGCAATTGCCTTAGAAGCAATAACATCATGTGGAACCCAGATTACAAGTGATGCTTGCATGCCTACGATCGGAGCATATGCAACTACAAATTCCCGTTCACCATCTTTGTAATCCATCACGCCGGTTTCATGTGAAGCCACATTGCTTAGGAGTTGCTTAAAGCTTTCTGTCGAATCGTACAACTCCTCTTGCTTTATCACTTCATTCCAATCAGCTAAGCCATCCTTCATATCTTGCGATGCAACGACCGTAAGTTTCTCTCCCTTAGGTACAACAACACGAATAATGGCATCGTTGCTCCACCCAACAGGGATAAGTATCTCATGAAGAACATCCATGACTGACTTTTCTGCACCAGTCACTCCTAGCAAAGTACCGTCAAAATCATACACGGGCGCAACAGATGCTATTACGACTCGCAACGTACTTGCGTCAACTTCTGGACTCGTGTGCATAATCTCGCCATCAGATTTTAATGCTAACTTATACCACTCGCGTTCCCTTGGGTCATATCCATCTGGCATTCCACCGTGCCCTGGAAATGTTCCGCCCATCCCCCCAACCGTCGCGGTGAAATATCGCAATGCAGGCAAGCCTGGTCGCAATGAAAGTGCGCGGTACATTGAATTCATGAGCTGCAATTGATTCGCTTGAACTTTTGCAACCCTATCAGAGACACCATCTGCACGAATAATGGCTTGGGTTTGGTATGAAACCTGACATTCGATAGTTGTGCCGTCATTGAGATTACGATTGAACATGGGCAAAACCACTAAATCTTTTGGCGCCGTTGATGGATCATCAAATGATTCGACAGAAAATATTTGTTGTGGTGATGTAAGAGAAGATGTGAGAGCCTTCTGGGCAGCAATTTGTTGTACACGAACCGCCATGTCTAGTTGCGAAGTACTTAAGCCAATCAGCTTTCCATTTTCGTCAGCGATTTCTTTAAGATGAATTTCTGCATCGGCTAACAAACTTTCTGAGGTTTCATCTGCAAGTTGAATGCCTAGATTTGCTAAAGACGAAAAACTAATAAAACTAACAACAAGTGTTGGAATAACTGAAACCAGCAAGAGAAGTAAAAGTAGTTTTGTTCTTAACTTCAAAATACTTCTCGTTACTCAATTGATCTTTGTAACAATTCGTCAACCTGCGAGAAATATCGGTTTGCTTCATCGAGTATTCTCGCGGGGACTAATTGCGTTTCGGGATCGTCAAAAGTTACTGTTGGTATCTCTTTGGGTTGTAAACGAATCACAAATAGCCATTCTCTATGGTCAATTTGCTCTTGTTGACGAGGCAGTTTCAGAGAACGGGATAATTTCCTGCGTACCACTATTCTCCCAAGTTGTGAACTTGAGTCCACATCGTTTTCAATAACTATCCATCTTTTTCTGGGATCGTCTGAAGAATAATCTGGCGCATTAGCCGCAGCAACCATTGCAGTCCAAACAAAATCTTTGGTTTCATTTGGCCACATCTTTGTAGGTACTGAACACCCTGCGATAAAAAGGATTAGTGCTGTGACGACAACTCGCATCACACTTCCATTGCCTCTTCAGGAATGTCTGCATTGGAATACACATTCTGAACATCATCATGATCTTCAAATGATTCAATCAATCGAAGCATTTTTGCTCCTTGTTCTATATCACAGGTGACTGATGTAGCTGGAACCATAGTTACCTCGGCTGACATTGTCTTGATGTCTGCATTTTCTATTGCTTGACGCAAATTGAGAAAATCTATAGGTTCACAAGTAACTTCCCAGCCGCCTTCGCTTTGTTTTATATCGCTCGCTCCGGCATCCAATGCTACTTCCATAAGTTGATCCTCTGTTGCCTCACTATCTTCAATAAGAATGACACCAGTACTTGTAAAACCAAACGCAACCGCGCCCGGCTTTGATAAATTACCGTTTCCCTTTTCAAACAGTTTGCGCATTTCAGGAGCAGTTCTGTTCACATTGTCCGTCAATACGTCAACAATGATTGCTATTCCGTTTGGCCCATATCCCTCATACCGTACCTCTTCATACCTTACGCCTTCATCACCCTCACCACTAGCCTTCTTAATGGCTTTCTCAATAGTATCCTTTGCCATATTGACAGCTTTAGCGTCTTCGATAGCATAGCGAAGCGTTAAATTTATTTCGGGATCAGATCCTCCGTTCTTTACAGCTACCATTATTGCTCGGCTACATTTTGACCACGCTTTTCCTTTTACCGCGTCTTGCCTTGCCTTACGGTGTTTGATATTGGCCCATTTGCTGTGACCAGCCATTTTATTTCACTCCATTATTTGGTACTACAAATCCAAGTTGTGGTTCACGACCTTCTTGAACTGCAGTAAGTTTTTCTTCTAATCGGCGAGTTACATCGCCTAACTCAAAATCATATAGTGCTTCGGGTGTTGCAACCGAAATTCCCCATACTGTATACGATAGACTTGCATATTCTTCTAGAATTGCCTGACGATGGTCTGCTGAGTTCAAAATCATTGAAGCGGTTTCCCATGCACGGACAGCATTTTCTTTTTGCCCGGCCAACCAATATGCATCGCCTAAATGATTGTAGGTTTCAGCATCTGGTTCCTGAGAAAGTTTAACTGCTTCCATAAGAAGCGGTATTGACCTATCTTCTTCTCCTAACAACGCAAACATCCAGCCAACTGTATCCAATATGTACGAAGAGTCTGGGTCCAATTTTAAAATCTGGGAACAAAGACGTTGTACTTCTCTCGTAGGTCCATCTTGTTCAAGTTTAATCCACGTCAGATTGTTAAACGCCAAAGCGTTTGTTGGATTAATCGCCAATGATGCAGTATAAAGACGTATCGAAGCATCTTTATTTTTTCTAATGATTGACATTGATTGTGCTGCCACAGACAGCGCCTCAGAAAGTGGAACTGGCTCATCCCAACGAGGCGAGAGTGTAATTGTTCTATCTCGATCAATTTGCTCATATACTTTCTGGGTAATTGAGCCGTCGCCTTCTGCAACAGCTTCTAGAACCGGAAGAACAATTAAAAGAGTGCCCAGTTCTTTTTGATGTAGCTCTTGTGTTGACGCCTTGTCTACTAACTGCAACGCGATATCAGCCGCGTTTAAGTCTACTAATTGCTGAATTAATCCTAACCAAACTTGAGAGGATGCATCTGGAATTAAATCCATCAATGTGGTATCAACTATCGAATCTACGGATTCATTAAGCAAATTTGTAATAAGTTGATCTGATTCAAAAACTGATTTTAATCCAGCAATTCGTAACACTTCTTCCAAAGAAATTGCTTCTTGTGTTAACCAGTGCTGAGAGAGGAGTCGCCTTGCTTTTTCTACCTCACCCATTCTTGCGGCATCTAAACCAAGAATTAAGAGTGCATCCTTGTGTAAGGGGTCTCTAGAAATAACTTCATTCCAAGCGACCATTGCGGCATCGTCCCTTCCAGTAGCAGCAAGTGATATTGCTAGTGCAGCCCATGGTGCTGGCGACAACTCATCAATAACTGCTGAGCGCCGGAAATGTGGAATTGCAAACTGATGTTGATCTTGTAAAGCAAATTGGCGACCGATGATATATTCTTTTGCCGCCATTCGTACTGTTGGACGCGGTGGGGATTCAGGAAGCTTGCCCACAATTGCTTCAAATTGCCTTTGAAGAATAGGGTCGTCGGCATGAGTCACACACGTCGCGATTAGTAGAATCAGCGGGGCTAGCCAAATTCGAGTCACTTCTTACTTTTTGCCTTCTTCTTTGTAACCTTCTTTTTCACAACAGTTTTTTTCGACGTCTTCTTTTTAGCCACCTTTTTCTTTACTGCTGTTTTTTTTGCAGCTTTCTTTTTAGTCGATGTTTTTTTTGCAATCTTCTTTTTAGGTGTTTTCTTCTTTACTGGCTTCTTTGACACCTTGCTCTTCGCTTTTTTCTTCTTGGACAAAGCAGTTTGTTTTGGTACTGGCTGTGTTTCTACCCACGCATGTAAAGAAACGTGTGCTTCAAGAACATCGTCTGCTTTAACTTGTCTGCTAAGCCAAGATGAAGCATCGAAAACACATGATGTTTCGTGGACCAAATCATTTGCAATCATTACTGCAAGGGTTCGATCATCCACAGGCATTGCTGCAACATCAAAACATATTGATATGACTCTGTTGCACACGAATGGCGTAATTCCATCAAGCGTTTCAAAGTACTCTCGGATATCCCGTTTTCCTGCGCCATCTAAACTGTCAACATGTACTCCATGTTCTCGCTTATATATTGCATTTAACACCGTCTTCAATCGTTTAGCTCTCTCATTTGCCTGAGGATAATTAACACCAATCAGACCGATGGTTTCGTAAACATTGTTCATACGTAAGTCATTTAAATCCACCGAAGCATCTATTAACTTTTTGCAGGCAGTAGCAGCCTGTTTCGATGTAGCATTCCACAGCAATTGGGAATAAATAACTTCACCGATAACCCCATGTTCACTTGTTACAACACCGGCAGTTGGCAACTTGCGGCGAAACTTTTTAAACTTTTTTGCAAATTCTGTTGCGTTTTTCACTCAATTATCCTTCTTCTTTTTTCTGTGCTCTTTTATCGTCTTCTTGCTTTGCTTCTGCAATACTTGCAAGAACTTCTTGCTGGCGCAATAATTGTTGGTCTATTTTAAAAGTATATTTCGGCATTCTTCTGAACCGGACCTTGTCGGAAACTTGCCTGCGAATCCATGTAGATGCAGAAGTTAAACCATGCATCGAAAGCTCCTCGTGTTTGCGTGGAATTATGGTGCAAAAAATTGTTGCATTAGCCAAATCAGCACTAACATCAACTCGGGTCACCGTGATAATTCCTTGCACACGTGGGTCTGCAAGACCCCGAGACAAAATGTCTTGGGTCGCTCTCTTAAGAGTTGATGCAACTTGGTCTGTACGCTGCGTCATAATGCTATTTAAGCGTTCGCTTCACCTCTAACGATTTATAACACTCGATGACATCGCCAACTTTAATATCGTTATACCCATCAATATTCATGCCACACTCTTGACCTGATTTAACTTCTTTCGCATCATCTTTAAAGCGTTTCAATTGATCAAGTCGCCTGTCAGCTTCAACCACTATGCCATCGCGAGTTACACGAATTTTTTGATGACGTTCAATGGTTCCATCTGTCACATAACAACCGGCAATCATGCCTGTTTTTGAAATCTTAAAGACTTCTCGAACTTCAGCATGACCGAGAACTTCAAGTTTGATTTCTGGATCAAGGAGTCCTTCAAGAGCTTTAGTAAGGTCATCAATAAGATTGTAAATAACATCGTAATATCTTATCTCTACGCCTTTTTGCTCGGCAAGCATTCTTGATTTTGATGAACTTGTTACATTAAACCCAGTAATAATTCCACCACACGCTTCTGCTAAATTAACATCGGATTCGTTCACTCCACCAACAGCACAGTGTTTTATAACAATCGCTGCTTCATCCGTTCCAATTTTTTGTATGGTAGATCTTAAGGTTTCGATTGAACCCTGAACATCTCCCTTTATTATCACGGGCAACTCGCGGATATCTGTCGTTTTCATTTGGTCAAAAATGTTGTCAAGTGTTATCGACTCTCTTGCAAGAGATGATTCACGCTCTTGTGCAACACGTTCTTTTGATGCCGCTTCTGCTTCTTTTAATGATTTTACGACATAAAACTTGTCGCCAGCATTGGGAACTTCACTCAAACCAAGAAGTGAAAGTGGTGTTGATGGGATTGCTTCGCCAATCTGATTCCCTCGATCATCCATAAGAGCACGGATACGTCCAAAGCCACGACCCGCAACAATAAATTCGCCTTTCTTTAAGCACCCTTCCCGAATAAGGATGTTTGCAACAGGACCACGACCTTCAGCAATATGAGCTTCTATAACAAAGCCTTCAGCTGGACCACCAAAGTCTGCTTTGAGTTCAAGCAGTTCAGCCTGATAATCTAAGATTTCAAGTAGGTCTTGTATACCTGTGTTTTCAATTGCGCTTGTTCGGATAACTTCTGTTGAACCACCCCAATCAACTGGATTCAAATCATGTTCAGCCAATTGCCCAAGAATACGTTGAATATTTTCTTCTGTTGCATTTTGCTTGTCTATCTTATTCAGGGCAACTACGATTGGAACGCCAGCACTTTTTGCGTGATTAATTGATTCAACAGTCTGTGGCATTACTCCATCATCAGCAGCTACTACCAAAATGACGATATCTGTAACCTTGGCGCCTCTTGCCCTCATTTCTGTGAATGCTTCGTGTCCCGGCGTATCAATGAATGTAATGAGTCGTTCAACTTCGCCCGTCTTAACAGGAACTTGAAATGTACTTGTCGCTTGAGTGATTCCGCCAGCTTCACCATCCGCTACATTTGCTGAACGAATTCGGTCTAGTAGGGATGTCTTACCGTGGTCAACATGGCCAAGAATTGTCACAACTGGAGACCTGTGTTGTTCATTTATTCGCTCACGTTCACTGAAGGTCTCGACAATTTTATCCTCCGCACTCTTTTCTTCAGTAACTTCAAGTTCAATTCCCCAAGCCATCATCATTTCAATTGCTTGTGTAGCATCGATGTAATCGTTCACCGTTGCTTCCACTTCTCCAAGAAGTAATTTTTTCAGAATCTCATTTGCCTTCACGCCAGTTGCGGATGAAAGTTTCTTGATTGAAATTGGTTCTGAAATTAAAATCTTACCGCCAGTTTGTTTTAGTGTTTTAGCCTTAATGGCCGGCTTATCTGAACGCTTTTGACTATCTCTTCGTGCTTGACGGAAAAAACCACCACTTCGTCGTAGTCGGTTCTCTCGTTCGAGTAAATCTTGCTTTCGCCAGTTTGCATTACCACGATCCTGAGGTGGGGTTTGTCCTTTAGACCCTCGCTCACCTTGTCGTGTACCTGTCTGTGTTGTTGCTCTACGCTTATTTCTGCGTGACCCACGACCCGCATCTTGCTGAGGTGGCACCTGTTGTGGAACACCTACGCCTGCACCTCCAGTACGAGGTGGAGAAGACTGTTGACGCTTTGGCGATCTAGGTTTTGGTTCTGGCTCAGGCTTTTCAATTCTAATCACCCGAGGACCTGACATCTTTGCTTTTTCTGGTAAATCCATCTTACGACCAGCTGGCTGCGTTGATTTACCAGTTTCATTATCGTTGTCAGAAGAACTCGCTTCTTTCTTCGATGTTTTCGAGAATACTTTCTTTTTGGTATTCTTTTTGGTCTTCTTTTTTGCCCTTGATTTTGCTTTTGTAATATTTACTTTTTCAGTGGTCTCAACCGCAGTAGATGAAGAGCCATCTTCACTGAACCACTCTATGATTGTTGCTTCAAGACCAGCGGAGATAGTTGACATGTGACCTGTAATATCAGGAATGCCTTCGCTAGTACATTTCTCGATGATGTCTTTTGAACCAACACCTATCTTCTTAGCTACATGATGAACTCTTGTTTTCACTGCTTTTTTAGCCACGTGTAATCTCCGCAATCAAGTAAATGATTAATCGCTACTTTCTTCACTTGATGTTGCTGTTTCTGTTTCTGTTGTCACTTCAACATTATCTGATTCGTCAGAAACTTCGTCGGTAGACATATCGAGAATTGAATCTGCTGCTACTTCAGATTCCTCATCCACCTCTATATCAAGGACCGCCGCTGCTGCCGCTTCTTCTTCGGCACGCTTCGCTTCTTCTGCAAGTTTTGCTTCTTCTTGTTCAATTGTCACTTCTTTTGAACGAATGATTGATTTGTCGATGCATCGATCGGCAATTTGTTTTGAAAACTCAAGGTCTTCCTCAAGAACATTCCTGCCAATCTCTTCGACATCGAAAATACTAATAATGCCCATCGCAGCCATGCGGTCAAGCATTTCTTCTGTCACTCCCTCAATCGGTTTCAGTGCATCCCAAAGTATTTCAAGACCTTTTTGATATTCTTCCGGCGTCAGGATATCTATGTCCCAACCAGTTAATCTTGCAGCTAACCGAACATTTTGTCCACGACGCCCAATCGCGAGAGATAGCTGGTCATCCCGAACAATAATAGTTGCTCGTCCAAGTTCGAAACATAAACTTACTTCGTCGACTTCAGCTGGCTTCAACGCATTAGAAATTAATACCTGACTAGATTCATTCCATCGAACGATATCGATTTTTTCTCCGCCAAGTTCTTCGACAATATTTCGTATTCGACTGCCACGCACGCCAACACATGCGCCTACTGGATCGACTTTAGAGTCATTTGATGTCACAGCAATTTTTGTTCTAAAACCCGGCTCCCTTGACATTGCATGAATTTCAATTACATGTTCTTGTACTTCAGGAACTTCTGCCTCAAACAGACGACGAATGAAGTCTGGATGGCTTCGTGACAATACAATTTTTACTTGGCTACCAGTATCACGGACATCTAAAATAAAACAACGAACTCGGTCACCAGGTCTAAATTGTTCGCCCGGAATTTGCTCGGACCTCGGCATAAACCCTTCTATACGCCCACCCTTATCGAGTTGAATAATAAGTGAACCACCCTCATATCGGCTACAAACACCAGTTGTTAGCTCTCCTGCTTTATCGATATATTCATCAAAAATTCCAGAACGTTCATCTTCTCTGAACCTTTGAATCATAACCTGCTTTGCAGTTTGAGCTGGTATTCGCCCGAGTTCTTCAAGTGGGATTTCCACAGCGCCACCATCTAAATGTCGCCAAATTCTAATTTCGCCTGTCATCAAGTCCATGTTGCATGAGAACTCTTCTGTATCTAATGAATTGAAGTGTTTACGAGCCGCACTAACCATTGCTTGTTCAAGGTCTTCAATAATTGCAGTCTTGTCAATCTTTCGCTGCTTGGCGATGACGTCGATAAGTTCTATTGTTTCTCTATTCATGGGGATTTGCCTGTCCTAAGTTGTTGGAATGTTGAATTGTCTATCTATCAATTAAAAAACGGGACGCGATGCGTGCCCGTGGCCAAACCAGTTACGGTCCGTTGTGCAGAATGCACTACTCATGAGATAGGAAAAATACCTAAATCAAGACCAAACCTCCATGCAGGATAATATATCCTTTACGGCTAGGCTCTGAGCCACAGGATGACTGCGATTAGCAGCCATAACTTGAAAAAAGTTGTAAGGATCCTTTTTGGATCATTACTACACTCCTTAATGTACTCTGTGCCATCTACGAAAATGGCGGTGAAAAGTGACAGGATATTCCGCCTTAACACAGAACGCAACTCCAACCACCACTTGCACGTACTATATATATCAATGAAATTCTTTAAAACACTGTTTTTGATCCTTTTCTGCCTGTTTAGTTCATATGCCGCTATTGCTCAACAAGGCAATTTTCATGATTCACGCAATAAAGTTAACGTTTCTGTTCAAGTAAGCCCAGAAAACGCTGTCGCTGGAAGCCATGCCATAATCGCCGTCGTACTAGATCACGAAGAACACTGGCACTCGCACACGAACAATCCGCAGATTCCAGAAGCCCTCGGTGATCCAGAAGACTACATCGCAACAGCAATTGAATTTGAACTACCTGAGGACTCACCACTAACTCTTCATGATAGATACATCCAGTGGCCAGAACCAACATTAGTTAAGGTTGGATTTGTTGGAACTCCCACTGACTACGCTGTGTTTTCCGACAAGGTTGTTATTTACATTCCAGTCACGATTGCTAACGATGCAAAGGTTAGCGAAGCAAAGTTTACGATTAAACCAATTTTTCAAGCATGTGATGATGTCGTTTGTCTTATGCCAACTCCACAGCAAGGCGAATGGGGATGGGACGAGTATGGCATTACCAAAACTTTAAACATTGTCGCACCTGAAAATTTAACTGCAACAACTCCGCCAACCGACTTTGATAATTTTGATGCAACCGTATTTACAAACATTCACGCCGGTGTTGAAGCTCCACTTAACAAAATAATTAAATTCGATGCGTTTGGGATTAAGTTTAACATTGACACAAACGGAATATGGGGGTTGATTCTTCTATTACTTGTAGCAATGGGTGGCGGTTTTCTTTTGAACTTAACGCCATGTGTACTACCTGTAATTCCTATCAAAATTATGGGGCTCAGCGCCAGTGCTGGAAACCGAAGAAAAACACTGTATTTAGGTATTTGGATGATGTTTGGAGTAATGTCACTTTGGATATTACTTGGTGTTGCAATTGCACTTATTGCTGGCTTTACAGCGATTAACCAACTCTTTCAATATCCCTCCTTTACGATTGGCCTTGGCGTCTTTATTGGCATCATGGCTGTTGGTATGGGTGGCTTATTTTCATTTCGTCTTCCAAATGTTGTCTACAAAATTAATCCAAAACATGATTCGTGGTTTGGTTCGTTTTTGTTTGGTGTAATGACCGCTGTTTTATCAACTCCTTGCACTGCTCCATTCATGGGTGCTGCTGCTGCTTGGGCAGCTACTCAATCAGCTGTAATGACTTTAACCGTCTTTGGTTCAATCGGTTTTGGTATGGCGGTACCTTATTTAATACTCGCCGCCTTCCCACACCTTGTTGAAAAAATGCCAAGGGCTGGAGCCGCTAGTGAAGTCATTAAACAAGTCATGGGCTTACTTATGCTTGCAGCCGCTGCTTACTTTTTAGGTGTTGGTTTAAGCGGAGCAATGCAACAAGAGGGAGCTCCACCATCAAGATTCTATCTATGGGTTGTTTCTGCGTGTGTTGCTGCTTCTGGCATTTGGCTTGCTTTAAGAACAATAAAGATTGCCAAAAAACCAACAACAAAACTTGTTTTTGTTTCTCTTGGTTTAGTAATTACAGCTATATCTATTTTTGGCGGTTTTCGTTTAACCAATAAGGGACCAATCGATTGGGAGTATTACACCCCAGAATTGTTGTCCGAGAAACTTAAGGAGGGCGATGTTGTAGTGCTTGAATTTACAGCAGAATGGTGCCTCAACTGCAAAGCGCTTGAATCGACTGTCTTGCACAACCAGAGAGTTGCAAAAGCATTTGAAGCTGAAGATGTTACCCCAATTAAAGTTGATTTGACTGGAAACAATATTGCTGGAAATGCGCTTCTAAACGAGGTCGGAGGACTCCGTATTCCGCTGCTTATCATCATAGGACCAGATGGAGAAGAAGATTTCCGTGGAGATTTTTATACAGTGGATCAAGTGCTTGGTGCAATAAAAAAATCAAGAGGCAACAAATGAAATCCATATCGGTTTACTGCGCTTCGTCCATGTCGCTTGAGCCATGCTTTCATGATGCCGCAAAAATTATTGGCAAAGGATTAGCCAAAAGAAACTTGACGCTTGTCTACGGTGGAGGCCGCATTGGTTTAATGGGCGAAGTCGCAACAATTGCGTCAGAGCATGGCGGAGAAGTTGTTGGGGTTATTACGCACAAACTTGTTGCACACGAGCAGGCAAATGAAAGGTGTGATGAACTTATTGTGGTTAACACCATGCAAGAGCGCCGAACACTTATGATGCAACGCGGTGACGGCTTTATCGTTCTTCCAGGTGGAATTGGGACATATGAAGAGTTTTTTGAAGTACTTGTTGGAAGGCAACTCGGTGACCATACAAAACCAATAGGTATTGTCAACGTTGATGGTTACTTTAATCCGCTTTTAGAAATGCTCGAACACGGTATTGAACACAACTTTATGCGTCCTGCCATGCGCCAACTCATGTTTATCGATCCATGTCCGGATGCTGTACTTGACTACGTTACTTCCGGCGTAAATGACCAACCGTCCCCAGAGGACATTTTGCCAATGCATGGGTGATTTCTATCTGAGTATTGCTTGGGTATAATGCTGGCGATGGCAAGTGAAAAACCAATCTTGGGTATGATTGCGGGAAACGGTATTTTGCCTTTGCTTGCTGCAAGGGGTGCTCGTGCGGCTGGGTATCGAGTTTGCTGCGTGGGACTACGTAATCAATACGTTCCAGAACTTCCAAACGAATGTGACACGTTTTCAATTGCCGGTATGGCTCGAGTTGGGCGTTGGGTTCGATTATTAAAAAAATGGGGGGCAAGTGATACGGTAATGGTCGGAGGAGTGGGAAAAACCGTTATGCACGATCCATTTATGGCAATCCGATTGATGCCGGACATCACAGGGTTGCTTCTTTGGTACCGCACACTACGCCATGACCGAAGGGATGCTACAGTTCTAGCAGCAATTGCAGACGAACTGCATAAATCAGGAGTAACCCTTATCGATTCAACTACGCACATCCCAGATCACCTTGCAGGAACTGGCACTCTTGGAAATGTTTCGCCAAGTGCAATGCAGTCCGCTGACATCAATTTTGGTTGGCCACTTCTAACACAAAGTGCTGCTTTGCACATTGGACAATCGATTGCCGTACGCGACCGCGACGTCCTTGCTGTTGAAGCAATCGAAGGAACGGCTGCTCTTATCAAACGCGCTGGCTCTCTCTGTAAGAAGAGCGGTTGGACATTACTCAAAACTGCCGCCGATGATCACGACATGCGAGCGGATGTGCCTTCCATTGGAACAAAAACCATTGAACAAGTTGCCGAAGCTGGTTGCACCTGTATTGCTCTTGGAAGCGGACGTGTTATTTTGCTCGACTCCACTGCAGTTATCGAAGCAGCAAACAAAGCTGGCGTTGCATTAGTTGGCGTCTCTAAATAACAAATGAGTGATTCTCCTTTTGTTTCCCGTGCGGGCTTAAAACTTGAACACGCTCTTTCAACTTTTGATTTTGATGTAACTGGACTTATATGTGCTGATCTTGGCTGCAATGTCGGCGGCTTTACCGATTGCCTGTTGCAACGCGGGGCATCGAAAGTTTTTGCAGTCGATACAGGATACGGAACTCTCGCGTGGAAACTACGTAGCGATGAACGTGTAACAACCCTAGAGCGAACAAACGCACTCCATGTTGAACAGCCAGAACAAGTTGATCTTGTCGTCATCGACCTTGGGTGGACACCCCAAAAACTCGCGCTGCCAGCAGGCATAAGGTGGACAAATTGTGGACACATTATCACGCTCATTAAGCCACACTATGAACTTACAAAAGAAGAAAAAACGAACGAATCCGTCAGTGAGGGGCTTTCTGATGACGCTATTTCGCGAGTTATTTCACGTGTAAAAACACAATGTCAAGATTTGTCACTTGAAATTCTTGGCGAAACACTCTCGCCAATTCGTGGGAAAAAATCGAGCAAAAAAGGGGTTGGAAATAGTGAGTATTTGATGCTTCTAAAGACCGGCTCCTAGAGCCCTGATTGTCAAAATTTATTGCCTCGTTCTGGTACAATATTCCATCTTGAAAAGGCATTATGAGCGAGACACCAGAACAGAATCCAGAAGAACAAAACAGTGAGGCGCTTAACAATATTGGCAATATTGTTGACCAGCTTATTGAACGTGAATTACACGACAGTTACTTAACATATGCAATGTCCACCATCATGGATCGGGCTCTTCCTGATGTTCGTGATGGGTTAAAACCATCGCAACGAAGAATTCTAGTTGCGATGCACGACCTAAACCTTTCACCAGGTCGCAAGCATCGTAAATGTGCAAAAATTGCTGGCGATACTTCTGGTAACTACCACCCTCATGGCGAATCCGTCATCTATCCAACATTGGTCAACATGGGTCAAAACTGGAAAATGCGAGTCATGCTTGTTGATAAGCAAGGCAACTTTGGTTCGATTGATGGCGACCCTCCTGCGGCGATGCGGTATACCGAAGCTCGCATGACGCATGCCGCGGTTGCGATGCTTGATGACATCAAGTTAGATACCGTTGACTTCAAACCAAACTACGACGAAACGCGGCAAGAACCAACTGTATTACCTGGGAAATTCCCAAATCTTCTTGTTAACGGCTCAAGTGGTATCGCGGTTGGGATGTCATGTTCCATGCCACCACACAATGTTGGTGAAATATGCGACGCAATTATCGCAACAATTGACACCCCCGAAATTGACTTGCCCGATTTGCTAAAAATTGTTCCTGGCCCAGACTTCCCAACTGGAGGACTTGTCGTTGGAAAACAAGGACTCGCTGAATCATACGCAACGGGTCGTGGCAAATTACAAGTTCGTGGACGAGTTCACCACGAAACCATTGGTAAACGCGAAGCCATTGTCATCGATGAAATTCCTTACCAACTTGTACAGAATAATTTAATAGAAAAAATTGTTGACTGTGCAAAAAATGGTCGTATTACTGATATTTCAGATATCAAAAACTTTTCTGGGAAAAAATGGCGAACACGTATCGTTGTATATCTAAAACGTGGCGCAGATCCAGATGTTGTTGAACGACAACTCTACAAATATACTCCATTGCAATCTACTGTTTCTGTTATCAACATTGCACTTGTCAATGGACGTCCGCAAACACTGGGTATCCGTGGGCTTATTGATTGCTGGGTTAATCATCGCCAAGTTGTTGTCCGTAGACGAACCGAATTTTTACTTCGCGAAGCTGCAAAGGCGGCTCATCGACTTGAAGGTTTGATTTACGCAGTTTGTGATATAGATGAAGTCATTGCTCTCATCAGAGGGAGTCAAACACGTGAAGAAGCCATAGAAAAATTAATGGCTCGTTCATTCTGCATCCCAGAAAAACATGAATATGCAAAATTCATCGCAAAACGGCTAGTTGAAACAGCAAAAGATGGTGTCTCCCTCTCAAAACTTCAAGCAGATGCAATTGGCGCCCTGCGATTGATTCAACTTGTTGGTTTAGAAATTGAAAAGCTCACAAGTGAATATGCTGACTTGCTTGAGAAAATTGATGACTATGAAGCAATCCTTGCAGAGGAACAACGAGTTCTCGATATTATTCGTGAAGATTGTGTCGAACTCAAAGAAAAATATGCGACCGATCGTATAACCGGTTTTATCGAAGGGGAAGATGATGATTTTGATTACGGAGCGCTCGTCCCTGAGCACGATGTCTGCGTAACCATATCGCACCAAGGATACGTGAAACGGTTGCCTATTGATACGTTCCGTGAACAGGGTCGTGGCGGCCGAGGAATCAAGGGCGGCGAAACAAAAGATGGCGACTTCATTGAACACATCTTTGTTGCATCAACCCACGACGACTTACTCTGTTTCACAGACACGGGACGTGTCTTTCAAATCAAGGTCTACCAAATCCCTGAAGCAACACGAACAAGCAAAGGTCGCGCCATCGTAAACCTTCTTAAACTTAAAGATGGCGAAAATATAGTCACGTTCAGAAATATCAAAGACTTTGAAACATGCCAAGACAATCTTGTCTTTGCAACGTCTATGGGTCGCGTCAAACGAACCGCTGTTTCTGAATATCGAAATGTTAATCGTGGTGGCATCAACGCTATCAAACTCAATGAAGGCGATTCGCTTATTGATGTCATAAAGACAAACGGCGAAAGTCATGTCCTCCTTGGAACGTCAACTGGCATGTCCATCAGATTTGTTGAGACCGATGCGCGTCTCATGGGACGAACTGCAGCGGGTGTCAAGGGAATTTCTCTTGCAAAAGATGACAGAGTAGTTGGATGTGTCCTTGCTGAAGACGATGCTGACCTCATGACGATGACCGAAAATGGATACGGAAAACGAACTCCAATGCTCGAGTACCTTGTGCATAGCGAAGATGGATCGACAAGAGCGCAATCAAGAGGCGGCAAGGGACGCAGAGATATCCAAACAGGCGACCGAAATGGCATTGTTGCTGATATTCGTGCAGTTAGAGATAGCGACAGTTTAATGTTTATCACTGCAAATGGCATGCTTGTACGCATCTCGGCAAGTGATATCAGAACAATTGGCAGAAACACCAAGGGTGTTCGTGTTGTGAACCTGAAAGATGGCGACCGTTTGATTGCTGCTGCAAAAGTCGAAGGTGTCGAAGATACGGTATCCTCTCCCATATGACTCTAAATCAATGGGACGACAATATACTAATTCTAGAACTTCTTGATGAGCCAGACTTCTCAGAAGATACCGACACACTTCTATTAAAACTTCGCGATGAAAGCGAAATTTATTGCAATGTCATTGTTGATTTACAAAATGTTTCTATGCTAAACTCGTCAAACCTTGGTGCTTTGATTGAAATCAACAAATTATTAAAGTCAAAAGAAAAGCGGCTAGTCATCTGCAATATTTCTGATCCCATCTGGTCAACAATGCTTGCAACTGGCTTGGACCAGGTCTTTGAATTTATCGAAGACACAACGACCGCGCTCCTTTTAATAGGATCATAATCTTATGCGACCCATACGTCGCACAGAGCATGACGCTCGAATTGAGATGATGCCACTCATCGATGTTATTTTTTTGCTCTTGACATTTTTTATATACGCAATGGTCCTAATGGTTCGAGCAGAAATTTTACCGGTTCCTCTTGAGTCATATATGTCGAGTACTCCAGCCGAACCAAGGTCCACGATTTCTATCACCATCGCAGTAGATGGAAACATATATGTCAACAAAACAATAGTCACACTTGATACAGTTGCTCCAACAGTTTCTCAAGCATTAGAATCCAACCCAGAAGCCGCAATATATTTAGTAGTCGAAGACGGAGAAGCCGTAGTTGATCGTGGACCTCTATTAACGGGGACTTGGGACATGTTACGACAACAAGGTTTAGAAATGTTTTTGGTTGGTGCTCCAAAACAAGAGGACGCGAAAGAAAATGCTCCGTAACAACGTTGTAATCCTTGTTGCTTTTTTGGGATCAATTGTGTTGCATCTTTTAACCATACCAATTCTATATACAAAGAATCCGCCCTTGGCTTTCCTTCCGCCCGTAAAGGCGACGCATCTCGAAACACCAACAGTAGATTACCCTGAAATTGAGCTTGGTATTGACAATTCAAAAGAATCAACGCTGACTTGGATTGGATATGAAGAATATGAAGAGCAGCGTGCTCATTTTTCAGAAGTCGAACAAGCTTCAATGAAATCCGAAGTCGATATTGCAAAACCTATGCCAACCTTGAACGCACTAGCAACAATTCAACAAGCAATTAGACCTGCAAAAAAATTGACGCTTCAATTTCTCGAGGCACTGAAGGGTATTACGATTCTGACTCCATCAAACGAATCGCTTCTCTCTGAACCCATTTCAGAAAGTTCTAAAGTCAAGCCAGTTGACGTTCCGGTGCCACCTTCGCCTACAGAATTAGTTGAGGACACCCCCTTAGAAGGAAATCCAAGCGACAGAGATTCTTCGGCAACCTCAATCATCGAATTCTCCCCAAACGATTGGAAATTGGGGCAACCCCTTGCGGCTCCCGGAATTGTTTTAAGGCCAAAAAGGCCTCCATCAAAACCGTACCTACCAGAACTAAACTCGCCTAGCACTCTGGTAGCTGGTCTCCATATTAGTAACACTGGAAAACCTCAAGATGTTATCATTTTAGTTAGTTCAGGAAGTAGAGTTATCGATCGAAAATGGAACTCATGTCTGTATCGTTGGCGAGCATCTGGAGATCAAATAGATGCACTTGAGGATGAAGAAACCCTTATGATTACAATTCAAATTCTGTTCCGTTGATAATCCAATACTACGACAGACCATTAACAAGCTTGTCCCTAATAGATAGATTTTGGAAAAAGTCTGCGGTCATTCCATTCAACAGATATTTTCAAGGCGCTTTTTCCAAAGTGGCATACGGTTAGTGTTGGAAAGAACATAATCAAGAGGTGTCACTGTTGCAAATCCCTGTTCCAGAGCTTCAACGTCGCTCCCCTTGGAAGTATGAGAAAATGCCATTCCATCTCCCGCCGCCCAGTAATAAGTTCTTCCGTATGGACATCTCCTTTTATCATACTCACCGAGGTCCCCCGCAGAATTCATATCGACTACCTTTATCTCCGGCATTGGCATATCTAGTTTCTCACACGTAGGGACATTTATGTTTATAACTTCATGTGGTTCAATCTTATTTATAAGAACATTGTCAATTATGCTCCTTGCAATTTCCGCTGCTCTGTCATAACAAATAATATCTCTACTGTTGATATGTAAACTAACCGCAATCGCTGGTACGCCCAAAAATGCGGACTCAATCGCAGCTGCAACCGTTCCTGAGTAAATTATGTTTATTCCTACGTTTGACCCGCTATTCATGCCACTAATTGTCAAATCAGGTTTTGTGCCCTTTCCAAACCGCTCTTCCCACAAAGCTCGCATTGCTAACTTTACGCAATCAGCCGGTCGTCCATCAACAGCAGTGCCGGACATGCTTTCTGTTACGTCAACCTTTTGCGTCATTAGTGGTTTGGTATAGGTTATACCGTGGCTAGTTGCCGATTGAATCGTCTCAGGTGCAATTACAACTAGTTCTCCCAATCCCTGCAAAGCGTTGTGAAGAGCAATTATTCCGGGTGCCCGAATACCATCATCGTTTGTAAGAAGAATACGCATTTTTACTTTGGCTCCAAAATATATTCTCTACCGCCCCATTTCACCGGTGTTCGATTCTGCAACATTGATGCAGAATCAAGGAAAAGTTTAGCAACAATTACGCCACCAATTGGCGCAAATATGGCATAGATTAGTGGGGCATTGTTGATTCTATACAACCAACCAATAACGACGGCACATGCAACGACAGAAGCTATCGAAGTCCAAAACAACCATGGAGAAACTTGATGTCCAATAACAATCCCTGCAATCCCTGCCGCGGGCAGAAGGATTGACGTCACACAAGCCAAAACCGCACTTCGTCGTAGCCGATTAATATTTCGACTACTTGCCTCTATGTAAATTCTCTTCCATCCAGTTTTGAATGCTTCAAACGTTGAATACATTGAACACCAGAGCAATCCGTCTGCAAAAAGAACTTGGACCTTTTCGCCCGCTTTATGTATGGCTCTTGCAAAAGCGATGTCCTCTAGTAAATCATCTTTAACTGCACTGTGTCCACCTATGGATTCATAAGGCGTTCGTGAAAAAAGCAAGAATTGACCGTTTGCAAATGGACGAGATTGTTTCTCTCGGTTTACTCGATCGACTGGAAATTGTCGAACAAGAAACGTTCCAGCGATTGGTTGTACAACCCGTTCAAACGTTTTTGTAATTGTGAGTGAACTTATTAGACTCAACAATGAAGCGTTTCGTTTTATTGCCGATGCTAAAGAACTACTCACTAATTCTGTGTCAAATTGCGTGTCTGCGTCCGTAAACAATAACCAATCTCCTGTGGCTTGTTCGGCGCCAATTCGAGCAGCGTTGCATTTTCCTGTCCAATCATCTGGACAGTGGTCGTTTTCTATGAGGCAAATACGACCGTCTTCTTTTGCGTGGTGTTGAAGGATCTCATGAGTTCGATCTGTACAACGGTCTAACACGAAGATGATTTGGATAGTTTCGTGTGACTGATTTCGAATGGATGTCACACATCGATCAATTACCCATTCTTCATTGTGCACCGGAATAATAATGCTTACGGGGACACCTGTTGGATTTGGAAGGTGAAGTCCTTCGCGAATCGTGCATTTTGAATGCAACATCATAATAAGTCTATATGCAATACCTAGCCACAAGCAAAGTGAAGCGAAAACAATTATGCCGAGAATATATGAGGTGATTTCAATTGCTTGCATCTAAACACTATGGTACCTCGTTATCATCTACAGAACGATGATTCCTTCATTAATCAATCAAACCCCTTTCTTTTCACGAGAATCATTGCGAGCAATTGATGGTTGCTCTGTTAACAAATATAACATTCCAAGTATTGTGTTGATGGAAAACGCGGCTCGAGGTGCGGCTGAAATTATTCTTAACTCAATCAAGGATGAGATGAAGATTAACATTGTTATCTTGTGTGGGAGCGGAAACAATGGTGGAGATGGATATGCGGTAGCCCGACATCTCATAAATGGTGGTTGCAATGTTTCAATACTTCAACTTGGCGAACCAAAGAGTATCGATGCAAGAACGAATGCTACTATTTGTGACGCGATGGGTATTTCAATTATGCCTTGGAGTCAGGATGCCTGTCATGATTCGATGCTCTTCATTGATGCCATTTTTGGAACTGGCCTCGATCGTACTGTCGAAGGAATATACGAAAAAGCCATCAATTCGTGCAATGCTCTACCAATTCCATGCATTTCGCTTGATATCCCTTCGGGCATGGATTGTGATACTGGACATGCACTTGGGTGTTGTATCGAATCGTGGATAACAATCTCATTTGTTGGAATGAAGTTGGGGTTTCTCTGTGCATCTGCAGACAAATATCTCGGAAAAGTCGTGATTACTAACATTGGGTGTCCACAAGTTCTTCTACAAAAATACGGAAATACACCAACATAGTACGATGAACATCCTGTGTACCAAACACTACTAACATCTCGGTATTTAACAAGTCGGGTCATCCCGCTCATCGCTGTCGGGGCCGTTGCACTATGTGTCGCGCTTGTCATTGTGGTTGTTTCCGTAATGTCTGGCTTCCTCAATATGGTGCAATCTTCTGGACGAACCTTAATGGGTGATGTCATCATTACTTATGGAATCTCTGGTATTCCACACTATGAACAATTAATTCAACATCTTGAGAAAGATGAAAATGTTCTGGCTGCTTCACCGGTTGTCGATGGATGGGGGTTGCTTCGCATGCCATACCCAGACTCTGAAGCAAAGCAAAGCGAAACAGTTCAAGTGTGGGGAATTGACCCCACTTCATTTGATAAAGTAACTTCCTACGGCAAATCGCTCCAGTGGAAAACGGCAACGGATAACCAACGTGACTGGTTATTGTTAGACGCCATTGCTGCAAATAAAGAGTTGTTACGTTCGAACATGAACGACGATGATTGGAACTCACTCTTAGAAATTGTAATCGGTGCTTCGCGATCTCTTAATTATAAAAGTGGCTCTCTATGGTCAGAAGCGCAGTCAATTCTCGATGAAGACCTGTGGGATACTGTATTGGGCTCCGATGAACGACTCACGAATCCAGATGCACTTCTTGCACAAGGCCTAGCTTTATCTCAGAATGGAAAGGATGGTATTGTTTCGGGCCTTCATGTCTCAGAAGGAAATGAAAGACAGAAAGATGGCACATACAAAGTTATCCGCAATGACTTTTGGTGGCTCCCGAGATACGAAGGTACGTTGACGATGTTGCCTGTTGACACACAAGGCGGAATTATAGAACCTGAATCTATTATTTTGCCTTTTGTGAATGAGTTTCGGTCAGGTGTGTTCATGATTGATGAGTCGCGAGTATTTGTTCCCATTAGCGTCTCTCAACAATTGTTACACCTTGATGAAGCAGAAATTATTGATGAGGATGATCCAACAATCGTGCTTGGGATAGATCCTGCAAGGGCGACCAGTGTTCTTATCAGGGGTAGCAATAGTATTTCTGCAGAGGATTTACAAAGTCGGATTGTTCAAATATATGACTTGTTCATATCTGAACTACCAAGTGATACGATTGTATTACCACCAACAAGAGATGATCCGGGATTGTCCATACATACGTGGGAAGAACAACAACGCAGTTTTACTGGTCCTGTGGAGAAAGAGCGAGAATTAATGCGGACATTATTTTCAATTGTCTATCTTGTTGTTGCAGCACTGATTCTTTCTATTTTTTGGTCTATCGTGTTTGAAAAAACTCGAGACATTGGCATCCTCCGAAGTATTGGCGCATCGCGTAGTAGTGTTGTTTGGATTTTCTTGCAATACAGCCTCGTCATTGGAGTTGTTGGTTCCGGACTTGGTTTATTTTTGGGTTGGCTCATCACAAAAAATATCAATGCAATACACGGAGGAATGGGCAATCCACCACTTGGTGCTGCTATTGGTGCGTTTATTCTTGCGGGATGTATCGCAATATATACCATCATGAAATCTAGAAGGGGACAGTTATTACCGATCGTCCTTGGTTCCCTTGGCTTGATTACACTTGTTGGAGTAGGCGTATTAATTCTGTTCATCAGACACATTGGTGGCTTAGTGATTTGGGACGCATCTGTGTATTACTTCGCCATTATTCCAAATGAAGTCGATTGGCCATCTAGTATCTTCACCATCTTTGGCGCCGTTCTCTTTTGTTTACTTGGAGCAGTGATTCCTGCAGCTAAAGCCGCTGATACCGATCCTGTAAAGGCGCTTCGTCATGAGTAGTTCTACAATTCTTGAAGGTAAAAATTTAAAAAAGACTTACCAACTTGGTCGTGCAAATGTGCCTGTGCTACTCGATGCATCACTTAAAGTTACAGAGGGAGAGTGGGTTACTATTCTTGGATCAAGTGGTTCTGGAAAATCTACTATATTGCACTTGCTTGGAGGACTTGATCGACCTGATGTAGATGGAGGAGAAGTGTTGTTCCGTGGTGAGCCTGTGTGGACACGTTCAAACAAACACATAAATCATTATCGAAATAACCAAGTTGGGTTTGTGTTCCAGTTTTATCATCTACTTCCCGAACTTACAGTTCTTGAAAACACTGTTCTCCCTGCGATGATTGGTTCTCATACAACCACTACATCTTCCTCAAAAGAACGAGCAGCTTCCTTGCTAGAACAGTTTGGGCTTGGACACCGGCTCTCTCACCGCCCTCGCGAACTCTCTGGCGGTGAACGACAACGTGCTGCAATCGCTCGAGCACTTGTGAATGAGCCAAGTATCTTGCTCGCAGATGAACCCACTGGGAATCTCGATGAAGAAACAGGCAATGAAATTCTGGACGTATTAACCCAACTACATCAAAGTGGACTCACCATTGTTCTCGTGACTCACAACATGGAAATTGCCATGCGTGGAAACCGCTCTGTGCATCTTCGGCACGGAGCCATTGAACACACCGCCACTTTGGCACAATAGGTAACTCTACCAACTTAAAAAATAGGCCATATTGCCATTATTGGGCTAATACGAACATTATTTATATTATCTTCAGAACTACTGGAATGGAACGCTTCTTGCACCGATTGTAATAGTGGTGGGTATTGTTATGCTCGCCAACAAAGCACATCCCGCATATCATGTGGACGGAGAACTGAACTATGTTTGAACGATTAACAGACCGCGCTCGAAAAGTCATGGCTCTTGCAAACCAAGAAGCCCAACGCTTTAACCATGAATATATTGGAACAGAGCATATTCTGCTCGGTCTCGTGAAAGAAGGGTCTGGCGTAGGTGCAAATGTCCTCAAGCACTTAGAAATTGACCTTCGAAAGGTTCGACTTGAAGTTGAAAAACTCGTCAAAAGTGGACCAGATATGGTCACAATGGGGAAATTACCACAGACACCACGTGCGAAAAAAGTCATTGAATACGCAATTGAAGAAGCGCGTTCACTGAACCACAACTATGTTGGCACTGAGCACCTCCTTCTTGGTTTACTTCGTGAACAAGATGGTGTTGCAGCACAAGTGCTCATGAACCTTGGTTTGAAACTTGAAGACGTTCGTGAAGAAGTTCTAAATTTACTTGGCGCCGGTGTTGGACAACTTGAAGAAATTGATGAAGAAGGCATGGAACCACAAGGTGATTCCCCAAGCCCTGCTCCACGACGTGGAAAAAGTAAAACTCCTGCTCTTGATAGTTTTGGTCGAGACTTAACAGATCTTGCGAAAAAGAACGAGCTTGATCCTGTCATTGGTCGCCATAAAGAAATTGAACGACTTGTTCAAATTCTTTGTCGACGAACAAAAAACAACCCTGTACTTCTTGGCGAAGCGGGTGTTGGTAAAACTGCAATTATTGAAGGGCTTGCTCAACGAATAATTGAATGTGAAGTTCCTGATCTTCTTCATGATCGAAGAGTTGTTGTGCTTGACCTTGCAATGATGGTTGCTGGCACAAAATACCGGGGTCAATTTGAAGAACGAATCAAAGCTGTGATGAACGAAGTGCGACGAGCAAAGAATATTCTTTTGTTCATTGACGAACTTCACACGCTTGTTGGTGCTGGCGGCGCCGAAGGAGCAATTGATGCCTCAAATGTTCTTAAACCCGCCCTTTCACGTGGTGAAATCCAGTGTATAGGTGCGACTACTTTTGATGAATACCGCAAGTACATTGAAAAAGACAATGCACTTGAACGACGGTTTCAATCAATCGCGGTAAACCCACCAAATACCAAAGATACTATTGAAATTCTTAAGGGATTGCGTGAACGATATGAACAACATCACAGAGTAAAGTTTACCGATGATGCAATTCTTGCTGCAGTTGAGTTATCCAACCGTTACATTTCCGATCGGGTTCAACCTGACAAATCTATCGATGTAATCGATGAGGCGGGTGCACGTGTACGTCTAAAATCAATGACAAAGCCCCCTTCAATGGCTGATCTTGAAGAGCAGCTTGAATTGCTAAAAGTGAAGAAAGACGAAGCTGTAAAAAATGCTGATTATGAAGCTGCTGCTTCTCTCCGCGATGAAGCCGAACAACTTCGCTCAAAGAAGGATGGTTTGCAAAAAGAATGGCGTGAACAAATGAATGAAATCACAAGCGAAGTCGATGAAAACATCATCGCTGAAGTTGTTTCAAGCATGACTGGCGTGCCACTTACTCGTCTTGAAGAAGCAGAGTCCCAACGACTCTTGCAACTTGAAGATGAGCTTCATAAAACTGTCATCAGCCAGCATGATGGTATTACTCAAATCGCAAAAGCAATTCGAAAATCTCGAAGTGGTTTGAAAGATCCAAATCGACCAATGGGTTCGTTCTTGTTCCTAGGTCCAACCGGTGTTGGCAAAACTCTTCTAGCAAAAGCAATTGCTGAATTTATGTTTGGTGATTCTGATTCGCTCGTCTATCTTGATATGTCCGAATATATGGAAAAGCATACTGTCTCACGATTAGTAGGCGCCCCTCCCGGATATGTTGGTTATGAAGAAGGTGGACAGCTCACTGAAAAAATCCGCCGCAAGCCATATGCTGTAGTCCTCTTCGACGAAGTTGAAAAGGCGCATGGTGACATCTTTAACATGCTGCTTCAAATAATGGAAGAAGGGCGTTTAACTGATTCATTTGGTCGACAGGTTGACTTCAGAAACACAATTGTAATATTGACTTCAAACATCGGTTCTGATCTTATCAAGGGTGGCCAATCGTTTGGATTCGGCAAACGTGAAGAGGTTATGGACTATGATCGGCTGAAGAAGCAACTTCTCAGTGAGACTGAAAAATTCTTCCGTCCAGAATTCATCAATCGACTTGACGATATTGTAGTCTTTCAACCTTTATCAAAAGATGATCTTTACTCCATCATCGATATTGAACTTGCGAAAATCATGAAGCGTTTGGAAGCCAAGGGTCTCACAATGGAGCTCGACCAAGATTCGAAGGATTTCCTTATCGAAAAAGGGTACAACCCAGATTTTGGCGCGCGGCCACTTCGACGTGCACTTGGCACATATATCGAGGATCCGCTTGCTGAATCATTGCTCGCTGGTGATTACTCTCAAGGGAGCCATCTGGAAGTCACTCACAAAGAAGGTGACGATCACTTATTCTTTTCTTCAAACGAAAAAGAAGAATCTAGCGAACCAGAACCAGAGCCATCAGGCGCAAATAGCGACTAAATACAATTGAGTAAGAAATCTTCCTAAAACGGACAATCTGCCACTGATGTGAGTCGATTGCCTGTTTTTGGGTGAGTTATTGTTAACGAAAGTGCATGAAGGAGCAATCTTTCTGACATTGCTTGCACTTTTGATGGTGCATACAGGTCATCGCCGAGAATTGGATGCCCTATTTCACGAAGATGAATACGAAGTTGGTGTGATCTACCAGTAGTAGGTCGCAACTCTAATCGAGCTCTATCCCCCTTCTGTTCCAACACTCTCCAGAGTGTTTGTGATGGCTTGCCCTGTTCATAATCAACGCATTGCATTGGGGGATTATCCATATCTTTGCGAATTGGAAAATCTATGAGTCCACCCTGTTCTTCCACTTGACCAAAAACTTCAGCGATATATGTCTTTTCTACTTCACGGTCTTGGAATTGACGGCTTAACTCACGGTGTGTATCAGCATCTCTTGCCATAACAAGAACACCTGACGTGTCCATATCTAATCGATGCACAATCCGAGCTCCTTCAATAGCTGAAGCTACACGTACAGCCAAACAGTCTATTTTGTTAATCCCGATACCCTTCACGCTCAATAAGCCGGATGGTTTATTAACCAAAACCAAGTAATCATCATGGTATAACACCGGTACATTGTGCGGTACATAGTTGGGTGGCGTATGATGTGCTGTTCGATTACTCAAGGAGATTACAAATGATAGTACATTTTATAGCATTACTTATCACTATTGTTGGTACAGGCGCCTCACCACTTCATCCTGATGAAGCTAGCGCTATAGGTGAGCCAGTATTGTTAACAGATCCCTCATTCTTCCTTAAAGCTGGTGAATCTTATTTTGACCCAGATACTAAAAGGGTAATTTTTCAAGCTATTGAACATCCAGAAGATGGACAAGAACCGGATAATGACTATGGAATGTATCTTGGAGATTTAACGTTTAACAACGATGGGTCTATCACTGGTTTAAAGAACATTACGCGTTTAAGTAATAAGGGCTCCGCCAACACGTGTGGTTGGTTCCACCCAGAAGATGCCTCACGTGTTATGTACGCAACAACCACAACTCCTCTTATCGATGGCGATATACCAGGCTATCAGCGAGGTTCTGGTCGATATAGATGGGCATTTCCTCCTAAAATGAATATCGTTTCGAAAAATCTGGAAGATAATTCTGTCACGCAAATTATCACGGATGATGAACACTACCTTGCAGAAGGTTCGTGGAGTCCTGATGCTCGACATGTTGTGTACTGTTCACTAGCTTCTGGGGCAGGTGACATTTACATCGCAGATCTTAATACTGGAAAAAACAGGCTCATTGTTGGTGATGAAGGATATGACGGTGGCCCCTTTTTCTCTCCTGACGGAAAACGAATTGTGTATCGGTCTGACAGAAGAGGAAATGATTTGCTGCAACTCTATGTCGCTGAACTTAAGTTTGATGAGAGTGGATCTATCGTCGGAATCGAAAAAGAATACCAACTCACCGATAATGAACATGTAAATTGGGGGCCGTTTTGGCATCCGAACAACCGCTTTCTTATTTATGCAACAAGCGAAGTAAGTCATCGAAACTACGAACTATTCGTTTGCGATGCTGATAGTGGTAACACTGATGGAACCACTCGATATGGAATACGTCAAAGACGTATAACACATGCGGATGGATTTGATGGACTACCGGTATTTGATACTTCTGGAAAATGGCTCATGTGGACGAGTAAGAGAGAAACCGGAACAAGCCAATTGTGGACTGCTCCATTTTTGTTTGACCTTGATGCAGGACCACCCGTCATGGAACACTAATGTCACTACATAAATATATTCTGTTAATAGCCGTTTTACTTAGTGGGTGTGAAACCCAAACCGTTGAATATCGTTCGCGTCCAAGTTGGCAAACAGCAATGTCTGGAGGGAACCCTGTGAACCATGTTCGAGATGATGGGACAGTTGTAAAATATAGTTCCTCAAACGAATCTTCAAGTCATACCATTAAAGATTATTTGAGCACTATTGAATTACAAAAAAAAGATCAGTTAACCGGGGAAGTAACTGTACGGTCCATTCTTCCAGAACACGTACTCACACATACCCTAACTTGTTTAAGAGATAAAAACTGGGATGTCTTATACGAACAAATAATCAGCACAAAATCTCGTCAGTACTATTCACAAATAGAAAATGGACGCGAAGAATTCGATGTGTTTTTTATAAATAACCGCAGAGAACTTGCAAGAACTCTTCAGCGAATTCATGGAGGGAAGGGTTTTGGAGACATGAATGCTTTTGAAAATGGAGACACTATTATCTATGAACTTTCTGCAAAAGCTGCGCGTGATTACAAATTCAAATCCGTCACCTTTGTCAGAGAAGATGTGTATTTAAAACTAGACTCTATTCGGTAATTTACTCATGATGTGACGCCCGAAAAAGCGTCAAACATGCTGTATGGCCGTGTAAAAAGGAGTGTCCGCCAATCGGACCAATTTCTCCTGCCGCAAAGAAACCCGCAATTGGAATTTCTCCCATTCGGTTTCGAATAATAGTGAGGTCGTGGTCGTCTTCGTGAAACAAACTTCTCCCCCTTCCATTACATGTAACAAGGAGGCCTGCAAGGGGTTTCCCGTCAAGTTGTTGGGTATCAAGTAAAAGTTGCAAATCTTCTACTGCTGTTTGAGCATCGCGAACATGAAACTGTACCGTTTTTCCAAGTCTGTAAAACTCGCCTGCCGCTATTCCTTTTCGTTTTCGGTCAATCCCGAGAATAGACCTCACCAAGAAATCACCTCGACCAAAATGGTTTTTGTGCTCATCGATTACACCGCCAAGCAAAAGACCACCCTCTAGCAACTCTCGTTCGTGTGGAGTTGCATTCTGAGCAAGTTCATTCAAAACGGACAAGGCGGGTTTTCCACCAAGTTCAAGCACTACGTTGCCTTCAACCTTTGTAACTCGGTGATGCTCCCCAATTGGCCTACATCCCTGACTCACAATACATTCAATGTCAATAGGCCCTGAAATGGTGATTCCTATTCCGCCACTGCGCATTCCTTGGTCATCTAAAAACAACCTATTGTGTGTTGCCTGTGAAGCCCCAGATGCCATGCCGCCAATAATCGGCAACGATCCACCATCTCCTCTGCTATTCACAAGTGCTGGTAAGAGTCTCGTAATCGGAGTCGAAAACGGATCTGCAAAAAAGAACACGGCTTTTGTATCCTCTTGCAAACCAATCCATTCTGGTATTTCATCGGGGCGAGAGATAGGCACTGGTTTCTTTGGAGTCGTAATCCAAGGAGTAATCGTTACTCCGGGCATATGCATTGCAATTGCTGATAGTCCCGAAACACCTTCAAGCTCTAAATCACATCCAACAACAGACTCTGCTGTTACTCCAACAATAGTTTTGGGAGCAAGTGTTTGTCGTATATCTGCAATTGCTTCTGTAAATGATTCTCGATGATGAAAACTCGCAAACACAATCACAAGGTCTGTTGGACCATCCATTGCTTTTTCTAGCAAGTCCGCAACCTCAATAGCCGCGGTGCGGGTATCAAGGTGTTCACTTATTGCTGCTGCACTACGCAACGATTTTACGCCACCGCTACCATTGCATTTACAGCAATACGTGTTCTGCTAAGTAATTCATCCGCATCTTGAATAGTCATAACTAGTGGTAACCGAAAACGTACTGACCGTGTTCCACAAGGCAATGCGATTACCAACGCGTCCATTAAGGCGCTCAACATACTCGATCGGTGCTCTGGTGTTGGAACTGTAAATGCAATTAACGATCCCTTGCCACGCACACTATCGAATGCACCCGTTTCAACTGCAATTTTACGCAAACCAGAAAGCACATGCTCACCAACTGTTGTAACTAGTTCAGCGATGTTATCGCGTTCGATTATTTCAATAAATTGCATGCAACGAACCATATCTACCAGGTTACCTCCCCACGTTGTGTTGATTCGGCTAGATTTACGAAACACGTTATCTGCAACTTCATCAACTCGTTCGCTCACATAAATGCCACACGTTTGTGTTTTCTTACCAAAACAAACAATGTCAGGTCGAACCGTTGTGTGCTGCCAAAACCACGCTTTTCCTGAACCATAAAAACCTGTTTGAACTTCATCGAAAATTAATAACGCTTCTCTTTCATTAGCATATGTACGAAGTTTTTCTAAGAACTCGTCACGAAAATGGTTGTCTCCACCCTCACCCTGCATTGGCTCAATAATAATGGCTGCAATTCGGTTTGAGTGTTCTTCAAATGCTCGTTCAATTTCTGCACATGCTTGTGCTTCTGCTGCTTCAATATCGTTGCAAACATTTCCATCGTAATCAAACTCACAAAATGGATTGGTTACTCGTGGCCAATTAAATTTTGGAAAAAGCCCCACTTTATCTGGAAGTGTGTTTGTCAAACTCATCGTATATCCACTTCGGCCGTGGAATGCCTGCTTAAAGTGCAAAATCACAAGGTCATTTACATCGTCATGAAAATTAGTTCTTCCAAGTTTTCGTGCTTTCCAGTCAAAGGCTGTTTTTAATGCATTTTCAACTGCAAGTGCTCCTCCAGAAACCCAAAAGTGATGTGGAAAACCTTCTGGTGTTACCTTTGAACCAAAGGCCTCAACAAATTCGGCAAGTTCGGTTGTATACAGATCGGAGTTAGCTATTTTATTACGCGATGCTTTTAATAGTTCTTTGCTAAATTTATCTTCCATCAACTCGGGGTGATTAAAGCCGAGTGGGGAAGATGCAAAACAAGTAAATGCATCTAGGTAATCGTTGCCACTCACAGAATCATGAATCCATACCGCATGTGATTTGTCAAGATCCACTACAAAATTGTAGCCATCGACAAGTTGATATTTACGAAGGACTGAGTGTACGTCTTGGGGAGATATGCTCATTAGGGGTGCCTTTCTAATAATTGATTCATGATACCAAGACTTCTGTTCATTGAAAGATGCATTCATTCATGTTAAACGTGGTTCAAAATCTTAAATACTGTAGTTTTGCCACCAAAAAATGAATTTTTTGCACTAGAAATTGAAACTGTGTCCATTTGAACTTGACGGGTGAGCGTAAACCAAAGAAACTGTGCCTTAATTGAAAGGGCTATTTGTGGCCCTACTGTCTGTACCGCCTTCAGCCACAAAACTGAATGCGATTATTGGAGATATTTCCTATGGCTATTCGTAGCGGCGCTGGTACCGGTGTCATTGTTTCTTTAGTTGTTTTTGTCTTGGCAACTGTGTTCCTGCTTGTCTTAAGCATTGTTTTTTATGCAAACAACCGAGAACAAGAGGATATTGTTACCCAAGCGGAAGATTCACTTCGGGTATTTGCTAGTACTTCGGAACGGGGCAACGACTCTGTTCAGAAAATTGTTGCTCTTGCAAAAGAATCGAATCAGTCTGTCGTTGGATATCTCAATAATCAAATTGAGCAACGAAACAAACTTCTAACCGGAAACCCCTCCGAAACTCTTGAACAGATTAACGCAGAATTTTCAAAAACAGTTTCTTCAAGTAGCCCACTTGCAATAACTATTTCGGACTTGCAAAGCCAAATCCAATCGCGTCAACAAGAATTAGATGCTCGAGTTAAAGAATTAGCAAGTGCTCATGAATCAATGTTGACATTGCAAGACGAACTTCAACAACAATTTAAAAGCAAAGACGAAGAAGTTAAGCTAGTCAAAGCTGAGTGGAAAGAAGTCCAAGATGGATCAAAGGAACTAAGCGAGACATCAAATGAGTTCTTTGATAGCAGAGGGGAAAGGCTAGATTGGGTTCGGGATGAATATATTGATCGAATTGAATCATGCGAAGAAACCGTTGAAAGTTTGCGCTCAGAAAAAGCACTGCTTAAAAGCACGGTTGATGATTTACGAAGCAAGGTTAAGTCGCATGAATTATTTCTAGTTGATCCTTCGCTATTAATCGATGGCACTGTTCTTGAGGTGGGCACCGGAAACGAAGTTTTTATTGATCGAGGAGAAAAAGATCACATCATTCTAGGTATGGCATTTGATGTTTATGATGGATCCTCTCAACTTCTTCCTGATGAAAACAACATGCTATCTCGTGGAAAAGCATCTATTGAAATCGTAAAAGTTGGTCCAACAACATCAACAGCAAAGATTACGCGGTCAACGCCAAGTCAGCCAATCGTTCGAAACAATATCATCGTAAACCCCGTATATGACCCCAATTATAAGTTTTCATTTATTGTTCACGGCTTCTTTGACGTGGACGGAGACGGTAATCCAGAACCGAACAACTCTTTTGTTAAAGATCAAATATTGCGTTGGGGTGGACTTGTTATTGATGATGATGGAATAATTCCTGGCGATTTAGATTTTTTGGTATTAGGCGTTTCACCTCGAAAACCAACGCGTGAACCAACCAATAGTACTTCACATGCAATGAGGGATGCATATAATGAAAAGTTAGCAGTTTTTGAAGCTTATGAATCACTTCTCGAACAAGCAAAAGCTGCTCAGATTCCTATTTTGACATCAAACCGTTTGAGTGTTCTCACGGGACAACACAAAAGATAATCTATTTATCTCGCTACTCGTTACGAGATGGCACAGCAGCAATCCAACCTTACCTCTTGGTCGCAGTATCTCCCACTTAGAGCGCTCGCCGTTCTTGTTGGTTGTGTCCCAATAGATTTCAACATGCAATCAAGCAAAATGATCGGGGACTTGTTTTATCATCTCAACACAAATAGAAGAAACCGAGCTATTAAAAATATCCGCTCTAGTTTTCCAGAACTCTCCGATAAGGAAGTTCGAACAGTTGCAAAGAAGTCGATGGAACACCTGTTCCAATTGTTTGTTGCCGAAGGTGTGCAAATGCCTTCACTTATCACGCCGACAACATGGCATAAATATATTGAGTTTAAGAATGTAGAGCAAATTGTTGCTCGCTTCGCACAGAATAAACCAACTATTTTTATTACGGGGCATTGTGGAAATTGGGAGTTGCTCGGGTATTCCCTATCTGTTCTGGGGTATCCAATTGCTGCATTGGCAAGACCTCTTGATAATCCCCTAATAAATAATTGGGTTTTGGGCATCAGGGAGAGGTTTGGACTACAGATTGTCACAAAATGGGGCGGTGTATCGGTTATTCAAAAAATTATTAAACAAAATACAAACGTTGGCTTTATTGCTGATCAAAATGCTGGGGAAAGAGGAATGTTTGTGCCCTTCTTTGGGCGACTCGCTTCAACGTACAAATCTATTGGTTTGCTAGCTATGAAGTATGAGTTGCCGATTGCAGCAGTACATGCAAAACGAATAGATGGGCGATTCAAATATGAAATTTCACTTGAGGACTATATCGAACCAGAGGAGTGGAAAGAACAGCCAGATCCACTGTATTATATTACTGCCCGTTACAACAAAGCAATTGAACAAATGGTTATTAACGCTCCAGAGCAATATCTTTGGTTACATAGACGGTGGAAAAGTAGACCTATATTTGAAACAAACAACCTTCCAATGCCAAAAAAACTCATAAAGCAAATCGAATCGTTGCCATGGATGACAAATCAAGAGTTCGCCAATCTCACTGAATGTTACAATTTGTCCTAACCATATGCAACGATTAGACGGATATTCCATTTTGATTGTCGATGATGATCTTGATATTCTTGAGTCATTTGAACTAGCAATGCGTGCAGAGGGCGCAATAACTAAAATGGCTTCTGATGGAACTAAGGCCATCTCAAGTTGTTATGAAGATATGCCTGATGCAATTATCTTAGATATGATGCTTCCCAAGCGTTCTGGATTTCTCGTTCTTGAAGAACTTCAAAACATGGATTCATCACCCATGGTTATCATGGTGACCGCAAATGAAGGCAAACGACACATGGCATATGCAAAATCATTAGGCGTTGCCGCATATCTTATGAAGCCGGTCAGTCTCGAGCGTTTAATTGAAACCGTGTCCTCTCTGCTAGATGATTCGAGCAATAGTTCATGAATAAACAATTCGTCATTCAGTCTCGCACATGTAATAACGATGGAACACGTGTCCCTCTTGGAAATCGGCAAGAAATTATAGATGATCTCGGAAGGTTTAATACCGCAACTGAGGTCGATGGTGGAAATGTGCTTTGGGGTCCAGGTATTAGAATCGAACTTCCACCAGATGAAGAGAAAATTCAACAAATGCTGCTGTTCATTGTCGAAGAGGAAATTGCTTGGCTACCGATTGTTCGGCTTGCTAAACAATTTGACTGGTCTGTCATGGATATTGAAACTGGGCGAGAACTTCAACCGTAAATCATCGACTCATTGAGCTAAGTGCAAGGAGTACTTCCTGCATCGGAGCATCAAACCTTTGGGGTCCATGATTAAAACAAACAAACTCCACACCTTGAGCGGCCAAAGCCATCACATACATTGATGCTGCATTTGTGGGTAGTCCAAGGATACGAAACTCTTCGTCATTTTCAAAAAGTGCACTCGCGGTTTTAATTGCGAGTTCATAACTTGTAAATACCATTGCCGTTGGTGTATCTTGTTCAAATGCAATCCACGGAATAGGACACTTTTTACGCCCACATTGCACAAAATACATACTTGGCATTGCATTGATGTAATCCCATATAAGTTGTCTCGACTGTTGCGTGCCAGTGCGGGCAAAGTGTTGAACGATTTGATTGAAAGTTTTATTGTGTATCTTGACCATCTTGGGCTCCTGCCATTTGTCTCGCTAACCATCCAAGCCAACGTTCTCTTGAAACAACTCAAAAGAAAAATCCCGACCCCACAGACCCCCAATTCCACCTCGATTCTTCACGTACAATCAATACGAGAGATATTTTCTTTCGGTTCTCGGACGTTTTTTATTTTTTATTATTCCTGTTATCCTCAGGAACTGTCTTTAGCCGCTTTTGCCGCCTAGTAATTGATGGTTGACAAGCGAGCAATGCTCTGGTGTATTCCGTCTTTGGATTACCCAACACTTGAAGAGCGTTTCCAGTTTCAACAAGATTTCCAGACCTCATCACACAAATATCATCTGCTATTGAGCCAACTAGACTTAGGTCATGTGTAATAAATAGCATGCTCATCTCGCGGCTCTGCTTCGCTTCAAAAAGCAACCTCACTATTTGCCTAGATGTTGTTGCATCTAGAGCTGTAGTTGGCTCATCCGCAATTAGAAGTGATGGGGCATTTGCTAACGCCATTGCAATCATCACACGCTGTCGCATTCCTCCTGAAAACTCATGTGGATATGAGTGAATACGATTCCCTGCTATGCCAACTTCGTTCAACATCTGTATAGATTTATTCCTTATGCCTCTACGAGAGAGGTGTTGATGCAATCTAATAACTTCTTCTATTTGCTCACCAATGGTGAACACTGGATTTAATGAAGTCATCGGCTCTTGAAAAACCATCGCAATTTTCTTCCCTCGAACGGGACGTAGTTTCTGTTTTGGCAACGAAAGGAGTTCATTGTTTTCAAAAATAATACTACCAGTTACTGTTGCTATTTTTGGAAGTAGCCTAAGAACAGCCATCGCAGTCACGCTTTTTCCGCTGCCAGATTCTCCAACAATTGCCGTTGTCTTTCCTTTTTTTACTTGAATATTAATATTATTCACGGCACGTTTACCACTGAATGTAACACTTACGTTTTGAATGTCGAGGTGCAAGTCAGTCATGATTTCACTCTCGTTGCTGGATCAACACTTCGGAGAAGACGTTGCCCAAGCCAGTTCATCACAATAAGCGTTATCGCAATAAAAAGGCACGGCCAAAGCAACAGCCACCATCGAGAATGAACAGGGTTTAGTTGGCTTAAACCATCCGATGCTAAATTGCCCCAACTCGGCAAGGGTTCTCTAATTCCTATTCCTAAAAAACTTAGAAAAGCTTCTGAAAGAATTGCCGTTGGTACAGTTAATGTTGCATATACAACTATCGTTGCCAATAGTGGTGGAAGGAGATGATGTGTAAATGTGCGAATAGGACCCACGCCAGTCACCCTGCACGCTTCCATAGATGGACGGGCTTTGAGACTGCGTACTTGTCCTCGAATAACCCTCGACACTGTCAACCAACTCACCATGCCTATCGCAGCAAGAAGACCAATAACCTGAACTACTTCTTTGGTGGTGTGGGAGACGACTTGATTTTGGCTCACAATACTGCTTGTCGCAACAGTGATAAGGACGACGAGCATTATTGATGGCAAACCATACAAAATATCAACCACTCTCATCATGGCAGCATCTACCTTTCCCCCACGAAGACCAGCAATTGTTCCCCAGATTGTCCCAACAATCACTGCAATGAATGCTGCAAACAGTCCAACACAAATACTAATCGCACCACCAACGATACATCTTGCCAATACATCTCTGCCGAGTTGGTCTGTCCCGAACCATGAATACCAGTACCCCTCTTTTTGAAGTGCTATTACCTTGCTGTCTTGGTTTTCAGAATGAATCCACCATGACGGAGGGAGCAACGCTGCTTGTACATTTGTGCGTTCAAAACGACGCCCATTTTCAGTCTCAGAACTTGCCCAGAAAAATAAACTGATGTAGAGCACGGCAAATACAATACAGACAACTTTTATACTCGTGATAGTCCTAATACTCTTTTTCACCATTATGTACATGGTAGAAAGATTGGTTAAACAAGGTTTGCTCAAGTTGACTAACTATCAAAACTTGGTTCAAGAGCGTCAATTGACGATGGGACAGCCCACGTGCCATTAAACGTACAAGTCATTTGCTTGTGGATATCACTCTCTTTGGGTCACACCCGCTACGGATTCTAAAGATTAATCCACTTGCGAAGGTTTCTCGTCACGTTCCACTGTGATAGCTTGCAACAGTTGATTTAGGCGCTCATTAACAATTTCATCAAATCGGTTTGACGTATCATCAAGTTTCGTGCGAAGCCCAACAATGTGTTGCTCAAGCCGCTCAATATAAAGCGTTTGTGCACGAATTGACATTGCGGTTCGAAGTCGAACAAGACCCTTTAATTCTTCAATATTAAGTAGTGTTGATGGGTCGGTTTGGTTTTGACCACGGATTGCTTCAGAGATTTGATAGATTTCGGCATCAGTCTTTAACTCTGTTACCTTCACGTCATACAATTCCGGGTCTGATTCACGAAGGCGAATTAGTGAACCGAGCCGCCGACCCTGCTTTCGAATAATTGTGTTAAATGCGTCTGGATCTTTTTCACATATTGACATAAGTTGCTCAACAAGCTCAGGATCTATCTCCTTTGCAACGGCCATGATGTGCTCCACCATATCCGCATTTATTGTTGAATTGGGAGGAAACGGTTTTCTCCATTCCATATTTTTGTTGTTTCGATCTGGACGTAACCTGCCACGCTGCTGTGGTTTTTTCTTTTCAACATCCAACAATTGTTCGTCGTAAATTGGTTGCAACAGTAACATCAAAGAAGAAGTTGAACACGTTAGGTTACAACTTGATTGTGAACTCGGCGATTTCATACCAAGCATCATGAATAATACTATTAGCAAACAAATGATTGTTGTACGTATCATTTTTGTAATCTCCGTCTATATAACCGTAAGTACATATTAACTCGTCAAATTATTCTGATAGTAAACCATATTGCCACAACTCGATGTCATTTCGGATACCGTTAAAGCTATCAGCAACATCAACAAATGCAAGTTCGCGAGTATCAGCGAGATATGCGAACTCGCTTAGATTTAGATCTTCAAGAAGTAACTCTTCGTCTTCAACACTCAATACTGCATTACTTGCAACAATGGGTTGAGTGGATGGCTGGCTTATTCGTGGTGAACCTAATCTAATTGCAACGAGAACTGCAAACACCACACACGCAGCGAGAGCTAATTTGCGCCATGCAACTGAGTGACCGATTCGTGCAATAACAACTGGTCGAACATCATGAAGGCTAGAAACTGAAGCATCAAACACGCGGGAGGTGAGACCCTCTGGCATATCAACTCCCATAGCCACATCAAGATGTTGTTCCAATGTTTTTGTACTCGATTCAGGAAGCAGATCCTGCGATGCAAGAACTATGCGATCGGTAAGACCATCTGGTGCTTGGATTGCTAGAGATTCTGCGAGTAATGCATCAATATGACGCTCTTCTGAGGTCATTTCTTGTTCAAATTGTAATTCTTCGTAATCCATGGGTTTGCTCATATTTAACGATCCTCTTCACAATCGATTGCTCTTTTTTTTCCACTGTTTTGAAGATAATTTTCACTATCCATCAAACTTTTCAATTTTTTCAATGCTCGATGTTGGCGTGCCAAAACTGTGCCCAATGGCTCACCAAGCACCTCTGCTATTTGTTTATAGCTCATTCCAGCGGAATGACGCATATGTATGATGTCCTGATCAGAACTGGAAAGTTGGCAAACAGCGACTCTGAGGCGCTGTATTTGAGTAACAAGCTCTTCATCGTCATGTACGTCCGATACCCCTCTTGAGAGCACCCCTATCATCTCGTTCTCCATGGGGACAGCGTGTCGCTTACGTCGCCGCATTTCGTCCCGCATCCGGTTCATGGCTATTCTAAAAAGCCACGCTTCAAATTTACCTGTTTCTTCATATGTGGGTAACTTTTGAGCAATTGTGCAAAATGTTGATTGAGTGATTTCCTCAGCAAGCTCTTCATTCCCACACTTTGACCGAATAAGGGCAAATACGCGGTGAGCGAAGGCATCTACGATGTATTGCCATGCCGACTCATCACCGTTTGCAGCTGCAACGATATGATTGTGTAGTTCTTGTTTCTCTTGGGAATTGGTCATATCTCTGTCTTGTTACCACTTCAATGTAGTTCAACGATGGAAAACCTACCAGATTGCAGGCATTCATAGGATACTTTCATCGGCAACATTCGTACAATCTACCCCTACCAATGGATTCATTCATAACATTTGCCCAAGATTGGTATGGAATTACGCTTATTGTTGGAGTCGTCATGCTCGTTTTAGGTGGACACCTGCTTGTTGAGGGAAGTGTTGCAATAGCAACTCGTCTTGGTATTAGCAAACTCGTCATCGGGCTCACTATTGTTGCCTTTAGCACAAGCTCTCCAGAACTTGCACTTAATGTTATCGCTTCCATCAATAATCACGGTGAACTATGCCTCGGAAATATTTTTGGCTCAAACATTGCAAACATTGCACTTGTCCTTGGCATTGGAGCGCTTATTTGCAAATTACCAGTAACAGGGCGAATTGTTAAGGTCGAATTCCCATTGCTCATCGTTGCAACTGCTATTGTTGGTGGAGCAACATTATTTGGAACCCTTAACGCGTACTGGGCAATTGGATTTCTCTGTTTGTTCACTGTCTTGATGTGGATTTGGTTTCGAATTGGGAAGGAAGACGAATCAACACTTGCTTTGCAAAGCGAGGATGCCATATCAAAAACGAAATGTTCTTCAATTGCCGCATGGGCAATGTTATTGGTTGGATTAGTGTTGTTGGGTTTTGGAGGAAAGACGGCTGAAATTGGTGCCGTCACAGGAGCACTCGCTCTAGGAATGAGTGAGATTGTAGTTGGTGGAACCGTTGTTGCAATTGCAACAAGTTTGCCAGAAATTGTCACAACAATTATTGCTGCTAAGAAGGGTCACCCCGACCTTGCTGTTGGGAACGTTGTTGGTTCAAATATTTTTAATATTTTATTTGTATTACCAATCACCATGCTCGTAAATCCAATCATTGTGCCAAGCGATGCATGGATGTATGTTGCCACTATGGTCGGCATCACCATACTTGCATGGATTCTTACTGTAGACAATAGAATCAAGCCAAAAGAAGGTGGAATCCTCGTGGGGCTGTACATTTCATTTTTAGTTTGGATTACCTTTGTAGCAATCTCGCAAAGTACTTAGACTGCGAGATCATCAAAGTTGTCATTTGAAAAAGGGTCGTCCGCTCCCTGTGGCACTACTGCAGCAAATCCAGCGCCGCTAGGAGGTGTCGCGTTTGTCCAATCGTAGAAACGGGTGCACGTATTATCCCACGTCAATTTCACAGTCGCGGTTGGACCATTTCTTTGTTTTGCGATAATAAGCTCAGCAAGGGAGTGTTTATCTTCATTTGCTTCCATCCATGAAGGATCGCTTTGGTGGTAATACGATTCTCGATGGAGCATTGCAACAACATCCGCATCTTGTTCAATAGAACCAGACTCTCGCAAATCGCTCATCCTTGGTCGATGACCCTCTCGTTGCTCAGCTGCTCTGTTTAACTGACTTAGGCATACAACTGGAACTTCAAGTTCACGAGCCAGTGCCTTGATGTTACGGCTTATGTCGCTCACTTCTTGTTGTCTTGACTCAGCACGCTTTCCGCTTGTCATCAATTGCAAGTAGTCAACCAATATGACGCCAATATTCTCCGATTGTTTTAAACGCCTTGCTTTTGCTCTGAGTTGTGTAATTGTTAAGTTTGGCGTGTCATCAATAAAAAGCGGTTTGCCCATCAAGTCATTCGTTGCTTGAATAATTGCTTCCATGTCACGATCACTCAACATGTTTCTTCGAATTTTATGACCAGACACAGAAGCTCTTGAACTCAACAATCGTTGCACAAGTTGTTGTCGACTCATTTCAAGACTAAAAAATGCTACCGGAGTATCGCGCATCACAATGTTTTCTGCAATATTTAATGCTAGGGCAGTTTTACCCATCGATGGTCGGGCTGCAACGATAACCATTTCACCAATTTGCAAACCACTTGTAATTTCATCAAGACTGGGATACCCAGTTCCAACTCCAGTAATTATTCTTCCCTCATTTGCTTCCAATTGCTCAATTGCTAAATTGAGTAATTCATCCAGTTTCTCAGCGTGACGCTGTTCGGATTGTTGAGCAATACTGAAAATACGTCGCTCAGCTTCACCTAATATGTCTTCGGGATCCTCAGGATTACTATATGCATCGTGTAATATCTCGCCCGCCGCTGCAATCAATTGACGCACAACTGATTTTTCTTTTACCAAGCGAGCATAATGAGAAGCGCTCGCCGCACTTGGTACAGCTGCCGCTATTTTGACAAGATAATCCTCGCCCCCAACTGCTTCAAGCAGGTTTCGATCTTCAAGAAGTTGTTTTAGATGAATATAATCAACGGTTTTCAAAGAACCATTGTTGAGCTCCGTCATGATGTCGTAGATTGAGCCGTTTGCTTTTTTAAAGAAGTCGTCCCCATTTTTAAGAATCAGCTGTACGTCGTTAAGCACGGTTGGATCAATAATAATTGAACCCAAGAGACTTTCTTCCGCTTCAACTGCGTGGGGTGGCAACGCATCGACCAAACGATTAATCGCCTGAGACTTTGCGCCTTGCTGAGGAAATGGTGTTTGTTTTTGTTCTTTGCTCATCCTTGAGCGTTACCTTACTTTAAATTGCACACAAGAATGGAGTAACGACAAGTCATCCACCGAAGTTGCTAAATCCCACTAGAGAATATCTATATGTCGTTAAGCTGGCGCAAACTCTTTTGAGTGGGTTGCAACAACTGGCGTTTCGACAATTGGGGTTTCTTCTCTATTCATAAGACTGCTATCTACAGCTTCCTTCATTAAGCGACCGATTTTAAACTTAACGGTTCTTCTGGCAGGTACTGGAACACGTTCAAGTGTTCGGGGATTTTGAGCCATGCGTGGAGCGCGTTCCCTAATTTCAAAAACGCCAAAATCTCGAAACTCAAGACGATTACCATCGCCAAGTTCTGTAATTACACCATCAAGAAATGCTTGAACAATTGAGCGAACATCGTTTCTTTTATATTTTGTTTCGTCTGCAATTCGGTCTATCAAATCTTTTTTGGTAGTCGTTGGCATAATCCAAACTTTCTGTTCCTAAGAACTCGTATCAGAGATTGACACTACAAGCTGTTTCTCAATCAAGCACATGTCGCTCTGTTTCCCTCAGTCCGTTGCAAAAATTAACACTATGAAATTTCCCCTTTAAACCCTGCGTCTATTCCACATGCCTACTCTCATTTTTTGCAAGTAAACCTCTCCATTTCTACTTCGCTTAAGACATTTCTTCAAATATCAACACCATTAACGTAGGTGCTTCGCTTCAGTATTGCACTTTCTTGTCTACTCGTCAAGAACCTTTTTCAAACTCTGCCTGTTCAATTGAAATTTATTCTCCATAACTAATACATCAAAACCAAAATATCTCTACATTCCCGTATAACAAACGAGGGCTTTTTACCTGTCTTCCTTTTTATCAAAAACCCTTTTTTAAGAGGTTAAATGATGGTGCGATGAAAATTATCTTGTAATTTTGTTGGTTCTTGTCCTATTGAGGGTATCATTCCCGCCCGACCATCTGGTCGATGATTGGATTATTACCATGAATATTATTATTTGTGGGGCCGGAAAAACCGGTGCCCACGCAGCAGAAATATTATCCGCCAGTGGTGCAGACGTCACCGTCATTGACGAGAATTTGACGTTGCTCGAATCGCTCGCTGACTCATTAGACGTAGCTATTCTTTCAGGCCAGCCCTCAGCTGCAAAAGATTTAAACTCTGCAGGAGTAGCAGACGCTGATGTCGTCATCGCTGTGACTGAAGATGACGAAGTCAATCTCCTGAGTGCTTCAACAGCTTCATATATGGGTGCTGACAGAACATTTGCGACAGTCACCCACAGCATGTACCTTGATCGAGATCCATTAGATTATTCAAAGATCTTTTCAATAGATAGTTTGATATGTCCAGCGTACTCTGCTGCTCGCGCGATTGCATCTCACATACGAAATCCTGCTGCGATGAAGGTTGAACGGTTCGTTGGCCATACAATTGAAGTGCAACAATTTCTGGTGAGTAAGGGTGCTTCAGGAATTGGACGCCGCTTGTCTGATGTAAAACTTCCTGGTGGGGCACGGCTTGCTGCAATTACTCGAAACGGCGATACATATTTACCAAGTGGAATAAGTACTGTCGATGAAGGTGACGAGGTGTTGCTCGTCGCAAACTCTGATGTGTTTCACGATGCTCGCAGAGTGTTTAGAACAAAGGATGCTGGAAGACGAAGCGTCGTCATCATGGGTGGTTCACCTGTAGCGGTTTGGCTTTGTCGAACACTGAAAAACCGCGGTTTTTCAATTCGCCTATTTGAAACAAAAGTAGAAAGAGCAAACGAACTTGCTGAAAAACTGCCATGGGTTACCGTAATTCAAGCCGACCCAACAGACCCAAATATTTTTACGGATGAGCATATTGAAAATGCTGATGCGTTTGTGGCGCTCACAAATGACGAGCACAATATCCTCAGCTGTGCATGGGCTGCGGGTCTTGGTGTCAAGGAGACCTATCTGGTTGTCTCAAGGAAGGATTACGCACCATTTGTCAAGGCAATGGGGCTTACCAACACATTCAGCCCCCGCGAATTGGCTGTGGAAGAAATTCAGAAGAGATTGGCACGAAAACAAATGACAAAGGTGGCTTCACTAGCTGGAGGCGATCTTGGTATCTTCCGAATTCGGGTGGGGAAAAATGCCCCTGTTGCGGGGAAACCACTTTCTGAATTATCACTTATGCCAAACTGCATGGTCATCGTACTTGAGCACGATGAACACCTTGGCGTTGTTCCAAATGCCAGCGAAGTACTCCAAGAGCGAGATGTGGTGTTTGTTGTTGTCCGCGGTGAATACGAGGATGAACTGCGATCTCTCTTCGCAGTAACATAATTCCATGAACTATCGTTTGATTATTCATCAGCTTGGCTTGCTTGTCCTTGTTCTGAGTGGAGTATTGTTTAGCATTTGGGTTTGGGCCGCTATCGCACTTGGTTTTAATGGTGCGGGAGTCTCCCCAATCCTATGGTCAACTGGAATCGGTATCGTTCTTGGTGGAGTTCTATTTCTGCTTGGAAAGTCCGCCAAGAAACAGTCTGGTACCGGATCGATGGGACGGAGAGAAGCACTCCTTCTTGTTTCATCAAGTTGGCTCGTCGGAGCAGTTGTATCAGCACTTCCCTTTTATATCTGGGGACGGCACGAATCGAGTGAAAACCACCCCTTTCAATCTGTTATCAATTGTTTCTTTGAAGCAATGAGTGGTCTTACAACTACAGGGGCAACAATATTAACAGACATCTCAACAGTGCCCGATCCATTGCTTTTTTGGAGAGCAATGATTCAGTGGCTTGGCGGCTTAGGCATAGTTGTACTCTTTGTTGCGGTGCTTCCAAGCTTGGGGGTTGGTGGGAAAAAACTATTCAAAGTTGAAGCTCCAGGACCAGAGCCTGAAGGTGTTCGACCACACATTCGTGAAACCGCAAGGATTCTTTGGGTTATTTACCTCTGCTTAACTGTCGTTGAAATTGTTGCCTACAAAGTTGCTGGAATGCAATGGTTCGATGCGAGTTGCCATGCATTAACAACGCTTGCAACTGGTGGTTTTAGCACACAAAACGCAAGCACTGGTGCCTTTGATTCTAGAACCATTAATATCATCACAATTATTTTCATGGTTCTAGCAGGGGCAAATTTTGGCCTGTACTACGCAGCCGTAAAAGGCAAACTTAAGGTTATTTGGACCGACTCCGAATTTCGGTTTTATATTTTTCTACTCACCGCAGGTTCCGTCGTTGTCATATTTTCTTTACTTGGAAGTGGACAACCTATTATTTCAACTACTGGTGCTACAGAACCAGCAACGACAAGTGAAGTTGTAACTCAAGGCATTTTTACGGTTGTCTCTCAGCAAACAACTACTGGTTTTGCGACGTCGGATTTTGACACGTGGCCATTTGTTGCAAAGGGTGTCTTGCTCATGTTGATGTTTGTGGGTGGGTGTGCCGGTTCAACTGGTGGTGGAATTAAGGTTATCCGTATTTGGATTGCTTTGAAAGTAATGCTAGCCGAATTAGAGCGAGCTTTTAGGCCACATGTTGTGCGGCCACTCAGGGTTGGAAAAACTGCAATCGATCCCGAGCTAAAACTTGCGACAATTGCGTATGTTCTTGGTGTTCTCGTTTTATTTACTATTGGATCAGGAGCCATAATGTTGTTCGAGTCTGGGAACCCTGAATGCAGTGTGACAACAGCTGCAACAGCTTCAATTGCGACAATCTGCACTGTAGGTCCAGGCCTAGCAAAAGTTGGGGCTATTGAAAATTATGCTTGGTTTAGTGATTCCTCAAAACTTTTTTTGTGTGTCTTGATGGCAATCGGTCGCCTAGAAGTATTCGCGGTGCTTGTTTTATTCGTGCCACGATTCTGGCGAAGCACATGATAAAACAATTTATTTCAAGAGTCTTTGTTTTTGGTGGCTGTATTACATTCATTGTTGGATTTTTTCAATTTGCTTTTTTTTTGGTCAGCGCTAGTTTTTTCGTACTTGCTGCGGGACTCAAGTTTCCATTCCGCGAAGAGGAGGGGTGGGAATGTTCGTGTGGGTATGATCTTTCTTATTTGAATCCCAATTCTTCAAAGTGTCCAGAGTGCGGAACGGTTACGAAGTTAGAGTGGACTTCTTCTCATGGAGAGTTTTCCCGATCGACAACAAAAAGACTGTACTGGGCAATCTTCCAATTCATACTTTCAGTTATTGTGCTCGCGATTTACATCTTCTACTGGAAGTATCGAAACGCATCTTAAATCAGAATTACATTGGTTTATCTTCGATAGTATTGTCAAAAATCGTCAGTAATTTTTCTTTGTCAAAAATCATTTCTTCTCGTGATGTACCGACAATTTCGTAACGCGGAGTGAGTTCAATTGCATCGCATGGGCACGCTTCTTCACACATACCGCAAAAAATACACTTCAGTTCATCAATCTCAAAACTACGTGGTCGCTTTTCACGATCATCCCAGGGAGCTTCTTCCGCAGTAATGCTAATGCAATTTGCTGGACATGCTGTAGAACACATAAAACACGCTACACATCGCTCTCTGCCTTGTTCGTCACGATTAAGGCGATGAACACCTCGAAAGACTGAACGTTCTTGCCCACCCTCGAAGACATCACGGTCATCTCGTTTTTGTTCTGGGTATTTAACCACCCAAACATTTTTCTTATTTGTGCCACCCCTGCCCATATTTCCAAGACAATGACGCATTGTCGTTCCAAGACCTCGGAGTACTGCGGGCACAAAAAAGTAATCCGATACAGCCATCGGCTTTGGGGTCACGTCGACAATGTAATCCTTGTTCATAGCCCCAAGATTATACGGTGTCAGACTCCATGAGGTCAGACTCGAAGGAGTCAGACAGCGTACAATGCCGCGATGGCAAAAAACGAACAGGCAGGTAGATTATGGAATCTCTCGGCGATGTGATTTACTTTTGTCTCTATGATTATCGCAGGCGGATGACTTGGGTGGCTTCTCTCATGGA